>Ga0181520_10013192_pt1 | contig 10474 bp, 18 predicted proteins | sample PEATcosm2014_Bin_29_FD_132451 | JGI IMG/M metagenome (GOLD analysis project Ga0181520, IMG submission 132451) | Peatland microbial communities from MTU Mesocosm Facility, Houghton, MI, USA - PEATcosm2014_Bin02_30_metaG | ecosystem: Environmental > Terrestrial > Soil > Wetlands > Peat | place... | reverse complement strand
TCGTTGGAGGATTTATGGCAGAAGCTGGCGTAGTCAGGGTAGACTTTGCACGTGCCGGCGGTATCAGCGGTCTGACTTACAGAACGACCGTGGATTCGACCAACTTAGATCTCGCCGAGGCAGGAAGTCTCAGAAGCCTGGTAGACTCATCTGGTGTTTTTAATGTGCCACCCCGTCATCCAGTGAGTCAAACCCGAGGCGAACAACGCCCTCTACAACCTGACGGTGGGCATGGATGGCGACGTTCACCTAGTGGAGATCTGAGGAGGAGAGCCCCCAGTCGAGCTTGCACCCCTTATCGATTGACTCATGAACTCGTACCAAAAGACTGTGGATATCAACTTCGAGCGCCAAGAGGGCAGCAGAAACCTGACTGCAGCAATAGATTCCACCAAGATGACGAAGGATAAAGCTGAGACCCTTTTTAGACTGCTTGAACAGTTGGGGTTCTTCAACTATGGGTGAAGGCCGGGTGCACTACAGGATCTGGGCCCAGGAAGGGGGCAGGGCGAACCTCGTCTACTTCGACGAAAGGTTAATGTCCGAGAGCATGAGGCCCCTGGTGGACTGGCTTTCCAACGTGGCCGAGGGCGCCGTTTACATCAGCTTCGAGCCGCCAGGCATGCCTCTTATCTCCACAAACAGCCTGGGCATGGTTCCGGCCAGGGCAAAGCAGCTCAGAAGGCTCATAGAGTCATCCAGGTTCTTCTACCTGCCCACGGTGATCTCCAGTGGAACCGAGCCCGGAAGGTACAGGTACCGCATCACCATGAACGCCTGCGGCGTACCGCATGCCGTCTCCGTTCCTGAGGGTGCAGATCCTGGAACCCTCGCTCCCCTGGGGTTTCTGAGATCTGAGGCGGCAACTGCCATGCAAAGGGCGAGGTGCAGCGTCAGACGCTGATCCTTAGCTCATCTTAACTGATGGAGAAGATACAGTTGCTGAGCAGGTTTAACAGGACATCTGGAAGCGTGATATATGGGAACAGGACTAGGAAGGTCATGGTCCCCAAGCTTACTGGAATGGCGCTTGAAGGCGCCGGCCCTGGAGCTGGATATAGGCAATGCCATCATGCCGGACCATGACCATCCCCCCGGGGACGTCGCCGGGCATGCCCCACATAATTGTCTATCAGAGTCCATCTCCGGGGGCTATCGTGCCCATGGGGTCCCAGGTGATATCTACGGCTGGAACATTTGGCGGTTATTACTGGCAACGACTACCGATGATAACTGGCTTTGTTAACTGGCGGTGATAAAATCCCGTGTACAAGATAAGCATAAATAGCCTATCTCCCAGGGATCAGGAGGCGCTGGCAAAAGTGGCCCACGTCTTTGTGAGCTCCAACCCGAGCATTCTCGCCCGCCACGTGGCTTTTCACCTCCAGGTGATGCCCAGAGATGAAAGAAAAGGCCGGGGCTGAATGGCCTTTCTGAACTGGCGCTACAACTACCTGACGGCCTTTGAGGACTACCTGGAGAGGACCGGGCTTGGTACATTTGATGCTCGTGCCTGAATGGAAGCCGGGCCACGCTATACCCCGGCCCTTCTGGGTGGGCCTCGGGAATCGGGGGGGCGGCTTTTGACTCAGCCCTCGGTGTATCTCCTAGGTTCGATCCCTAGAACCTGGAAGACTTCAAAACCCTGGAGGACCTGGGCAGGGCTCTAGCCGAAAAAGGCCATCTTATCCACGTAGAGGTTGGGGCAGATCCAAGCCTGGCCTTCTTCGGCATGTGGTTGTCCATGGCTCCTCTTTTCTGGCTCTGGCACACCTTCGTGGACGAGGTGAAGCAGGATTGGTTTTTTAAGAGGTGGCAGATGCCTGCTCCTATTCCATTGCTGGGGACGGTTCCCGACCTGAGGGGAATCAGCCTGACCGAGACCTTCAGGCTCCTGGCCACCTTTGGCCTGGGAGTGAGGGTCTCCATCATGTCCCCACAGTGCATGAGCCAGCCCTTTGGATGCATGCACTTGGTTGAAAGAACAGAGGAGGCCACCTGTCGGGGTCCGGCTGCCGCCAGGCTGCAGCGTGGAGGCCCTGGTGGGACCGAGGACTGAATTAAGCAGCGGAAGATGAAGCGGAAGCGCAGAGGGAATAGTAATTGGAAGAAGAATCAGAATATAATGGCCTTCAACAGGTTTAGTCCGCCCAAGAGGGATCTGGTGGAGGCGCCGAACTTGAGGGGCCTACACCTTAAACCAGGCTACCACAGAGCTGGATATGAGGAGCCTTAGGGTAGCTACAGGAGATTCCCCGGAGCACGACCACATGCACTGGGCGCCCACAGACCTGCCCCACGTGGTGGTGGAGGTCAGATCCCACCGGTCAGGACGGCGGTGTGTGACTTCGAGGTCCACGGTGAGAGTCTGGGAAGGGCGATAATGGGCACATGGACATCCACAACTTGATTCACAACATCCTTGACGGAGAGATATTCATCTCCTTTAGGTCACCCATGGCGCCCATCTTCTGGCCTTTCCACGCTCCCATGGAAGAGGTACGCTCTGAGTGGGAGCAAGCCTGGTCCCAGACAATCCCTGCGCCCAGACAGGGTACAATGCCCCTCCTCATGGGCCACAGTCTTACCACGGATAACAGGCTTCTAGTAACCTTTGGCTTCTCCATGAGGATCACCATGCGGCCCCATGCCCATGAGTCTGGGACGCCTTTCGATCACCCCAATTTCGTGGAAGATCCGCGGCCGCCATCTGGCACAGTCATAGGGACGGCCAGACGACTAGATACTTTACAGGGAACCAGATCAATACCCAGAACACGGGTATAGGCACTCTGGTCACGGTGCTCCTGAGGATCATCCCTAATGTGAGCACCCTGATTGCGACCATCCTCTTGACCGATGTGATATTGAGCGCAATGGTGAGATCTGCCCAGTTCAGGACGTTTCTGATACTCACTAACCACAACACTGGATTCATAGATCCCTCCAGGAAGGCGGGGCCCCGGGAGACCTACAGGATCGTGCCCCCTGCAGGGAACGGCCAGTTTCGTCGTATTCTGAACCATGCCTCTATGACAGGATATCTTTTCTCCTCTGCAGCGGCTGCGCTCTACGGCCACGATAATCTTTTATCAAAGGTAATAACTCAATCCGCGGCTAGAAAAAGCACTTCATCAATATTCTAAGGCCTGACATGAGAAAGGCGGCGTTTTCCTCGCCTTCCTCGCCCTTCTCCGTTCCTCCAAACATTTAAATACACGCAGTCTCTCCTCAGGTAGGACATCTGATGACTGGTTGCTGCGAGAGGACCATCTTGGTCCCGTCCTCCCTCACCATGGAGACGAGGGACCTGCGTGCACGCACGCTTAAAGTTGGCCTCATCGCCAGAGCCGCGGCAGTCTTCCGATACGATCGCGTAGTAATATACAGGGACCCGGAGGAGCACGATGACTCCAGGTTCATGAGAGAGGTTCTGAGGTACATGGATACGCCTCAGTACCTGCGCAGGCTTCTCATCCCCAGGAAGGAGGAGCTTAGGCATGTCGGAATTCTGCCGCCGCTACGAACCGTTCATCATCCGTTGAACTCAAAGTCGTCAGCGCTCAAGGTCGGCGAGTTCAGAGTCGGAGCTGTAGTCGAGAGCGTCGGATCTGATAATGGCGTCTGGGTGGAAATCGGAGTCGATCGCCCTGTGCCCCTGGTTGCGGACAAGACAAAAAAATACCGCCCGGGGCAACGCTTGAATGTCAGGATCTTTTCGCTAGATCCGCTCGCCGCTGAGCCCGTGGATAAGAAGGACATACCCCTGTACTGGGGGTACGAGACCGAGGTAGTGGGAAGCCTGGAGGATTATCTCAGGGCGGCCAAAGCCTACGTCGTACTCACCTCTAGGAAAGGAAGTGACTTGACCACCGACCTACTCCAAGAGGTAGGACGGCTGGGCAAGGGCGACCTTGCGGTGGTATTCGGCTCTCCTGCACGAGGCGTTGATGTATTCTTGAGCAAAGAGAGCATGGAAAGGCATTGCATGATTAACACCATTCCGCATCAAGGGACTGAGACGGTGAGGACTGAAGAGGCGGTCTTCGCAACCCTTGCATTGCTCAACCTGGTGCGCTTGGAGGAGTAAATGGCACATATACACAGACCTAGGCGAGGTTCCCTGTCCTTCAGCCCGAGAAAGAGGGCGAAGTGCGAGGTCCCTAAGATAAGGTCCTGGACTGAGGCTGGAGACAAGGCCAGGGTGGCCGGGTTTGCGGGTTATAAGGCTGGCATGACCCACGTCGTTATGATAGATGACAGGCCCCGAAGCCTCACCGAGGGCATGGAGATAAGTGTCCCTGTGACGGTGGTCGAGGTACCACCCATGAATGCCGTGGCGGTCAGAGCCTACGAGAATTACAACGGCGCTCAGAGGCCCGCGGCCGAGGCCTGGGCAGAGAACCTGGACCCAGAGCTGGCAAGAACCCTCCCCCTGCCCGAGAAGACCAGAGGAAGCTCCCTAGATAGCCTAGATCTAGACGGCATAACCGAGATTAGAATTCTCGCCCACACCAACCCTATCCTTGTAACAGGCATCCCCAAGAAGAGGCCCGAGCTCATGGAGATCCCCATCACTGGCGGGTCCATCCAGGAGAAGCTGGCTCTGGCCAAGAGCCTTCTTGGGCAGCAAATACCCATAAGCAGCGTCTTTTCTTTAGGAGACCTCCTGGATGTCTCTGCAGTAACCAAGGGCAAGGGAACCCAGGGACCTGTAAGGCGCTGGGGAATTGCAATTCAGAAGAGGAAGCACGCCAGGACCGGAAAGATGAGGCACGTAGGAAACCTGGGTCCCTGGCACCCGGCCCACATAAGCTGGAGGGTACCACAGCTCGGCCAGATGGGATACCAGCAGAGGACGGAGTTCAACAAAAGGCTCATGGGCCTGGGCGATAATGGGGCCGACATCACCCCTGCCGGAGGCTTCCCAGGCTACGGCGTAATCAGGAACCAGTATGTTCTGGTCAAGGGCAGCCTGCCTGGCCCCATCAAGAGGCTTGTGCGGATGAGATCTGCTATAAGACCTGGAATGAACGTGTCTGGCAAGGCGCCGGAGCTCATGTACGTCAGCAAGGAGTCCAAGCAGGGATTGAGATGAAGGCGAACGTCATAGATATTACTGGTAACCAGGTAGGTCAGGTCGATCTGCCACCTGTATTCGATGAAGAGTACAGGCCCGACCTCATCAAGAGGGCGGTTCTGGCAGCCCAGGCCAATAGGCTTCAGGCCTACGGCCCCCATTTCTACGCGGGCATGAACACCTCAGCCCAGTCCTGGGGTCCGGGCCACGGAGTATCCAGGGTGCCCAGAATAAAGAATGGCCGCAGGGCTGCAGGCATACCCATGGCCAAGGGCGGCAGAAGATCCCACGCCCCTCAGCCAAACGCCGACTACAGCGAGAAGATCAACGTCAAGGAAAGGCAGAAGGCCATAAGGTCCGCCATAGCGGCCACGGCCGTGCCTGAGATCGTCAAGGGCAGAGGACACCTCTTCACCCGCGAGGTTCCGGTAGTGGTCCAGGATAACCTGGAGACCATAACTAAGACCTCAGATGTCAGGAAATTCCTCGTAGCTGCTGGCCTTTGGGACGACGTAGAGAGGGCCAAGAACGGCAAGAGCGTCAGGGCCGGCAGGGGCAAGATGAGAGGAAGACGGTACAGAATGCCAAAGAGCATCCTGGTGGTAGCAGGCCAGGACCAGGGCCTGGGAAAGGCGGTAAGAAACCTGCCCGGCGTTGACTTCGCAACACCGGATACCTTAAATACAGAGCTTCTTGCGCCCGGAACCCATGCCGGAAGGCTGACCCTCTGGACCGAGTCCTCCCTTCAGAAGCTAAGTCAGAAGATGTCCCAGAGGTAATCACGATGATCATCAAGAGTCCCCTCATCACTGAGAAGGTCACGGGCATGATCGACTCCAACAACACTCTGGAGTTCACCGTGGACATGAAATCCGTCAAGCCCGAGATCGTCAAGGCCATAGAGGATCAGTTCAAGGTGGAGGTGGTCTCCATAAGGACCATGATCACCCCCCGGGGAGAGAAGAAGGCCGTGGTGAAGCTGGCAGGAGATAACTCTGCCAATGAGCTTGCCACAAGGCTCGGACTGCTGTAGGTGGGTCTATGGGAAAGAGAATCATATCACAGAACCGAGGTAAGGGATCGCCCACTTACAGGGCGCCGTCCCACAGGTACAGGGCAGACATCATCCACATCAAGGTTGATAAAGATCAGACTGTGAAGGGCGTTGTGGAAGAGATAGTGCGCGACCCCGCCAGATCGGCTCCCGTGGCTTTGGTGGCCCTGGAGAACGGCGAGGAGAGGTACATCCTAGTCCCCGAGGGCATCTTCGTGGGCCAGGAGGTCGCCTGCGGAGTATCCGCACCCATAGAGCCCGGAAACACCTTACCCCTGGCCGAGATCCCGGAGGGAGTCCCCATCTGCAACATAGAGTCCCTGCCGGGACACGGGGGCCAGTTCGCCAGAGCCTCAGGAGTTCATGCTATACTGGTAGCCCATGACGCCGGTGCAACCGTCGTCCAGCTTCCAAGTGGCGAGATGAAATGGCTCAACCCTGCCTGCATGGCAACCATAGGTGTGGTGGCCGGCGGCGGCAGGACTGACAAGCCCCTGGTAAAGGCCGGCAAGAGCTTCTACAAGTTCCAGTCCAAGGCCAAGAAGTGGCCCATAGTCAGAGGCGTGGCCATGAATGCCATAGACCACCCCTTCGGTGGCGGTGGAAGGCAGCACCCTGGCAGGCCCAAGACCGTGAGCAGGAATACTCCTCCTGGAAGAAAGGTCGGGTCCATAGCCGCAAGGAAGACTGGTAAGCGCTAAGGGGGTTAGAGATTGGCTAAGAAGTCTACATCCAAGATGCCTAAGAGAAAGGAGGAGTTCCTGTACAGGGGCAAGAAGATGGCAGACCTCTCCAAGATATCTGTGGAAGAGGTAGCCGAGCTGCTCCCTGCGCGCCAGAGGAGATCCATCAAGCGAGGATTCTCCAAGGAGCACAAGAAGCTCCTGGCCAACCTGAAAGCCAAGGACTCCATCCGAACCCATCTCAGGGACATGATAATCTTCCCTGACATGGTGGGCAAGAGCATAGAGATTCATAACGGCAAGACTTTCGAGAAGGTGGAGATACTGCCTGAGATGGTGGGCCACTACTTCGGTGAGTTCGCTCTAACTAGGGCGAGGGTTACCCACGGCAGCGCCGGAGTCGGTGCCACCAGGTCGAGCAAGTACGTGCCGCTGAAGTGAGGTGTGAAGTTTGGGAAGATTGAACTATTCGAGAGATGCAGTAGGGCGCTCCTCCAGGGCCATGGGAAGCGAGCTCCACATCTCACCTAAGCACGCCCGCGAGATCTGCAGGACCCTCCGCGGCATGAAGGTGAAGGAGGCCCGGTCTTTCCTGGAGGACGTGGTGGCTCTAAAGAGGCCCGTGCCCTTCAAGAGATATAGAAGAAACGTAGCCCACAGGGCCAACATGCCCGGCTGGGATGCAGGCAGGTATCCCCAGAAGGCTGCCAGAGCAGTCCTCGTAGTCCTCGAAAACGCTGCCAGCAACGCCGAGTACAAGGGCCTGGAGGCTGACAACCTGAAGGTATTCCACGCCGGAACCCTGAAGGGCAGGGTCATACGTGGCTGGATGCCCAGAGCCATGGGTAGAGCTACCCCCAAGAACACCGAGACCGTCACCATAGAGATGGTCCTCTCGGAGGGACGCTAAAATGTCCGTCGAGAAGAAGTTCGTCCAGGACGGCTTCACCAAAGCCCTGGTGGATGAGTACCTGGCCAAGGAGCTTAACCGCGCCGGATACGGCGGCATGATCATGAACAGGACCCCCATGGGGACCCAGATCACGGTCTACGCAGAAAAGCCCGGCATGGTCATAGGCAAGGGTGGCAAGCTCATCAGGAAGATCACCCGCGATCTAGACAGAAGGTTCAGGCTGGACAACCCCCAGATCGACGTTCAGGACGTCGGCAGGGGAGATTACAATGCCCGTGTGGTTGCCAACAGGCTGGCCAGCTCCCTCGAGCGCGGCTGGTACTTCAGAAAGGCCGGCCAGTCCATGCTGAGGAGAGTTATGGACTCCGGAGCCAAAGGCTGCGAGATCATCATCAGCGGAAAGCTGACTGGCCCAAGATCCAGGACCGAGAAGTTCGTGGCAGGGTATATCAAGCACTCTGGAAAGCCCGCCGACGAGATCGTGGACACCGGCTACTCAGTGGCCGTCAAGAAGCTGGGAGTCATAGGCTGCCAGGTAAGGATCATACCACCTGACAAGACCCCGCCCGACCAGTTCAACATAATTGCGGCACCCCAGGCTCCTGTAGAAGAGAGGCCAGTCGAGGTCAAGCTCTCCGAGCCTACAGCTACGTCTGTGCCTGCGGCATCTCCCGTCGATGAGAATAAGTCCGAGCTTGATGTCCTGCTGGAATCCGAGCCCTCTCAGACGCCTAGCGCCACAGCTTCCCCTGAGGTCGTAGAAGAAGCAGCGCCCGCTCAAGAGGCACAGACTCAGGCTGAGGGCGAAGCCAAGCCTGCTCAGGAGTGATAACCGATGGCGATGCTCAAGGTAGAAGATGTAAGAAACATGAGTGCTGAGGAAATCGAAGAGGAGCTTAGAAACCTCGAATCAGAGCTCATAAGAGCGAAGGGCATAGTCGCCGCCGGCGGTGCTCCGGAGAATCCCGGCAGAATCAGGGATATCAAAAGGACCATCGCTAGGATAAAGACGGTCCAGACGGAGCGCGCTTAAAGGAAATGACGCCGGAGAACCTGACCAGGCACGAACTGATAGGCCTTGCGGTTGAGGTAGCAGATAGCACCAACCCGAGCCTTACAGGCATCTCCGGAAGGGTGGTGGACGAGACCAGAAACACCCTGGTGGTGGAGACAAAAGATGGTGAAAAGCGTGTGCCTAAGGCATGCGCCAGGTTCACCTTCACCCTGCCTGACGGGAGACGGGTCCGAGTTGAGGGGTCTGTCCTGGAGTCCCAGCCCGAGAACAGAATAAACAAGAGAGTTAAGAGGTGGAAATTATGAGGGATATCGGACTGGATGTCGCACCCCCGGCTGGGGAGTGCCACGATCCGAAGTGTCCCTTCCACGGCAGGCTCCCTGTCCGCGGCCAGATCTTTGACTGCGTCGTGGTCAGCGACAAGATGGAGAACACCGTGGTGGTCATGAGAGAGTTTGAGAGGAAGATGCCTAAGTTCGAGAGATTCGAGAAGAGGCAGGCCAAGATTCACGCTCACAACCCCCCATGCATCAATGCCAAGGAGGGCGACCGGGTGAAGATAGCCGAGTGCAGACCCCTTAGCAAGACTAAGGCCTACGTAGTGGTGGAGGTCCAGAAATGAGGGGACATAAGGCCAAGATCCCAAGGGCCATCAACACCGGCTGCTACCTGGACTGCGTGGACAATACCGGAGCCAGGACACTATTCGTTCTGGCGGTAAACAAGTACAGGGGCGTCAAGAACAGACAGCCCTGTGCGGGCATCGGCGACATGGTAGTGGTCTCCGTGAAGAAGGGGACCCCCGAGATGAGGAAGCAGATCATGAAGGCGGTCATAGTCAGGCAGAAGAAAGAGTTCAGGAGACCTGACGGCCTGAGGATAAGCTTCGAGGACAACGCCGCTGTCATCGTGGACGACGAGGGCGTGCCCAAGGGCTCTGAGGTAAAGGGACCCGTGGCCAGAGAGGTGGCTGAGAGGTTCGGAAAGATAGCCTCGGCCGCATCCATGATAGTGTGATTGCCATGAACAGCACTCAACCAAGAAAGCAGAGAAAGGCCAGGTTCACAGCCCCTCTGCACCTGAGGCAGAAGTTTGTTCACGTCCCCTTGAGCAAGGAGCTTCGCGCCGAGTTCAAGAAGAGGTCGATTCAGATCAAAAAGGGCGACACCGTCAAGGTACTCCGTGGCGATCATGCGGGCACCGAGGGCGAGGTCCAGGACGTGGATCTCAAGAAGACCCTCATAAAGGTGGCCGGAGTCAGCAACTTCAGAGCCGATGGAACCGAGATACCAAGGCCCATCCACCCATCCAATGTGATGGTGACCAAGCTGAACATTGAGGATGCCAAGAGAGAGAAAATCTTCACGAGGCGATCGGAGTGACTAGACACCAAAAGAGGGTCACAGTACCCGTAAGCTGGCCCATACGCAGAAAGATACATACCTGGGTGGCCAAGACCAGCCCCGGGCCTCCCTCCGCCGAGGGGAGCATGCCGCTCATTATGGTCGTAAGGGACCTGCTTCACCTGGCAGACAATGCCCGTGAGGCTAAGAGGATCCTCTACGAGGGTAAGGTCCGGGTGGACGGCAGGATCAAGAAGGATTACAAGCTGCCGGTAGGCCTCTTCGATATCATATCGATACCCCTACTTAATAAGAGCTACAGGATGCTCAAGGACTCCAGGGGAAGGTTCTACATGAACCCCTTGGACGAAGGAGATGTCAAGAAG
>Ga0181520_10013190_pt1 | contig 10476 bp, 5 predicted proteins | sample PEATcosm2014_Bin_29_FD_132451 | JGI IMG/M metagenome (GOLD analysis project Ga0181520, IMG submission 132451) | Peatland microbial communities from MTU Mesocosm Facility, Houghton, MI, USA - PEATcosm2014_Bin02_30_metaG | ecosystem: Environmental > Terrestrial > Soil > Wetlands > Peat | place... | reverse complement strand
TGTTAAAACCAGATTTATTTTCAAAAGTTAATTTAGAGAGAAATGGAAAAAATGTCATTCAAAAAATGATGAGTGGATAAAATAAGCTACTGAGCGAAAGTACAACCCGGATACAGTTATTATACTGTCTTTATCTATATCAACCGCAAAATAGTATGAGTTTTTTAACAATTTTAAAGGTTTTGTGTACGTTAGGATAATTTTCAGCAATAACGCTCAACCGGCCAAAAAATTAATTTGCGTTCGCTGCAAATACAAAAATACACCGCAAGAATTTCCGGGTCCCTTTTGGGCAGCAAAATGAATTAATGACAGTCATTCAGTTATCATTCATGATGGAACTATTATTGTTTGTTTCCGGATCCTTCATTTAAAACTTCTATGACCCCGGCCATCAGCTTGGGCAGGCTTTCGCCTACATATTGATTCCATCCTGCTTCGCAATCTTTATAACACTCGATGCCAGGCACGAGTCCAATGTGCGTCATTTCTAGCCTGGTGAATTCATTTTCTTCCGAAATGTTCCAGACAATCTTGGTGTCTTTCCACTCGGTTTTGTTTTTAAGCCAGTCGAGATAACAATCAGTAACCAGCCATACCAATTTTTTGTACGGGACAGATTCGATAACTTTGAAGTTCACGGTTGTAGGGCCGAAGCTTACATCGAATTCATCATTTACATTTTTTGCGTTTCCTTTAAAACTTTTTGCCCACCATTTGTCTACATTTGTAATTATTTCAAATGCTTCTTTGACTGTAACCCCGGTATTAAAACTTTTTTGATAATCTTCTGGTGTCATTTTTACTCCTTATTTATTTAGAACTATTAAAAATTAATTTCTTCTTCGTCTAATCTATTAACTGTAATTGTTCTGTGAAATTTTTGTTTTCTATTTTTATTTGATTTTATGTAAGTATCCTAATTCGCGTTGCCGTTAGTGATAAAGTTGAATAACCACTCCTTTATAACCATATCCCAGAACTGAACACAGTGGTTATAACATTCCTTTTCAGGGATAAGGCCTTGATGAGTAAAATTAAGCGCAGTCTTGCCACCTTGAGAAGTTAATCCAAAAATCATTTTTGTACCTGTCCATTCGTGCTTGTCTTTTTCGATCCAGTTGAGTTTACTATCGGTTACAAACCACACAATCTTTTTATCAGGAATAACTTCAAGCAATTTATGTTTTGAATAATGTGTTTCGCCATGGCGTAGGACAAATTCATCATTAAGTTTTGTGCTCTTCCCTTCAAATTCCGTTTGCTGTCCGTTTGCATCCCTAGTCCACCATTTTGAAACATCGTTGATGTGTTTGAATACATCTTCCGGAGATTTCGCAAACTCTATCGTTGCCGTATAACTTTGATCTTTTATTTCACCTTTTCCAGTAATAAAAAAGGATGATAAGCTTTTTGTGATCCAGTGAGTCCAGCCTGTTTCACAGTCCTTGTAACACTCAACGTCCGGTGTAAGGCCTTCATGTGTAAAATTCAGAGTAGTTATTCCTTCATTTTCAGAGAGGTCAAAAATCAATTTTGTGTTAGTCCATTCCTTATTGTCGGAATACCAGGGCATATTGCAATCAGTAACTAACCAAACAACTCTTTTACCGGGAATTAATTCTGCCACAGTAAAGTTAAAGAAAGAATCTCCTCCCATCTTTACCATAAACTTATCATTTTGTTTTTCGGAACTTCCGCTAAAAGTTATTCCCCACCACCCGGTTATATCGCTTATCCTTTTGATAGCTTTGTTTGGGTTAATTTTTGCAGAAATACTGCAATTAAAATCTTTTTTATTTTTCGTTCCACTGACTGCTTCCTTTACCTTTTTCACATTCGGGCCTGCTCCGGAGCCCTCATAAAAGGAGAGGTCTTTGTTGATCCCTACAAGTCGCCAGCATTGCCCTCCGGGGGCCTGAAAATATAAATGGGGGTCAGGTATATCAAGCTTCCTCACGAGGCCGGACTCAAGAATTTTTCGATTCATTTCTTCCACGTTGTCTGACTTAATCTCCAGCCAGACCGATCGAGCAGTTCGTGCAAACTCACTCTCATCAGCGACATCCCCATAAAGAAAGACATAGAAGTTTTCTCCCAGACGAAGAAAATCTCTTTCCTCATCCGCTTTCGTGATACTGCCGCCGAGTACATCACAATAAAATTTACGAATGTTGTCCCTATCTTGCCGCGGAACAATAACCGACGAGTGGTTTCCAAAAATTATCTTTGCCATAATATTTCCTTTATTTTTTTTCTAATGCTAAACTAATGGTTCCCGGGGATGGGATATTGTAAAAATGCGAAATGTTAACGGATAGAAAACAGGCGCCCGAACTCATTCGAGACTTCATGCGTGAACTGGAGTGGGGAGAAGCCCGTCATCCGTTTGAATTCTTTGGTGAAATGAGCTTGGTCAAAATAATAATCGTTCAGTTCGTCCTTTAGATCGCTGTATGTTTTTCCGCTTGCCCACTTCTTATAGAATTTTTGAAAGCGGAATATTCCAGCTAAAACCTTTGGAGAAAAGCCGACATGATTCTTAAATAGTAATTCGAGATAGCGCCTTGAGTAGCCTGTTTTACGTTCCATTTCGGAAATCTGCATCAATCCATGTGTCGATTTCAACGAGTTTACACAATATTCCACGATTGAACTTTGGAGCTGCTTTTTCTCCAGGCTTTCGAGCAGTTTATCCTGAATAAAATAAATTTTTCCTTCAATACTTCCTATGTTACGTAAAGTTTCACTTAAACTTTTGCCCCAGTTATCTAACAGCTCATCAAACTGAAACCGCTGGTTGGCTGTTTTCAACATCGGAATTCCGAAAATAGGGTAAGCGCCATGCGGATAAAATTCTATCCCGATGAAGCCAGTCTTTCCGTGAGGAGTGCTTAGGCGCACAGGGACATCTCTGTTCCCTACAAAATACAAGCCCTGCTCTTTGCTTTTCTCTGCGCGTCCTTCCGCTGTTGAGATTATGGAGTTTTCGCAATTGATAATAAGCTTTGGAGAGCCGTTTGGTGCGGCAAGGCTGGTGTCGGACACCGGCATTCCAACAGGGCTTTCAAACACCCAGATGAACTTGACAAGCGTGCTTAACTCCACACGCGGCTTTACGAAGGTTATCTTCATTTCTTATTTGTTTTTAATTATTAATATCTGAAATAAACAGGCGGATTATACTAAAAAGATTTTTTGTGGTAAACTAAAATTGGTTGATCAAAGTACCATGTGTTTTAGTGCACGGTTAAGCTGTGTCATAATTAACCCAAAACCCCTCGTTCAAATCTAATTCAGTATATATAATAATAAAGCGATGAGTTTGTCATAATATTTCCAAAAGGTAAAAGTCCTACGGTTTAAATGATAAAATGTAATCCTTTGCTATCCAGTGTTTCTTTCAATTCAATTTATCAAAGAGAATCCCCGTTATAGGGATGGGCAATAAAAATCCGGGTTACATTAAATTTTATAAAGAATGAATGCGATCTCATCTATTGTGAACTATATGCCTTACAAATAACTGGTGGCTTAGCAGATAAAATAGTGCCTTGGCAATATTCAAATGAAAAAAATTTGTCTGTATATAGGTATGGATGTTTAACCAACGAAAAGAAGTGGTATCTTATTTTGAAAGTGAAATGCAAATGAGAGAATTTTTAAAGGATGATAGTATAAAAATAAACTATGAATTTTAATAAATAACTAAACTTTCGAGGTTGAGGCCTCAGCTAAAGGCTGATCAGCCTTTGGCTGAAAACCTCTGAGGTTAAAAAAAAGCGACCCGATGTCAGGCCGCCTCTTAACTTAAAATGATTATGCAACTGTTTCTTAAGCAGTATTACGGTTTGCCAAACGACCTTGAAATCAGGCCAGGTCGAAACGATCAAGATTCATTACCTTGTTCCAAACCGCCACAAAATCCTCCACGAACTTTTCCTGAGAGTCCTCACATCCATAAACCTCGGCCAGGGCACGGAGCTCTGAATTAGAACCGAAGATGAGATCAACACGTGTGCCGGTCCACCTGACTTTGCCTGTCGCACGATCACGACCATCAAAGACGTCGCCGGACTCCGAAATTGCCTTCCACGTTGTGCCCTGATCAAGCAGGTTGATAAAGAAGTCGTTGGTGAGAGCCTCGGGACGATTGGTGAAGATGCCGTGTTTGGATCCATCAAAGTTTGTGTTAAGTACACGCATACCGCCAATGAGAACCGTCATTTCTGACGGGGTAAGTGTTAAAAGTTGTGAACGGTCAACCAGTAATTTCTCTGCCGATGCACTATAATTGGGTTTGGTTCTCAGGTAATTACGAAACCCATCTCCAACCGGTTCGAGGACAGCAAATGCTTCCACATCGGTTTGTTCCTGCAGTGCATCGACACGTCCCGGTGTGAACGGTACTGTAACATCATTGCCTGCATTCTTTGCTGCTTTTTCAATACCCGTACATCCACCCAGAACGATCAGGTCTGCGAGTGAAACTTTTTTACCGCCGGATTGGGAGTTGTTGAAATCTTTTTGAATTTTTTCAAGTATATCCAGTACTTTCGCAAGTTGAGCCGGGTTGTTGACTTCCCAATCCTTCTGGGGAGCAAGGCGAATGCGTGCGCCATTTGCGCCGCCGCGTTTATCTGACCCTCGGAATGTTGATGCTGAAGCCCATGCGGTTGATACCAATTGTGAGACAGATAAACCTGAAGAAAGTATCTTTTTCTTTAATTCAGCGATATCTTTATCATCAACAAGTTTATGAGTAACTGCAGGGACAGGGTCCTGCCAGATCAGGTCTTCCTTGGGAACTTCCGGACCTAAATAACGTGCGCGCGGGCCCATATCGCGGTGAGTCAGTTTAAACCATGCACGTGCAAAGGCGTCTGCGAACTTATCAGGATTCTCATAGAAGCGTCTTGAAATTTTTTCATAGGCCGGGTCGAACCTAAGGGAGAGGTCAGTAGTAAGCATAGTTGGTGCATGGCTTTTTGACGGATCGTGAGCATCCGGAATTGTAGCTGCACCTGCGCCATTCTTCGCTACCCATTGTTTTGCGCCGGCAGGGCTCTTTGTCAACTCCCATTCATAGCCGAACAGATTCTCAAAGAAGTTGTTGCTCCACTTTGTTGGTGTTGTGGTCCAGGTAACCTCGGGACCACCGCCAATTGTATCATCGCCTTTACCTGTTCCAAAACTGTTTTTCCAGCCGAGGCCCTGTTCTTCAATTCCCGCCGCTGCGGGTTCTGGTCCAACGTATTTGTCCGGAATGGCGGCGCCATGGGCTTTGCCGAATGTATGTCCGCCCGCTATAAGCGCCACAGTTTCTTCATCATTCATAGCCATACGCCGAAAGGTTTCACGGATGTCGCGGGCTGCTGCAAGCGGATCAGGATTTCCGTTCGGACCTTCAGGATTAACATAGATCAGACCCATCTGAACCGCAGCAAGGGGATTTTCCAGGTCCCGGTCGCCCGTATAACGTTTGTCTCCGAGCCACTCGCCTTCAGAACCCCAGTAGATGTCTTCTAAAGGCTCCCAAACATCTTCACGCCCACCGCCGAATCCAAAGGTCTTGAATCCCATCGATTCGAGGGCACAGTTACCCGCAAGGATTATCAGGTCTGCCCAGGAAATTTTCCTGCCGTATTTCTGTTTGACGGGCCATATCAATCTTCGTGCTTTGTCCAGGTTTACATTGTCAGGCCAGCTGTTGAGCGGTTCAAAGCGCTGGGAGCCGCTGCCTCCTCCTCCGCGACCGTCTGCAATGCGGTAAGTGCCTGCACTATGCCATGCCATTCGAATGAACAAAGGTCCATAATGACCGAAATCTGCTGGCCACCATTCCTGAGATTTGGTCATCAAATCGAAAAGGTCTTTTTTCACTGCATTTAGATCGAGCGTCTTGAATTCCGCTGCATAGTTGAACTTCTCTCCCATTGGATTAGATTTGGAAGAGTGCTGACGGAGGATGTTTAAATTCAATTTATTTGGCCACCAGTCACGGATTGATGTGCCGCTGCCTGCAACGCTACTACCGGATTTGCCGGTTACAGGGCATTTGCTTTCTTCATTCATTTTCATTCTCCTTTATAGTTAGAGGTTTGCTAAGATAATTTTGCTGCATTTTGTCCGCCTATAAAACTCAGACAGTTCTGTACTTCCAATGCAACATTTTATTAGTAATTATATTAAAATAAAATAACTTTGTATGTATTTACCCTCAATATATCGGGCGGAAAATCCGGATAAATAATCAGTGCCGATTTTATTCAAAAAGGAATTAGCTTATCTTTTTGAAAGTGAAACGCAAATGCTAGAATTTTTAAATGATTAAAAAATAAAAGTAAATTATGAATGTTAAATAGGGGTTAAATCTTAACCTCCGATGTTGAGGCCTCAACCAAAGGCTGATCAGCCTTTGGCTGAAAACCGCGGAGGTTGAGGGCAAATCCCGGAGATTGAGGTCAAACCTTGGTTTAGATCAAACGCCGGAGGTTGATGCGGACCCTCCAGTACATTAATTCTTTTTAAGAACCTGTTTTGCCCATTTAATCTGATTTGTTTAGTTATTTTACATTTATTTAAATATTATACAACCCTGCCAAATAATAAAAAATCATCTAAGCGCTTGATATTAAATAACATACGGAAAATGACCTGATATTTAACTTATAATCAGCCTTTGTTTAAGTTGATTAAATTTACTTTTTTTCGATAATGAATTTAGTTTGTCTGGTGTTTATACCGATGTTTAGTGAAATCTTGAATGTATTTTTAAATATTTTTATTCAATAATGCTTTCCGGCAGGGGAAATCATCCGGTAGTATTATTAATTGAATTCTTCAATTTGCTAAGAATCGATTAATAAATATATAAATATTGAACAAAATAACATTCAGAACATTATTGTTGATTAATTCGTAATCAATAATTTATCCGGGAAAGGTAAAATTTTTTCCCGGATATACTACGATTAGATTAATGTATTGAAAATATTTCATCAAAGATAATATTATATAGATTTTAGTCTATAAATTAAATATGTGATAATATTCAAAATGCAATTTTAAATGCCCAAAAAGGATAATAAATATAATAGTGAAAATCTGTTGATGGATGTATTTAATCGCATTTCAGACGGTATTATTGCGCTGGATTCACATTGGAATATTGCCTTTGTCAATCAAAAAGCTGCGTCCCATCTTAACCGAAAATCTTCAAAAGATTTACTCGGTAAACACATCTGGATGGAATTTCCTGAAAAAACGACACAACCAATTTACCGCGCGTGTTGTAATGCGATGGATAAACAAGAATCTGTTGTTTTTGAGGAATTTGATAAATTATTAAATAAATGGTTTGAAAATAGAGTTTACCCGTCACAAGATGGTTTAACAATATATGTAATTGATATAACTGACCGGAAAAGATCTGAAAATACATTATTACAGACTCAATTTACGGTAGACAATGCAAGAGAAGGCGTTCTTTGGATAGATGAGAGCGGCAGATTTCTTTATGTAAATAACGCAGTCTGTTCTGTCCTGGGCTATTCTAAAGAAGAACTTGCTCAAATGAAGATATTCGATATCGATCTCCGGATGAGCGAAGAGATCTGGCCGGAACAATGGAAGAAAACAATTGACAAGAGAGAATATATCTTTGAAACTATACATAAATCAAAAGAAGGAAAAATAATACCTGTAGAAATTTCAGTATCTGCTATGAACATAAATGGTGAAGTTTTTCATTGCAGTTTTATCCGCGATATTACCGAGCGAAAAATAATTGAAAAAGAAAGGGAAAATGATAACTACCTTTTCAGGGCATTGATTGATAATTTACCAAATGCCGTATTTGTAAAAGATAAAAATTACCGTAGAATTTTATACAATTCGTTACATCAATCATATGTTGCATACCATTTAAAAAGTTTGGGAATAGAACTTAAGTGCGAAATTCTTGGAAAAACCGATTTTGAAATTTATCCAAAAGAATTTGCAGAAAAATATTTTGTCAATGATCAGAAAGTTATCAGGGACGGTGAGGAAAGGTTATTCGACGAAGAGCCGGGGATAAATCCATACGGCCAGCCTATCTGGCAGCTTGTTTCTAAAATACCATTACGCGATAATAACGGGGAAATTGTAGGATTAGTAGGCATTACTACAGACATTACAGCGCAAAAGAAAATTGAACTTGCTCTTCAAAAAACGAAAGAAGAATTGATCAAAATTAACAAGGCTCAGCAACTATTGAGCAGGTGTAATAAAATTCTTATCAGGGCAACAAGTGAGAACCAGTTACTTAATGATGTCTGTAACGTAATTGTTGAAACCGGCAAGTATAATTTTGCCTGGGTTGGTTATACCGAAGGAAATGGGATTAGCACAATAAGGCCTGTTGCAAAAGCCCGGCTTAATGATGCTTTCTTAAGCGGTTTTAAAGTTACACCGGAAGATACCGGGCAAGAACACGCTTCTATACTTGAAGCGCTTCGGTCAAGCGAGCCAATTATATTAAGGGGACCTTTCGGACAAGATATTTATTCACCGTGGTTTGAAGATGCAGTATCGGGCAATTATATTTCGTTAATATCCCTCCCCATTAAATACAAGGAAAATACTTTCGGAATCCTGAATGTATATTCTTCCAAACCGGATTCATTTTCTGATCCGGAAACTTTACTATTAAAAGAATTATCGGACGACCTTGCTTTTGGAATTGTAACATTACGCGATAAGGCTAAAAAAATTATGGCGGAGAAAGCGCTTCAGGTAAGTGAAGAGCGATTAGGACAGGCAATTCGTGTATCCAACATTGGTATTTTCGATCATGATCATATTACGGATCAAATTCAGTGGTCGGAACATATGTTGGAAATTTTTGGCTGGAAAAATGAAGTATCAACAATCAATGAATTCATTAATTCTATTTACCCGGAAGACAAAGAAAAAATAATTAAAGCGGTATCACGCGCGCACGATGCTTCAGGCGACGGACGGTTTGCAGTTGAACACCGCATTATACGAACAGACGGCGCGGTTCGATGGCTTACAACAAGATCTCAGACCTACTTTCGAAATGATGGCAATAACCGTTATGCTGCCCGGACAGTGGGCGCCAGTCTTGACATTACCGAAAATAAGCTTGCGGAACAAGAACTTCAAAAACTTTATGTAGCTATTGAGCAAAGCCCGGCATCAGTTGTTATTACAAATACAAAAGGAGAAATAGAATATGTTAATGCAATGTTTACAAAAATGTCAGGTTTTTCTTCAAATGAAATTAAGGGAAAACAATTAAGAATATTGAAGAAAAGCGAAAACCAGGAAATATGGGATTTGTTATTAAGCGGTTCCGAATGGAAAGGCGAATATTATAATAAAAATAAAGATGGTTCATGTTATTGGGAATCAACTTTATTATCGCCTATTATAAGTAATGATGGAATAATTACAAACTTTCTTGCGATACAAGAAGACATTTCCGATAAAAAGAAAACCTATGAAGAGTTAAAATTAGCCAAAGAAATTGCAGAAGAAGCAAACAGAGTGAAAGATGTTTTCCTGGCTAACATGAGTCATGAATTAAGGACGCCGCTTATTGTTATATTGGGATACTCGCAATTATTTTCAGAAATTTCAAATAATTCCGACATTCTTAAAATGGCAGACGGGATTAGAAAAGGCGGTATCAGGCTTCTTAATACCCTAAATTCAATTTTGGACTTAACAAGAATCGGGTCAGACCGTTTTGAGCTAGATTTGAAAATTGTTGATCTTCTTGATGAAATAAAAAACATATATGAATCATTCCGGGAGACAGCATCGACTAAGAAAATTGATTACTCTATTCAAATTCTACAAGATCACTTATATACAAATATAGATTTGAGAATATTTGATACAATACTGAAAAATTTATTAGACAATGCCTACAAGTTTACAAACATAGGAAGCATAACTATAATTTGCGGCATTGAAGATGATAATATGGTTTTCATTACGGTTAAAGATACAGGCATCGGAATTGCTGAAATTCACCATGAATCAATATTTGAAGAGTTTCACCAGGTAAGCGAGGGGATTAACCGAGATTACCAGGGATTAGGATTAGGCCTTGCAATAACAAAAAAGTATGTTGAAATCCTGGGAGGCAATATTTCAGTTGAAAGCCAGTTGGGTACCGGCTCATCTTTTACAATTCGTTTCCCTTCTGCAAGTTAATCTAAATATTTTTTTATAAAATGGCCGCTCATCTGCCGGAGGGCCATAGATAGACGGGACGGGAATATAATTGAGCTTCAAATATACCGTTAACTGCCCGTGATGATGAACCAGGTGATTAATTGATTTCCCAATGGCATCTGCCTTCGGTGAGCTAAAAACAGTAACTCCATTGTTCTTATATCAAACAGGGAATGAAACGCCTGATAAACGGGCGCATTCTGAAAGATATTTTTCCTGAATATT
>Ga0181520_10013186_pt1 | contig 10478 bp, 8 predicted proteins | sample PEATcosm2014_Bin_29_FD_132451 | JGI IMG/M metagenome (GOLD analysis project Ga0181520, IMG submission 132451) | Peatland microbial communities from MTU Mesocosm Facility, Houghton, MI, USA - PEATcosm2014_Bin02_30_metaG | ecosystem: Environmental > Terrestrial > Soil > Wetlands > Peat | place... | reverse complement strand
GTACTCTCGTTCATCTCGGCGGCACGTGCGCCTCCGATCGGCTTGCGGCCGACAGCGCACAGTGTCGCGCTGCACATGATCACCGACGGGATCTTCTGGAACAGATGTTCCCGCAGCGCCGAGGCCACGCACACCGGCGCCGCCCGCAATGTCACCCGGCTGTTCAATTTCCCCACCATTTCCATCCAGTACACCGAATCCGGCATGCCCTGGCTCAGTACCGCCTCGACCGCCGCGCCAAGCACGCTGATCTTGTTGGCGATGGCGGCCAGTTCCGACAGCTCGCCGGGATCCTTCAGCGTCGGCAGAATCTCTCTCAGATGCAGTGCGAGCTTGCGCAGTCCCGGCGACAGTGCGTTTTCCAGCATGCCCGCCTGCCGCATGCGACCGCCGCCACGGCCTTCGGTCTTGTGCCATTGCCGGCATTCGTCGAAGAACGCATCGGCCGCCTCGTTCAGGTCGCGGATGTCGTCGAAGGCCGGGCTGTCGCCGTCGCGTTGCCCCTTCAAGAATCCGCTGTCATGCACCGGATCGTACAGGCCGCGAAGCTGCTGACGCAGGCCGATCTCCGAGATCGTCACTCCGAAATGCTCGCCGGCCACGTCTTCCAGCGTATGCGCCTCGTCGAGGATCGCCACATCGTATTTGGGCAGATACTGCACCCCCGCCATGCGCAGGGCCAGATCGGAGAAGAACAGCGCGTGATTGACCACCAGAAGATTTCCCGACTGCATCCGTCGCTTGGCGGCCTGCCAGACGCACGTGTTGTAAAACTGGCATTTCTTGTTCAGGCAATTCCCGTGCTCGGCGCAGATGCGTTCCCACACGCCCGGATCGGGGACGCTGGGCACATCCGAGAGCGATCCATCCGTTGTCGTTTGGGCCCACAGCGACAGCGCCGCCAGCGATTCAAACTGCCGCGGCTGATCGAACAATTGCGTCTGTCTTTGCCGCGCACGCTCCAGCCGCCGACGGCACAGATAGTTCCCGCGCCCCTTGACCAGCACGGCCGTGAATTCATCCCCCCACACCGACTGAATGAGCGGGATGTCGGTCTCGATAAGCTGTTCCTGAAGCGAGATCGTGTGCGTGGAGACGATGACGCGCTTCTTGTTGCGGACCGCGAAATCAATGGCCGGCAGAAGATAGGCAAACGACTTGCCGATGCCGGTGCCGGCCTCGACCAGCAGATGATGCCCGTCGATCAGTGCGCTCTCGACGGCCGCCGCCATTTCAAGCTGCTGCGGCCGCGATTCATACGCCGCCCCCATGCGCCGCGCCACCGCGCCGCCGGCCGCAAGTTTTTCCAATACCGACGTCACAATATCAAGTGTATCGCGCCTGGGGCGACCGTGCATTGCACATGCGGAAAACCGGCGCAACAACTTGACGCCCCCGGCGATTGTCTGTGTAATCTCAGGCGCGAATCTCGTCCTCAACCTGTCAAAAGGAGCGGTTTTATGTCACGAACCAAGTCCCATCGCCCCACGGCCCGTCGTTTGGCGATTGCCTGGATCACTTTGGCCTGTCTGGCCATCGCTTCCGTAAGCTGGCTGCGGCAGCCGACTCCCGCCGCCGCACAATCCGCAGCGGGTTTAACGCCCGCCGCCACCCAGCCCACGACCAATCCCAAAGAAACCTTCGTGGGAGTTCACGGCCGGCTCAGCGTCAAGGGCAACAAGATCGTCGACAAGAACGGCAACCCGACCACGCTGCATGGCATGTCCCTGTACTGCTGGGCGCAGCAGGGCTGGCAGTTCTTCAACACCAGCGCCATCAACCATTTTGCCCAGGACTGGAAATGCACGGCCATCCGCATCGCCATCCGGCCGGGCGATTACAAGTCGAATCCCAAGAAGGAACTGGACAAGGTCAAGACCGTCATGGACGCCTGCATCGCCAATGGGATTTATGGAATCATCGATTGGCACTCGATGCAGGGGGCGCAGAACGATCTTCAGTCGTCGCAGGATTTCTTCTCGGCGGTGGCGACGGCGTACGGCAAGACCCCCAACATCATGTATGAGCCGTGGAACGAGCCGGTGCAGGAAAGCTGGCAGGTCATCAAGGCGTATCATGAAGCGGTGATCGCCAAGATTCGCGCGATCGATCCGGACAGCATCGTCCTGTGCGGCAACCGCAACTGGGACCAGCAATGTGCCGAGGCATCACAGAATCCCATCACCGACTTCAAGAACATCGCCTATACGATCCACTTCTACGCCGCCACCCATAAGCAGTCGCTCCGCAATAACGGCGCGCAGGCGCTGAAGAACGGCGTGGCGCTCTTTTCCACCGAATACGGCACCAGCTCCGCATCCGGCGGCGGCGCCTACGATCCGGCCGAAACCCAGCTCTGGTGGAACTGGCTGGACGCGAACAACGTCGGCTGCTGCAACTGGTCGGCCGCCGCCCTGGGCGAAACCTCCGCCGCCTTCCAACCCGGCGCCAGCGCCACCGGCCCGTGGCCCGATGCCATGCTCAAGCCCTCGGGCCTGATCGTGAGGAATTACATCATGAGCAAATACACGCTGGACGCACAGGTTCCGCCGACCACCGCCCCGGCCGGCAAGTGACCTTCGCAGGCGAATCACCAGGAGGCTCGATCGCCGATCGAGCCTCCTTTGTTTGCGCGACGGACCAATTGAATGGGTCGCCGCCTCCGGCTCCGCTTGAATTCGCCTGCCGTCGCGGTTTTCGTTTGTCTGCTTGACCGCGGGCGCTCGCCCGGAAATGATGTCACTTGGTTTTCACTTGCTGGGAGAGGATGTCGCCATGGCGCATTTTTCGGTTCTGGTGTTGACGGCCATGCCGCCGGGGGTGAGCGGGGATTCCAATACGGCGATGGTGAAGGTCGACGGGCGCGAGGCGCTGTTGCGGAGCGTCGAACTCTTCCTCAATCGCGAGGGGATCAAGCAGATCCAGCTTGTCGTGCTGCCGGACATGCTGGAGGAATACAAGCGGCGCTACGGCGGGCATCTGGCGTTCAGCGGTGTGAAGATCATAAGCGGCGGGCCGAAGTGGATCGACCAGGCCGCCGCGGCCGCCGATAAGCTGGCCGAGGAAACGACGCACGTGGTCATCCACGACGCCGCCCGCCCGGCGGTGCCGTCGATGGACATCGATGCGCTTCTGGAAGCCGCGGAAAAGAAGCCGATCGTGGCCCTGACCGCCCCGCTGCGCGCGGGTTTGCTGGAGATTGATGAAGGCGGCGGCGCGGTGGCGGCGCATCCGGCGTCACATTTTGTATCGCTGCTGTGGCCGCAGGTCTTCCGCAAGGACAAGTTCGGGGAGATGGCCCGCTCGCGCACCGAGCCGCATCCATCAACGCTGAGCCTGGTTCGTGGCTCGGCCTTGAACATCCGCGTGCAATCCGCCGCCGACGCGGGGTTGGTGAAGACCATGCTGACGATGCTCCCCAAACCCAGGATCCGGCCGCCCAACAGCCCGTTTGAAGAGGCGCAGTGGTGAGCGGGCGATCGCTGACGGCCTTTCTGGCACCGGCGCGATTCGCTTGACGTTGGCACTTGGGCCGGCAGAATGGGGATTGATTAAGGTATAGTGTATTCACGGAGTCAATGACACGCATGTCCGATGTTCTGGCCACGATCGATCAGGTTTCTCGTGAGGCCGATGCCGAACTGGCACTGGTTCGCGACGCGGACCAGCTTGAGCAGTTCCGCGTCAAATACCTTTCTGCCAAGGGAAAAGTCGCACAACTGATGACGCTGCTGGGCCAGGTTCCCAAGGACCAGAAGCCCGTCGTCGGCCAGCGAGCCAACGCCGTGAAGCTTCACGTCCGCGAAGGCTACGACGGCAAAAAGATCGGGATTGAGCAATTCGCCTCGGCCGGTGAGGTGCCGATCGACGTGACCGAACCGGGCAAACCGCCGCGGCTGGGGAATCGGCACATTCTTACGCGCGTGATCGACGAGTTGGCGGATTTGTTCGGGCGGATGGGGTTTGCCCGCGCCGCAGGGCCGGAGGTTGAGGACGAATTCCACAATTTCGTCGCGCTGAACATCGCCGCCAGCCATCCGGCCCGCGATCCGCTGGATAACTTCTATCTGGCCCGCTCGCGCCCTGACAGCCCGATGCGGCTGCTGCGCACGCAGACCAGCACGGTGCAGATTCGCGTCATGGAAACGACCAGGCCGCCGATCCGCGTGGTCATCCCCGGCCGGGTCTATCGGCCCGACACGCACGATCAGACGCACCTGTCGATGTTCCATCAGCTTGAGGCCCTGGTCGTCGATCGCGGCGTGACCATGATCGATCTCAAGAGCACGGTCATGCAATTTGTCCAGGCCTATTTCGGACCCGCCACGCGCGTGCGCTTCCGGCCGAGCTTCTTTCCCTTCACCGAGCCATCGGCCGAGGTGGACGTGTGGTTCGACCGCGCGGGCGGAAAAGGCCGGTGGATCGAACTGGGCGGTTGCGGGATGGTGCATCCGAACGTGTTTCGATCGGTGAACATCGACGCCGACGAGTTCAGCGGCTGGGCGTTTGGTTTCGGCGTCGAGCGCATTGCGATGCGGAAATACGGCGTCGAGGACATCCGGTCCTTCGTCGAGAACGACGTGCGATTCCTTCAACAGTTTTGAAACCCGACCCGGCCGGCTCTCGTCACGGCCGCCACAGCTCTATAATGTCCACCCATGACCCGCGCCCCGAGCGATACGGTTTGGAACGATCGCGATCTGACGAATCCGCATGTGGTGGCCGACAAGCGCCGCCGCGTCCAGCGCATGTTCGCCGCCATCGCGCCATGCTATGACGTCAACAACCGCGTGCATAGCATTGGACTGGATCAATACTGGCGACGCCGGGCGGTGGCGCTGGCGCAACTGCGGCCGGGCGATTCCGTCGTCGATGTGGCCTGCGGAACCGGCGATCTGTCGCTGGCGTTTGGCCGCGGATTGAAAGGTATCGCCGGACGGCAAGACGTCCCGGCCGCCGGACAAGTCCTGGGCATCGACTTCACGTTCGAGATGCTTCCGCTGGCCGAGCAGAAGTTGCGCCGGGCTTGCCCGGCTGATTCGCACGCCACGCGCTTTCTCGCCGGCGACGCCCAGCGATTGCCGCTGCCGGATGCCTGCTGCGATGTGGTCTCGATCGCCTTCGGCATTCGCAACGTCGCCGAGCCCGCCATTGCGATGCGCGAGTTTCATCGCGTTCTGCGTCCCCAAGGCCGGGTGATCGTGCTGGAATTCTCCCTGCCGGCCAATCCTGTCCTGCGCAGCCTGTACAACTTCTATTTTCACAAGATCCTCCCGCGGACCGCAACGCTCATCAGTGGCGACCGCACCGGAGCGTACAAATATCTCCCGCGCTCGGTGGGGACATTCATGCCGCGCACGGCCATGCTCGATTCCCTCAGGGCAGCGGGTTTCCGGGATGCGACGGCACATCCGATGACGTTCGGAATCGCGGTCGTCTATCGCGCGATCAAGCGGTGAGAGAGAAAGCAACAGCCGCCGATTGTGTCGCGCACGCGATCCCGATCGCTTTTGACCGTGTCGGCGTGGCCCGCTATAGTGGACCGTAATCTATCGGGACGCCCGCAACTGTCGTATTTCGGAGGTTCTGTCCATGAACGCATCGGAAGTTCTTAAGCTCTGCAAGGAAAAGAAGGTCCAGTTCGTCGACCTGCGGTTCATGGATTTCCCCGGCCTGTGGCAGCACACCACGGCCCCCATGAGCGAACTGACCCCCGAAAGCTTCAATCACGGCTTCGGGTTCGACGGCAGTTCGATCCGCGGCTGGCAGGCGATCAATGAATCGGACATGCTGCTGGTGCCGGTGGCGGATACGGCGCGCATTGATCCGTTCATGACCCATACGACCATCTCCATCATCTGCGACGTCCGCGACCCCATTACCAAAAAGGAATACTCCCGCGATCCGCGTTCGGTGGCCCGCAAGACGGCCGCTTTTCTGAAAAAGACCAAAATCGCCGACACCGCCTATTTCGGGCCGGAGCTTGAGTTCTTCATCTTCGACACGGCGTTTTACGATCAGGGGATCAATTTCGGGAAGTATTACGTCGGCAGCCGCGAGGGAATCTGGACGCGCGGCGATGAGGATCCCAGCAATCTGGGATACAAGGTTCGTCTCAAGGAGGGATATTTCCCCACGCCCCCGATGGACACCATGCAGAACATCCGCAGCGAGATGGTGGCCACGCTGATCGAGCTGGGCATCCCGGTGGAGGCGCATCACCACGAGGTGGCCACCGGCGGGCAGTGCGAGATTGACATGCGCTATCAGGATCTGGTCACGATGGCCGACAACGTGATGCAGTACAAATATGTCTGCAAGAACGTGGCGGCGCGGCATGGGAAGGTCGTGACGTTCATGCCCAAGCCGCTGTTCCAGGACAACGGGTCGGGGATGCACGTGCATTTCAGCCTGTGGAAGGGCGGCAAGCCGCTGTTCGCGGGGAACAAATATTCCGGCCTGAGCGAGATGGGCCTGTACGCGATCGGCGGCATCCTCAAGCACGCCGGGGCGCTGTGTGCTTTGTGCAATCCGACCACCAACAGCTACAAGCGTCTGGTGCCGGGGTATGAGGCGCCGGTCAATCTGGTATACAGCAGCCGCAACCGCTCGGCCGCCATTCGCATACCCATGTACAGCGATAATCCCAAGACCAAGCGCATCGAGTTCCGCTGCCCCGACAGCAGTTGCAATCCCTATCTCGCCTTCAGCGCCATGGTCATGGCCGCCATCGACGGCATCGAGAACAAGATCGATCCCGGCGAGCCGATGGACAAGAACATCTATCACCTGACCGCCGAGGAATACGAAAAGATCGGCTCGGCCCCCGGCAGCCTGGAAGAGGCCGTCGGCGACCTGGAAAACGATCACGATTTCCTGCTCAAGGGCGATGTATTCACGGCCGACGTGATCCATTATTGGGTAAAATACAAGCGCGAGAACGAGATCGATGCGATCCGCCAACGGCCGCATCCGTACGAGTTCTGCATGTATTTCGATATTTGAGGGACGGTCCGCCGGTCGTTTTCGCCGGGTACAGTCTGAAAGGTCAGTTGCAGAGACGGAGCCGACATGACGTTGAATAAAGAACAAGTCATGACGGAGGCGATGAAGCTTGACCCGCTGGAAAGAGAGAGTCTAGCCGAGGAACTTCTGCTCAGCGTTCATGAGTCGGACCGCGCCGAAATTGACGCGGCATGGCTGGCCGAGGCGAAGCGGCGCGAAGCGGCATTCGAGGCGGGCCAGGCAAGCGCCAAGCCAGTCGATAATGTGATCCAACGGCTTTTGAGCAAGGCGCGAGCGTGACGACGCTGATAGGCCCTTAAGCCCGAAACCGCGTTCGCCGCAAGCATGGGAGGGCTGATCCGCTCCGCGACACAACCTCCGCACCCCTGCGCCTCTGCGTGAGAATCTTCCTGCCCTCATTTTCGGACGTTGGGTAGTCCTTTTGCACTTTGCATCCTTGCCCAATGGCGGTACAACCAAACTGCTGGAATTATGAATTTGTACGACCTGGCCTACCTCTTTGCCCTGATTGGCTCGACACCGTATTGGCTGCTGCGGCCGAGCGCGCGGCGGAAGGTGGCGGCGGCGCTACAGGACAAGCCCCGCCGCGATGGCGATGCGCCCACCATCATGATCCACGCCGTCAGCCTTGGCGAGATCAACGCCACCCGAACCCTCATCGACAAACTCCGCGTCGTCATGCCGGGGATCCACTTCGTCGTCTCCTCGACCACCGACACCGGCCTGGCCCGCGCCACCGATCTCTATGCCCAGCAATCCGATATCACGCTCATCCGCTATCCACTGGACTTCTCGTGGGAAGTAACCCGCACGCTCGAAGCGGTCCGGCCGGATGTCGTGGCGCTCATGGAACTGGAAGTCTGGCCCAACTTCATGCGCATTTGCTCGCAGCGCCAAATCCCCGTCGTGCTCATCAACGCCCGGCTGACGGAAACCAGCTTCAATCGCTACCGACGGCTTGGCCCGATCACGCGCAAGATGTTCGGCCGGCTCACCGCGGTCTGCGCCCAGGAGAAATCCTACGCCGATCGTCTTCTGGCGCTGGGCGCCAGCCCATCGCGCACGCGAATCACCGGCACGATGAAATTCGATACTTCGCCGGTCGCCACCAGCATTCCCGGCGATCTTCAACTGGCCAGCGAAGTCGGACTCGATCCATTCAACGAACCGATCTGGGTGTGCGGCTCAACCGGTCCCGGCGAAGAACTGATCATCCTTGAGCGCTACCGTGCCATCCTCGGACGATTCCCGCGCCTGCGGCTGGTCATCGTCCCCCGCAAACCCGAACGCTTCGACGAAGTCGCCGGACTTATTGTCCAACATCGGTTCTACGTCATCCGTCGCAGCCGTGCCGCTCGATTCTCCGCCGGGCCCATTCCGCCGGTCATCCTTGGCGACACCGTGGGCGAACTGAAGAAGTTCTATTCGCTGGCCTCGATCGTTTTTGTCGGCCGATCGCTGGTCGATCTCGGCCAGCGCCAGGCCGGCAGCGACATGATCGAACCGGCCGCTCTGGGCAAACCGGTGATCGTCGGGCCGCACACCGGGAATTTCGCCGAGCCGATGCGCTGCTTCAAGGCCGCCGACGCCATGCTGATCGTCAAGGACGCCGCGGAACTGGAACAGGCCGTCGCCGTCCTGCTCTCAACGCCACAGCAGGCCGCCGACATCGGCCGTCGCGCACAGCAGGTCGTCCGCGAGAACCAGGGCGCCACCGTCCGCAACGGGCAAATCGTCTACGACATCCTGATCGACAGGATTCTTCCCCCCGAAGCACCGTCCATCAACCCCCAAGCCGAAGCCATCGCCACCGCCGCCATTGCGGATGAATCACCAGGCGCCCCATCGCCCATCGCTCTGCCCGCCCGCCCGGCCGCGACCCCATCAGCGCCAGGAAACGATAACGGCCCGCTTCCCCGCCCCAGTCCGATCCCTCCGCCGCCGGCCCGCACGCTGCGCGGCACAACCATCGCCGACGACCTGCCCCTCCCGCCTCCGGATTTCATCGTCCCCCACGATCCGCCCAAGCCCAATACGTGAATACGCGGCGAGCTGACCGCCAATCGGTCAATATTCTCTGCGCCTTGGCGCCTCTGCGTGAGCTGTCAGTCAAGACCTACGACGGCGGCAGCGCCGGCGACGCCGGGCCGTCCAGACTTCGCTTCCTCACCTTGCCGCCGGAAGCACCCGCCGAGCCCTTTTCCGGCTGCATGCCGCGCATCATCGCGATCACGCCGGTCCGGGCCAACTCGCGGATTCCGTACGGCTTGAGCAGTTCAATCATCGCCTCGATCTTGGCCTCGGTCCCGGCCAGTTCAACCACCAGGGCCTCGGGCGCCACGTCCACGATCTTGCCGCGGAAGAGTTGCACGATCTCGATGACTTCACTGCGGCTGGCCGCTGTGGCCGCAACTGTCACCAGCGCCAGATCGCGCTCGACATACGCCGTGTCCTTGAAATCCCGCACTTCGACAACCGGCACCAGCTTGGCCAGTTGCTTGCGGACCTGGTCGAGCGTGTTCTCATCGGCGTTAACGACGATGGTCATCCGCGACCGCACCGGGTCTTCCGTTCGCCCGACCACCAGCGAATCGATATTGAACCCCCGGGCCGCGAACATCCCCGCCACATTCGCCAAAACGCCCGGCTCGTTGATCACCAAGGCCGATAACACATGCCGCATGAGCACTCCTCTGGTTGCACCGCATTGTAGTAGCGAACGGCTTTCTTGCACAACCGACCGCCGCCTCCGCCAATGCGCCGGCTTTGGATTTGTTTGATCGGGGCGCATATAAGAGGGGCATGACCAGCGGCAACGTGTTGGATTACGAGTCGCCCCAGAGGCCCGAGCGGCCGAAGGGGGCGCTGGCGACCATCTTTTTTATCGTGTTTACCGACCTGCTGGGGTTTGGGATCATCATCCCGCTACTGCCGTTTTATGCCAAGAGCTTTCAAGCCACGCCGTTGCAGGTGACGGTGCTGTTTTCGCTGTATTCGATCTGCCAGTTTGCGGCGGCGCCGATATTGGGGGCGATCAGCGACCGCTATGGGCGGCGGCCGGTGCTGGTGTTTTCGCAGTTGGGAAGTGTTGCGGGGTATTTGCTTTTGGGAGTGGTGACGGCGTCGCATGGGCTGCGGCCGCATACGTCGCTCATGCTGATTTACCTGTCGCGGATCATCGACGGGCTGAGCGGCGGGAACATTTCGACGGCGCAGGCGTATATCACCGACGTGACGGCGCCATCGGAACGGGCCAGGGGAATGGGAGTGCTGGGTGCGGCGTTCGGGGTGGGATTCGCGGCCGGGCCGGCGCTGGGCGGCGTGCTGGGACATTACAACCCCGCCTGGCCGGCGTTCGTGGCGGCGGCGTTCAGTTTCACGGCGATGCTGATGACGGCGACGCGGCTTAAGGAGGCGCGCGTCCATGAAGAGGTTGAGGCGGAGGCGTGGCT
>Ga0181520_10013184_pt1 | contig 10478 bp, 13 predicted proteins | sample PEATcosm2014_Bin_29_FD_132451 | JGI IMG/M metagenome (GOLD analysis project Ga0181520, IMG submission 132451) | Peatland microbial communities from MTU Mesocosm Facility, Houghton, MI, USA - PEATcosm2014_Bin02_30_metaG | ecosystem: Environmental > Terrestrial > Soil > Wetlands > Peat | place... | reverse complement strand
TCATGGCCGCGTGCAGAGAGGTGAAGGGCGGTCGGCCACCCGAGGTAGCCGTCGGCCCCGAGGACCGCGATGCGCATTGCTGTCTCCCTAGGTGGCCGGGCGAACCCCGGCCGGCGATGTCCGTGCGAGCTGGGTGGCGAAATACCGGTGGGTCAGGGCTAGACCCTCGGGGAGGGAAGTTTGAGCCTTCCACCCGAGCGACCGCTCCGCACGCCCCGGGTCGATGCAGGCCCGAGCCACCTCGCCCGGTTTGGCGGGCTGGAAGTCTGGCCCGGTCTCCGCCCCGGAGGCTCGGATCAGCCCGGCGACCACCTCGCGGACGCTCGTCTCCCTGCCGGTCCCCACGTTCAAGGGCCCGCTGATCGAGCTGAGCAGGGCTGCCCGGGTGGCGGCAGCCACGTCCGCCACATAGACGAAGTCACGGGTCTGGGAGCCGTCGCCGTAGATCACGGGGCGCAGGCCCTGGACCAGCCGGGTCGAGGAGATGGCGACCACCCCGGCCTCGCCAGTGCCGTCCTGGCGGGGCCCGTAGACGTTGCCGAAGCGCAGCGCCACGGTCCTCACCCCCCGCTGCCGATAGGTCCAGAGATAGGTCTCCTCGCAGAGCTTCTCCGCGCCGTAGGCGGATCGGGGCGCCGGGGTCAGCTCCTCAGAGGCCGGAAGCCGCTCGGCATCGCCGTACACCGCCCCTCCCGACGAGGCGATGAGGAGCGCCTCGCAGCCCGCCCGGGCGGCGGCTTCGAAGCAGGCCACCGAGCTGGCGAGGACCCGCCGGACGTGGTCGCCGGGGTCCCGGAGTGCCCGGTTCACCCCGCCCTTGGCGGCCAGGTGGACGAGCGCCTGGGGCGCGAAGCGAGCCAGGGCCTCAGCGGCCTCGGGGCCGCCGGCATCCGCCTCGAGGACCTCCACCTCCGCCGGGAGGGCCACCCCGCAGGGGTGGCTGCGATCGTCGACAACCAGCACCGACAGCCGGTCGGCGGCAAGCAGCTCGACCAGGTGACTCCCGATGAAACCGCATCCTCCGACCACGACCACCCGGCGGAGAGGCGAGACGGCCCCCGCCTCGCCCGGCGTGCCCGCGACCGCGGCCTCCTCGGAGCTCACACGCTCACCGCCGCCGGGGCGGCGTCATCCTCGGGGATGCGGGGACGGCCCAGGAGCATGATCCCGACCGCACCCGCGACGCCCAGGGGGAGGGTCATGGCCACCCGCACCAGGACGGTGACCGCCACCGCATCCACCTTGGTCAGTCCTCCGGCGACCAGCAGGGCGGCAGTGGTCACGTCAGCGGCGCCGATGCCGAACGGCAGGGTCGACACGCTGCCGATCACCTGGGAGATGCAGTAGGCGGCGATGGCCACGCCCAGGGTGACGCCCGCACCCAGCCCCCAGACGAGGAGCAGGATCTGGAAGCCACTGACCGCGAAGATGAGCAGGCTGTAGAAGGCGAAGACGGCGCACAGCCGGGGGGCCAGACCGAGCTCCTCGAGCTGGACCAGGGACCGGAGTACGCCGCCCACCAGGCCGCGACGCTGGGGGGGGATGCCGGTCGTGAAGAAGTGCCTGGTGATGACGCTGGCCCACCAGGGGGAGGCGAGGAGGACCAGTCCGACGACCGCAAGACCCGCCGTCTCGAGCGCGGGCAGGTAGATGGCGGCGGCGAGCACCCCGCCCACGATGCCGAGCTGGACGATGGTCACCAGCCGCTCGTAGATCACGGTTGCGACCCCCGCGGTCACCGGCACGCGGTCGTGGTTGCGCCAGAGGTAGGGGCGCGAGAGGTCGCCGCTCGCGGCTGGGGTCAACCAGCTGAGGGTCTGACCCGCCAGGTCCACCCAGTTCATCCGCACGAAGGGGACATGCTGACCGAGGCGCGTGAGGAGGATCTGCGATCTCCGGGCACGGAGCAGGGTGGTCACCAGGTTGAGGGCGATCGCCACCCCCACCAGCCTCCAGGAGACGTGCCCCGCCTTGCTGACCACCTGCCCCGGGTTGACCTTGCGGACCAGGAGGTAGATCACGGCTGCGCTGATGAGGAGGACGATCAGCTGCAGACCGGCGAGGATCAGACGGCGCCGACTCGTCAGTGCTCTCGCGGGGGCCGCCTCGCCTGCCTGGACGGGCAGGGCGGCGGCGGGCTGGTGGACCGGGCGGTCACCGGCGGGCACGCTTTCGCGCCCGCGCCAGACCGCGTCCGCCGCGGACTTCGCGGACAAGGAATCTCCCCATTGGTCCTAACGTGATCGGCAGGATGCTGATCATCCGAACCTTACAAGAGCGTTACCACTCTCGGCCTTAGCCCGGCCTGAGTGGCGGCCCAGCCCGGCGCGGTCACCCGGCTGAAAGGTTCGGCGGGCCAACCTTACCGCCATGCCGGTGCTCCCCGCCGTCCTCCTGGTCCTGGTGGCGGCGCTCGCCGCCAGCCAGCTCGCCGTGCAGTCGGACCAGCTCCTGCTCACCCTCCTGCTGATCGGGCCGGTGCTGCCGGCGCTGCTCGTGTCCCGCCTCCGCGCGGCGCCCGCACGGCTCCTCACCGTTCGGGCCCGACCCCGCGCCGGCCACGGCGTCGACTGACCGCGGTGGGAGCGGCAGGCACGGTGTATAAGAGCGGGTGATGCGACTTCTGCGCCGCCGGCCTGAGAAGCGACCCAAGCCGCGGTCGGCGACCCCGCTCCGTCCCATCTGCCCGATCTGTGAGCGGCCGATGGAGCGCCGCGGCTCCACGGTGTGGATGTGCCCTGACTTCCCCCGCTGCCCCGGCGCCATCGCCGCTGACTGAGGCGGTCCCGCCGGGGCTCCGGCCTCAGCTCCGGGGGCCGTGATCACCCCCGTTCGCGGGTTCCTCGGAGCCGGCCAGGCGCTCCATGGCCTGGCGTGCCACGGCCGCCCCGGCGGCCGCAGCCGCGGTGGTGCCGGCCCGCACCGCCAGCTTCTGCCAGAGGGGCTCGCTCTCCTTGCGGCGGCGAGCCAGCTCCTTCCTGATCTCGTCGAGCTGGGTGGCGACGTCCTCGAGCGACGTCACGGTGGCGGGTCGGCTCTCCTTGCCCCGGCCCCGCGACCGGCGCACCACCACAGAGACCGTGACGACCACTGCGACCGCGCCGACGATGGCGTACCGGAACCCGTCCCGCCGGAGCCTCGACCGCCAGTCCAGCTCGGCCCGGACCCGGGTGCCCAGGGCGGAAACGTCACCGGCAAGCGCCTGCTTGCTCAGCTCCCGTTCGCGTTCTGCTTCAGCAACTCCCTGACCCACTCCAGGTCCTCCTTGACGGTGGTGCCGACCCGGCGCCCTTCGGCGATCGATCTCCTCAGCATGCGGTAGCCGAGCCCGCCCAGGATCGCTCCGACGACCAGGATCAGGCCCGCCATGATCAGCCATCCCAGCCAGGGGTGGTGGAGGAGCCCGCCCAATCCTTCGGCACCGGAGCCGAGGAGAAAGACGACGACGAGCAGGAGGGCGAGGACGGCGGCGGCCAGCAGCGCTGCCGCGATCGCCGCGCGCTTGGCGGTCGCTGTCCCCTGGGCCCGCACCAGCCCGATCTCCGCCCGGACGAAGCGCATCCCGTCGGCGGCGACCCCCCGCAGCACGTCGATGACCGGCGCGTCGGGTGCGGGTGGGGAGTCGGTCTTCTCGGCCATCAGCAGAGCTTCTCAGACCTGGGCCGGCGTCTGTCGCTGTCCACGCAGCTCAGATCTTCAGTGCCGACACGTCGATGTCCTTGAGCGTGTCGGGTGGTGGGATCCCGTGATCGTTCAGAGCCTTGAGCAGCGCGAGCACGTAGCGGACGCCGGTCAGGTTGACCCCGTGCTGCCGGGTCAGGCTCTGGATGGTCTGGAGCTTGTAGATGTCTCGCTGCGAGAAGCGCCGGCGGTTCGTGGAGGTCCGCTGCGGGACGACCAGACCGATGTTCTCGTACATCATCAGCGTCCGCGGGTGGGTCTCCAGGATCTCGGCGGCGACGCTGATCGTGTAGATGGGCTTGTCCAGGCCGGGGGAGCCGGGCAGGGAGCCCGCGGGGTTGCCCCCGGCTACTCCTTCAGCCATTCGTTGATCCCCTCTGAGAGGGCCCCAGGTGAGGTCTGAGCCTTGATGAGGAACTCCAACGCCCCCAGCTTGAGCCCCCGATCGACGAGGTCCTTCTCACCGAAGTTGCTGAGGATGATCACCGGTATCTCGGCCGTCGGACCGTGCCGGCGGAGCTCCTGGAGGACCTCGAAGCCGTCTTTGCGGGGCAGCCGCACATCGAGGAAGACGATGTCGGGCAGCAGCTCCTTGGCCCGGTCCACGCCCTCGACCCCGTCGAGCGCCACGTGGACCCGGTAGCCGTCCAGCTCGAGCTTGGTTCGGTACATCTCCAGGGTGTCCCGGTCGTCCTCGATCAGGAGGACGTCGATGACTGCGTCCTCGTCTGCCATCGCCTCCGCTCTCCTCCTCAGCTGGCAATCACCCGTGGGCGCCGCAATCCTGCCGGGCAGTATAGCGGCGTGGCGCCGCCCCTTCAGGGGAGCCGTTTTGCGATCTGCAAAGACGCCGTCCCACCGGCGGTGGACGGTCAGATCCGCACGTGGGCGATGTCGATGTCGGCCACGAAGTCGGGCCGCGGGATCCGATGCCGGTCGAGGCTCTGGAGCAGCCGGATCACGTGCCGGGCCGCCTGGAGGTTCAGACCGTGGGTCTTGGTGAGCTGCTGGATCGCGCGGAGGGTGATCAGGTCCCGCTGGGAGTAGCGGCGCCGGTTGGTGGGGGTCCGGTGCGGTATCACCAGGGCCAGGTGCTCGTACATCATCAGGGTCCGCGGATGCACCGCCAGGATCTCGGCGGCCACGCTGATCGTGTAGATGGGCTTGTCGAGGCCGAGCCGCGCCGGCTCCGGAGTTGCGGCCTGGGTCGCAGCGGGCACGCTCTGGGCACCTCTCCGCCGGGAGACGCCTGGCGGTCGTGACCGAGGCCCCGGCGGCTCCCCGCTGCCCGAATGGTAGCCGTCGCGCCCCGCTGGCAGGGGTTGGCCCCGGGCTCCCCGCGGATCGGGCGGAGGCTGGCCGGCCCAGCGGGGTCGCGAAAAGCCGGTGGGGACACCCTTCGGCGTGCCACCATTACCCCCCGTGTCGCCCTTGGTCTCCGCGTGCAGATCGCTGCAGCCCCGTCTCCACCCGGCCGAGCCGTGCCGCCGGCGGGAAGCCAGCCGGCGGGCCGGGTGTAACCCTCCCGGTGTCCGGCCCGTTGGAGGGATGTGATGGCTGACACACCACGCCCTTCCGCCCCGAGTGGACTGGACGACCTCGCCGTCCGGGAGCGCTGGCTCCGCCAGCGGCGAGCCCGCGACTTCACCGGTCGGCGCTCCTGGCTCCTCGCCCTCTGGGTGGTGGTGGCGGCGATCGTGGCCTGGCTCTTCATAGCCGGTTTCGCCGGTTTCGCCGGCCTCGGCCACTAGCCGATCAGCTCGCGCAGATCCTGCAGCTGGTTGCCGATCCAGCGGCTCACGTCATTGCTCCTGATCACCTCGCGCATCTTCTCGGCTCGGGCCACCTTCTGAGGCTCGTCCATCACCAGCCCGAGGAGCAGCGCCTCCGCCGTCTCGTCCACGTCAAAGGGGTTGACGGTGAGGGCGAAGTCACCGATCTCCTCGTGGGCGCCGGCGTTCTCGCTGAGGACCAGCACCCCATTGCGCGTATTGCAGAGGGGGCCCTCCTTGGCGACCAGGTTCATCCCGTCGTAGATCGGGTTGACCAGGAGCACGTCGAAGCACTTGTAGGCGGCGATCGCCTTGTGCATGTTCTCCTCGACCTCGACGCGGATCGGGGTCCAGCCCCCCGCGGAGAAGCGCCGGTTGATCCGCGCAGCCACCGAGAGGACGCTGCCCAGATAGGAGCGGTAGTCACCGATGTCCTGGCGGCTGGGCTGCAGGAAGGCCCAGAACTGGACGCGACGGTGGAGGTCCGCGTGGATCTCGAGCAGCCGCTCATAGGCGAGGAAGCCACGCACGATATTCTTGCTGAGGTCGGTGCGATCGACCCGCAGGATCAGCTTCTCGGGCCGCCAGGACTCGATCCGACGCTCCTCGTCGAGCACGCGCGGGTCCACCACCTGCTCGGCGAAGCTCGGGATGTCGATGCTGATCGGGTAGTGGCGGACCCACACGGCTCGGCCCTGGTAGTAGACGGTGCGCTCCCGAAGGTCCACGCCGAGCCCGAGGTTCTCCTCGCAGGTGAGCAGGAAGTTGCGCACATCGTGGCTTGTCTGGAAACCGATGATGTCGTTGCCCAGCAGGCCGTGGACGATCTCGTCGCGGATCGGCTTGGGCAGGATCTTCCAGTACTGCGGGGTCGGCCAGGGGATGTGGACGAAGTGCTGCAGCTTCACCTCGGGCACCCGCTCGCGGACCATCCTGGCCACCAGGTAGAGCTGGTAGTCCTGGATCAGGACGAGGGGGGGGCGGTCGCCGGTCTCCGCCTCACGGATGACGCGGTCGGCGAACAGCTGGTTGACCGCGACGTAGCCGTCCCTCCAGGCGTGGCGGGTGGAGGCGTCCACGACAGGCTCCCGCGCCAGGTCCCAGAGGTAGTGCTGGATGAACCAGAGCAGTGGGTTGCTGACCACGTTGTAGTAGAGGTCGTAGGCGGCGGGATCGGGTTGGACGAACGCCACCCGGTAGTCGGTGCCGTCGGCCGTTCGCAATTGCGCGGGGTCGCCTCGGGCGGCCAGGTTGCGGTCATGCTCGTCGCGCGCGGCCGCCACCCAGAGGGCGCCCGTCTCCGCCGCCAGCGACGAGAGGGCGGTCACCAGCCCGCCGCCACCCTTCACGAGCCGCTCTGGGGTCCCGAGCAGCGGATCGGCTTCCTCCAGGACGAGCGGGGCGCGGTTGGCGACGATGATCGGTCGCACGTGACCCAGCAGCCGGCGGGTGTAGGGTTCGAGCGCTGGCAGTGTCGGCCTCCTCTATGGCGGCGGGCGATCGGATGGGCGCGCTCCAGTCGCCGGATGCGCGGAGGAGGAGCCGCCGCCGGCCGGCGTCGACATGACGCTACCAGTGTGGGATACCGGTCCGGGGGGCCGCGCGCGACGCCGCCCGTCCGCTCGCCGGCATCCACTCGCTCGGCTCACCGGCGCGCCTCCGACAGGCTCCGCGGCGGAGCCTCCGGCCCGGCCCGTGGCTGCGCCGGCCGGGTAGACTCGGGCACGTGATGCGTCCTGCGAGCTGGTGCTGGCCGTCCGGCCCCGGATGGGGTGCGGCCCGGCCCCCCGTGGGCGTCTGAGGGGATCGAAATGTCTTTCTTCGGACGTCTCTTCGGGTCCCAGGCGCCGCCGGCCCCGCCGCCCAACTCCGTGGTCATCGCCGATGACCTGGTCGCCACTCTCACCACGGGAGGCGCCACTCTCCAGGCGGCGGTCGACGCCTCGCTTCGACACCATCTGGAGGCGGTGAGGCGTGCCGCCGAAGCGGAGAAGCGGGGCGAGAAGATCCCGTTCTGGCTCCGCAGGGAGGGAGACGGCTCGGGCGAGATGGAGGACGCGCTCCGTGACCGCATCGCCCAGCGGCGCGTCGGCGAGGACGACCGCTGAGCGGTGGGGGAGTTCCCCACCCGATACCACGCCCCGTCCGGTGGCATGACCCCGGCCGGCCTTCCCGAGTCGCGAGGGCCACTGCGCCGGTTGGGCGTGTCGATGGCCGGGCTGCTCGCCCTGCTCGTATACGGCACCGCCGGATACATGCTGATCGAGCATTACAGCTTCCTCGACGCCCTCTTCATGACCGTGATCACGGTCAGCACCGTGGGTTACGAGGAGGTCCACCGGCTGAATGCCGCCGGCGAGGGGTTCACCATCTCGGTGATCGCCTTCGGCGTGATCGGTTTCCTCTACACCTTCGGCGTGGTCGTCGAGCTATTGTCGGGCGGAGAGTGGCAGCGTCACCGGAGGGCCCGCCAGGTGCAGCGCCGGCTGGACGACCTGCGAGACCACGTCATCGTCTGCGGGTACGGGCGCACCGGCCGTCAGGCCGGGTTTGAGCTCACCCAGTCCCAGCAGTCGTTCGTCGTCATCGAATGGAACCCGGACGGGCTCGCGAGCGTCGAGCAGGACGGGGTGCTCCATGTGCTCGGTGACGCCTCCAGCGATGAGGTGCTGGAGCGTGCGGGGATCCGGCGCGCGCGGGCGCTCATCTCCGCCGTCGACTCGGACGAGCGCAACGTCTACATCGTCCTCACCGCGCGCACGCTGCGGCCCGACCTCTACATCGTGGCCCGGTCATCCCACCCCGACTCGGCGGAGAAGCTGCGCCGTGCCGGCGCCGACCGGGTGGTGAGCCCCTACACGCTGAGCGGGCGGCGCATGGCGGCGCTCGCCATGCAACCGGCCGTCGTCGACACCTTCGACCTGCTGGTGGCCGGCGCGGACAGCTCGATGCGGGTGGAGGAGCTGGTGGTCGGCGCCGCCGCGGGTGGCCGGCTCACCGCTCTCGACCTGCGACGCTCCGGTGCGGTGCTGCTCGCGCTGCGCTCGGGAGACGGCGCCCTCCGCGTGGGGCCGGCTGACGACGCGGCGCTCCACACGGACGACATCGTGGTGGCGATGGGCACCCGGGACCAGCTCACCGCCCTGGCCGCCACCCTGGGCCCGGGTCCGGCCGGCCACTGAGGGCTCGGGCGCGGCGGGACCTACCGGCCAGCCCACCTCAGACCGTGATCAGCGACTCCATCTCGGTCAGCGCCGCCGCGCGCTCCGGGTCGGCGAAGTGCTTCCGGGCCGGTTCGAGGCGGTCGATGAGCCGGTCGGCGAGGGCGGTCTTGGCGTCCATCGGGTGGAGCGCCCCGGAGGCGTAGGCCTCGCGGACCTCCTGGATCGACGAGAAGGTCACCGGGCCGCCATTCTCCGGCCTCCGGTCGACGTGCAGCTCGGCGTCTCCCAGGCCGAAGCAGAGCTGCTCGATCCAGTCCATCACCGGGTTGAGCTCGACCTCGCCCGGCGGGCAGAAGGCGCCGCGCAGCTTGGCCCTGATCTCGTCGGGGGAGTCGTGCACGAACACCGCGGACCGCGGCTTCGACTTGCTCATCTTCATGGCCGCGAGCGCGTCGGCGCGCTCCTCGGGGGGTACCGGCCAGCGGTCCGGCTTGAGCAGCCCGGTGAGCAGCGGGTGGTGGGCCGCCAGCGGCTTGATGGGGATGCCGGAGGCGTCGCGGAGGGTATTGATCCTGATCTTGGTGGCGACGTCACGCGCGACCACGTGGGCCTTGCGCTGATCCATCCCGGCGTGGGCGATATGAACGCCGAGAGCAAAGATGTCGGCCGCCTGCATGGCCGGGTAGATGAGCTTGGCGAAGTCGTGCTGCTCCCCCTCCTTGCGGCCGAGGATGGTGATGCTCCGCTGCATCCGCGCGACCGACGTGTGCTTGGCGACCTCGATGACGGTGGCCCAGTAGTCGCGGGCGGGGTCGGCGTAGACGTCCGACGCCAGGGTCAGGCGGAGCGCCGCCGGGTCGCCGCCGACACAGAGCAGCGAGGCCTTCATCGCCTCTCCGTAGTAGGAGAAGGCGAGCCGGCGGATGCGATCCCGGTCGCCACCCAGCTTGTCGTTGATCCAGGTATGCCAGTCGGCGAGCAGGACGCAGCAGTCGACGCCCGCCTCCTGGAAGTCGCGGACCTTGGCCATCGCCACCAGCCCGCCGCCGAGGTGGACCCGGCCGGAGATCTCGTAGCCGATGTAGTGCTTGAGCCGTCCGCCGCCGGCGAGCATGGCGGGCAGCTCCTCCCGGGTGAGCAGCTCGGCGAGGTGGCGCTCGATGAGCGCCGCGCGGCGGTCGATCTCGGGAGTGGGGGAGGGGGTGCTGGTCATCGGTGCCTCGGGGTCGGGCGGGTGCCGCGGACGGCCCGGGGAGGCAGACCGCAGCCCCCGCGGGGGGTGGTCCCAGGGGCTGGAATCGAACCAGCGATACACGGTTTTACAGACCGTTGCCTTCACCGCTTGGCTACCCTGGGATCGCGCCGCAAGGATACTCAAGCCGGCAGCCGGTAGCCCGGATCGGGGTGGCTGGCGTCTCCTGACCGCGGGGATCGACGACCGCCACCCCGGCCGTCCCACTCAAGCCACAGAAAGAGTGGAGAATTCAACCCGGGCACGGGATCGGCTCATCCCCTTGCGCGGCCGGCCATTCATAACGTATCCTTTATTCAAGGTATCTTTATGAAAGAGTCGGTTATGCGTTCACGGCCCCCGCGGCGGGCCGTCCCCGGGGCCATCGCCGCCGGGGTGTTCGACCTCTCGGTCCACTTCGAGGGGCTCGCCAACCCGACCCGCCTGGCCATCGTCGAGATCCTGGCGCGGCGCGGCGAGGTGCGGGTCTCCGAGCTGGCCGAGCTCTGCAAGGTCAGCCAGCCGAGGATGAGCTGGCACCTCCGGACCCTCCGCCACGCCCAGGTGGTCTCCACCCGGCGCGAGGGGCGCGAGGTCCTCTGCCGCCTCGATCGCGAGGCCATCGATCGC
>Ga0181520_10013183_pt1 | contig 10480 bp, 6 predicted proteins | sample PEATcosm2014_Bin_29_FD_132451 | JGI IMG/M metagenome (GOLD analysis project Ga0181520, IMG submission 132451) | Peatland microbial communities from MTU Mesocosm Facility, Houghton, MI, USA - PEATcosm2014_Bin02_30_metaG | ecosystem: Environmental > Terrestrial > Soil > Wetlands > Peat | place... | reverse complement strand
TGGGTGTGGCCGGCGTAGCCGCTGTTGTGGCGGCGGGCGTGGCTGCGGCTGGCGTAGCCGCTGTTGTAGCTGCGGGCGTGGTGGTGGCCGCGGGCGTGGCTGCGGCCGCGGGGGTGAGGCCGGCGAAGGCTGTGGCGACGTCGGAGGAAGACAGGTAGAAGAGCCTGGTACTCATGGGCTCGGAGATCAGGTGCCAATCCATGTTGCGGATGTCGGAGAGGAAGCCCTTCCATGTGTCGCAGTCGGGCGGGGTGGACGCGGTGACGCGGATCCTGTCGCTGCCCACATCCTGTACGGTGAACTGGCTGTAATTGAGTCCGTTGACGCGTGTGGCGAGGTCGCCGAGGGCGGTTGCGTGGGGGATGGCTAGTTCGACGGTGAAGGGCTTGGCGGGCGTTGGCGTGATACCAAGAGAGGCGGCGGTACGTCCCGCCAGCGCGGCGATGCTGCCCTGAAACGACTTGAGAATAATATCTTCGTCGTCACGCGGGGGCTGGCGGGTGGAATAGATGGCGATTGTATTTGGACCTTGCGCCGCGAACAGGAAAGGCGTCGGGTTTCCCAGCAGGGAGACGATGGTGGGGGCATCCAGGGGCGTGTTCTGGGCAGGGGCCGGCGGCGGCAGAACAGCGCACGCCGGCGCCGCATCTTCTGCGTCGGCGACCACCTGAAGCAGCAGATCGACCGGCGCAGCCGGCCTGAATATGGAGGCGTCGTCGACGGCGACGGTGGCTCTGATGATCAGCAGCCCTGGAGCGTTGGCGCGATACTGAACCGTGCCGTTTCCGCCGACGGGCGTGGCGCTGCCGGAAAGCACCTGTTGCTGGACGGTCACACCGGAGTCGGCGGTTGCGCTGACGAAGAAGTTAGTGCCTGCCACGAGGGGATACGGAGCGTTGCACGGGCCTTTTGCGGCGGGATCGCAGGCAAGTTTCAAAGTGATGGTCTGATCGTTTTTCTGCGGTGTCGCGGCGAGCGGGGTCTTAACGTCGTTGCGGGCCGTCTTCTCGGCCAGGGGCGTGCGGTCGCAGGTCAACGTCCGTTTTTCGCCCGAAAGCGTGCAGATTTCGACCAGGTATTTCCCGAATGGCCGGAGGTCGTGCGCAAGGCCGGCATCCGGCTTAACATTGCCGGTCGCTTGCTGGGCGAAGCACGGCGCCGCAAGCAACAGTAGTGGAATCGTCACGAGTGCATTCGAATTTCGCATGGCAGTGCTCCCCCTTAGCTCTCAGTTACCACCGCACGCCCACGAAAAGGGCAGCAGCGTGGTGTCGCTGTTGACTGCGAGGCCACGGTAGACTCGGGCCTCGGCGTAAAGGCAGTTCGGGCAAGAACATCGGGACATACAGTTAAGTTAAGGCGGCTATTTCTTCGCCGGAATTATCTTGTCGCTCACCAGTTTGAACAGACGGTCGGCATTGATCTGGTAGCCCTCCCTCAGGAATTCGAGGTCGTTCGCGTAAGCAGCGTCGATATGGTCCTTGGGATAGGCATCCAGCAATTCGAAGATCGCCAAATCGTTGCTCTTCTGGGCGGAAGCCTCCTGAACGTCGGCCAAAGCCTGCTTGCTGATGCCGTAAATCTTCTCGACGATACGCGCCACCTCATCAGCAAACAGAGCGTGCTCCTGGACCGGTGGGTCTTTGGGGGGGCCGTTCGCCTTTGCCAGCCAGTCGAGGAAATCAGGCTGCTTCTGGGCTACGGTGAAGAGATCCTTGTTGTCGGGGGCGCCTTGCAGCAATTCACTCAGGGCTGCCTTGGCGGCGTCCGTCGGACTCATGGGAACGTCACCAGCCTTCGCTGTGTAGGTTGTGTATAGCCTGAGTGCAGTCAGACAGTACGTCGTCTTTGCTGGGTCCTTCCATTCTTTCGCCAGAGCGCTCTTTGTGTCAGTGGGAATATCCTGTGCAAAGCCGAGTCCCAGGGACGCAGCCGTGCAAATCACAATGGTGTAAATGCGGCGCATAAGTGCTCCTCCGGACTGAATCAAACAAAATGGATTTGATTGTATGACAAATGGAATTAGATGGCAAGCGGAATATCCCCTTCGGATGCGCGCCGCGGAAAGTGACAGAAAGTGGCGGAAGGTGATAGCAAAACGGTCTTCTCTGCCCACGATAGTGGCGCTGCCGCATAACCGGCAGAGGCGGTTCAAGCGAAATGGCTGCAAACGGCAGCCGCAACGAACCTAGCTCGACATCTGGCCGTTTGACTGCGCGCCGCCGGCCGTGCCGGGACCGCCTGCGTCCGAGCCCATGGCTAGACGCACCATGGTGATGCGGCGGTCGTTGCCTTTGACGTGGACCTCACCGAGAATGATTTTACCGAAGCCCTTCCAATGGATGGTGTAACCGTCCACGGAGACCGACTGCTTGTCGCGTTCCGGTCCGGAGAGATGGATCTCGCGCACCAGCGAGAACTTGTGCTGCCGGCAGCTTCCGGCTGCGCCGTCCGGCGCCGGATCCAGCGCGAAGCGCCAGTCGTTCGCCTTACGGTAGTCGTCCGTCTGTTTGTTATAGAATTCGCCGAGCTGCTCCGCGGTTCCGCAGGAAAGTAGCGGCTCTTCGTCCAGCACCACCACCGCCTTGACATTGCCGAGTTGGACGCCCTCGATGCGGCTGCCCGTGGTGGTGACCACCGGCACGGCGTTCTCGGGTTCGGCGGGGCGGGCGGATAAAAAGTGCAGGCGGATGGTGCCGATATGCAGCTTCTCCACCAGATGGAGAGCCTCGATATCCGCCTCGACTTCAGTTTCAAAGCGGTTGCCGAGGTCGCGGCCGGACACTGCGGTCTTAATCTTGCGAACCGAAAGCAGGGTTCGCTTGCGAGGCTGGTCGACGGTGTAAGCGTAATGGATCACGCGAGACCGGGAGAAACCGCCCGTCGGCGCCAACACGCTGGCGCCCAGCGTGGGGACCACGTGGTTGAGGTTGTGCGCCTCGTCGAGACGATGAAACTGCGCCGCGACGCCAAGTGCGTGTCCTGAGAATATGTAGTGCTTGCTCATCTGCTAGTGTGTCCTCGGCTGAATGTCGAATTCACCGCGCGCCAGTTGCGGGCCGGATTCGCCGGCACGCACTACGACGGAGTAATGGCCCGGGCCCGGCTTGCCCGGGAAAAGAACTGCCAACGGCTCGCCGGGAGCCGGCGCCTGGAGGGACCCCGCGTTGAGAATCTTTCCCGACGCACCGGCAAGTTCCACCCATAGGCTTGTCGTTCCGGGCTGTGGTGCCACGGCTATCTCAAAGTAGAGAGGGTTGCCCTCTTGCAAAGTGCGCGGCGCCGAACGTGTGGCGTCGTCCAGGGGCACGGCGGCGGCAATTTCCTGCGGCGCGCGCATGGCCGGAATGGTGACCTTGGCCTGGTAGCCGGCCACCACGGCGAAAACCACGGCGGCAAAAGTGGGCACCGCGGTTTCGAGGCGCAGCCACGCCAGCCAGCCCGCCCGCTGCGGTTCCGGCTTGCGGGCAAGCCTGTCCTCGAAAACGGCCCTGGCATTGGCGGCGAAGGCCGATGCCGTCCAGACATCGTTCATGCAGGGACGGCAATCCGCAAAGTGCGCTTCGAATTCATCCCGCTCGGCCTGGGATAAGTCTCCCGCCACGTACCGCTCGGGAGCTCCCAGGTTGACAGCCGCATTGTGATCCATAATCTGGCTTCCACTAGGATAGTGAAAACAGGGAACGCGCCGTTACAGGGCCGGCCGGCGTCTCTGACCCGGCGGAGTTACCCTCCGCAATCGGGGGTATGCGGCACCCGCTTTGGTTCATTCCCTATATTCATAGCAGAGTTGGTGGCCCGCTGGCTGAACCGGCGCCGCTGGAACTGGAGGGACGCCGCTGATCCGCCCCGTTTTGAATGCGGGCTTGCGTTGTGCTACAAGAGTGCTGTCAAGCGGGTTAAGCCCCAGGGCGCGTTCTCTGGGCGCGCGCGAATCGAGCTCAGTGTAACGCAGAGGGAAGATGGCTTCCATGAAGAAAACAATGCTTTTGATCGCGGGACAAGCTCTGTGGGTGACGGGCTTGTTGGCCGCCCAACCGACCGTCCAGGACGCGAAGAAGTTTCTGGACGATGCCGAGCAGCGTCTGCTCGTCTTGGCCAACGAGGCGCAGCAGGCCAGTTGGGTGCAGGAAAACTTCATCACCTCGGATACGGAGGCGCTTGCGGCGCTGGCGAACCAGCGGGCCACCGACGAGCAGGTGCGGCTGGCCAAGGAGTCCAAACGCTTCGATGCGCTTACGCTGCCTGCCGACCTGGCGCGCAAGATGCGGCTGTTGCGGATCGGCTTTACGCTGGCCACGCCGGCCGACCCGAAGGAAAGCGAAGAAGTGTCGCGCCTGGCGGCCGGGCTTGACGGGATGTACGGGAAAGGCAAGTATTGCCCGCCGGCCCTCGCCTCGAGCGACAAGAAGTGCCTGGACATCACCGACATCACGCGCATCATGGCGACGAGTTCCAATCCGGGCGAGTTGTTGGACGTCTGGAAGGGCTGGCACGCGATTGCACCGCCCATGCGAAAGGATTTCACGCGTTTTGTCGAGCTTTCCAATAAGGGCGCGCGAGAACTGGGCTTTCGTGACACCGGCGCGATGTGGCGCTCGAAGTACGATATGCCGCCGGACGATTTCGCCAACGAACTCGACCGGCTGTGGGCGCAGGTGCGGCCGCTCTATCTATCGCTGCATGCTTACGTGCGCAATCGGCTGCGGGAAAAGTACGGCGCCAGCGTGGTTCCCGCCGATGGCCCGATTCCGGCCTATCTGCTCGGCAATATCTGGGCGCAGGACTGGTCGAACATTTATCCGTCGGTCGCGCCTCCCGGAGCCGACCCGGGCTACGATCTGACGAGCATTTTGAAGGCTCGCAAGACTTCTCCGACCGGCATGGTCCGCTATGGGGAAAGCTTCTTCAAGTCGCTGGGGTTTGCCCCGCTGCCGCCGACATTCTGGGAGCGTTCGCTGTTCGTGAAACCGCGCGACCGCGACGTGGTTTGCCACGCCAGCGCCTGGGACGTGGACAACCTGGAGGATCTGCGCATCAAGATGTGCATCGATATCACGGCCGAGGACTTCACCGTCATTCACCACGAACTGGGGCACAATTTCTACCAGCGGGCTTACAACAAACAGCCGTATCTATTTCGCGACAGCGCCAACGACGGCGTGCATGAAGCCATCGGCGACACCATCGCGCTCTCGGTGACGCCCGAGTATCTGGTCAAAATCGGACTGCTGGACCGGGCGCCGGACGCGTCGAAGGATATCGGGCTGCTGCTCGCGCGCGCTCTCGAAAAGGTCGCGTTTCTGCCGTTCGGCCTGTTGATCGATCAGTGGCGTTGGCGTGTGTTTTCGGGCGAAATTCCGCCCGACAAGTACAACCAGGCATGGTGGGAGTTGAGGACGAAGTATCAGGGCATCGCCCCGCCAGCCGGACGTAGCGAGCTCGATTTCGATCCCGGCGCGAAGTATCATGTGGCGGCCAATGTTCCGTACACCCGCTACTTCCTGTCCTTCATCATGCAGTTTCAGTTTCATCGCGCGCTGGCCAGAGCGGCCGGTTGCCCGGTGGCGGGAAGCGGCACGCCCCTGTCGCGCTGCTCGATTTATGGCAGCAAGGAAGCCGGCGAGAAGCTGAACAAGATGCTCGCCATGGGGCTCAGCCGCCCCTGGCAGGAGGCTTTGTACGAGATGACCGGGGAGCGCGACCTGGACGCTTCCGCGATCCTGGACTACTTCGCTCCGCTTCAGAAATGGCTGGATGAACAGAACAAGGGCAAGCCGGTAGGCTGGTAGGCGATTAGCGACGCAGCTTGCAATCCGGACGCGGAGCGGCGGACAATGTTCCGATGCGTCCACAACGAAGCTTCCTACGGCTTGCCTTTCTCCTATTGCTCTTGATTGGGTCGGCAGCAGCCCAGCCGCCGGCGCCGAGATACGAAATCGTCGACGGTCACCTTCACTTCCTCAGCTTCGTTCAGGAAACGGGAGGGATGGGCGCGTTCTTCAAGGCCATGGATGACACGGGGGTGACGGAGTCGGTGGTGATCGGCATGCCCGTCGTCAAGGAGTGGGACGAGGGAGATGCGAAGCGGCCCACCTATTACCTGGACAACGATTCCCGAACATACTGGTACAGCGCGACCGACTTCCTGGTGGCGCGGGCCGTGCTGGAACTGCCGAAAGAGATGCAGGCCCGTCTGCATCCGTTCATCTGCGGCTTCAACAGCGCCGATCGAAACGCGGTGGATCACGTCGAGCGCATGCTGGCGCTCTACCCCGGCTTCTGGCAAGGCATCGGCGAGGTTTTCCTGCGGCACGACGAACTGACCGCGCTTACCTATGGCGCCGTTCCGCGCGCAACCTCGAGCGCGTTCGGCCGGTTGCTGGATCTGGCCGCGGCACGCAACCTGCCCGTGCTGGTCCACAGCGACATCGGGTCGGCCTGGCTGGAACAACCCGACTTTCTTGGTGAGATCGAATCGGCGATACGGGCGCATCCGAGCACTCGCATAATCTGGGCGCACGCCGGGATCAGCCGCCGCATCGTGATCGCCAATCACACCGACATACTTCGCCGGATGCTGGGACAGTACCCTAATCTCACGATCGACTTATCGTGGGTCATCTTCGATCAGGAGATCGCGCCCGGCGGGGCGTTGGACCGCAGATGGGTGAGCCTGATCGAAGAGTATCCTGGCCGCTTCGTGATCGGCTCGGACGTGGTCGGATTCTTTGACCAGTACAAGCCGACTTTGCAGCGTTACTATGTGCTGCTCGATGCGCTCAAGCCGGAGACCGCGCGAAAAGTGGCGCACGACAACTTCCTGGCTTTGCTTCCGGCGCGCCAGGCGGCTGGAGCGGGACGGTAGGGCCGGCTGGAAGGACAAGAATACTATCGGAGCCGCGACCATAGGGAGCGGTCGCGGCGATTCGTCAGCCCATCTCCACAAGCACGCGGTTCTGGTCGGCCAGTTTCCCGGCGGGGATGAAGTTCCCTTCCAGCATCTCGCCGTTCAGCACCAGCTTCCGCACGCCCTTCTGAACACCAGCCGGGTTCTGCACCTCCACGCTCACGTTTTTCCTACGGAAAACCCGATTCACCGTGAAGCCCTTCCACGACGATGGAATGCAGGGATCGATGCGCAGCCCGCCATACTCTGGCCGCAGGCCCAGAATGTGTTGGGTCGCGGTGAAGAACGACCACGCGGCCGACCCGCTCAGCCACGGCACTCGCGAAGCGCCGAATCGCGGGCTGTATTTGCTGTGGGTGAACTGGCAGTATACGTACGGCTCGATCTCGCGGACCTCGGCCCGTGTGTTCCACGCGCTCGGCAGCGTGGCCCGGAAGTACTGCCACGCCAGATCGCCGTGGCCCAGCATGGTTTCGGCGATCACCGCCCATCCCTGCGTGTGGGTGAAGATGCTGCCGTTCTCTTTCATTCCGGGATTGAACAAGGCCGCGCGCATCACGTTGTAATCGGTCTCGACATACGGCGGATCGCAAATCATCAGCCCATACTCGGTGGCCAGCCGGTCCCGCACGGCTTGCATCGCCGCGGCGGCCCGGCCTGGATCGGCGTGTCCGCTCAGCACCGCCCATGATTGCGGATTGAGGAAGATCTGGCCCTCGCGGCTCGAGCGCGATCCAAACTGGAAACCATCGGCGCGATACGCGCGCAGATACCACTCGCCATCCCACGCGTGGTCCCGCAGATTCCGGTCCAGCTTGTCCAAGTTATCCTGCGCCCATGCCTCCTCTTCCTTGGCCGCCAGTAAGTGACTTACCTCCAGATAGACCGAAAGCGCGTAACGGAGCTGGAAGGCCACGAACACGGTCTCGCCCTGGCCGCCCAGACGGATGCAGTCGTTCCAATCGGCGGACAGGCCACACGGCAAACCATGCGCGCCGGAGCGATTCAGGCTGAACAGGATGGCCCGCTTCATGTGGCCCAGCACGGTGTCCTCCCCTTCATCGGCATAGGGAAAAACCTTGCTGTAGAAGAAGAGATCGCCAGTCTCCTTTACGTACGCGGGGATCGCGTTAAAGAGCCACAGACAATCGTCGGAGCGGTACTCTTCCTCACGCGGAGCATGTTCCGACCCCGGGCGATGCGCGAACTGCTTGACCACCGGCATGGCGCCGCCGGTGGAGACCTGGCCGGTGATCATCAACTCGAGCCGCCGGACGGCCTCGGCGGGGATTGTGTGCATCACGCCGAGCATGTCCTGCACGGTGTCCCGGTACCCCAGGCCATCCCGCTCGCCGGCATAAATGAGGCTGGCGGCGCGCGACCACGCGTAAGTCATCAGGCAGTTGAACGGGCTCCACATGTTCAGCATGCTGTTGAACTCGGTATCCGGCGTGTTCACGTCGAGCCCGGTGATGCGCGCATGCCAATAATTCTTGAGGCCAGCCAACTCCTGGCTGACCTTTTCCGGATTGCCGAATTCGTCCGCGGCCCGGCGGCCTTCCTCGCGCGCCGTGCCGACGCCCATCAACACCAAGAACTCCCGCGTCTCACCCGGTTCGAGAAGGATTCGGCTTTCGAGCACACCGCAGCCGTTGTCGCCGGCGGCGAGGGAATTGGTGCACTGTCCCCGCTCCACCACGGCGGGCCTGGCATAACTCCCATAAGTACCGAGGAACACCGTGCGGTCTGTGTCATAGCCAGAGACCTGGGAACCCACCAGGGCGAGAAACGTGTGGCGTCCCTGGTCCTTCTCCTCGAAGTTATCGGGCGTGTTGGGGATGTTGACGTTGGTCCCGTGATCGATAATGCCGCCCTCGACAGCCATTTTCACAATGTGCTGGGTGTACTGCAGATTGATCAGGTCGTCGTAGGCGCTCCAGTTCCCGGCGTATTCCACGTAAGTGAAAGCGCTGAGCCGGCGCAGCTTGCCGCTCAGGTTGGTCAGCCGGACGCGCCAGCATTCGAAGGTCCTGCCGAGTGGAACGAAGTAAGTGGTTTCCGCGCGGACGCCGGCGAACTCGGAAGAAATGACGGTGTACGCGCTTCCGTGACGGCACTCCGACTTATACTCATCCAGAGGCTTGCCCACCGGCTGCCACGAGGCGGACCAGTAGTCGCGCGTATCGTGGTCGTGCAGGTAGATATAGCGCCCCGGCTGGTCCAAGGGGACGGAATTGAACCGCAGCCGGGTGAAGCGCCCCTGTGCCGCCGACTTATAAAAGCTATAACCGCCGGCATTGTTGGTGATGATGGCGCCGTACTCGGTGCTGCCCAGGTAGTTACTCCAGGACCTGGGCGTATCCGGGCGAGTGATCACATATTCCTTGTTAGTGTCGTCAAAATAACCGTACTGCATTTCAGCACTCCGGAATCACTAGGTGTGTCAACCGCTCCCTAAACGGTCGCGGCTCCGATGTGTTACTTGGCGCGGCTGGCCGCCAGCTCGGCCTGAAGCTTCTTGGTGGACTCTTCGTTCAGCGGGTAGAAGAACATTCCCAGCCCGGCCAGCAGCGTTCCCACGGCTGGTGCGATGGTCATCAGCAGCCGGATGCCGTGCTGCCCTTCGGCCGTCTGCACCACATTGGCCTTGAAACCGTATACAGCGAGCAGGGAGGCAGCCAGCGCGCCTCCGATCACCCAGCCGAACTTATTCGACATTCCCGATGCCGAGAAGATCAGTCCGGTCGCCCGGCGGCCGGTTTTCCATTCCGAGTAGTCGGCCGTGTCCGCGAACATGGCCCAAAGCAGGGCGGACGTGGGCCCGGTGAGCATGCAGTACACGATGTTATACCCGTACAGGAGAACGAACTGATTTGGCCCGACCCAGTAGGATAGGACAAGTGCCACCGTGGCGAGCAGCATTAAGCCGATAAAGGCGTTCTTTCTCCCGGTGAATGGTGTCACATACTGGATCAGGAAAGTGCCCAGCACCGACATTACCGACCCGACCACCATGAAAGTGGCCGCCCCGCCCACACTGCCGACATAATATTTGAAGTAGTAAACGATAGCGGCGCCGCGTATGGACACGAAACACACGCTCAGAATGCCGAGCGCGCACAACACCAGCCAGGGCGTGTTGGCGAGTAGATCGCGCAGATCCCTGGCCCGCGAAGTGTTTTGCTCCACCACCGGCTGAACGCGTTCGCGCGTGGTCGCGAAGGCCGCCAGAAACAGCGCCACCGCCGCCACGGCGTACACAGCGAGTGTCAGTTGGTAGCCGAGCGCCTGGTTTCCCTTGCCGAAGTAAGCGACCAGCCGCAGAGTGGAGAACTGCACCACCAGGCCGCCCAGGAAAGCGAAAGTGAATCGCCAGGAAGACAGGCTGGTCCGTTGCTGGGAATCCGGCGAAATCACACCCATCAGGGCCCCGTAGGGAACGTTGATCGCCGAGTACACAATCATCATCAGCGAGAGCGTGATGTATGCGTAAACCAGCTTTCCGGAGGCGCTGAACGAAGGCGTGGTGAAGGTGGCGACGCTCATGATCCCGAATGGCACGGCCATCCA
>Ga0181520_10013182_pt1 | contig 10480 bp, 10 predicted proteins | sample PEATcosm2014_Bin_29_FD_132451 | JGI IMG/M metagenome (GOLD analysis project Ga0181520, IMG submission 132451) | Peatland microbial communities from MTU Mesocosm Facility, Houghton, MI, USA - PEATcosm2014_Bin02_30_metaG | ecosystem: Environmental > Terrestrial > Soil > Wetlands > Peat | place... | reverse complement strand
TGCACCAGGCCCAGAACAACCGAAAGGACGACGCCAATTCCGACCAGCGCTAGGATTCCCCTCTTCACAAGAATCCAGATGGATGACGGAAGGATCCGGTGCTCGCCGCTGGTTGGCTCAGTTCGCTGTGGCGTAATTCTCTCAACGGTTGTTGCGTTCATAGTCCACTCCTCAGCACGCCCAGATGTGACGGGGAATCGCGGGGCTGCCATGAGTACTATCTGGGAGGACACAGACGCGAGTCCGATCAATTATGAACAGAACACTCACTGCTCATTGTTTAGAAAAGAGGTACTAGATTCACTGCTGACACCAGCAAGTGAGTCCTGTTTGAAGCATTCTGACGCGAATGTACGCGATCGCTCAACGTCTCTGAATGCAACGTGGAAGACTCCAAATGCACCCGGCCCAACGTTTCCTCGAAGATGGTGAACACAATGCCCCAGAGCAAATATGGCACTGCGGAGGATCTGCATATCTTCGCAGCCCAAGCCCACACCGCCGCCGGAGCCAAGCACCGCCGAGGCCATCACGAAGCCGCGGAAGAGCGGAGTCCAACTGTTCAGGGCAACTCAAAGGCAGCCTGTGAGAAATCCCTTGAGATCGCGAAGCAACTCCGCGCCCATCTGAGGGCTTAGAGTGTTTTCGATCAGTACAGTTCCAAACGATCGTGGAGATATGCGCAATGGCCTTCTCAAATAACTTCTTGGATTCGCAATTAGACAGCCTCACCCATCCCGACACACGGCGCAAGAGTTTCGGAGCCGTTCCGGCTTCCTCGCTTCAACTGGCACCTCGCCCACAGCGACCGGTCAAGATTGCGGTGATTGGGAACCACCTTCCGAGGCAGTGTGGAATCGCAACTTTCACAACAGATCTGTGTGATGCGATCGCTGGCGAGTACGGAGCCGCCCAGGTATCGGTGGTAGCGGTCAATGACGGGCACTCCTCCTACTCGTACCCCGAGCGGGTGCGATTTGAGATCGGCGAAGGCGATCTAGCATCCTACAGGGCAGCCGCTGACTTTTTGAATATGAGCAATGTCAATTTGGTGTGCTTGCAGCACGAATTCGGAATCTTCGGAGGCATATCCGGGAGCCACATCATTGAACTGCTGAAACATCTTAAGATGCCAGTAATCACAACTCTGCATACGGTGCTCCGTGATCCGAATCTGGACCAACGAGCTGTAATGCGCGAGATTGCCGCACGCTCCGAGCGCCTTATCGTCATGAGCCAATATTCTTCGCGTGTCTTGCAGGAGGTCTTCAAGGTTCCGCCGGAGAAGATCGATTTGATCCCTCATGGCATCCCCGATTTACCTTTTGAGCAGCCGGATGTTTACAAGGAATCTTTCTATTGCCAAGGCAAAAGTGTCCTTCTCACATTTGGACTGCTTTCCCCAAACAAAGGGTTCGAAAGCGTGATTCAAGCCATGCCGAGCATCCTTTCCATTCACAGCAGTGCTGTCTACCTGATTGCCGGTGCCACTCACCCGCATATCCGGGTTCGTGAAGGGGATCGTTACAGGCTCGAGTTACAGGCCATGGCGAAGAGCCTTGGAGTTGAACGGCAGGTCTTGTTCGTGAACCGGTTTGTTAGTCCTCATGAGATGGCTGCACTGGTCGGCGCGGCTGACATTTACATCACGCCCTACTGTCACGAAGCGCAAGCTGTATCTGGAACCCTTGCCTATGCCATGGGCGCTGGAAAAGCCATCATCTCCACTCCATACTGGCACGCTGCGGAATTGCTAGACCAAGGACGCGGAGCGCTGGTGCCATTCGAGGACCCTGCTGCTATCGCAACAGCCACAATCGCACTCCTGGCGAACCATGAGGCACGGCAAGCAATGCGCGAGCGTGCATACCTGTATGCTCGGCCTATGATCTGGAAGCGGGTAGCGCAGTCCTATATGGCCGTGTTCGTGCGGGCTCGCGACTGTTGCGCGGAGCCGATTCACATGAGGTCCGTCGTTCAGGCTACCGCAAGAGAGGCCGAACGACGCGTCGTTAACGCCTGAGCGGCCCAAGCAAGAAGGATGTAACCTTCAGAGGTTCCCCTTCGTTGGTGTTTTCGGCTGTTTGCTCAGTTTCGCCCAGTGGAAGCAGCGTTCGATTGTGACCGTACACGCGGTTAACGCGATTCTAAGATGATGCCTGCGAGAGACGCCTTTCACGGGCATGGCATAGACCGGTCCAGACTGCTGCAACGCACGACGAATTAGGGGAGTTCATCGTGCATGCTCTATGCGGTCGAGAGCCAGGTAGTGATGGTCGTACACCACCATCATCACCACCCCAATCTCGATCAGTATCCGGTCCAGGCTGAGGACAGGCAAGGCTAAAGAGCCCTCGGAGCATAGACAGATCACTATCACACTCGAGGACGAGAGAGGTTAATACGCAGTGGCGCAAGCTGCGAATGCATCTGCTGTGTAAACTCCAACATGCGGATGCGATATTGAACCCCGTCCGCGCCTCCGCTTTGCGGCATTAATCGCATAGGGATCGGCAGTGGATCGATGTATCGCTCCAGCGACCCAGGCGTGCGATACGTGCCGTGGGCGGTAGCACGAATTATCGAATCGTCGAAGACGCGATGCGCGAAGGCCAAGGCGGACGCGGAGCCAATGCAAAGCCTGAGAAAATCACGCCTCCTGGTTAGAATCATTTCGCCTCAAAGAGAGCCGCGCCGCTGTTTCGTCGCGGAATGTGCTCATTAGGTTTTGCTCCCGATTCCCGGCTCCTGCGAGCAATCCTCTTCCTCGCCGGGCCTATCCAAATGCACGGGAATCCCGCTGATAAGGCCCTGGTAATTCGTGAGACGCTTGCCAAGGATCACCACGCCTCTGGAGGTGATTTCATACTCGCGAATATCTTTGGCGTGATTCCCGCCGCGCATCTTGATGACCACCATGATCTTTCGCAGTTGCCCATCGATCGACACATAGCGCAGCCGGATGATGTCGTCGGTAAGAAAGGAAATTGAGTACGTGCTGAAGGGAAACTCGGTGAAGGACTCATCGACCTCGACAGTGCTTAGAATCGTCACCCCGATTCCGGTCAATGCGAAGATCATCCGGTAAAGCGATTCTCGAAAGTCGGCGCGGAAACCAGGAGACAGTGCCATCTCAAAACCCGCCAGGGAATCGATTACCAGACGCTTGGCGCCGATCTTCTTCACTGCGTCGAGAATCGAGTGCATGGTTTCATCCACCGAGAGATCGAGGGGACGGAGATAAAGGATCTCAAGCATACCGTCCTTTTGCGGCGTATCCAGATCCAAACCCAAGCTCGCGGCCCGTTCTGCATATGCTTGCGGACGCTCTTCAAAGACGGCCACGATTCCCGGCTGCGCCTGTCGTATCCCTTCGGCAATGAACTGAGTTGCGAGGACCGACTTCCCGGTCCCTGATGATCCTGCTATGAGAACGCTATCACCTTCGCGAATTCCGCCGTCCAGCATCTCATCCAAAGCTGAAACACCGAAGGAAAGGCGCCTCTCGTTGGGCAAATGACTCCTTTGTCCGGTCAATCCAAAGGTGCGCGAGAAGGCCTGCAGTCCGGCATCGGTGATGCGGAAGGTGTGCAGGCCCGGTACGGAAGCTTGACCGCGCAGCTTTATGATTTGCAACTTGCGCACAATCGAATTCCGCTCCGCCGTCTGGCGCAGCCAGATCAACCCGTCGGCGACGGTGAAGATGGGATTGTCGCGCAGTTCGTCCTCGGCGTATTCGCCGATCAAGAAAGTTGTGGCCTGCCAGCTTGCCAGAAACAGAGCTAGCCGCTGGATGAAGGATTGAAGGTCCATATCGCCTTGCGGCCTGCGCACCATGGTGCGGAACGAGTCGACAACCACAACGGCCGGGCTAGCCTTTTCAACTTCCTTGGTAATTTCCTCCAGGACCGCGCCCAGATCCTTCTCTAGGACAACCTGGCTCAGGTTGATGAAGCGAATCGAGCCGGGCAGCTTGGAGGGATCGAAGAATGTGTACTGTTGCTGGTATCGCAGCATCTTGATTGCGGATTCGCCGAGAACGGTGAAATAGAGAGCGGGATGCTCAGGAGTGGCGTTGGCAAACACGAATTGGTGAGCTAAGGTTGTCTTCCCGCTTCCAGGGGCGCCCGCAACGATGTTGAATGAGAATTCTGGAAAACCGCCGCCGACAATTTCGTCCAAGCCTGGAACTCCGGTGGGTAGTTTGTTGATCTTCACTTTGTCTTGGGTGCTCACGTGTTTCTCCCATTCCCAGAATTGCGTTCGTCAAAGTCTGCACCCGGCCACGCGTTCCGCAGCAGGCTGAATGTTAAGGCTGCGCCAAGGAATGTAAAAAGCAGGCCAAGCAGGCAGGCAATGAGAACGATCCCTCCATCGCCTGCCGGATACTCGCCAGCCCGATCCTTGTCAGCTACGATGTAAGGCTCAGAATCGCCCAGGCCCTGTAAAGATCCATTCGCTGCGACCTGTGCCTTGCGAAGAGCAGGAGTCTCCGACCTGGCCAGTACCAAGGCACGGGAGGCCAGCGAGTGAAAGGCGGCTGCCCCGGCAAGTGCATCCAAACTCAGCCGCAGCTTCTCATAGACGCGAAGGATCGCGCCCTCCGTTGAGGCGAAGGTTTCGCCCGCATCGGCTTCACAGGTGAGAAGTCGACGGGCTAAGTCTCGCATTTCAGAGGAATTCGTCATATTCAATCAGGCTTCGCCCAAAGCGAAATCCCGATAATCCTAACACCCTTTGTTGGAGGACCGGGGCGATGATTCGTCCTTTTCGAAAACACCGCGGCGGTTCAGGCGTTCTCCGTCCAGATCCGCTGTGCGGGATACTGGTTCGACTGCGGGCAAAACTCAATTCAAGTAGCCATTCGTCTGCGGGTACGCTACGTCGTCTTGCGAGCCGCCCGCCTTGCTCTTGATGAGGGTGAAAACGTCTAGGACTGTGGCAATATTACGGATGTTCCCGGCAACGCTCACGAGTCCAGCTTCCATACCGGGGTGATTGTCTGCCAGAGCCTCAATACGCCCGCTCACATCCCTTAGCCGGTCAATCTCAATCAGCAGATCCTCGAAAGCAGCAGCTATCTCTGGTTCATCGGTCGATGGAGTTGTCGCGTCCGGCGTTGTTACGGCCGGTTCTTCCATACCTTCAACCTGCAGGCGCAAGTCTTCAATCAACCGCAGTGTGGTTGCCTCGCCCAAGAAGGCAAGAAACAGACCGAGTAGCTCCGCAATTAGGAGGATTCCAGCCTCGCCATCCTGATCTGCGTCTGTAAGGGATTCATCGTCGCAAAGTCCGCGCAAATCTCCATTTACGGTGACATGCACGGCATGGAGTCGTGGAGACTCCGCCTTGGCTAGAGCCAAGGCGCGAGTTGCAAGCGCGTTAAATCCGTCAACTCCAACGGGGGCTCCGAGTTGCTTGCGCAGCCTTTCATAAACGCGCACAGTGGCAGCTTCGGTTTGCAGGGAAGTGGCGCTCGCATCAGCCTCAGAAGCAACCAGGCTGCGAGCCAAGTCACGCGATTTTTCTGGAGGAAGCATCGGTTTCGTTCTTTCCTTGCGCGCTGGGCCACGTTTGGAACGTGAAACGGCTTAGGCAATCATACTCCTGCGAAGGCTGATCGATGGGGTGATTCCCGGCCCGCTTCGTCGGCCTTGCTCCTGAGACTGCATCTTCAAGAAGACACCCAAACTCCCTACGATGTTGAGCAGAATTGGACAGTAAGGCCCCGCATGATGCGATGCGAGCAATTGCGACCAGTATCCGGCGATCCTATCGCCGGATACTACTTGATAGAAGGTCTCGCATCAGGCAAAGAGACATCCTGAAAAAGCACATGGCTGGCCGCGGAGATACAAGATGCACAGGTTTCTCCATGGTCATTAAATAGTTTAAGTCCACTACCGAATCGAGGAGAAGACCAGATGAAACCTAGCACCGACGATAGGGCAACAGGCAAGCTGCACGAGGTTCAGGGCGCTATCAAACAAAAGGCCGGCGAACTTACCAAGAACCCCGACCTGGAAGATGAAGGAAGAACCGAGAAGGTTGCAGGCAAAGTTCAGAACATGATCGGCAAGGTCGAAAAGGCAGTTGGGGAATAGTTGACTCAACATCTAACCCGGAAGCAAGAGAGGCGTATTGCCAATGGCGCAAGCAATGTTCGGCCAAGCGAGCGAGAAGATCACCGGCACGGCTCAAAAAGCCTATCGGACTGCATCTGCCGTTGCCGATGCAGTGGAGAGTGGTGCAAGAGCAGCCCGGCGCTCCGGAAAACAAGTCGGCGAAGCCGCTGAAGTTCTTTTCCACACCACAAGAAGACGCATGATGCGACACCCGATTGAGGCAGCCTTGACGGCGTTAGCAGCCGGAATTGCCGCCGGAACAACGCTCGTCTGGATGGTCAGGAGAAAGTGACTCTACAACCGAGACCATGCGCAGAGAAGGTCCAGCGAGTTTGGTCCTCCTCTCTGGAAGTCTCAGGATCTCCGCTTGCTTCAATATGCAGGCGATGCGGGCGATCCCGGTGAAGAAGATCCTCCAACCGTGCGTTAACGGCCATAAGGTCAAAGCGATGTCTATTTCTACAGGATAGGGAATCTGAGGATGTGGTTGGCCGGAATGAGGTACAGAAATGAGACGAAAAGCGGCCAAGACAATTCTCCTAGTCGAAGATAACGCCGAAGAAGCTCGCCTATTTCGCATTTTGTTCAACGTGCATAGATCGCACGAATTCAAGATGGCGAGCGTTGTTTCAATCGGCGGCGCGGAGAAATATCTCGCAGGACACTCGATAGACGTTGTCCTGCTCAATTATCAGTTACCAGATGCATGGGGTCTGGATGCTGTCCGAAGGGTTCGCGCCGCCGCGCCGAGTGCCGCCATTGTGCTGCTATGCAGTCCAGGGGATGAACTCCTGGCGGCTCGAACAATCGAGGAGGGCGCGCAAGACTATCTCGTCAAGGGCCAGATTGAGCCGCGCGAACTGATTCGTACCCTGCTCAATGCCGCTGAGCGCAAGTCGATCGAAGAGGATCTATTCCGTAAGAAAGAGCGTGCCGAGGCCACACTCGCCTGCATCGGCGATGCCGTGATTTGCACCGACATTCCGGGCAACATTACTTTCCTCAATCCCGTGGCAGAAACCATGACGGGTTGGCCAATCGAAGAAGCAGCAGGCCGAACCATGGGTGAAGTCTGTCAGATACTGGATGCCACCACGCGCAGAGCCATTCTGGATCCAATGGCGAACGCAGCAATCCAAAATCGGTCGGGGGAACTGCCACCGAATTGCGTTCTCGTTCGCCGCGACGGACATGAAGTGTTCATCGAAGACTCTGTCGCCCCCATTCGCGATCGGGCCGGCGAGGTGACCGGCGCGGTCATCGTATTCCGCGACGTGACGGCTACGCGGGTTATGGAAATGAAATTGACCCATGCCGCCCAACACGACTCCCTGACCGGCCTACCCAATCGAGCGCTCTTGAGCGATCGGGTGGGCCAGGCGATCGCACTTGCCCAGCGACAGGACAGCCAGGTGGCAATATTGTTTCTGGATTTGGACGGTTTCAAGCAGATCAACGATTCCCTTGGGCATTCGGTCGGGGACAAAGTCCTTCAATCGGTTGCAAAACGCCTGCTGGATTGCGTGCGTGCACCGGACACTGTGAGCAGGCAGGGTGGGGATGAATTCATCGTGCTGCTTCAGGAGTTGCACAACCCCGAAGATACCGCTGTCACGGCGGCGAGATTATTGGAAGCGGTCGAGCAGGTTCATTCCATCGACGGTCATCAGATATTCGTTACTGGGAGCATTGGGGTGAGTGTCTTTCCTGCCGACGGCAAGGATGCAGAGACACTATTGAAGAATGCCGACACTGCCATGTATCAGGCAAAGAAGAATGGGCGCAAGCAGTATCAGTTCTTTGTACAAGAAAAGGACGCCTGTGCCGCCGGGCACAGTTCATACGATGAGGATTTGCGATACGCCCGGAAGAGTACAAAAGCGCGCATTAAGCCCAACTCAAAACTTTCGGAATGCGGCAAAGGCCTTGGGCCACAAGACCTTGTTTTGCCTGCGAGATCCTGACAGATTCTGAGCTGGTTGCCGGGTAGGACACCGAATTGCAAATCGCAGCATTTCGATTCGGTGTTGTCGAGAAGCTGACTCTGTTGTCTAGAATTGAACAGCATTCGAATTCTCACCGGGGAATACTGTGCCAGTGGCTCATTCTCTATCAATGGCAGGGTGAAATATGTCAGGGACGAAAGCAAGCCTCGTCATCGTTGACGATGAGTGTCCGGTTCGATCCACGCTATCGCACGTACTCACTGAAGTTGGGTACCGAGTGCGATGTGCCGAGGACGGGTTTTCCGCGTTGGTCGAGATGAGGAATGAAGTTCCAGACATTCTTGTCTCTGACCTCAATATGCCGAACATGACCGGTTTTGAATTGCTCACCGTGGTTCGCCGCCGGTTTCCGTCAGTCCAGGCGATAGCTATGAGCGGCGCTTTCAATGGTGATGAGGTTCCTTCTGGCGTTGCCGCCGACGCTTTCTACCAAAAGGGCAGCAGCATCGGCTCATTACTGAGGATTATGGAGTCTCTTCCTCCTCCGGATCGGATATCATGCAGGCGCCCTTCTCCTTCTGCGCCCGTCTTGATTCAGCGAAACGGTCTCGATACTTCGAAAATGGAAGCCGTTTCCATCACTTGTCCGGATTGCCTGCGGACCTCTCTCTTGGATTGCGGCGATTCGATTAACCTGATTCTGGAGACAAACTGCAAGCATTGCCAGAGCTCGATTCATTACGCTGTCGTCCATCCATCTGATCCGACCTCTGTGCATATTCTTCCAAATCGTGGTCGTGATCTGAAATCGAGCGTCCTTTCCCAGCGATCTGAATATTGATCCCGGGAGAAGGGAAGTCTAAGCGCAGTTTTGCCCCCTTCCAATGGCATGAGCGCCCACCCTGGAGAAGGTATTGAAGGCTTCCTTTCTTGCTTCTAATGTCCCAGGCCTTTAGCCATTCAATCTCACCCTACCCGCGTATCAAGGCCAGGACGGCTGCGTCCACCTGTTTCTAGTGAATTGAGCAAAGCCCGTTCGACCCGCTTGGATTTTCATCGAGCGTTGCAGTAACCGGGACCGGATTATGACATGCCCGTGCCAGTAGTCTTCCATAGGCATCATTCGAGAATCGCGTCACTCGTGGGTATGGTCAAAAAGGACCACTGCCTCAACTGCGCAAAGGAGCAGGCAGCCCGAGTTAGCTCATGGATATATCGCTTGCGCCTGTCCTTTCTTTCTCGTTCAGGTGAAATTGCTCGCCATGGGTTCATCAACTGTGGGTCGAGAATCCTCATGCAGGCGGTTTGAATTCAGGAGGCGACCACAAGCCATATTGCACAGTATGGGGAGGGGGCTCTCTCGTAGTGCTCAAACAAAGAGGTATTCGCTACGTTAGGTTCCGGGTGGGGTCCAGCCAGAACGATGTGCCGGCCCTGGCCAAGGCATTCGGTCTTCGTTCAGCGCCCGAAGACTACGAGACCACCACCAACCTCGACAGCCCGGCACGGCTGAGTCACATCGGAATCCGGGTATGCTGGGGGGATTCGCACCGCGCCAGCCCAGAATGGCATCAGGTCGCCGCTCTGGCCGCGGTCACGGAACTGTGGCGCTGCGTCACCGCCTGAACTGGTTCAATGGTCCGGTGTAACGGTGGCCCCGCGGATTCTGATTGCCGGCAAGGAGAAGCTCTCACTGGAAGCGGAAAACTGCATTTCCGGCCGCGGTGAGAGCCGGGATGAGGAGTATCCTTTAGAAGCCGCACCAAACTCGCCTCGTGCATTCAAATGCGCTTGAGTGCGCGATGGTGCAACCCGGCGCAGCAAACCACGGGTTGAATTTGGTTGAATTATTAGGGGTTGGAATACACGCGGTTGACGCGATTCTAAGATGATGCCTGCGAGAGACTCCTTTCACGGGCAAGGCATAGACCGGTCCAGACTGCTGCGACGCGCGACGAATAAGGGGAATTGATCGCGCATGTGGGTGAGGATCTCAACGCAACACAAGCGTCCCGCGGGATCCATGAGATTCTGGGCGCTCCTTTGAGCAGCGCTCGTTGATTTCGGCTGCATTCCTCTCGCATGGAAGGCAATTCATAGCATGGGTGCATTTCAGAAGCCGCTCATTACATCAAATTCAGAGCGATTCCTGGATTCCGCTCAGACAAGAAACTGATTTACAAACCGATTGAGAGAGGCGTTCAGAGTGAAAAAGCTGCCCGGATACAACTTGCAAGGCAGATCATCGCAAGAGTCAAGAAGGAGATGCAGGAGCCGCGATGGACGGAGTCTGTCCGCAACTGCAGCCGCGGCAAGGTCGCACCTTATTCAACAGAACAGACGATCCGAGTCGAGAAAGTGTCAAGCGGCCCTACATTGGCCTGCTCAATGGTTCGCCATAGAGGCTGC
>Ga0181520_10013181_pt1 | contig 10480 bp, 6 predicted proteins | sample PEATcosm2014_Bin_29_FD_132451 | JGI IMG/M metagenome (GOLD analysis project Ga0181520, IMG submission 132451) | Peatland microbial communities from MTU Mesocosm Facility, Houghton, MI, USA - PEATcosm2014_Bin02_30_metaG | ecosystem: Environmental > Terrestrial > Soil > Wetlands > Peat | place... | reverse complement strand
GGCGATACAGCGAAACTACGCCCTTCGCTATCCCCAAATGCTTGCGGATCTGCTCAGGGCCAGGCTGACTCAGGAACAATACAAGCAACTCGAAGAGCGTTACCGCCAGGCTCTTATCGCCGACGTGAATGCCGCGCGCCACGGCCGGGGATTGCCCGATCTGGATCCATCGCCGGCGCTGCTGGCCCATCCGGATTTGTCGCTTTACGTCGATGCCGACAGCAAGCACCCGGCCGAGCTTGTCGGCTGCACGAGTTGCCACGACGGCTCGGGCCGGGAGACCAATTTCGTGCAGGCCGCGCATACGCCGCGGGCGATATGGGTCGATCGCGACACCGGGCAGGTTGTGCTGCCTGAGCAACTCAGGCCCCTTATGCCGCCCCAACCGCCAGCGCCGGACTTGTCGAACATGCTGGCCGCAATCTTTCCCGGTAGCTCGCCAATTCCGACGCGCGTCGCCAGCCTGCTCATCAAGCTGTCACCCGGGGATGGCAGTCAATCCACGGAAAAGGAACCTGATCTGCTCGCGCAGGCGCCCAAGTTCAATGAGGATTCCCCGGCCGTCCCGTACATCGATCCGGTCACGCAGGAAAGGCGGTTGGCCGTCTCACAGGCCCAGTATTGGCGGGGCAAATACCAAGCCGAGTCCGGCACGACCTTCGCGCGCGTCAATGATATGTGGGACCGGCCGATGCGGCCGGCGCAATACGTTCAGGCCAACTGCGTTCGCTGCCACAGCGATGTGTATGACATCAAGGACTCCGCGCCGGCGGTCTACAAGGGCCGGCGGCTCTTTACCACCATGGGCTGTGTCGATTGCCATCAGAACGATCGCGTCCCCGATGACGAGAAACGCAAGGTCGGACCCGATCTGCGCCACGTAACGGCCAAGCTGTCCGCGCAGTTCATCAACACCTGGCTCTGGGCGCCCAAGGCATTCCGGCCCAGCACGAAAATGCCGCATTTCTTCATGCTGGAAAACAACAGCAGTGATGAGGAACTTTTACGCACCCAGCAGGAAACCCTCGCCATCACCGAATACCTGGTCCAGACCGCCACGCCCCTGCCGCCCCAATATCCCTTTCCTCCAAATATCACGGGTGATTACGAGCGTGGCCGGCGGTTGTTTCTCGGCGCCAACGGCGCTGCCCCCCGGCCGCAGGCTCACGACATTCGAACGAACGCTTTGGATGCCGGCGTCGGGTGCCTGGCGTGTCACGCTCTTCTCAATGAACAGGCCCACAACTGGATCGTCAACGATCTGGTGCTCGATCAGGGAATGGCGGCGCCCGATGCCGAAGCGCAATTCGCTGCCATGGATTTCAACCAGTGGCAACCCTATTGCATCCGCCAATTCACGCCTCCCATCGGCACGACCACGCCCAGGCTCTATTACAACGACGATGCCCACACACCGAGGCCGATCTTCGTGCGCCACGGCCCGGAACTCAGCGGCATCGGCACCAAACTTCTTACCCGGCGCTCGCGGCAGCAGGCGATGAATTGGCTCTTCGACTGGCTGAAGGAGCCGCCGCATTACGGGCAGGGCACCACCATGCCCAGCCTGCGCCTCAGCGACCAGGAGGCCGTCGATCTGGCCACTTATCTCCTGGGTCAGACGCGCGACAAGACCGATATCGATCTCAAGACCGGCCGCACCGACGCCTGGCAGGCCGATCTTGCTCCGACGGATGCGCGAAAATTGAACGAGATCACGATTCATTTCCTTGCTGGCGCCAACAGCGCCGCCGACGCCGCCAGGAGAGCGACCGATCCGGCCGCCATGACCGCCGCGGCCGCCGATGCGCTGACCAGTGCCGCCATGCCCGCCGACGATTCCAGGAAGCTCGCCGCGACGCTGTCGCTGCAACAATGCCAGCAGGTTTTCGTCGGCAAACGACTCATTGCCTATTATGGGTGCATGAGCTGCCACCTCATCAACGGCACCGAGGGCATGACCAACATCGGCAGCGATCTGTCCGGCTGGGGCCAAAAGCAGGTCAGCAAGCTGGATTTTGGATATCTCGATCCGGCCAAGGCCGATCAATTGCCGGCCACATCCGCCGTGCATGCGCTCAACGGCCTGTGCCCCGATGCAGCCAAACTCCTGCATACTGATCTGGACACATCCGAGGTTGTCAGTCCGACCACGCAAGTCGCCTGGCCGGCCGTGGCCGAAACCAGAGAGAGTTGGATCACGCAGAAGCTGCGGAGCACGCGGATTTGGGACCGCGGCCGGGTGTTGCTCGAACCGGTTCGGGCAATCGGCGCGGACGGTACGGTTTCGGACGCGGGCGGACCTGGATCGCCTTACGACAAGCTGAAGATGCCGACGTTTCTTCTGAACGACCAGCAGATATCGCAGCTCGTGACATTCGTCCTGAGCGACCGCGAGCCTCTGGTGAGCGATCGCATGGCCGCCCTGACGGTCACGCCGCAGTCGCACGCCATCGCCAGGGGTCGGGCCGTCGTTGAATTGTACAATTGCACCGGATGCCATCAGATCGAGGGGAATGTTGCCCAGCTTCAGCAGTATTTCAATTCCGGCGAATTGACCACCTACGCTCCGCCCAACCTCCGCGGCGAGGGAAACAAGATTCAGCCGCAATGGCTGTACATTTACTTCAAGAACGTTGAGCCGATCCGGCCGCTGCCGCAGGTTCGCATGCCCAGCTTCCCCTGGAACCAATCGGCGGGTCCGGATCAGGTTCACCCGGTGATCGACTATTTCGCGGCCAGTTCGCAAAAAGAGGCCGGAGAACTGAAAAGCCTGCTGGCCCCGATCGAGAAATATATCGACTCGCAAACGAAATTTGCCGCGGCGGCAACACGGCCAGCGATGCAGCCGCCGGTCCCTGGCTCATTTCCTCCCGGCGACGACTGGCGGAATCAGCCGCTTTTGTCCTTGCAACGCGACAAACTCCTCCAGTGGGCTGTTGACAAAAACCAAATTCCGCCAGCGGATGCGGATTTTGCACGGCCCGCCAACATCACGCCGGCCGCTTTGGACGAGCTTTACAACACGGTTCTCTTCAAGGCCCGGTTCATCGCCCGCCTGTATGATGCGCCGTATCCGCTGGTGGATGCACCTTACGCGGCCGCCCCGACGCCGCGGTTCCTGCTGGGCGAGCAGTTCTTCCGGGAATTACCCTGCCTGACCTGCCATACGGTTGGCGATCCCCATGCACCCGGCGTGCTGGCGACACCCAAAGGCCCCAATCTCGATAACGTCTATCGTCGCGTCCAGGAGCGGTGGGTGCGCCAGTGGGTCCAGGAGGCGCCGATCATCCAATACAACACCAACATGCCCCAGCTTTTCGGCGGCCTGTTCCCCGCCAGCCATGTCTTCCTCCAGAACGGCCAGGTCTTCGCCGCCGCACAAGGAAGAACTCCCGCCGAAATCGCCGCTGAAATGGCCACTTACGGGCAGACCAGCGATGACCAGATTCAACTGCTGATGGACTTCATCTTCGAGTCCGGCGCAACCGGCCACACGACCGTCGCCAGACCAACCACCGCCCCGACTACAATATCGCCGCCGCCGTGACTGTTCGCGGCCGCATATGGACTCAATCCGATGACCTTTCGAGACCTTCTTGCATCCCTGGGGCCAATCACCAAGATGTCGCCGTGATTCGATCCGGGTCAACCATGTCTAGCGCACCGCATCAACTTCCCTACGCCTCGTTCAGGATCCGGCCGTGGTACCAATCGCCGATCTTTGTGCTGGGGCTGCTGACGACGATCGCCACGTTACCACTGATCTTCATGGGCGGGTTGGTCACGAGCAACGGCGCCGGCCTGGCGGTGCCGGACTGGCCCAACAGTTACGGCTACAACATGTTTCTGTTTCCGCCGCGTTATTGGGTGGGCGGCATTTTCTATGAACACACGCATCGCCTGATGGGCACGCTGGTCGGATTTTTGTCGACGCTGCTCTGTGTCGCCGCCTTTCTGGCCCAGCCGCCGCAGTGGACCCAGCGGCTCGCCGATCGTGCGGGTGTCCTGCCGAAACTGGCCAGGTTCGCCGCCTGGGTCGCCGAGCCGCGCCGATGGGTTCGCCGGCTTTGTTACTGGGTCTTTTTCGCCGTGCTCTTTCAGGGCGTACTCGGCGGGTTACGCGTCGTGTTCAAGAACCTCGACCTGGCCATTGTCCATGCCTGTGTGGCGCAGGCGTTCTTCTGCCTGGCCGCCACGGTCATTGTTGTCGCATCGAACTGGTGGCACAGCGCCCCCAACCTGTCTGGGGATGCCGGCCGCCCACTTCTGCGTGTTGCGATCACCGCCGTTGCGGTGATCTATCTCCAGTTGATCGTCGGCGCCACCATGCGTCACGAACAAGCCGGGCTGGCCATCCCTGATTTCCCGCTCAATTTCGGCCACATTCTCCCCCCCGCTCCCAGCGCCGTGAACGACGCCTTCCGCACGGCCGCCATGCACAACTGGCCCGATCCGGCGTTGACGCTATTGGCGCACGTCACGGCGTGGCAGATCTACCTCCAGTTCGCCCATCGCATCGGGGCGGTCATCGCCACCATCGCCGTCTGTTGGCTGGTGCGCTTGATCTACCGAAATCCCGGCCGCCAGCATCTCTTGCGTCTGGCGAACGTGCTGTTATTCCTTCTGGTCACGCAAATCACGCTGGGCATCCTCTCGGTGCTTTGGCGCAAACCGGCCGACATCGCCTCGCTGCACGTGGCGACGGGCGCTTTGACGTTAGTAACTACATACATAATCGCCCTCCGGGCCGCCCGCCTCTTCTGGCCCGCGCCGCCGGCCCATACATCCGCGACCGCCGCAACGGAGCGCATCTTGCTTTCCTCTCCCCCGCTCCCCGTCTCCTCCGGTCCCCCTCTTTCCTGAGATTCCATGTCCCTCCCCACTCCCAATCTCGATCTCACCGCTCCGGACGCCGCTGCTAACGCTCCGCCGGTCATCCGCAAAATCAACGATTTTGTCGAGTTGTCCAAGCCGCGCATGAATTTCCTGGTTCTGGCGACCACGCTCGTCGGGTTCTGCACTGATGCACATATCGTCACCGACTGGCGATTGCTGGCGCCAACCCTGATCGGCACCGCGCTGTGCGCCGCCGCCGCCAGCGCCCTGAACCAGGCATGGGAACATCGCCACGACGCCCTGATGGTTCGCACCCGATTGCGGCCCATCCCCGCCGGCAAGATCGCCCCCATCGAGGCGACGCTCTTCGGTTTGATTCTGGCACTGCTGGGCACGACCGCTTTGTTGCTCTTTGTGAATCCCCTCACGGCGATCATCGGCGGGTTGACCATCATCTGCTACGTGATGCTCTACACACCGCTCAAACGCCGCACCACGCTCTGCACCATCATCGGCGCCATACCCGGCGCACTGCCGCCGGTCATGGGGTGGACGGCCGTTCATCATTCCCTCGGACCCGGCGCGCTGGCACTCTTTGCCATTCTCTTTATCTGGCAAATCCCCCATTTCCTCGCCATCGCCATTCTCTACAAGAACGAATATTCCGCCGGCGGGTTCCACATGCTCCCGTGCGACGACACCGGCCTGCATGCGACCGGCCGGCAGATCGTTCTCTTCTCCCTGGCTTTGGTGCCGGCCACATTCACGCCGTTCATGCTCGCGCTGGCCGGGACGGTCTATTTCGCCGCCGCGATGGTTTTGGGACTGGCATTTCTTGCGTTCGCGCTGGCGGCCGCCCGCGCCCGATCCCGGCGCGAGGCCCGCAACCTCTTTCTGGCATCGATCGTGTATCTCCCTGTCCTGCTCATATTCCTCGTCGCCAACCGAATCTCATGATGCGATATTCCTCAATATCTCAACTGGTCGTCCCGGCCGTGTTGATTGCCGCGATCGTCGCCGGCTGCTCGCGATCCGGCTCGGATTCCACGTCGGCGCGATCCCGACCCGCGGGCGTCGCAGTCACTCCCGACCAAACGCCCATCGTTGGCACGGCTGTCATTCGCGGCACTGTTCACTTCACCGGCAATCCCCCCGCCGCCAGCGCCACCTCCGACCTGCCCGATCCCAACAACTGCCAGGCGGTCGTTCATCCGTCGCTGGGCATCATCGTCAATGCCAACCGCACGCTGAAAAACGTGGTCATTTACCTGTCCAATCCGCCGCGGCCCGCGCCGCCCGCGCCGGCGGCCGCCGTGCTTCTCGATCAGGTCTATTGCCAATTCCAGCCGCACGTCGTGGCCCTGCGCACCGGGCAAACCCTTCACGTCCTCTCCTCCGACGACATGCCGCACAACGTCCATTTCCTGTGCGAGGCCAATCCCATCCAGAATTTCGGCATGCTCCGCGCCGGCGATTCCCATGACGTTTCCTTCGCCAACCCCGAGATCTTCACCACGCGCTGCGATGTCCACGCCTGGATGAGCGCCGTCGTCGCCGTCTTCGATCACCCCTATTTCGCCGTCTCGTCCGCGGACGGTTCGTTCCAGATCGATGGTGTCCCGGCCGGGTCGTATACGCTGGTCGCCTGGCAGGAGACTCTGCCAAGCCAAACAGTACCGATCACGGTGACGGATGCCGGCACGACCACGTCGGATTTCACCTTCGCGATGCCGTAACGGATTTGCGCTGTTCGATTTCCGCAGGCTACAATCACATCCCATGCCCGATATCGAGCCTGTCGTCGCCGTCCGCTCTCTTTCGCATTCTTACGGGGATCACCGTGCCCTGGACAAAGTCTCCTTTTCGGCATCGGGAAATGAAATCTTTGGGTTCCTCGGCCCCAACGGCTCGGGCAAGACAACCCTCTTCCGAATCCTCTCCACACTGATTGCTCCGCAGTATCCCGATCAGGCGTTTCTCTTCGGCATCGACCTCGCCACCGGCCGGCGGGACGTCCGGCATCGCATCGGCGTCGTCTTTCAATCCCCCAGTCTCGATAAGCAACTTACCGCCGAGGAGAACCTCCGCTGCCACGGCCATCTCTTCGGCCTGCGGGGAAGCGACCTGGCCGCCCGAATCGACCACCTGTTGCAGCGCGTCGGCCTGTCCGACCGCCGTCACGAGCGCGTTGAGCGTTTCAGCGGCGGGATGCGACGCCGTGTCGAAATCGCCAAGGGTTTGCTCAATCGCCCCGATCTTCTGCTACTGGACGAACCCAGTACCGGCCTGGACCCGGCCGCCCGCATCGATCTGTGGCGATTGCTTGGCGACATCCAGAAGGACAATTGCACCATCCTGCTGACGACGCACCTCATGGATGAAGCCGACCGCTGCTCGCGCATCGCCATCCTCGACGCCGGCCGTCTCATTGCCCAGGGCACGCCAACCGATCTCAAATCGCAGATCCGCGGCGATGTGCTCACGTTACTGGTCAAGGAACCCGCCACGCCGGCCGCCGTCGCCGCCGCTTTGAAAGAAAGACTCGGCCTCGACGCCGAGACGCTGGATCGCCACGTTCGCCTTGAGCACCCCGCCGGCGCACAGCTTGTGCCCCGCATCATTGAGGCCCTCCCCGGCCTCATCGACGCCGTGACTGTCGGCCCACCAACACTTCAAGACGTCTTCGTCCACCTGACGCGCAGGGCTTTCGCCAGGGTCGAATAGGCCGGTGCAGCGGCACGCCATCGGATCAATATCCCGCCCCATTACCCAAGCCGACAAATCGACGCTACCATGACCGCGACGCGTTTTCGGTTTGACCGCGCTTTCAGTTCCATTTTTTGCGAGGCACTTCATGAACCAGTCGACGAACTCGAACGTTCCGGCCGGCGCCTGCCGCAGGACGCTTTGGCGCCTCGGCGGCGCAGTCTGCTCCGTAATTGCCGGATTCCTCATCATCGGCGTTGTTTGCGCGCAGCAGACGCCCGCACCAGCCACGCGAGCCGTGGCCCCCAACGGCCGGGCCGGTCGCACGGGGCGCGGCGCAATTCCGAACCTCACCGCCGCGCAGAATACCGCCGTGACGCAAATGAACTCCGGCCTGGCCGCGCCGACGGCAGCGCTTTCCTCCGCTCGCTCCCAGTTGCTGGCCGCGTCTCTTGCCTGGCCGCGCGATGATGCGGCAATCAAGGCTCGCGTCGACGCTATCACCGCCGCGGAATTGGCCCTGGCCAATGCGCGAGCCGATGGCCTGGCACGAATACAGGCCTCGCCGAACAAACTGTCGGCAGCGCAAGTGGCGGCACTGCCCGCCTCGGCCGGCGCTGGCGGCGCTCGGACCGGCGGTGCGCCGGTCGGAGCCCCGATTCCGAACATGACCTCCAACCAGGTGGCACAGCTCACCCAATTGACCGGAATCGTGCAGCAAGCCACCCCGGCCCTGACGGCCGCGCGAACGGCTGTCGCCGCCGCGGCCTATGCCGATCCGCGCAACGACGCCGCCATCAGGGCCAGCGTAAACGCCCTCAACTTGGCCGAACTTGCCCTGGCCAGCGCCCGAGCCGACGCGCTGGCCGCCATCCAGACTTCCCCCAACAAGCTGGCGGAGAATCAATTGTCGGCGCTGATCGCCAACGGCGGCGTGCTCACGTCCGGCGGCTTCACCGAACCCAAGCCTATCGACTTCAACGATCACGAAGGATACGTCTCGCTGTTCGATGGTGTCAGCCTCAAGGGCTGGGACGGTAACCCCAAATTCTGGCGCGTCGAGAACGGCGCGATCGTCGGCGAGTCCACCCCGCAAAACCCCAGCGGCAACACATACATCGCCTGTCGCGACGTCGTCGTCAAAGACTTCACCTTGAAATTCGAGATCAAGGTTGAAGGCAGCGGCGGCAGTGGACTTCAATACCGGAGCAAGACCGGGTTGCCCTGGCTTACTCCCATCCCGGCCAACGTCACCGACAATGTCGGCCCCGTCAACCTCGACTGGATGATGACCGGACCGCAGGCCGACTACTGGCCCACACGCGTCTACAGCGGCCAGTTCTATTCCGAGAATACCCCGATGCGCATCATGGCCTGGCGCGGCCAGGTGGTTGAAGGTTTTGGGATGGGTCCGCGATGCCTCATGGGCAACATCGGTGATCGCACCGCACTGGGCAACGTCGTCAAGATGAATGACTGGAATCAATACACCGTCATCGCGCGTGGCGGAACATTTATCCACATCATCAACGGACAGTTGATGGCGGTGATGATTGATGACGACCCCACGTCATCGAATAATCAGCCCGGCATTTTCGGAATCGAGATGGAGGCAACCACCAAAGTGTCGGCGCGCAATCTCTGGTTGAAGAAACTCAATTGACGCGCCAACCCGCCGAGAAATCGCTTATGCCTCGGAGGCCGGCTCGATCTTCACGCGATAGTGAGCCATTGACACTTCCAGTTCGTTGCCGCCGGAAGCCGTCACCCGGCCGTTGAGGGCGTAGAACACCTGCTTGCCCTTGCGGCGGTTGGCGATCACGTTGCTGGTGCGAAGCAAGCCGAGGTGATGGCTGACGGTTGGCTGTGGCAAGCCCAGTTCGCGGGTCAAGGTCATCACGTTTCGCTCGCCCTGGGCCAGCAGGAACAGGATCGTCAGCCGCGTCTTGTCCGACAACAACCGGAACAGGGAGTTGAGCTGTTCGAGATCCTGGCTGGCGGCTTCCGCTTTCATGTGTTGCATGAGTCAATCCTCGATAAATGTCCAATCGCCGATTCGTTCTTCGCACTATATGCCCCAAGTCCGCTCATAGTCAAAGAACTCCATCATATTTTTTCAATTTTCTTAAGAAATCCATCTCGTCGCCTTGCAATTTGCATGGCTTCCCACATTTATCCGGCCGTTTGACCGCCGAAATCCCAGATCAGCGGTGGCTTCACCACACCTTGGCTCTTGACAGTCCAGACCAGCCAATCCACTTTCTGGTCCGAGAACCCGGCAAGATGCCGCCTCCAGCGTATGACTTACGATCCCGCCAGCCCGCCCGCCAACCCATGCCCGCCGCCGCCCTCGCCGTCGCTTCAACTCCGCCTTCTTGAGTTGGCCGTCTATTTCCTGCGCCTGGGCGCCACGGCCTTCGGCGGCCCGGCCGCTCATGTCGCCATCATGGAACGCGATCTGGTCCAGAAACGCCGCTGGCTCGACCGAACCCACTTCCTCAACCTCTTCGCGGCCGTCAACGCCCTCCCCGGCCCCAGCAGCACCGAATTGGCCCTGGCCATCGGCTATCTCCGCGCCGGACTCCCCGGCCTGATCGTTGCCGGCATTGGCTTCATCCTCCCCGCCTTTCTCATGATGATCCCCCTGGCGTGGGTCTACTGCGCCTATGGCGCCCTGCCCGCCGCCGCGAGCATCTCGCGGGGTCTCGACGCCGCCGTCGTGGCCGTGGTTGCCATCGCCCTCTACCGCTTCGCCCGGACCAGCCTCACGTCAAGGTTCAACATCGCGGTCTTTGTTGCCGCCGCCCTGGCCGACGCCGGCGCCCGCTATCTGGCCCCCACACATCCCATCCCCGCCCCCGATCTACTGATCCTGGCCGCCGCCGCCCTGGCCGGATTCCTCCGGGCCAATCGCACATCTCCCCCACCGGCCCCCGGC
>Ga0181520_10013180_pt1 | contig 10481 bp, 8 predicted proteins | sample PEATcosm2014_Bin_29_FD_132451 | JGI IMG/M metagenome (GOLD analysis project Ga0181520, IMG submission 132451) | Peatland microbial communities from MTU Mesocosm Facility, Houghton, MI, USA - PEATcosm2014_Bin02_30_metaG | ecosystem: Environmental > Terrestrial > Soil > Wetlands > Peat | place... | reverse complement strand
GGCGTTGCTGCAGCCCGGCCAATCGCTGATCTGCCGCAAGGAGACGTTCCTCGTCGCGCAGAAGTCGGTGACGCTGGAACTCGCCTGGCAGAAGCGCCTGGGCGCCGGCTTCTTCGGCGGCGACGGTTTTATCCTGCAGAAGGTGACCGGCCCCGGCGTCGTCTGGCTCGACCTGTCGGGCGAGCTCATCGAGCGCGATCTCGCGCCCGGCGAGCGGTTGCTGGTCCACGCCGGCCACGTCGGCGTGTTCGAGCCAAGCGTCGGTTTCGACATTCAGATGGTCAAGGGATTCAAGAACGTCCTGTTCGGCGGCGAAGGCCTATTTTTGGCGACGCTGACCGGCCCCGGCCACATCTGGCTGCAGAGCATGCCGATTCTCAACCTCGCCGAGGAGATCGGCCGCTACCTGCCCAATAAGGGTTCCGACAGCGGCGCCAGCTCGACCGCCGGCGGCGTCGCCGTCGGCGCGGCGCTGGGCGCGGCCGGAGGCCTGCTCGGCGGGCTGCTCGGCGGCGGCGAATCGTAGACGGCGCGCTCCAAATCGGACGCCGTCGCGGAGGGCGCCATTTTCCGGCGTGACATCCTCTTTTCAAGCGCTTGCGAGGAATTTTCCCGCTGCTCAGGCGCTTTGCGCATGTGCCTTGGGACAAATTAACGTATTTAATATGTTTTATCTTCCAAGGCCGGCCCGACGCCCTGGCGCCCCCCGCCGCTGCGACGAGGCGCCGCAGGAGGGGCGCGACATAAAACTTGTTGCTATGTTCCCATTATGTTCTACTGAATATCAGAAATTCAGCGGGGCGCGAGATGGGCTGTCTGTCGTTCGCGCGCTACTTCCGGCTGCACTCCGGCGCGATTGAATGCGACGTGGACGGATTGCGGGTGGGGAGCGCCGCGCTGCTGGCGCGCGACGCGAAAGGCTCCTGGACGAGGCGCGACGGAGGCGAGCTCAACCACGAACTCTCCAAGCTCTATGGGCTTCCGCTCGACTGCGAGCGCAAAAGCGGGGCGCTCGATGCGGTCGCCGCCGCGCTGACGAACGGGGAACTCGCCCGCGCCCAGATCGGCGCCTTGCTGTTGCAGCTCCCCGACCCTCCCGCATCCGCGGACGCCCAGCCCGATGGATTGGAAAAGCGGCGGCTCGCCCGCGACCTGGTCGCGTGCGGTCTGCTGAAAGCGGACGCCGACTGGGACGATAAGCATCCGCGGACTGGCGCGCCGCCGAATCCAGGTTGGTTCGCCCTAACGGAGGGGGCGACGACTGCGAACACGCCGAGGACAAAGCCGAGCCCGACGACGGGCGCGCCGCCGGGCGACGCAAGGCTCGCCTTTGCTCCCGCGGCGCCAACGGTCAGCGCCAGTCCCCTGCTTGCGGAAGACTTGTCGGTGACGGCGTTGCGCGCGTTGGCCGCATTAGCCGCCCGCCTGTCCGCCGCGGCGATCCTGTTCGACGCGATCTTCGTGCCGAGCGACAACCACCTCGTTGAGGAGGGCCGCATTCCCGGCCGCCCCGACATCGCCTACCGCTGGGCGCACGACGAGAGCGAAAGGGCGGTGACCCTTAAGGTTCTCATTGACGGACAATGGCGAACCTTGGCCGTCGGCGGCGCGGCCCCGAACGGCCTCATCTACGCCCGCGACGGCCGCGTCGCAGCAAGAGTGATCAATGGTCCCGATCGGCGACAGACCCTGGTCACCACCGTCAGCGCCCTCGATCGCGCCATCGCCGATCTGCGCCGAGAAGACGGCGAGCCGATCGCCGCGCCGGTCGCCAACGACAACGAGCCAAAACTCTGTCCGGATCCGATGGAAGAGCCGAAGACGATGACCTCAGCGCGTGCGAACGCCATCGCTTATCAGGAGTATGTCAGCGGATTGCGTTACCCGCTGGCGATCTTCTTCGGCGGCGTCTGGTTCGACGGTTGCGATGAGCCAACGGGAAACCTGCTCGACGCCAAGGCGAAGAACGACCACATCTTTGACCTTGACGCCGACAACGCGTTGCAAAGCTGGGTCTATCCGGAGAAAAACCCAGCAATTCAGATGAGAAGACAGTTGGAGGTTGCGCTTGCCGCTGGCCGTAAAATCGTCCGGCACGCGCAAACTGTGAAGACATACCAGGGACTGGAGACAATCGCGGATCGCCTACCGCCGCTCTATAGGCCTGTCGTGACTGTTGTTTACGATCCGAACTAACGGGACGCCATCGATGAGCGGACTAGGCCTCAGCCTTTCTTGGGAATCGCGCGATCCGATGCACGCTGACGACGCGCGTCGGCTCTCTCGATTCGTCAGCGGTCTGCCGGACTTCGATCCAATCTATCGAAGCTGGCTCAAGTCGCCGAAGACGGTGCGGAAGACGGTGCCCGTTCCGCTCAGCGAAGCCAACGCGAAACAGCTTCTGATCGACAACCTCGGGCGCTATGACGCCCCCAGCCGCAACGCTCCCCGCCGCCCTTGGCCGGAATTCGGCAGCATCGTGTGGGGAGGCCACGCCGGACCTCCGCCCTACGATTTCCGCAAGTCGTGTTACGCCGACACACTTTGCCACGTCGGCGCATTTGGTAAGCCCGCGTCGCGCAATTGCAACAAGATCCACATGCGGCTTTCCAACTTGCGTCCATCCGCGGGGAGGCCGTGGCGCGCCTCCGAGTTGAGGCCGCTGATGAAATTTGCGCGCGACATTTGGCGGCCGGCGGAAATGCGTGCGACGTTCTCGTTCTTCGAACCGCAAAGAGTCCCTGATCCGACTTGGGCGGACGGCGAGCGAACACTCGAACCGCGCATCGGCTGGATCACCTACCTGCCGCCGGACCTCGCAGCGCGGGCGAAATATCCTGCCGACGTCGAGGTTGAGGCTCTCGACGACGGCGCCGCTCTCGTCACTTTGTGCAAGGAGCCGTCCGGCAGGGGCGACGCCGCCGGCCTCGCGCGCCTGCATGCGCTCGAGGCGGCGCTGCGGCCGATCCAGAGCTGAGCGCCGTTGGCGAACGCAGCGCGCTGTCGCTTCAATTGTCCGCCAACTCGCGTTTGCACAGCAGTGCGTCGGGCGACGGATCGACGCGAACTCGACCGCTGCCGCGGCGGGAGGTCTGCTCGGCGGCGGCCGCGACTCCTGACGTTCAGGCGGCGACCCGCAGCGCTCGACTCGGCGCGCCGACGGGCGTCGGACGCAGCCATGCGGTCAAGCGAATCGGCTGATTGACGGCGCGGCCGCTGTCGACGATCGCCGCCTTGAAGCTTTCCAGCGAATCCTTCAGCGTGACGACGTCGCGATCGAAGCCCTCGAGGAGATCGTCGCGATCGGCGCCGCCAGCGCGCTCCCACAGCCGCAGGCTGGTATCGGTTGTCGCGACCGCAGCGATCGATCGCGCCAGCGCGGACGTCAAAGCGGGAAAATAGAATCCGACCAGCATCTTGGCGTCGACCAGTCTCGCCTCGGCGATCCGCAGGGCGTCGCCGCTCGAATTAGCGACCCGGCGGTTCGAATCGTCGATCGCCGACCGGGGGTCGAAGTACCGCGACAGCTCGCGATCAAGCGCTTCGACTGCGCAATAGAGTTCCTCGGCCTTCTTACTGCGAAAAGTCCTGGCTTCCTTCGATTCGTTGACCTTGTAGGTGACTACGCCCGCCATGACCGCGCTGAGTCCGGCGGTGATGAGCATGAAGGCGAACTCCATTTGACAATCTCCGACTCGATGTCGCGTCCGAGTTCGGATAGGTTACTTTTAACTGCTTAAATTTCTAATAACTCAGTACACAGCGCCAAGCGCATATGGCTTTTACTTGCCGTGACGTCAGCTATCCGCCAACCCGCGTTTGCGTAAGAGCGCGTCGGGCGACGGATCGGCGCCGCGAAAGCGGCGGTAGGCCTCGTCCGGTTCGCGCGTGTTGCCTGCCGCATAAACGAAGCGCTTCAGCCGTTCGGCGAGCGCGGGATCGAAATCGTCGCCCGCCTCCTCGAACGCCTCGAAGGCGTCGGCGTCGAGGACTTCCGACCACAGATAGCTGTAGTAGCCCGCCGAATACCCGTCGCCAGAAAAGACGTGCTGAAAATGCGGCGCCGAATGGCGGGTGGCGATGGCGCTCGGCATGCCGATTTCCGCCAGCGTTCGCCGCTCGAATTCGGCGACGTCGATCGCGCCCGGATCGGCGACGAGATGCAACTCCATGTCGAACAGCGCGGCGGCGACAAATTCTGTCGTCGCAAAACCCTGGTTGAAGCGCCGCGCCGCCGCCAGCCGCTCGATCAGCGCCTCGGGCATCGGTTCGCCGGTGCGATGATGGCGGGCGAACCGGCGCAGCGTCTCCGGCCGCTCCAGCCAATGTTCGAACAATTGCGAAGGCAATTCGACGAAGTCGCGCGCGACGTTCGTGCCGGACAGCAGCGGATACGCGACGTCCGACAACATGCCGTGCAAGGCGTGACCGAACTCATGGAACAACGTGTGCGCCTCGTCGAGGCTCAACAGGCACGGCTCGCCTGCGCCGCCGCGGGCGAAGCTCATGACGTTGACGACGATCGGCAGGACGCGGCCGTCGAGCTTCTGCTGGTCGCGCAGCGCACTCATCCAGGCGCCGCTGTGCTTGGAGCCGCGCGCGAAATAGTCGCCGATGAACAGCGCGATCGGCGCGCCGTCGGGGCCGAGCGTCGTCCAAGCGCGCGCCTCCGCATTCGGCAATCGCACGTCGTCGCGCTCGACGAAGGAGACGCCGAACAGACGATGAGCGACGTCGAAGGCGGCGGCGATCATCCCTTCCAACGGCAGATAGGGCCTGATCTCGCTCTGGTCGACGTCATAGAGCGCCTTGCGGCGCTTCTCGGCGTAATAGCGCCAATCCCAGGCCTTGAGCTCGAAATTGCCGCCCTCCGCGGCGATCGTCGCCTGCAACGCTTCCGCTTCGCGCAGCGCCTGCGCGCGCGCCGGCGCCCACACGCGCCGCATCAGATCGAGCGCCGCTCGCGGCGCCTTGGCCATCGAGTCGGCGAGACGGAAGGCGGCGAAGCTCGGAAAGCCGAGCAGGCGTGCGCGCTCGGCGCGCAGTGCAACGGTTTCGCGCATGATCGCCGCATTGTCGTGCGCGCCGCCGCTGGCGCCGCGCGTGACGAAAGCGCGGAACGCCCGCTCGCGCAGATCGCGCCGGGCCGAGAATTGTATGAACGGCTCATAGGACGAGCGCGACAGCGTCACCACGCATTTGCCGGGAAGGCTGCGCGACGCCGCGGCCTGCGCCGCGGCGGCGACGAAGCTCTCCGGCAGTCCGGCGAGATCGTCGGGCCCGTCGAGAACGAGCGCGAACGCCTTCTCGTCGGCGAGCACGTTCTGGCCGAATATTGCGCCGAGGCTCGCCAGCCGTTCGCCGATCGCCCCAAGCCGCGCCTTTTTGTCGGCGTCGAGGCCGGCGCCGGCGCGGGCGAAGGCGACGCGCCAGCGTTCGAGAGTCCGCGCCGCCTCGGCCTCAAGGTCGAGATTCTCGCGCGCCTGATAAATCGCGTCGACGCGGGCGAACAGCGCATCGTCGAGCAGGATCGCGTTGCGCTCGCGCGACAGCGCCGGCGCAATGTCGCGTTCGATGCGCTCGATCTCGTCGCTCGCCTCCGCGCCGGCGAGGTGGAAGAACGTGGCGCTCACCCGCCGGAGCAGCGCGCCGGCGCGCTCCAAGGCGACGATCGTGTTGTCGAAGGTCGGCGCGGCGGGATCGGCGACGATCGCAGCGATCTCGGCCCGCCGCTTGGCCAGCGCCGCGTCGAAGGCAGGCGAATAATGCTCGGGCCTGATGCGATCGAACGGCGGCGCGCCAAATGGCGTGTCCCACGATTCGAGCAGGGGATTGTCGATGACGGGAGAGAGCTGATCCATGCCGGCGAACTTGGGGCCTCGCCGAGCGTTTCGCAACCGCCCGCTCAGCCGCCCCGGCCGCCGGTGAACGACCAGTGCGTCTGGACGATCTTCCACGCGCCGACGCGCCGCGCGTAGACTTCGGTGCAGTTCCAGCGCGTCGCCTCGCCGCTTTCGCTCCACGAGACGAAATTGAAGGTCAGAACGACCGCCTCAGCAAAGGCTTGCGCCTTCGGATTGACGATCTCGAACCGCGCCGCGCTGATCTTGCCGCGCAGCGCTTCGTAATAGGCGGTCAATGCAGCGAGGCCGTCGAGCCGGCGGCCGAGGAACGGATCGAAATAGACGACGTCCTCGTCGCTGATCTCGAGAAAACCGGACGGGTCGCCGGCAAGCCAACGCTTCAGCGCCGCCGTCTCTAGCGCGATGACTTCGGCGGCGGCGGGCGTTTGCGTTGCGCTCATGCTTCCTGGCTCCGTTCGATCAGGATGGCGCGAAAGTCGTTGACGTTGGTCAGCGTCGGCCCGGTGACGACGAGGTCGCCGAGCGCGGCGAACAGGCCATAGGCGTCGTTGTCATCGAGCCGCGCGCGCGGATTGACGCCGAGAGCGGCGGCGCGCGCCAGCGTGTCGGGGGCGACGATCGCGCCGGCGTTGTCCTCGCTGCCGTCGACGCCGTCGGTGTCGCCGGCGAGCGCCCAGATTCCCGGGGCGCCGTCGAGCGCGAGCGCCAGGCCAAGCAGGAATTCCGAGTTGCGCCCGCCCCTGCCCTTGCCTCTGACCGTCACCGTCGTCTCGCCCCCCGAGATCAGCACGCAGGGCCCGCGCGCCGGCGCGCCGCGCCGCGCCGCCGACAGCGCGATGCCGGCGAAGGCCTTGCCGACTTCGCGCGCTTCGCCCTCGATCGCGTCGCCGAGATCGAGCGGCGTCACGCCGGCTGAGCGCGCCGCGGCGGCGGCGGCGGCGAGCGACAAGCGCGACGCGGCGACGACGACGTTCGCCACCTTGGCGAAGCGCGGATCGCCGGGCTTCGGCGTCTCGGCCGCCGCGCTTTCGAGATGGACGAGCACATGCGCCGGCGCGTCAATCGCATAGCGCTTGAGGATCGCCAGCGCCTCAGCCGAGGTCGTCGGATCGGACGCCGTCGGCCCGGAGGCGATCGTCGCTGGATCGTCGCCCGGCACGTCGGAAACGATCAGTCCGACGACGCGCGCCGGCGCCGCTGCGGCCGCCAGCCGCCCGCCCTTGATCGCCGAGAGATGCTTGCGCACGCAGTTGATCTCGGCGATGCCGGCGCCGCTCTTCAGCAGAGCGCGATTGATCGCCTGCTTGTCGGCGAGGCTCAAGCCCGGGGCCGGCAGCGCAAGCAACGCCGAACCGCCGCCCGAGATCAAGCACAACACGAGGTCGTCGGCGCTAAGTCCTTTGACGCGCTCGAGAATACGCGCAGCCGCGGCCGCCCCCGCCGCATCCGGCGTCGGATGCGCCGCCTCGACGACTTCGATGGCGCGCGTCGGCGCGCGATGGCCGTAGCGGGTGACGACGAGCCCTTCGAGCGGACCCGCCCACGCCGCTTCGAGCGCGGCGGCCATCGACGCCGCCGCCTTGCCGGCGCCGACGACGATCGTGCGGCCCTTCGGCGGCGGCGGCAGGAAGCGCGCCAGCGTCTCAGCCGGCTGAGCGGCGGCGATCGCCGCGTCGAACAGACTACGCAGGAAAACGCGCGGATCGCCCCCGCCCAACTCGTCGGCGGTCGACATCAGCCCTCGCTTTTGGCCCGGTAGGTCGAGAACCAGCCGAGCCCGTCCTCGGTGCGGCCGCGCGGATTATACTCCGCTCCGACCCAGCCCTCGTAGCCGAGCGCGTCGAGCCGCTCGATCAGGAAGCGGAAGTTGATCTCGCCGACGCTCGGCTCGTGCCGGCCGGGATTGCCGGCAATTTGGATGTGGCCGATGCGCGGCAGCAACCGCTCGATCGTCGCCGCGAGATCCCCCTCCATCCGCTGCATATGATAGATGTCGTACTGCAGCTTGATGTTCGTCGAGCCAGTCTCGTCGATGATGTCGAGCGCGCGGCCGCTGTGGGTGACGAAATAGCCGGGAAAGTCGAAGCGATTGAGCGGCTCCATGACCATCCGCACGCCGGCTTCGCCCAGATGATCGGCGGCGTAGCGCAAGTTCTCGACCAGCGTGCGGCGCGCTTCCGCCATCTTGGTCTGCGGGGTCGGATTGCCGGCGAGGCAATTGACGGTCGGACAGCCGAGCGCGCGGGCGTATTCAACCGCCTGCGCCACGCCGGCGCGGAACTCCTCGACCCGGTCGGGGAGACAGGCGATGCCGCGCTCACCCTTGGTCGTGTCGCCCATCGGGAGGTTGAACAAGACCTGCGCCAAACCAAAGTCGCGCAAACGGCTGGCGATCTCCGCCGCCGGAAACCCATAGGGGCCGAGATATTCGACGCCGCGGAAACCCGCGCGCGCCGCCGCGCCGAAGCGCTCGAGGAACGACCGTTCGGTAAACAGCATCGATAGGTTGGCGGAAAATCTCGCCATGCCCCATTCCCCCCCGCGCGGCGACCGCCCCCCGGCTCGCCAGCGCCCCGAGTCGTTAACGTCGGCGAACTTGGCCCGCTTGTCCAGATTGGACCGCCAAGCGCCGAGGATTGCCGACGGCCTGCACGGCGAGGCAAGATGTGCCTTCTTCCCCGCCGAATGGATGCCGCCGCCGATGACGACCGAAACCCGCCCTCGCCTGCGCCGCCGCGACGGCCGCCTGCCGAAGCGCGCCGTCGCCGATCTAACCGCGGCGCTGGCGGCGCGATTCGGCGCGAAGCTGTCGACCGCCGAAGCGGTGCGGCTGCAGCACGGCCACACCCTGACCTGGATCGACAACGCGCCGCCTGACGCGGTCGTCTTCGCCGAAACTCGCGACGACGTGATCGACGCCGTGCGCATCGCCGCCGTCCGCGACGCGCCGATCGTGCCGTTCGGCGCCGGCACGTCGCTCGAAGGCCACGTCAACGCGCTCTATGGCGGCGTGTCGATCGATTGCTCGCGCATGAACCGCGTGCTCGTCGTCCACGCCGAGGACCTCGACTGCGTCGTCGAGCCGGGCGTGACTCGCAAGGCGCTCAACGAGCACCTGCGCGACACAGGCCTGTTTTTCCCTGTCGATCCCGGCGCCGACGCCTCGATCGGCGGCATGGCGGCGACGCGCGCCTCCGGCACCAACGCCGTGCGCTACGGCACGATGAAGGACGCTGTGCTGTCGCTCGGCGTGGTGACCGCCGACGGGTCGTTCTTGCGCACCGCCAGCCGGGCGAAGAAATCCGCGGCGGGCTACGACTTGACGCGCCTGTTCGTCGGCTCAGAGGGCACGCTCGGCATGATCGTCGAGATCACGCTGCGCCTCGCCGGCGTCCCTGAGGCGATCGCCGGCGGCCATTGTCCGTTCGCCAACGTGCGCGCCGCCTGCGACGCGACGATCGAAACGATCCAGTCGGGCTTGCCGGTCGCGCGCATCGAGCTGCTCGACGCGCTGCAGGTCAGGGCGTGCAACGCCTATTCGAAGCTTGGCCTGCCGGAAACGCCGATGCTGTTCGTCGAGTTTCACGGCAGCGAAGAGAGCGTCGCCGAGCAGACGCGGCGCTTCGGCGAGATCGCCGGCTGCCACAGCGGCGGCCCGTTCGCCTGGGCGAGCAAATCCGAAGAGCGAAGCAAACTGTGGCAGGCGCGTCACGACGCCTATTGGGCCGCGACGGCCCTGCGGCCCGGCGCGCGACCGTTCGCCACCGACGTCTGCGTGCCGATCTCGCGCCTTGCCGATTGCGTCGAGGAAACCCAGCGCGACATCGCCGAAGAGGGCCTGATCGCGCCGATCGTCGGCCATGTCGGCGACGGCAACTTCCACGTCAGCCCGCTCGTCGACATGAACGACGCGTCCGAGATCGAGCGCGCCGAGCGCTTCGCCGATCGGCTGGCGCGGCGCGCCATCGCCATGGACGGCACTTGCACCGGCGAGCACGGAATCGGCCAGAAGAAGATCGCCTTCCTCGAAGTCGAACGCGACGCCGCGGCGCTCGACCTGATGCGCCGCGTCAAGCTCGCCTTCGATCCGCAGAACCTGTTCAATCCGGGGAAGATCTTTCGCGCGTAATCGCCTATCGCCGCTCATATTCGACGAAGGCGAAGTCGGCTTCGTCGCGCGCGCCGCGCTCGCCTTTGCGGCGGCTCGCCTCGCGCCATTGAGCCGGATCGATCGGCGGAAAATGCGCATCGCCTTCAGGCGCGACGTCGACTTCGGTGAGGTGGAGGCGCGACGCGCGGCCGATCGTTTGGGCGTAGATCTCGCCGCCGCCGGCGACGACGATCTCGTCGGCCCCGGCGGCGCGCGCCGCGGCTTCGGCGAGCGCGAGCGCCTCGTCGACGTCGCGCGCGACCAAAATCCCCGCCGCTGCGAAATCGGGGTCGCGGGTGACGACGACAATCGTCCGACCCGACAGCGGGCCGCCGATCGATTGATAGGTCTTGCGCCCCATGACGAGCGCCTTGCCCATCGTCGCCGCCTTGAAATGCTTGAGATCGCTCGACAGGCGCCACGGCAGCGCGCCGCTCGAGCCGATGACGCCGTTGCGCGCCACCGCC
>Ga0181520_10013174_pt1 | contig 10484 bp, 8 predicted proteins | sample PEATcosm2014_Bin_29_FD_132451 | JGI IMG/M metagenome (GOLD analysis project Ga0181520, IMG submission 132451) | Peatland microbial communities from MTU Mesocosm Facility, Houghton, MI, USA - PEATcosm2014_Bin02_30_metaG | ecosystem: Environmental > Terrestrial > Soil > Wetlands > Peat | place... | reverse complement strand
GGCTGGACGATCCCGAAGTCAACCTGGTGGCCATTGTGAATGTCCACGGAAACCTGGGCACTGCGACCTCAAAGCGCCTGCTGCTGCCCGGCTTCTTCTTCCAGACCCGCGGTAGCCATCCCTTCGTAAATGAGGAAAAGCGCATCGAGCCCGTTGATATGCACTATGGCGACCAGGTGTCCGACCAGATTGTCTATCACCTGCCTGCGAACATGAGCGTGGAAGGCGCGCCTCAGGATACGAAGATCTCCTGGCAAGGCCATGCAGTTATGGTCACCAAAACAGCTTCCGCTCCAGGCCAAATAACCATCGCTCGCATCTTTGCCCGCGGCTTCAGCTCCGCCAAACCCGAAGAGTATCAGGACTTGCGAGGCTTCTACCAGAAAGTCGCCGCCGCCGATCAGGCTCAACTCGTGCTTGCCAAGACACCTCCCGCGCAAAAAGGGAATTGATAGGGCCGCGTTCCAGAAGCCTTGCGTCACGACCAACGCAGCACTCCGCGAAAGGGTAAATTTATGCGAGTTTCCGTTCTCATGCGCAGCCTTCCGCTGCTCCTCGTCGTTGCGTCGCCAGTCTGTCTTCGCGCCCAGTTCCAGCAGCCCACAGCCGAAGAACTAAAGATGACCGCTGACCCCAAAGCTCCCGGCGCGGCGGCCGTCTACCTCAACATCGAAGAGACTATCGACGAGAAGATGCACGTCCAAAGCTATTACGCGCGCATTAAGGTGCTCCAGGAGAAGGGCAAGGAGCTAGCCACTGTTCAGCTTCCTTACATGCAGGGAAGAACCAGCGTTGCTGACATCAAGGCCCGCACTATTCACGCCGACGGCACTATTATTCCGCTGGTCGGCAAGCCTGATGATCTGTTGGTCGTCAAAACAAAACTGGAGCAAGGCGACTCCGTTAAAGTCGGCAGCAAGGTCTTCAACCTGCCCAGCGTTGAAGTCGGCAGCATCCTCGAATATCGCTACGAATTGCGTATGGGCGAAGAAGCTGAAGTATACGGCCGGCGCTTTTTTACTTGGCCGTTCTGGGTGATTCAGCGCCCCTACTTTGTCCACGATGCGCGCTATACCTACAAACCCTTCTGGCCTGCCATGCCGGGCATGGCAACCGTTATCAGGTGGTGGCAGGTCCTGCCCCCAGGGACCACTTTGAGTCCCGGTGCCGACGGAGGTTTCCATCTGAAGGTGGCAGACATTCCGGCCGCTCCCGACGAGGAGCACATGCCGCCCACCAATGGCCTTCTCTACCAAGTCATGTTCTATTACAGCCGGGCGAATGACCCCGCCGAATTCTGGACAGTAGAAACCCGTAGCTGGTCGAAGAACGTGGATCACTTCGCCGAGACTTCCAAGCCTATCAAGGAAGCCGTTGCTGGTCTGGTCGCACCCGGCGACAGCGATTTAGATAAGGCTAGAAAGCTCTACAAGGCCGTTCAAGCGCTCGATAACACTGATTTTTCACGCAAGAAAAGCGAAACTGAGCGCAAACAGCTCAAGTTGAAGGAGGAAAAGCACGCCGAAGATACCTGGAGGCAAAAGAGTGGTGACAGTGAGGATATCGCCCTGCTCTATGTCGCACTCGCCCGCGCCGCTGGCCTCACAGCTTACGACATGAAGGTGGCTGACCGCAGCCTGCGCGTCTTTGACCCCGGATACTTCGATTTCGACCAGTTGGATGACGACATCATTCTAGTGACCGTTGCCGGCAAGGAAATCCTTCTCGATCCAGGCGAGAAGATGTGCCCCTTCCAGACCGTCCACTGGAGGCATTCCGGCGCCATGGGAGTCCGTCAAAGCGCTGACATTCGCGGTGTATCCACATCGCCGCTCCAAGCCTATACAGCAAACACCTTATTGCGTACCGGAGACCTCACCCTCGACGAACATGGCGGCATCACCGGCACCCTCCGCTTTGTATTGACGGGCCAAGAAGCCCTGCAGTGGCGTCAAACAGCCCTGCGCAACGATCTCGAAGAGGTCAAAAAGCAATTCGATCGCCTGCTCGAGTCCGTCATCCCCGAAGGTGTTGAGGCGCACGTCGATCACTTCCTGGCCCTCGACGATCCCGATGCCAATCTGACTGCCATCATCAATGTCCGCGGAGCCATGGGCGCGGCAACTTCAAAGCGGCTTCTGCTCCCGGGTTTCTTCTTTGAAACGCGAAGCGGCCATCCATTCGTCGATCAGGAAAAACGTCTCGAGCCCGTGGACATGCACTATCCCGAACAGATCACCGACGAGGTCACGTATCACCTGCCGGCCAGCCTGTCTGTCGAAGGCGCGCCCCAAAATTCAAAGATCATCTGGGCAGGCCACGCAGACTTTATGACCAAGTCAGTAGCCGCGCCCGGCAAGATTATTGTCGCCCGTCAAATCCGCCGCGCCTTCACCCTCGCCAAGCCCGAAGAGTATCAGGACCTTCGCGGCTTCTACCAGAAAGTCGCCGCCGCCGATCAGGCTCAACTCGTGCTTGCTAAAACAGCTCGCTCGGAGACAGGAAACTGATAATGAAAAGCCCGCTTTCTTCTCGTTCGATTCGTTTTTTCATCGTCGCATTTTCGTTCTTTTTCGCCTGCCAGCCCAGCCACGCCAACTGGTTGGGCAAGGATAAACAGGATCTGCCACAGTGGGGCCTCGATGCCGCCAAAATTCCTACGCCTGCCTATGTAAAAGATGCCGCCGCAGTCATCCTTTTCGATGAATACTTCATCACCGTTGATGACCAGAATCACGCGGTCGAGCGCGAGCGGTACGCGGTCCGCATCCTTAAGCCACAAGGCCGGAAGTATGCGCACTGCGAAGTGGCGTACGACATCGATGAGAAACTGAACTACTTTCGCTCCTGGACTATAGCCGCAGACGGACATCAACTTCAGGCCATGGAGACCGACTTCAAGGACGTGGGAGCGAATGGTGACGCTGTCATGCTGTTTACAGACCGTTTGCGTACCGTCAATCCGCCCGCAAACGATCCGGGCTCAGTTGTGGTCTGCGAAACTGAGGAACATCTCCGGCCTTATATATCCGAGGAAGGATGGGAAATTCAGGCTCCAATCCCGATCGTTTCTGAAGCTCTGGAACTCGCTCTTCCAGCCGGAGGTCACTTCGCACAGGCCTGGCACAACTTCTCTCCATTGAAACCTACTGAACTTAGCGGCAACCATCTGCGCTGGGAGATAAAGGACATGCCCGCCCTCGATCTTGAGAACCTGCACGCCACTCCTCCATGGAGGGCACTGGCCGCGCGCATGGCTGTCAAGTGGGGCGACTCTGCTGTCAATGGCGCTGATGCCCAGTGGCGCGCCATCGGCCTTTGGCAAGAGCACTTGGAAGAACACCGCACCGATCCCAACCCTGAGATTACCTCCAAGGCGCTCGAACTCACTAACGGCGCGCCTGATTTCTATACAAAACTCAGCCGAATCACGGATTACGTCCAAAAGAATATCCGCTATTTTGTCGTCTTGAGAGGAATCGGCGGCTGGCAGGCGCACTACGCCGCCGATATCTATCGCAACCGCTATGGAGACTGCAAAGATAAGACCACGCTGCTGATCTCCATGCTTCAGGCGATCGGTGTTCGCGCATATTACCTGCATGTGGACAGTGAGCGCGGGACCATCGACCCCGCCACACCTTCGCTTGACGGCAATCATATGATCACCGCCATTGAATTGCCGGATGGTGAAACCGATCCTCGCCTTATGGCCCGCGTGAAAGCCGCCAATGGCAAGACTCTCCTTATCTTCGATCCTACGGACGAAGTAACTCCCGTCGGACTGATTCGCGGGCAGTTGCAGGGCGCCTACGGCAACATCTCGAACGGAGTTTCTAGTCAGGTACTGGAAATGCCCGTGCTGCCACCGGAGTCTGCTTCCCGCACTCGCAAGGGCTCTTTCATTCTCACAGCTGATGGCGCTCTCGCCGGCGATCTGAACGTAATGTTTTCGGGAGGCGATGCGAGCAATGAGCGCGGATTCTTCAAGGAGAGAGATTCCAAGGAGATCCGCGAATCACTTGAAAAGAGCCTCGGCTCCGATTTGCCCGACCTTACCTTCAAAGGTTTTGAATTCCATCAGACTGGCGAACTCGACAAACCGTTGTCACTCGATCTGCACCTTACCGCGGCAGGTTACGCCCATGTTTCCGGCCCGCTCCTGTTGCTCCGCCCGCGCGTTTTGGGCAGCTACATTCACGCTGTCCCCGAAGTAATGGAAGGAAAACCTCGGGCCTACTCCATCGAGGTCGGACACCCCGGCCGCTGGCGCGACAGCTACGACATCACCATCCCTCCGGGCTACGTGGTCGATGAGACTCCAGATTCCGTCAGCATCGACGTAGGCTTTGCCAGTTACCATTCTGCGACCACGGCCAAGGGCAACCTTCTCCACTACGAACGCGAATACGTCGTTCGCCAGGTCGAGATTCCTCCCACCAAAGCCGCTGACTTCCGCCTGCTTGAGTCCACTATTCTCTCCGACGAAAAAGACTCCGCCGTTCTCAAAAAGCAATAACCGAAAGAGGAATCTTTATCGGGGCGGAAAATGCGGGTGCCCCAGGTCCCGATTTTGGGACCTGGGAACCGACCCCAATCGTTTACGCTAATCAAGTCATGATTCGCTGGCTTGTCATCGGAATTGGCGACATCGCGCGCCGTCGCATCATTCCTGCCATTCTCGCCGAGCCGCGCAGCCGCTTGCAGGCGTTGCTCACTCGCGATCCGCAAAAGGCCGCGGCATATCCCGGCGTCGAGGTCTTCACCAATCTCGAAGTTGCGCTTCTTACCACGCCTATTGACGCCGTCTATGTTGCCTCGCCGGTCTTTCTCCATGCGCCTCAAACCATTGCGTGCCTTTCTGCCGGCAAGCACGTCCTTTGCGAAAAACCCACAGCGCTAGACCTTGCCGATGCGCAGTCCATGGTTGCCGCCGCGCGCGCTCACCAGCGGCTCTTCTCGGTCGCCTACTACCGCAGGCTTTTTCCCAAGCTCATTCGCGCCCGTCAGCTCATCGCCGAGGGTGCCATCGGCCAGCCCGTTTTTGCCGAAGCAAATTGTCACGGATGGCTGAAAAACGACGACCCGAATTGGACCAGAAACTGGCTCTTCGATCCCGCAATGGCCGGAGGCGGCCCACTTTTCGACATTGCCTGCCATCGCATCGATGCTCTGAATTTCCTCTTCGGCGAGCCACAACGCTCCTCCGGTTTTCTCTCTAACGCCGTTCATTCCATGCCTGTCGAAGATGCGGCCACTGTTCTCATCCAATACGAGCGCGGCGTCCATGCCACTGTAGATGTGCGCTGGAATTCGCACGTTGATCGGGATCAGTTCCGCGTAATCGGAACCGATGGCGAGATAAATCTTGATCCTCTCAGCGGCCCGCTTCTCCGCATTGGCGACGTGCAGGAGTCGCTCCCCTCTCACTCCAACGCGCATTCCCCGTGCATTGAAAACTTCGTCTCTGCCATCCTCGACGGCGCGCCTCTCGCTTGCACCGACGATGAAGCTCTCTGGACAGATCGCGTGACGCAAATGGTTCTCGACGCTAACAACTCAAAATAGTTCGCCGTGAATCCCGCCCCGCATCAGCGGGTGCCCCAGGTGCCTCGCTTTTGGGCACCTGGGATTCCACCGAGCCCAAGACAATTCGCTCTGAATCCCGCCCTCATCGAGCGCATCCATACAGTTATGAGCCATCCGCTTTTTTCTCCTCTTCAACTTCGCTCAGTCACCTTCCCAAATCGCATTGGCGTCACTCCCATGTGCCAATACTCCTCACAGGATGGCTTCGCTAATGATTGGCACCTTGTCCATCTCGGCAGCCGTGCACAGGGTGGCGCTGGCTTGGTCATTCTCGAAGCCGCAGCTGTGGTTCCTGATGGTCGCATCTCTCCCGGCGACCTTGGGATCTGGAGCGACGCCCATATTCCAGCCCTCGAGCGCATTGTTCAGTTCATTCACTCGCAAGGCGCGCGCGCCGCAATCCAACTGGCTCACGCCGGACGCAAGGCCAGCACCAAAATTCCCTTTGCGGGATCAGGTCCGCTTTCTACCGCAGAGGGCGCCTGGCAAGTGGTCGCGCCCAGCGCTGTACCTTTTGCGTCCGGCTACGCTTTGCCGCAGGCTCTCGATGACGCCGGCATCACGGCCATAATCGATGCCTTTGCCCAGGCCGCCCAACGCGCACTCAAAGCCGGCTTCGATGCAGTCGAGATTCACGCAGCGCACGGTTATTTGCTGCACCAATTCTTGTCTCCGCTTGCCAATCAGCGCACCGATTCTTACGGCGGCAGCTTCGAAAATCGCGCTCGCCTCGCCCTGCAAGTGGTGGATGCCGTCCGCGAGCAATGGCCCGCTCACTTACCGCTGTTTGTTCGCATTTCAGCGACTGATTGGGTTTCCGGCGGCTGGTCCGTTGACGAATCGGTCCAACTCTCTAAGCTCTTCCGCGAGCACGGAGTTGATCTGGTCGACGTTTCCTCTGGTGGCCAGGTTCCCAACGCCCAGATCCCCGCTGTTCCCGGATTTCAGGTTGAGTTTGCAGCCAGAATCCGTCGCGAAGCAGGCATCCCCACCGCTGCCGTCGGCCTCATTACTGACCCCGTGCAGGCGGATACCATCGTTGCTCAAGGCGAAGCCGATCTAGTTTTGCTCGGCCGTGAATTGCTTCGCGATCCATACTGGCCGCTCCATGCCGCATCCGTTCTCGCTGAGCCCGCCAGTTGGCCGCCTCAATATTTGCGAGCGGCGCCGCCCAATTCCATCGCACGCGCTTCCATCAACCGCCCTGAGAAGGCAAGTTAAGTAGCCGCGGACCAAGACGGATTTCTCATCGACCCGGGTCTGCGCTTGGCCGCCTTCTCTAACAATCCGCAGCCACTTGCCCGATATTGGGTTCGCAAAGCGGACAGATTGTAGACTATACTGCCTCTAGAGCAGGGTCTTTTCCACAGTTGCGGTACCCTCCTCGTCTTTTCTATGGCTATGCAGTTGCCGACGAATCGCGCCCCCGATTCACCCGCAATCCCCGACCGCCTCTACTTCAAGATTGGCGATGTGGCCCGTATCTGCAAAGTTGAAACGTATGTCCTGCGTTTTTGGGAGACGCAGTTTCCGCAGCTCAAACCGAACAAGAGCGGGACCGGCCAGCGGCTCTATCGGCGTCATGATGTCGAGTTGGCCTTGAAGATCAAGCACCTTGTCCACTCCGAAGGCTATACGCTCTCTGGCGCACGCCAGGCCCTCGAGCAAAGCCGTCGCCAGCATAGTCCTCAGCCCGAACCGCAGCCCGATCCTCAATCTCGCTTACCGCTCGCTCTCGTTGGCGAAACCCATCCTATCTCCGCCCAGACGGATGAAGTCGCTTCGACCATCGCTCATGCGCGCGCGGAACTTCGCGAGATCGCCAACATGCTCGCCACGCCTGAGCCTACGCCGCCGCGTCGCCGCGCCCGACTGGCCACCATGCCATCCACCTCAGGCTCGCTCTTCCCGCCATTTTGATCCGAAGTGGGATATAAGCGCATGCATGCAGCTTAGGATGCTTAGTTTAGGATTGTTGGAATCACGATCTGGCTAACGCTCTTGCCCTGCCGGATTGACACAACTGCACCCGCAAAGATGAGGTGATCCGACAGGAATTGCTCGATTGCCTCGAACATTGCCTGCGCATGCTCACCATAGAATATGAGAGTGATGCTCTCCGGAGTTGCCACACGGCCGCCCGACTCCCCGAGTTTTGCTACTGAGAGAATCGCGAATATCTGCTCTTGCACTGCCTCTGCATCGCGTGTGCCGTATTTTCCTCTTGAACGTGGGCCGAATGCCAACTCAATTAGCACCGCTCCGGCAGGTTCGGCCGTTAATGTGCTGACGTCGACAGTCGCATTGGAAACGGCCATCATTGCTTCTTTCGCGATATTCATTCTGGCTTCCGTCTCTGCGGCGTTCTCATTTCTTCCCAGTCGCTTAAGAGAGGTGATTTCGTATCCAAGATTCTCAATAATTAACTCGTAGTCAGGGCTTGGCTGCTTCTGGCGCTCCGCATAGCTTCTTTGCAGCCATTCCACAGCTTCAGCATCATTCCCTGCGTCGTGGAAGATTTGGCCCTTAGATCCGTATGCAGATGCGATCTTTGGGGTATCCTCCGAATTAAGCATTTCGATCGCCCGGTCTATCAGCCGCATCGCTTTCTCAAAATCGCGTGAACGCCGGCGACAGTTCGCGATATTGTTTAGGAGCATCGCAACTCCGACCTGCGAAGTGCCGGGCGACTTTTCCCGGACCTCCAGCGCCTTCTGGTAGTAACTCAATGCTTCAGAGTTGCGTCCTTGTTCGGAACAGAGGACGCCGAGGTTGACCCAGGCCGCACTTGCTGACTCCAAATGAGCCTTTGCTAGGTAGATTTGAGCTGTCTCTTTGTACAGTTCCTCTGCCTCATCAGGGAAACGCTTCCGTAACGCATTGCCCAATCCGATGAGGACGCCGGGGAGACTCGGCTCCTCGGGATACTTGCGAAGTATTTTCAGCGCAGCTCGCAACGGGATCGCAGCTTGATCCCTCAAGCCGCAATATGAGTAGCATCGGCTTTGGCGAGAAAGCATCTCCGCGACTCCGAGGGGTTCATTCGCTTCCACCGTGTGTTGAACCGCCCTCTCGCAGAAGGGAATTGCTCGCCGATATTCATGCAAGTCCATCAGCAGCGCTGACATTAACTCGGGAAAAGGCTCCTTTCGCGCGAGTTCGGATATCGATAACCGGTCGACCAGCGCTATCGCCTTTTCGCGCTCCCTCGCCGCGTCGTCCGGTCGGTCCTCTTTCTTCCGAAGGAGCGCACGTGAACAAAGGCCGAGCGCACGAAATCCATCCGCTTCGGCTGCTGGCATCCCGTCCGCAAGTCGAAGCGCAATCTCAATCAACTTGTCGGCTGCGGGGAGGCTTCCGCGATGTTTTGCTTCGATGCTCTTGAAAAGAAAGGCAAATATCTTAGCCTCAAGGGTAATTTCATGGGCGTCTGTCATTTGATATCCATGGAGATCGGACATTTTGTGGCTCGGAATAGAAGTTAGCACACGCCCAGTACGCTTTATCAGCGACCGAGCACCGGTCTCCGCTTTGCGGGCGAATCACCGTCCACCCGGAAGTTACCATTTAGTTATCCCTGCGCGCCGCAGTCTCACTTCGCCCGCTCAAATGTGAGTGAAGCAGAGTTGATGCAGTAGCGCAGCCCTGTTGGCCGGGGACCATCGGGAAAGACATGGCCAAGATGCCCGCCACAACGGGCGCATGTGACCTCGATTCGCCGCATTCCCAGGCTTTTATCTTCATGCTCGGCGACGGCCTTCGACTCCGCAGGCAGCATGAAGCTGGGCCAGCCGCAGCCGGAGTCGAACTTCGCCCCGCTCAGAAACAGCAGAGCCCCGCATCCCGCGCAATGGTAGTTGCCTGTCTCGTGGTTCTCCGTGAGGATGCCCGTGAATGGCCGCTCAGTCCCTTTTTCGCGCAGCACTCGGTACTGCTCCGGCGTGAGCCGCGCGCGCCACTCGGCTTCTGTGTGTGCAATGGGTTCGCGCGTCTCGCTCGGGTTGCCGGCTTCGCTCATGGCGTGCCTCCTCGGCTCTCAGTGCCCGTTGGATGCGCTCAGCCACTTGAACGAAGCAGAACTTCAGACCTCCGCCACCACTTCAATCTCCACCAGCACATCTTTGGGCAAGCGGGAGACTTCCACCGTGGTCCGTGCCGGAGGCGTAACGCCTTTCGGGCCAAGATAGGCTCCGTAAACCGCGTTCATGGCAGCAAAGTCGTTGAAGTCCTTGAGGAAGACGGTTGTCTTGACGGCCTTTGCGAGACTCGTTCCCGCTGCTTCAAGAATGGCCTTGAGGTTTTCCAGCACGCGCGTGGTCTGCTCGGCGATGCCGCTCGCCACCACTTGCTGAGTGACCGGGTCCAGCGCAATCTGGCCGGCTGTGAAGACAAGATTTCCCGCACGCACTGCCTGAGAGTAAGGACCGATGGCGGCGGGAGCCGAAGACGTTGCGATGACGTGTTTGCTCATGCCTAGATTGTAGCGTCAGAGCCGCGGCAGACGCGTCGGCTTGCCGTCCTCACCCTCGGCGCGTCACACTGAAAAGCAGAATGTTTTCTCCATTGTCCATAGGAATTTCTGCCGGGCTTGGCGCAAGCGCCGGACTTGGCCTTGTGGCTGGCGGTTTCGCCTATGCGGCCATGTGGCCCGCGTCGCAGCTCTTCGGTTCCGCGCTGATTGCGCCGCCGCGCCCCGATGAACTTGCGCTCACCTTCGACGACGGTCCCAATCCCGCCTGGACGCCTAGCCTGCTCGACATTCTGGCCCGCCGCGAGGTTCATGCGACCTTCTTCCTCGTCGGCCGTTACGCGCAGGCAGAACCGGCGCTGGTTCGGCAAATCGTCGCGGCAGGGCACCAGATCGGCAGCCACTCCTGGAGCCATCTCAATCTCGC
>Ga0181520_10013172_pt1 | contig 10485 bp, 16 predicted proteins | sample PEATcosm2014_Bin_29_FD_132451 | JGI IMG/M metagenome (GOLD analysis project Ga0181520, IMG submission 132451) | Peatland microbial communities from MTU Mesocosm Facility, Houghton, MI, USA - PEATcosm2014_Bin02_30_metaG | ecosystem: Environmental > Terrestrial > Soil > Wetlands > Peat | place... | reverse complement strand
TATTATGGCCATCTGGACCGTGATCATTTACTTTATCGCCTTCCGTATCTTCCGCTGGGAATAAGCTGTTTTGGGTAAAATCATTTTATAATTAGAAAACGATGAATCTGCTCGACAAATTAGTGAGGCCTTTTTTCGTATTGGCGCCGATGGACGATGTCACTGATACGGTCTTTCGCCAGATAGTAGCGGATTGTGCCCCGCCGGATTTGTTTTTTACGGAATTTATAAATGTCGACGGTCTGCAAAGTCCGGGCCGGCCAAAGCTTTTGCCTAAACTCCGAATCAGCCCCAAAGAAACCCCGATTATGATCCAGCTGTGGGGTAAACAGCCGGAGAATTTTTATCTAACAGCTAAACAGCTGGCTAATGGGATATTCGCTAAAGAATTAAATTTGCCAAAAGGGCTTAATTTTAGCGGTATCGATTTAAACATGGGTTGTCCGGATAAGGCGGCAGTTAAAAATGGCACTTGCAGTGCCTTGATCAATAACCGTGAATTAGCCACTGAGATTATTAGCGCCACTAAAGCCGGTGCCGATAGCCAATTGCCGGTGAGTATTAAAACCCGCCTGGGTTTTAGCGAGGTTGATCTAAGCTGGATCGAGTTTTTATTAAATCAGGATATCGCGATGCTGACGGTACATGCCCGGACCCGCAAAGAAATGAGCAAAGTTCCAGCTCACTGGGAAGTCTTTGGTCAGATTTGCCAGCTGAGAAAACTATTAGCACCCTCAACTCTGATAGTTGGGAACGGCGATATTACCGATCGTCAGCAGGGACTGAAATTAGCCAAACAGTACGGTCTTGACGGTTTAATGATCGGACGGGGTATTTTTGCCGATCCTTTTCTGTTTGCCGGGAAAAGTTCCTGGTTAACCTACCCGAAAGAACAAAAGCTGGCTTTATATAAAACTCATGTACAATTGTTTGCTAAAACTTGGCCAAACAGCGAAAGACCGTCAGTTGTTCTTAATAAGTTTTGTAAAATCTATCTACAAGGTTTTCCCGGGGCTAAAGAGTTACGTGAACGTTTCATGCAGGCTGGCAGTCTAGATGAATTATTGAAGATGCTAGTTTAGCTGATATGATTTTTAGTGTGTTATAGTACATAGGTTAACAATTTAAAATATAAAGAGTGCGGGTAAAGAACTAGCTTGTTAATCCGCCAGCAACCCTTTAAGTTGGGTGCTCCATCTAGTCCGCCGTTTGCGGAAAGATATTTATTAGATTTATCCTTTCGGCTTCGGCAAGAAAGGATTTTTTATTTATGTACCTTAGGACAGCCGAAAGCGTTTCCCCCAAACATCCCGACAAAATTTGCGATCAAATCAGTGACACTATATTAGATAATGCCTTAAAGCAAGACCCAGAATCAAGGGTAGCCATTGAAACGGTCGGTGGTCACCGTTTAATAGTAGTCATAGGAGAAATCACTACTCGTGCCAAAATAGATTATGAAGCCATCGTCAGTCAATTTGTTAGTACAGACTACGAAGTAAATATTAAAATTGCTCATCAAAGTCCGGAAATCGCCCATGGTATTAATAAAGGCGGAGCAGGTGATCAGGGTATTATGGTAGGTTATGCCACAAACGAAACCGCTAATTTAATGCCACTGGAAGTTGATTTAAGTCGCTCATTAAACCGGTTTATTTATCAAAGCTTTCCTTTTGACGGAAAAACACAGGTTACAGTTCGAGATGGCCAAGTTGTCGCAATTGTGGCAAGTTTTCAAAAGGCTAAAAAAGCCGAACTTAACGATTTAATAAATGACTGGCTCAAAGACAAGCAACATCTCGGTACGCCTCAAATATTGGCTAATCCAGCTGGTGATTGGCAAATAGGCGGATTTGAAGCAGATACCGGGCTAACCGGGCGAAAAATAGTGATTGATAGCTATGGGCCTCGTGTCCCAATTGGAGGAGGATCATTCAGCGGGAAAGATGCTACTAAAGTAGACAGATCGGCTGCCTATATGGCACGTAAAATTGCCGTGGATTATCTCAAAAAACATAGCGCCAAAGAAGTCTTTTGCCAGTTAGCATACGCCATTGGCGTAGCTGAACCGGTGGAGGCGGTGGTTATTGTTGATGGTAAAGCTGATAGTATTAAAGGCTATGATTTAACGCCTAAAGGTATTATTGATTACTTGGAGCTGCGTAAACCGCAATTTGCTGAAACCGCTAAATACGGACACTTTGGCAATAATTTTCGTTGGGATAATTAAGTAATAAATATCAATTTGGTGGGGATGGCTGGAATCGAACCAGCGACCAATCGGTTATGCGCACCGCAGAAACTTTCGTTACCTCTTTCGAGTTTGTGGTTCGGACTGTCTCTTCATCCACTTGGGATGCCTGCCGTTCAGTCTCTACACCTTTCCTTGGATTATCTCCAAGGGCTTGGCTCGGGATTACCGTTATTGATTTAGGCTTCCCCGAATTTGACAAGATATACTTACTGGTTACCCAATAAGCAGCCCTTAACGTTTTGGCGTATTTAAGGGATTGTACAACTATAAATTACACGCTTGACTGTACAACTCTCTAAACTTAGCCGAATTGTTAATTGAGCCGACTGCTCTAACCGCTGAGCTACATCCCCGCGACTTTGCTCAACAGACACGAGTATATCAATAATAAGTGTATTAGAATATAGCTTGGTAGGATCTATGATTTCTAAATATAAAATTAAACAATTAGCTGAGACGATCTATGCGTATGTTAACCAATTACGTGATATTCGTTTTGCTGGTCAAGTAATTTTTATAATCGTAGTTTTATTAGTCAGTTGGAGCGGAGTTAAAGCTATTAATACTAATTATTCTTTGCAAAAACAAATTTCCACACTGCAGCAGCAAAATACCATACAGGATCTTGAGAATAACAACCTCAAACTTCAAAACCAATACTATAACAGTAATCAATATTTGGAATTATCGGCTCGGCAGAACTTCGGTCTGGCCGCATCCGGTGAAACGGAACTGATAGTGCCACAAAATGTCGCACTATCTTACACCGTAGCTGAACCAAAAACGCCAGCTACCAAGCCGGCCTCTCAATCATCGTTTTTTGAAAATAATCTAAAGGCTTGGGTCAATTTTTTCCTACATCGTCAATCAACAGCAATTTGACAAATCTACCCCTGTTTGTTAAGGTTAGGGTAAGCTAAGCCTCACTAAGAAGTACTCTGCCAATCATAGTTCTTGAAAGTATATATATCGCGGGGTGGAGCAGCGGCAGCTCGCGTGGCTCATAACCACGAGGTCGCAGGTTCGAGTCCTGCCCCCGCAACCAAGAAAACTATCACCTCTGTTATTACGACAGAGGTTTTTATTGCCCAAAACCAAAATCAAAGTTATCAAGTAAACACTAAAATAAGCCCTCCCGATAAGGCCTTTTTTGATGAACTTTAACTGATTTAAAGACTTCTAAAAATTCTCTCTATTATATATATTATATATAGGAGAATTTTGTGGTGAGTAAACCTAGATTAATACTTAAGACTGAACTAACTACTACTAATCTAACTAGACATTACCAACTAAACTCTAAACAAATACATATTTTAAAACTTACTTATAAGTTTAGATTTATAACTGCTCCGTTAATATTGCCTAAGTTATATTAGTGTAAGAATTTTGACAAATTATTAAAATAATGTATAATATAATCTATTGTGATCACAAACAAACAATCGTAAAAAAATAGATATTTTAATCTAACTAGTAACAAAAGGGGGCAACATGAAAAGTATTAATCAAATGGCATTTGAGTATGCTTACACCGATACTACTGATCTAAAAATTCTTGAAATAGATCGGATAATTAGTAAGCTATAACCTAACCGCTAATGGCGCCAAAAAAGCTCCGGATTAACCAGGAGCTTTTTTATTGTTAGTTTTATTTATAAAGATGGTTCTGGTGTCCGCAGATTGGTTGTATCAACATTGAGCAGCAAAGAACGAACCAGTTCGTCGGCGGTTTTAACTGTCGCTTTAACAGCTAACTGCTCGTTAAGGATATGGCCTCTTGTTGGGTTATTGCCGTCATATGGGGGTATGGTAGGGCCTTCCATAATTACAAAACCGTTGGGATAATCAGGTGTATTTTTGACTGGTATTATCCGAAACGCATAACTTTTTTTATTGGTATCAAAAAGTCGACGTGAGCGCATGGTTAAAGTCACGCCCACTTCATCACGGCCGGTGATACTGCACCTTACGGTATCCCCCATACCTAGCCGTTCAGCCAGAGCTGGGGTTAATCGGAGTTTTCTTGCCGTATGATTGTTCCAGACACGCTCTACTCGGCTGCCGTCAGCGGCATGGATATGGTAATGATCGGTCGTTGGGGCTAAATAGTCTAAAGCGTTTATTATGCCTGGATAAGTAGTAGTTACTTCTGTCGATGGGGCGTACTCTTTCGTCATCGTCATAAATCATCACATTAAAACTTCTTCAATACCGTAAAAAATCTGACTGTATCAATTATAAAAAAGTAGCAAAGCGATAATGATAGAACCGTTAACTCAAACTAGATTTGTCTTAGCGCTAAAGAAACAGGCAAAACTACAGATTCTCGGACAATCCAAGCGGCTAAGTTCCTGGTCCACCATTGGGCTGACTCGGGATCAAAATTGCCGACCTGTCTAAGGTCAGGCACTACCGTCTTCAAACCAACTCTTTTAATGCCTGCGTTGGCTTTTGGTAAATGGTGCCTAAAAGCTACCACTGCGAGCTGACCAATATTATGTTGTCTGAAATGCTCGCCAGCTCTAACCGCATAATCATAAGTTGAACTTGTTCGACCATCTTTATTTATGTTATTAATCAGCGTAATACTGCCGTCAGTATCCCCGTCTAAGGCGTCTGCCAATTCTTCAGTTAGAACAATATTTTTTTCTCTAAGTTGAGCGTTATTGGCTATATATTCTGCCAATGCCAGGTTAGTCGCACCAGGAGCAATATAATCTCCAGCCGTGTTTTCTAGACGGCCAAAAGGAAAAGCGATAATTGCTTCTGCATCATCAAGATTACCAAGTGGTGGCATACTTCCAGTAACAGAGTATTTAAAGACTTCCAAGGCACTCATAGAATAGTTATATTAACATGAGCAAGATAATACGTCAAATTATATGAATGACTGAAAGAAAATGAAACCTATCCAAATAAAAGTCGATAAAAATATGGCAATAAGTCAATAAAACATACAAGCACCTTTTAGAATGCAATTCAAAAGTGAAGTGATGGTTGGTCGGGTGGTAAAGGTGGAAATAGTGGTATTTTTATTAAATGTTGCTTCATCCATTCGGCTTCCTCTGGAGATATTAAATCATCGTCATCTATATGGTCTTCACATAACGGCCCATCTTCACCTGAGCAAGGTACGCCGCAGGCGTGACAATAATCTATGGGCCTTTCACAAACCCAGCACTTTAAATCTTCTGGTCCATTAATGATATAAACGCGGAGAGCCTCTTCATCAAAATCGTCGGGTTCGATACTTGGTTCAATGACTCGATTAATTTCTTTCGATAATGACATACGTTCCATATTCTTCATACTGACAGTCAAACATGTTACTCGCAAGCATAAGCAATATGGTAGATCTCAGTTGGTTGAAATGGAATCGTCTGCGCGGTGAATTGATAACTATGTATAAATTCCATCATTTAATTGATTTTTAATAATAAAGAGTTCGCCGGGAAGGAGGGGATCGAAACGCACATTGCGCTTCAAACGTGGTTCCTCCTCCCGGAAAGCTCTCTGTTCAACTCTTGCCCCACTTACGGCGGACAATCCAGCGTACCAGCCAGTCATTGCTGCAGATCCGCCGTGTTGCGTTTGGCGCTAGGGCCAGACCGATAGCAGTTACGATTATTACTGCTATCATGGCGAGTACGGTTAGATCCCCGTCGTACTGGTTACCTACAGTGTAGAAGCCGAGCATGACAAATATGCCGACTAATACCAGTGCGGAGGGGAGGTACAAGTCGCTGACTACGACAATTAACGCCTTTGGCATGGTTTTCTCCTATACTCAGTCTTTGAATGAGCGGTAGAAACGCCTGTATTGCCACCTATCGGCAAACCAGATGATCAATATGACTATTACTGCATAGATTGCCAGGTCGAGTGGGTTACTCACCAAGAACGGCAACCAGAATACAGTAAAGATCATTATGGGACCCCTTTTGATCCCCACTGAAGTTTCTCCTTCTGTAAGTTGTTTGTGATTGGGAATAAAAGCACGAAAAGCATACCCTTATTTCCAACCACAAACTATTTAGTTAAATCAGAGAGCTTGTTAAGGTGCTTCGGAGACAAAGTAGACAACGCCTCAACGAAGTTCTAAGACTATAACATAATTATAAGGTTAAATCAAAATTAACAGAGTTCAAAATGCTTATGGTAGACTTGGGTGGATATTTTTGGAATCAAGTATACGAACAGCTTAGAATCTGGCATAATAGGTTCTCCACATCAGTTATAAGCAATCAGTTAATGACTACAAGTGGAGCATAGAACATGACAGTAAGTGTCGACCATATCCTCAAGGAAATTAAGTACATGGTATAATGCTTAAGCTCGTAAAAAACATAAAAATGGCTATAATTAGTACAATAAAACATGAGGACGCAATGGTTGTTGACTTAACACCTTTGTATTTATCGTACAAGGGTGAATGGGTGGCTCTAAAAGACGATGAAATATCTGTTATTTCTCACGGAAATAACGTAAGAAAGGTATTGGAATCGGCAGTAAATAAAGGTTTTGAGAACCCTATATTGTTCAAAGTGCCAACAAGTACAATCTCTTATATTGGTTAATAGTGTTATTCTTTTACCAGTATGCCAACTCTAACCTATAATTACAAAAAATTTGGTCCATATCTAAAACCAGTTATATTCCTAAATATTCACTACAAAAAGATAAGTAGGTCAACTTTAGCATTAATAGACTCTGGGGCTGATAAATGCATATTCCATGCGGATTTAGGGCAGCTTCTTGGCATTGATGTTCTCTCTGGGCCACTCGAAACAATTGGAGGTATAGCTTCTGACGGGAGTAAAACCCCTAAATTTATTAAAGGATATCTACATAAAGTTGGCATAACTATAAAGGGTGAAACAAGAAACATAGATGCTTTATTTTCACCTGATATTGCTGATTGGGGATTTGCTGTTTTAGGACAGCTTGGTTTTTTTGATAAATTTGAAAGTATACAATTTGATTACAAAAATCACAAAATCATAATAGAAGCATGAGTAAAAAACTATTTCATCAATACACTAGACACACTACTCCGATATTTAGCGAAGAAGACATACAAAAGTTAGTAGAATATTTCAAGATTCTTAATCAAATAGACTTGGATATTAAAAACAAAGAAATATCTGAAGAGACTTAACTCGTTTAATATTAATTACTGCGCTAAAGTTATCTGTGAAGCACTTGTAACTTCTATTTCCGGTTCACCTTCATAGCTAGTTATAGTGCCACTAACGTTAATATTTTGACCAGAGTATTTACTCAAAACAGATGGTCCGAAAGAATATCCTGCCGGTATCCATACTGAGAAACCGTATGGAGCAGATAAATATTGGTCTAGGTACATTTCACCCTTAGATGATGTATAAGCATATCCGACAAACTGAACACAGCCAGTTTGACCAATTTCATTAGCAGCTTGCGATGCTGTATAACAACTTGGTGCTGCCGGAGCAACGTATGTGCCAATTGAAGTTACTTGATTAATTGGTTGAGTATTTATAACGGGCATACCAACCTGTGTTTGGGAAGTTAATTTACCATTAGTATAAGTATCCTTATAAGTAATGGTTTCTGAACCGTTAACGCCAGTGGTGGTTACTTGAGTGACCCCCTTAGCTAAATTTGGGTCTTGGATGGTTGAACTGGTAAATGGTATTAATTGAGATAGATAAGCCGTTTTATATGTAATTGTTGGTGTCGATTCAGTAGTGGAACTTTTTGCAGTTGTTAAATGTATAGTTTGATTCTTAGTAGATTGTTGGGGTGCAGTAACCGATGCTAAAACATAAAATACTAACGCTACCATTATCAATCCCAGTACAGAATTTCTACGATTAATTTCTATTTTACTGTGTTTGGCTAAACTTTTAGGAGCAACTACAACACTTATTAGTACGATAAGTGTCACGATAAATAAAAGAGAAAATGCTATGTACATAAGCCAACCTCTAGGCTGAATTATATGTCTTACTGGGGCAAAATGAAACCATTCCAGTGCTCACTATGGGCAGGTTTATACTAAAAATATGGATGGAATGAACTTTGGTATTAAGATATCCAAGCCAGGATTTGATGTCACAAATAAAAAGACAAATAAAGCTGACATGGGTAGGGGAGCAACTGTTAAGCGAGCAAACTCTTATTTACTCTATAGTTTTGCTATTCCTTATCTGATGGGTGCTTGGGTAACAGTCCAAAGATATAAGCAGGAATCATCAACACTAAAGAATACCCCCGTAAAGAGTACTCAAGCATGTCTTCATGAGACGTCAACATTATTTGAAGATTTAGCTACTATCAGTAAATATGCAATGATGTGTGGTGATACTCACGAAAAGCACAAATTATGGATAGATGTTCGTAACCACATCAGGCACGATACACGAGAAGAGTTTGATAGACAGGACAAGGACTGGAAAAACACTAGGGCTAAAAGTCTTGGTATTGATGAAAAATTACAAACCGACATTGGCTTCTCAGAGTCAGCAATTAGGGTTGGAAAAGTTATAATTACCTTGAAAGAAATTGAAGAATATATCCTGTGGGCGGCGGTTTTATTTAATAACACTATGAACGAGGCACGTGCCAAGGGTTACATAAAAGAATCAGAATGGCACCCAGATATAATGAACTCTTAATAACCATAGATGCTTCCGGGATAGTCTAATAACCAATAACTTCAAATAATATATAAAAATCAATGATTTAGCGGTTAGCTTCATGACTAAAATTAACATATATGCTCAACAGAGATTTTACTACATAAAAACGTACATATAATGATAGTCTAGAGGCGGCTTGTTGGATGTTATAAGCTATGAGACTAAACTTCTTTTAGGCACCCACTAAAACACGAAGTACTAAGAAGTTATCATCTGTTAGTGCTACAATGAAACCGTAATTAAGGAGTTAGTCATGGCAACAGCACCTATTCTTAAGCTTTGGAGAATAAAGAAAAACCAATTAGTTACCGGATTCTTTGTTATAACATTCATATTAATAGTAGGTATGTGCGTAACAATGTTCTTTATGTTTAGGTACATGCAAACCATTAATAGCAACGTTACATCTACAGAACAAAACGTTCAGCAAACTGATAACGATGTTCAGCAATCTGATAGCGATGTTCAACAAACCGATACAGACGTACAAAATACCGATAGCGATGTTCAAAACATCTGTAATGCAATCTCAGGTTGTTAATCTATTTAGTTGTGTATTTATCTACCAATAATATACTTATAAGCAGTATAGGATTGTGCCGTGGAGATAACATCTAATTCTAACAATATGTACAACTTACATATCCGTAAGTTACTTACGGATATGCAGGCGAGCTATGATGCGGGGACTATTGATAATAATGTCTTAAACTTTCAGGATAGATTAGACAAACTTGCTGCTACATATCAAAATAATGATTCTCTAGGAAAGTTAAGATACAAATTATATGAAGCACAGGCATACCTGCATTACTTTAAAGGAGATAATAGCTTAGCCTTAAAGTTTATCGATGAGGCAGTTAAAATACGCGGAGAAACTTTTAAGGGAGCTGTTAACCTTGAAGATTTTATCTCTAATAAAAGACATAATAGTAATGTCCCGCCCAAACACTTACCAATAGATGGTTGGTTGGCATTTTTGGTATTTTGTTTAGGGGTTGGGGTGCTCTATAACATATACCAAAGTTTTACGGGATGGGGTAATTTTAGCTTATTAACTCCAGCAGTTAATGCCGTATATCCTGGTCTATACAGTCTTACCGTCGCAGAACAAATTGCTCCTATACTTGCGGTCATATTTGGGATAGCGGTGATAATATTAATTTTCCAGAGAAAAAAACTTGCTCGCACATTAGGCATAATATTCTTAATATGTACAGTTTTATGGACTGGGATAGACTACTCCATCGCAACAAATATGTTTGCAAATAATACAGCTGCGCAAAATGCAATAAACTCCGGGAGCGCATCGGAATTTCGTCTAGTTATTCCCGCCATACTTTGGTCTTGTTATTTAATTTTCTCCAAAAAAGTAAAAAGAGTCTTAGTGATTAAGTAGTAAGCTATGACCATCTAACACTGCCCTAAATTCTAGAACCAAACGCAACCTGCGCTAAGTCTAGCTGTTTATCCGGGTTCTGTGCAAGCCAGTCGTAGACTTCTTGTGGCGTATGCCACTTAAGTCGTTTGCGGGGCTTGTTGTTG
>Ga0181520_10013171_pt1 | contig 10485 bp, 8 predicted proteins | sample PEATcosm2014_Bin_29_FD_132451 | JGI IMG/M metagenome (GOLD analysis project Ga0181520, IMG submission 132451) | Peatland microbial communities from MTU Mesocosm Facility, Houghton, MI, USA - PEATcosm2014_Bin02_30_metaG | ecosystem: Environmental > Terrestrial > Soil > Wetlands > Peat | place... | reverse complement strand
TCCCGGTTAAATCTGTCTTGCAGAGATTTTCCGGGAACTTTTGGTGACCGAGCGCGTCAAAACGAAAAGCGGGTGTGCCGCCCCGATCATTTTGCATAGGAGTCATCCATCATGTCCTGGATCAAAAAGAGCCTTTTCGGTTTTGCCATGTGCGCCGTGAGCGCCGCCGTTCTTGCCCAGACCACCGCACCGACCACCATGCCCAAGGACGCCGGACCGCTGACGGTTTCTGCCACGGCGAGTGTCACTACCGTGCATCCCGGCGATGCGCTCAAATTTGATGTGACGATCAAGAACGTCAGCAACGCCGAGCAGAAGATCGACGTGCCCAACATCGTCTGGGCGGCGGGAACCGATGTTCCACAGATCACGATTCCCGGCTGGCCGGCTGGGGCTGGGATTGGCCCGGCGGTGACGTTCAGGTCGGTGGCGATTGCCGCCGGCGACACGTTCAAAAATACCTGGAACGCCAACGTGTCGGCGACGGCGGTGCCGGGAGATGTTGCACTGCGCGTGGGCGTGCCGCTGCATCGCGGCGGCGACAAGACCTGGTCGGAGCCGCTGACCATCAAGATCGTCGCCAAGGAAGCGCCGGTGGCCGTGGACAATCCGCTTTACAACGCCTGGAAAGGTCAGGAGAAGAAGGCCGTGACCTTCACGCGAGAGGAGACGATTTCCGGCGGTGCGCCGATCCGGGGCGGAGGCGCGCGAGCCGCCAACCAGACGACGGTCACCGAAACCTGCACCAAGATCACCGATCAGCAGGCCGAGATCGAGGTGAAGGTGGGTGATGCGGCCGCGGAGACGCTTATCGTTCCCGCCAAGTTGTTGCCTGATAATCCGGAACTGCCCAAGCCCGCCGGAACGGAAGATGTGAAGATCGGGGACAAGACCTATTCCTGCAAGAAATACACGTACTACACGAGTTCCAAGGCCGAGATGGGCCGCGACGGCCAGGGGCTTCGCGGCCGGGCCACGGTGTGGGTGGCCGATGGCATCCCCGGCGGCATCGTGCAGCGCGACATCTCGCTGACGATTCGCGTCTCGTACAACATGACCGACACGCTTGTGCCGGCGAAATGACGGCCGCCCTGTTTTCATCCGGCCTTTCCCCGGCTAGATTGCCGGTTCGATGCCGGGTTCAACCAACCACAGCGCGCCGGTCGGCATTCGCATCAACGGCGTGGCGCGCGTGTTCGACGGGACAGTTCGCGTTCTGGAAGGGATCGACCTGACCGTCCCGGCCGGCCAATTCCTGGCGATCCTCGGCCCCAGCGGCTGCGGGAAATCGACGCTTCTTCGCCTGATCGCCGGGCTCGACGGACCGGACAGAGGAACGATCGAACTGGATGACGCAGTGCCGCGCGAGCCGGTTGAATCCACCGCGCACGATCACGCGCCCATCTCCTATGTCTTTCAGGATGCCCAACTTCTCCCCTGGCGAACGGTGCTGCAAAATGTGGAGTTGCCCCTGGAATTGGCGGGGCGCAATCGGACCGCGCGACGCGAATTGGCCCGGGCCGCCCTGCATCGCGTGGGGCTGGGCGACGCGGTCGATCGCTATCCCGCGCAACTCTCCGGCGGGATGAAGATGCGCGTGTCGCTGGCGCGGGCGCTGGTGACCCGGCCGAGATTGCTGCTGCTCGACGAGCCGTTCGCGGCGCTGGATGAGATCACCCGCCAGAAGCTTGACGATCAACTGCGGGACTTGTGGCGGGCGATGGGATTGACCGTCGTGTTCGTCACCCATTCGACCATCGAAGCCGCATTCCTGGCCCAGCGCGCCATCGTGATGTCGCCGCGCCCGGGGCGCATCGTTCTGGACACGCCGATTGCATTGCCGATCGAGCGGGGGAACGCGATCCGCTCGACGGCCGAATTCGCCGCGGCCGGCCGGCTGTTGTACGCGGCCTTGGAACAAGGCGAATCCGCCGCGGAGGCCCGGCCATGAGTGCGTCGCGACCGGCCCGTGCCGGCCAAAAACCCCGCGATCGCGGCCGTGATTCGCTGGCGGCGCGGGTTGTTCCTCCCGTCACGGTCTTCATTGTCGTTGCACTGGTGGCCGAGTTGCTGATCCGCCTCCTGCACGTGCCGGAGTATCTGTTGCCGTTGCCCAGCAAGGTCTTTTCCACCATGGCCGCTCGGCGCCAGGAACTGGCCGTTTCGCTTTGGACGACCGCCAAGGCGGCGCTGATCGGATTCAGCGCCAGCGCCATCCTCGGGATGCTGGCGGCGATCGTGTTATCGAGCAGCCGGCTGGTTCGCCGGGCCATTTATCCTTACACGATCTTCTTTCAGACCGTGCCGCTGGTGGCGGTTGCACCGCTGCTGATCATCTGGTTCGACCCCGGCCTGCAAAGCGTCTCGATGTCGGCCTTCATCGTGTCGGTCTTTCCGGTCATCGCCAACACGCTGGACGGACTGCTCTCGACCGATCCCGCCCTGGTCGATCTGTTCCACCTCTACCGCGCCGGCCCGATCGCGCGGCTGTGGAAACTGCGCCTCCCGGCCGCCGTTCCGCAGATCATCACCGGCCTGCGCGTCGCCAGCGGCCTGGCGGTGATTGGCACGGTGGTTGGCGAGTTTCTCGTCGGCACTCTGGGCACCAGCGAGGGCCTGGGCGTGAAAATCTACGGCGCTGTCAAGTACGGCAATCTCGACATCGTCTTCGCGTCGGTGCTTGCGGCGTCATTGCTCGGCCTGGTCCTGTTCGCCGCCGTCGGCGGTTTGGGCAGACTTCTCCTTCGCCACTGGCACGCCTCGCAGCGGGCGCAATAGGGCTTGGAAAATCAAGGCGAACGGCGCGGGTATAAACATGATGACGTGATCCAGGCCGGCGTGGTCACGGCGGCCGCAGAGCCGCGGCCTACCTCGGCCCATCCATCCAGCCCATTTCTTTGTGCCCGAAACCGATCGGCGGCGCCTCCATTGGCGCGCACCACCGTACCGCGTTCTCGATTACGCGCAGAACGTTCTTGTCGTGATAGGTCGGGAAGGTTTCATGGCCGGGGCGGAAGTAGAAGATTCTGCCGGCGCCTCTGGTCCAGCAGAGGCCGCTACGGAAGACTTCGCCGCCGGTGAAGGTGCTGATGAGGATGGTTTGTTCGGGTTCGGGGATGTCGAAGAACTCGCCGTACATTTCCTCATGGGGGAGGATGAAGTGATCGCTCAGGCCGATCGCGATGGGGTGGCCGGGGCGGGTGACCCAGAGGATTTCGCGCTCGTTTTCGGATTCGCGCCATTTGAGGTCGCAGCTTGTGCCCATGAGACGTTTGAAGACCTTGGAGAAATGGCCGCTGTGCAGGACGATGAGTCCCATCCCGGCCAGGACGCGTTTGCAGACGGCATCGACGATGGAGTCCTGCACCTGATCGTGGGCCATGTGGCCCCACCACGTGAGCACGTCAGTCGCGCCAAGCAGATCGGCGGGCAGGCCGTGATTTGGCTCGTCGAGCGTGGCCGTGCGCACAGTCATGTCCGGGCAGGTGCGCAAATGGGAGGCGATGGCCTCGTGCAAGCCGCGAGGATAGATCGCGGCCACGTGGGGATTGGATTTCTCGTGCCGGAACTCGGACCAGACGGTGACGCGAATGGGCATCGTCTCAATCCCCTTCCTTCAGCGGCGTCTTGGGGATCGATACACGGAACTCGGTCAATTGGCTGTAGGCGTCGTGGGGGCGGAGGATGGTGCTGGGGAAATTCGGGTGGTTGGGGGAATCGGGATAGTGCTGGGTTTCCAGACAGAAGGCACGATAAGGAGCGTAGAGTTGGCCGGATTTGCCGACCACGCCGGTCAGATTGTTGCCGGTGAAAAAGTGCATGGCGGGTTCGGTGGTGAAGCAATCCAACTGCCGGCCGGATGCGGGGTCGTAGACCGAGGCGGCCTGGGCGAGGCTGCCGTTGGAACTGTCCAGGACCATGGCGTGATCGTAGCCGGGGATGGCGCCGGGGAGGGTTTTGAGATCACGGCCGATGAGCTTGGCCTTGGTGAAATCGAAGGGCGTGCCGGCGACGGGGGCGATCTCGCCGGTGGGGATGAGCGAGGCATCGACGGGCAGGTAATGGGAAGCGTACAGCTTGGCGACGTAACCGAGGACATCGTTCTTGCCGTCGCCGCCGAGATTGAAATAGCTGTGATGGGTGAGATTGATCGGCGTGGCCTTGTCGGTGGTGGCCTGATATTGGACTTTGAGCCAGTTGTCGTTGGTGAGCGTGTAGAGGACGGTGACCTTGAGATTGCCGGGGAAACCCTCGGCGCCGTCGGGATCGAGGATCGTCAGGCGCACGGTCGGGCCGTCGGGGGTCATGCCGGTATCGGCCGTCCACATGCGCTTGGCCAGGCCCTTGAAGCCGCCGTGCAGCGTGTTGGTGCCCTGGTTTAGGGTGACAGCGTAGGAGTCGCCGTCGATGGTGAATCGGCCGTTGGCGATGCGATTGGCGAACCGGCCGGCGATACATCCCATGAAGGGGCCGGCGTTCTGGTACTGTTTTGCATCGTCGAAGCCCAGGACGATGTCGCCGAGTTTTCCGTCCTTGTCGGGGACGAAGAAGTTGGTGAGGATCGCGCCGAAGTCGATGACGCGGCACTGCGAGCCCTGTTTGTTGGTCAGGATGTATTGCGTGACGTCGGCGCCTTCGTTGGTCTTGCCGAACGGTTGGCTCTGGACCGACGCAACCGTCACGGCGGACACGGCCGGAGCCGGGGATGACCCCGACGCGGCGCATCCGCAGAGCAGCGACACCGCAATCAATCCGGCCAACCATCGCACGCTTGAAGAAGTGGACATCATCGGCTCCTCCCGGCAACCCGCCTGCGCGGGCTGCGCAATAGAACTCCACAGGTTCCAGATCACTCTGACACGAGACAAATCGTGGTTTGGATTTGAGCACATCCCCACCGGCCGGGCAAGAGCGGCAAGATGGCGCCGCTGGGGAATAGGCGAGGACAACATGCGGTCAACCTGTTTTCCGCGCCGACGCCAGAGCGTCGTAGGCATGCAGGACTTCATCGGCGGACGAGGTCGCGACCAGTGCGGGGCCGTCGTCGTCGGTCATGCCGCTGAAGGTGGAGAGGATGTATTGGGCATCGTCGCGGGAGATGCCATAGAGGTGGAAGTAGGCGGCGTCAAGCTCGGCGCGAAGTTCGGCCCGCTCGCTTTCCTTCCATTTGTGGACCTTCTCCTTGAACCCGGCGGCATCCGCCAGCGGGATCATGTCGTTGGCCGTGCAGGTGAGTTTCAGAACTCGCTCACTGATCCACTTTTCGAGGGTCTGCTTTTTGTCCCAGGGGCATTTGTCGTCGTAGGCGTCGGGAGCAAGAGCGGGTAATTGTTCGACAATAAAGAAATTCAGGTGAAGACTCCCCACTTTTTGCCGAGTCGCAAAATCGAAGACGACGCTGTTGAGATTCGCCAGCAGGCAGCACTGGCGGCGCGGCGGAATCATCTTGCCCACGAGCATCAGTGGCGCGGAATTGAGAACGCCCGCCTCCGGTATGAAGGCTGCGATCATGGTCCGCTGGTTCGTTGCGCTGGTGACATCCTTGTAGGCAAGATAAGCAGGCGTGGCCGCATCCTTCAGCACGCTGGCGACGCTTTTCTCTTCTACAAACCACCGCGGCATCGCGACAAATTCGGGGTTCTGGTGTTCAACCAGCGTTGTTTCGGCGGTCTGACCCTGACGGACCCAGTTGCCCGCCTCAATAATGACGCTGGCGGCGCGGTGGTCGTAGGCCTGCACCATCTTCGCTTCGTACAGCGGCAGAAAAACGCTCCTGCCCTTCACCCAACGGTTGCCGCCAAGCGTGAACCGGTCTTTCAGCAGGTCTATCGCCGAGCGAAAGCTCTCTGCGTCGTTGGTTTGGTCGAACATGCGGACAAACCGAATGCCCCACGGATTTCCGCCGGCCTTGCGATTCTCATCGATCAGCACGGGCACGCGGCGGTATATCGCCTTGGTCAGTTCCGCGTCGCGTTTGGAGCGGAAGATCGGGCACGTGCGGGTGTTGGGGTTCAGGAGAGCGAGGTCTTTCTGCGAGAGCCTGACGTGCCGGTGGTTATCCGACAGTTGGCGAATGTCGTGTGCGAACGATACGAAATCCGCCTGCGCGGTCTTCCGGTCCCTGCCGCCGAAAAGGAGGATGGAGAATTTGAAGCGTCCATCGACGTCCACGAAGATCTTCTCGCGGTTCTCGAAATCGTAGATGGCGATGAGCGACTCTTCGTCCATAAGCGCGCGGAAATAATCCTTGGTGGTGTCGTCGGTGGCGATGCCCGAGGGGACAAGAATTCCGGCGATTCCGTTGGGGCGGACAATGCGCCGCGCCAGTTCGGCGAAGAGCATATAAAGATTCACGTCGCCTTTACCCGTGAGCGGGAAATCGCCGCAGGCGCGCACGTGCGCCAGAGCCTTGTCCGCGGTTGCCTTGGCCGCGATGTAGGTGGAAAAGAGTGCCGGGCTCTGCTTTTCGAGTTTCTCGATCATCCTGCGCCGCTCGGCGGCGTTGACCGCGCCGGCGATCCGGGGCGCGGAAAAGGCGAAGAATTCCCGCTCCTGTAACTTCATGCGCTCCCATGGCGGATTGCCGATCACAACGTCGAAGCCACCGCCGGGCCGGGCAAAAATGTTGGGAAATTCCTGCTGCCAGGTCATGGCACGCTCGTCCACGGCCTTGTCGGCGACAAGGCTGTTGCGGCAGATGATGTTATGCGACAGGTCGTCAAGTTGCCGGCCCCGGCGGGCCGAGCGAATCCACAGGGCAAGCTGTGTGATCTCCACGGCCTGCGGGGAAAGGTCCACGCCGTGCAGGTTTTCGGCAAGGATCATTTCGGGAATGGCCGAGGACCACGTGCTCGTGGGCTTGTTGGTGTGGTAGGCGAGGTGATCGACGATCGCGCCGTAACGCTCTTCGAGAAGTTCGTACGCTTGAATGAGGAACGCGCCGCTGCCGCATGCGGGATCGACGACGGCGATCTGGCGCACCGCGTCCAGCGCGGCCTGCCAATAGGCGGCGAACGCGGGAGAACGCGGGCCTTTGAGCGATTGATCGGGGTCCACGTTATGCGTTTTGGCCAGTTCAACCAGCCGCTCGTCGATCAGCGCGCCGATGGTCTGGCGCACGATAAACGCAGTGAAGGCGGGCGGCGTGTAATAGATGCCGAAGCGCTTGCGCTCGGCGCTCTTGGGCATGGCGGGAGCCGCGGCGGCCGTCTGGGCGGCGTAGAACCCGGTTGTGCGCAGCTTCTCCAGCTCGGTGATCGACTTTTCGAAGATGTGGCCTAGAACGTCGACGTTCACATCCTCCGCGAAATCGAACGCGCCGATATTTTTGAAGATCTCGGTCCAGCGGTCGGAAAGGTCGAGATTGTCGATGTCTTCGTCGGGAGCGAAAAGCCCGCCGTTGTAGCCCGTCGGCAGGTCCAGGTTCTCGTGACCCTTGTCGACGAAATGAAACACATCGCGAAAATTTCCCCAGCGCACGCCCGGACGCGGCAGTGGCGGAACACTCTTCCAGGTGTTCTCCAGCAATTTCGGCGGCAGCAGCCCCCGGTCCTCACAGAAGGCGATGAAAATGATGCGGTCCAGCAGCTTTTGGGCGATGCGGATGGCCTGGTCCTGTGTACGGCCGTGCGTGCGAACAAGCTCTTCAATCAGGAGATTGCGTTGTTCGCTGTAATAGTCGTAGAGCGCGTCGCCGACTTCGCGCTGTATGTTCTCACTCTTCTGCATCAAATCCAAGGCCCACGGAATCCTGATGACGTGGTTCGCCAGCAATCCTGCGCGCTCGAAGATGACATAAAACCGGCGGAACTCGTCGATGCTGCGCAGTTTCTGCAGTTCGAAATACTCAAAGGCCTGCGGAGTCTTGTCGCGGTGGTAAAGCCGAAACGAAACAAAATTGCTGACGATGCCCCAAGGGCATTCCGGCAGGCTGTTGAGGTAATCCCAACATTGCTGAACGGGGGTTCGGCCATTGATCTTGCTGTAATCGAGATCGGTCGTCGCATCCTTCAACTCGATCACTGCGCGGGCGTTGGCTGGCGTGTCCGGCGGGAAGTTCCCGAGTGCACCGTCAGCGATTCCAACGCCGGGCACTGTAAACTTGTGCTCGAGTTGATACGCGTCTGGTTTCTTCGCTGACGGCAGATAGTGCAGAGCATCCCCGAAGACCTCGTCGAGGAACTGCGAATCGAGCGAGATTTCCTTTTTGGCCAAATAGCCGTTGCTTTCAAGGTCGGCCCACTTGATCAAGATTTTGTGCGCTTCTTCGAGATCCGGATCCTCTTTCGGCCGCCTTTCGGCTTTGTCGTTTAAGAATCTCGGGAGGATCAGATGCCGATGCCGCGCCAGCGCCGCGGACCGAAAGAGATGTCCGGCGTCATGAATCCCCGCAATTCCGGGCTTGGTCTTTTTCATAATCCGATCATGCGTCACGTGCTGGATTGCCCGCCGTGTCCGCATCGCCGCATCATACGCGGCCGCCACGCAAAACGAAATTCTCGCCAGCCGCGGCTGCCCGTCCGCACACGGGCAATTCAAGGCCGCTACCTGCGGCGCTGGCATCCTTGCGTTATCATCGCACCGACCATGCGGATTGTCATTGCACCGGACAAGTTCAAGGGTTCGCTGGATGCGGCGGCGGTGGCGCGGGCGGTGCGCGACGGGGTGGCGCGGGCTTGCGGAGGGGCGATCGATGTGGAGATGTGTCCTGTGGCCGACGGCGGGGAAGGAACTGTCGCCGCGCTGGTGGCGGCGATGGGTGGGCGAATCGAGATGCGAACCGTCACCGGGCCACGCGTCGATATGTCGGTGTCAGCGCCGATCGGGATTGTGAACGATGGGCGGACGGCCGTGATCGAGATGGCGTCGGCCAGCGGGGTGGCGCTGCTGCCAGTCGATCGGCGTGATCCGTATTGCACGACGACGTTTGGAACAGGTGAATTGATCGCGGCGGCGGCGGAGTTGGGGGTGAGCGAGATCATCGTCGGTCTGGGCGGGAGCGCAACGATCGACGGCGGGATCGGCTGCTGTCAGGCATGCGGGTTGCCGGTGATTCTGGAGGGAGGCGAACCGCTCGCCCCGAGCGAACCGCTGGTCGGGGGCGATCTGGATCGGGTTGTGCTCATCAAACGCGGCCGGGGCGGCTTGGCCGCGAAGCTGGATCGGATTCGCATTCGCGCGGCGTGCGATGTGAATGTGCCGTTGTGCGGCCAGCACGGGTCGGCCGTGCTGTTCGGGCCGCAAAAGGGAGCATCGCCAAAACAAGTGGCGTGGTTTGACGATGCGTTATCGCGGCTGGCAAAGCGGTGCGGGCATGAGGCGGAGGCCATGCTGGGAGGCGCGGGAGCGGCCGGGGGATTGGGATTCGCACTGGCGGCGTTTTCCGGGGCGACATTGGAACCGGGGATCGACGTGGTGGCGGATGCGATGGGATTAACGCGGCGACTGGCGGGGGCGGATTTGTGCATCACGGGGGAAGGCAGGATTGATGAGCAGACCGCCAGGGGCAAAGCCGTCGCGGGGGTTGTGCGGCGATGCAAAGCGGCGGGTGTGCCGTGCGTGGCGCTGGCCGGATCGCTGGGGCCGGGGTGGACGAAAATGCTTGAGGAGGGACTGACGGCCGGGTTTTGCATCTGCGACGGGCCGATGGATTTGGCGAAAGCGACGGCCGATGCCGAGCGGTTGATCCAAGACACGGCGGAAAGTGTCACGCGGGTGTGGGTGGCGGGCCGGTTGGATTCTCCGCGGCCGGCGGGTGGATAACGGTTCCGATTTTGCGGCCGTGCGAACAATCGCCGCAACCCGGCCGGTGCGCTCTATCATGTGGAATGGTCGCGGCATAGAATTGCTGTCTGAGGATGGATATGCAGCCTGCAATGCCCATAGACCGGATCATGGAATTGGCCAGAAGACTGTCGCCATTGGACAAGCTCAAACTCATCCAAGGCCTTGCGCCCGATTTGGAAGCAGCTTTGAGGGCGGATTCGACTGCTCAAGGCGAGCTGTCGGCGCAGGATAATCAATACCAGCAGGGATACGAGCGGATTCCGGAAGATATCGCCGACGTCGAAGCGATGCTTCCTCATTTGCCGATTCCACCGGAGCGGTGGGAATGAGGCGAAGTCTGGTGCAACAAGTATGCACCCTTTCGCCGCCCAAACTGGCCGAGGTGGCAACGGCGCTTCGGTTCGCCCTTGGCCTTTGACTGGTTTGAATTCATCGCTCCCAATATCTGATTAACCGCGCCTCGCATCTGCGATGCTCCGAACGATTTGGCGAAGACGATGGCCAATGCCGAGCGACTGATCCGCGATACGGCGGAAAGCGTCACAAGGCTGTGGATGGCGGGCCGGTTGGATTCTCGGCGGCCGGCGGGTGGATAACGGTTCCGCATTCGGGACAGCGATTGGGGGTGGCGCGGAGGTCGTAGGCGCAGACGGGGCAAAGACCCCGGGCAAGTCGGTCTTCCGCTCGGCGTTGCTTTGA
>Ga0181520_10013170_pt1 | contig 10485 bp, 4 predicted proteins | sample PEATcosm2014_Bin_29_FD_132451 | JGI IMG/M metagenome (GOLD analysis project Ga0181520, IMG submission 132451) | Peatland microbial communities from MTU Mesocosm Facility, Houghton, MI, USA - PEATcosm2014_Bin02_30_metaG | ecosystem: Environmental > Terrestrial > Soil > Wetlands > Peat | place... | reverse complement strand
GTAGCCACGCCGGAGATGTTCTTGGTAATGTCGTTGACGCCTTTAGCAGCCTCGCTAACACTGCGGCCAATCTCGTTGGTGGTCACCGTCTGTTCTTCAACGGCCGAGGCGATACTGTTGGAAATGTCATTGATCTGGTTGATGATGATGCTGATTTCCTCGATGGCCGAGACGGCACCCTGAGTGACGTCCTGGATGGCCTCGATCTTCTGGCCGATTTCTTCGGTGGCCTTGCCTGTTTGCTTGGCCAGTTCCTTTACCTCGTTGGCCACCACGGCGAAGCCCTTGCCGGCTTCTCCGGCGCGTGCAGCCTCGATGGTTGCGTTGAGGGCGAGCAAGTTGGTCTGCTGCGCAATCGAAGTAATCACCTTGATTACGTTGCCGATCTCCTGGCTGGAGTCGCCCAGCTTGCGCATGGTTTCATTGGTCGAGTGGGCCACGCTAACAGCGTTCTTGGCTACGCGCGCCGAGTCGTTGGCACTCTTTGAGATTTCGCGGATGGAAGCCTGCATCTGTTCGGATGCGGTGGCTACCGAAGCTACGTTTCTGGAGACCTGTTCGCTGGCCGCCGAAACCACATTGGCCTGAACGGCAGTCTCTTCAGCGGTGCTGGCCATAACCTGGCTGACCGCGGTGAGTTCCTCGGAAGACGACGCCAGGGTGCTGGCGCTCTCAGAGGTCGTTCTGAGCGGGGCCACGATGGCCTCGAGGGTTTGGTTTACGCCCTCGATGATCTTGCGATAGTCGCCATGGTGCTTGGATGCGTCGGCGCGGATGTCGAACCTTCCCTTTGCAGCGGACGAGGACAGCAAGTCGGCGTCGGCCACCAGGTTTTGAAGCGAAAGCGCCACGTTGTTGACGGCCTGCTTCATCTTCTCGTGGTCGCCCTTGTAGGTTGCCTCGATCAGTTCGTTCACGCGACCGTTGGATATCTGGGTCAGAATGCGGTTCGCTTCACCGATGGGCAGAAGGATGGCATCGAGCATCTGGTTGACGCCCACAACCACTTCTGCATAGGTTCCCTTGAACTTCTCCGGCTTGCCCCGTTCGGTCAACAGCCCTTCGGTGGACGCAACGGTCAGACGCTCCAGTTCCGCCTCAAGGCCTTGCAGCACCTTGGTGACTCCGAGCAGGCTCTTAGCCACCACATCGGACTCGGAACGCACGTTGATTGCAACCGAGAAGTCACCAGCCGCTATGCCCTGCGCCGCAGCAGCTTGCTGATTGATGGCGTCGATGCAGGCGTTCAGATTGTTCTTGAGCGTTGCAAAGTCGCCGCTATACGCGCTGGTAATTTGTGGAGGAGTATCGCCTTTGGCGATGCGATCCACGCACTGGGCTGCCATGTTGAGCGGTCCGATCACCGCGTTCAACGTCTCGTTGACTCCTTCAATTACTTTGCGGAAGTCGCCCTGGTGCTTGCTGGCATCGGCGCGCTCTGACAGCCTGCCCTCGATGGCCGCCTGGCTGAGCAGATTGGCATCGTCCACCAACGCCTTGATGTTTTCCATCATGGCAATTATGGATGGCGTCAGCCCGTCGGCCATGCAGCGGTTTCCTCTCTTCGCGATTTCCGGTAGATCCTTGAGATTTCCCTGCGACACGTTCTTGAGGACATCGATGAAATGGTCGATGTGCTTCCTCACGGCGTTGACAGCGTGAGCGACGGTGCCAAAGATGCCTTCGTAGTTTCCCTCGACCGCCTGGCTGTAATCGTTGACGGCCATCTTCTGCAAGACAGAGTTGGCTTCAACAAGTCCGGCCAAACCATCGATGCAAGCGTTGAGGTTGTTCTTGATCGTGTTGAAGTCCCCGTAGTAATTCGCGGTGATTTTATCCGGTACGGAACCCTTCGATATTTGGTCCACGTACTCGGCGGCGACGTTGAGCGGCCCGATAACCGCATTCAACGTGTCGTTCACTCCTTCGATCACCTTGCGGAAGTCGCCCTGGTGCTTACTGGCATCGGCGCGCTCTGACAGATTGCCTGCGACGGCAGCTTGACTGAGCAGATTGGCATCGTCCACCAGCGCCTTGATGTTTTCCATCATGGCAATCATGGATGGCATCAGCTCGTCGCCGTCCGATCTGCGACCGATTTTCTTGTATTCGGGCAGCTCGCCAAGATCTCCTCGCGCAACGTTCTTCATGGAGAAGACGAAATGATCGATTCTCTCTTTGACGCTATTGACGGCCTGAGCAACGCTGGCAAATACTCCCTCGTACTTTCCTTCAACCACGCTGCTATAGTCGTTGTTCGCCATTTTCTGCAAGACGGCGTTGGCTTCAACAAGGCCGCCGAGACCATCGATGCAGGCGTTGAGGTTGTTCTTGATGGTGCTGAAGTCTCCGTGGTACTCGGCCGTAATTTTGTCGGGAACAATGCCCTTGGAGATCTGGTCAACATATTCGGCGGCTATGTTGAGCGGCCCCACGACAGAATCCAGCGTATTGTTGAATCCCTGGATGACCACGCCCCACCCGCCCGGGTACTGTGAGACATCGGCGCGCACATCCAATTGGCCGTCAGCGCCGGCCTGAATGAGCCGCTGCACTTCGGTGATGAGGCCAGTCAGCATGGCCGCAAGCAGGTTAATGTTGTCTTTGATGGCCTTGTAATCGCCCTGGGAATCCCTGGTGACGATTGTCGGTACAATACCGTGAGCAACGTCGGAAATGCACTTGGAGGCAGTGTTTAACGGTCCAATCACCGCGTCGAGTGTGGCGTTGACGCCCTCGACTACCTTGCGGAAATCGCCATGGTGCAGGCTCGGGTCGGCGCGCATCGAAAGCTTACCGTCGACGGCCGCTTGCGAGAGCATGAATGCATCCTGTGTAAGAGCGTTCACGGCATCGACCACCCCGCGGAAGGAGTCGGCTAACACTCCAACCTCATCGCGCGCATGATAGTCGATCTTCTGATCCAACTCGCCCCGTGCAATCTTCTTGGCTACAGCGGCCATCATTCCCAGCGGACCAGCGATCGAGCGAGCGATGAACAATCCGAATCCGATACCCAGGAGGATGCCAGCGGCCACAAGAACGAGCATCAGCGTGCGGCTGCGGTGATAGGTCTGCTCCGACGAATCGTAGGACTGCTTGGCTACATCTTCCTTGAGGGTAACTACCTGGGAGAGGGAGTCCTCGACAGCGTCCGACTTTGAGCGCCCGGTACCGAAGCTATATTCCACCGAAGGGCGCTTCTGGTCGAACTTATCCTTCATGGCCAGAGCCACGGCCTGATTGATGGCCGCCTGGTTGTCTTTCCATGCCTGTTCGGCCTGGTCAAATGCTTCCTTGCCCTTGGCAGAGTGAATCAGCGGCTTGGCCTTTTCCAGGTCGTCGTTGACCAGCCCGACATAGGCATCCATGCGGGCCTTGTATTGCTCCCGGTCTGCCATGGTGGTGGAGAGCAAGACGTTCTTAATGGCCCTATCGGTCTCGATGAGATCGATATTGGCCTGCATGATGTCCGCAATGCCCAGGGTTTCCATGTCATAGGACGACTTGGACAACTCTTCAATCTTGCTCAGGCTGGCGACACCGGTATAGCCGATGATGGCGGTAATCACTCCCACGAGGATGAAAGCCGCGGTGAGTCTGATACCGATCTTCATGTCATAAAGCCATTTCATTGTCTTCGCTCCCTTTAGATGGCTGCGATATTTCGCCAGCCTCACGATCTCATTCATTTGCCTGGCCCCCGCCAAGCTTACTCAATCATCTGCTCCGCGATGTTCCCAGGAGGCGGTGGAACTGCCACACTGCGGACTGCATCCTGTTATCGGCCAGTTGATTCCAACTGCTCAACTGGCGGCGGTTTTTGAATCGTTTTTTCGAAGGCCATTCTTTGCCGTGACGATTTGATTCAGCCGTACCTGCAATCGACATGAATCTGCCTGCAGAGGGCATCTCAACGCCGTCCTGTTCAATTCAATTTCGCGCCACGCGCGGTGGCGCTGGTGTTCTTCGCTGCTGTTTTACGGCTCTGTTTGCGGGCCGGGCTCTGCGTAGGCGCTTGCTCAGGAGCATCGCCGTCAACTTCTTCGGCGACCTTGGAACGTGCGCGCCGCCGCGTGGAGGCTTTCTCTGCTTGCTGCGCGGCGATGATCGCTTCGCGCGGAGAGAACAAAGTTCCTACTTCGACGGCTCTCTCGGTATCCAGAACAAGCAACAATTGGTTTTTCAGCCGGTAGACTCCACTGATAAGTTCCCGCGCGCTTGCATCCAGGTTTTCCGGCGTCCGTTCGTAGGCAGCGGCTTCAAGGTCCAGCACATCGCCAATTTCGTCGACCAGAAGGCTGACTACCCCTTCAGTGGTTCGGACGACCATATTCATCGCGTCCTCGTCTTCCGCGCGCGGCGGAAGCTGAAGGCGGCGGCGCATATCGATGGCGGTGACGATCTGTCCGCGCAGATTGATGAGCCCCTCGATGACGTCCGGGGCCTGCGGTACAGCGGTCATTTGCTGAGCGCGCAGCACTTCCTGCACATGGAGAACGTCCACGCCGAAAAACAAGTCGGCGACAAAGAATGTGGAGAACTGGCCTCCGGCCTGAGCCGGCGCAGAATTCGGGGTCGCAGTATAAGTCGCCATCGATTATCTTCCCTTCCCTGCGCCAACAAGCTCAGGTTCTGCAATCGCTCTCTGCGAGATGAGGCGCGCTACCGATTCAAGCAGAAGCGCAGCGTCGAGTTTCTGCTGGCAGTCGTCAAAGCCCATGGCGCAAACCTCGGAGTGCTGCGTCTCGGCACCGGCATCGGCCAAAGCCAGGACGGGAATCGTTTCCCACTCCGGCCGGCCGCGCACGGCATCAAGCAAGGCCGAACTGCCCGGCGACGGAAGACTGAGGGAGGCGGCGACGAGGTCGACCGGATGCTTCTCCAGAACCGCAATCGCTTCAGCCAGGTTTGCGGCTTCGAGAATTCCGTATCCGGCCATGTCAAGGCCGCTGCGAATGATGCCGCGAGCGAAAGACGAAGCGTCCACGACGAGAATCGACCCGTCGTACTTTTGCCCGCTGGCGTTGCGGACCCAGCTTCCTTCCGATGCTTGAATCACAGCGTTGAGATCGAGGAAATCGGTGACCTTCTTGCCCACCACCGCCGAGCCGATAAGCCCCTTCCGGCCAGAACGCTGACGCACGGTGACTGCCTCTTCAACAACGTCGACAATCTCGTCCACGACCATTCCAATGCTGCGATCGCCGTCGTTGAAGACGACCACCTGGAGCGGATCGGACAACTGGTCGGGTACAGACGCCGCGGATTCGAGGACAGTCTGCAAGGGGACGAGCGGAAGGATGCGGCCGCGGTATTGAACAACCTGACATCCTCCGGCATGTTCGACCGACTCCTGGGGGATCTCCTCAAGGCGCGCGACAAGAGAAAGCGGAACAGCCAGGCGATCAAACGAGCCAGCCCGGAAGATGAGCAGCCGCTCCTGTTCGAGTTCCACGATTGCCTTCTGCTTTCCGGTGGCTCGTGTCTGTTCATGCGTTTCGCTCAGCACGCCGGAAAGCTGGCCAATGCCCAAGACGTCAAGGATAAGCGCCACACGGCCATCGCCCATGATGGTTGCGCCGGCGTAGTGGGTGAGACCCTTCAGTTGCTTGCCCAGAGGCTTCACTACGATTTCCTGGGTATCGTTGATCCCGTCTACGACAAGACCGAATTGTCGGTCTTCGGCCTGCAGAACCACCATGCTGACCACATCCGACTGACCAGGGACTCGCAGCCCCAGCACCTGGTTCAGATAGGCGATGGGGAGCAGGCTGCCACGGCGACGATAGATCGGCGTCCCATGAACATATTCGATATGTCTTCCGGCGGCATCTCCCTCAAGGCGGATAAGTTCAAGGAGGCTGACCTGGGGAATGACGAAGCGTTCGCCGCCGCTGGAGACAACGAGGCCGGGAATAATGGCCAGCGTGAGAGGAATCCTGATTTTAATCGTGGCGCCTTCGCCGGCCCTGCTGAATAGGTCGACTACGCCGCCGATCTTCTCGATGTGGGACCTGACAACATCCATACCCACGCCGCGCCCGGAGATATTGGTGACCACCTTGGCTGTAGAGAAACCAGGCTGAAAGATGAGATTGAGGGCTTCGCGCTCGCTGAGCTTTTCAACCTGTTCGATTCGCAGCAACCCGTTCTCGACGGCCTTCTGCTTTACGCGCACGACGTCGATGCCGGCGCCATCGTCGGCGATCTCGATGTTGACCTGTCCGCCTTCATGAAAGGCACGGAGGGTAAGTCTTCCTTGTGGCGACTTGCCAGAGCTGGTTCTTACTTCGGGAGTCTCAATACCGTGGTCGCATGAATTGCGCACCAGGTGCATGAGCGGATCCTTGATGGCCTCGATAATGGTGCGATCGAGTTCCGTCTCGGCGCCGTCCATTTCAAGTTCGATCTGTTTGCCAAGCGCGACGGCCATATCGCGGACCACGCGCGGGAACTTGTTCCACACCACGCCAATGGGCTGCATGCGCGTCTTCATAACGCCTTCCTGCAGTTCGGTGGTGATGAGATTAAGGCGCTGCGAAGTTGCGTTGAGTGCGGCGTCTTCGCGCTCGGTATTGAACTGCAATATCTGGTTGCGGGTAAGCACCAGCTCTCCCACCAGGTCCATAAGCTTATCGAGCAGTCCAACGCCCACGCGAATATTCGAGTCGGCCGCCGCGGAATGATGTTCGACATCCTCCTCGCGCCGACCGTCGCTCTTTCTTCTTTCTTCCTGTTTTCTTCTATCTTCGACGACGCGCCGTTCTTCGGCTATTTCGGGCTTGGGCTGGGGCGCCTGCACAGCGGGCGCTGGAGCGGGAGCAGCAGGCGCCTCCGCCTTGACGACAGGCGTTGCGACGGCGGCAGGGGGAGGGGGTGGAGGCGCGGCTGGAGCCTCGGCGACGAGATTCAGCTCTGCAGCCACGCGCAAGCGCTCTGTCAGTTCTTCAAAATCGAAGGACCCTTCCCTGCCGTTTGCCTCGATTGAAGCAAGAACTTTGCGGGTGGCATCGACGGTTTCAAGGATCAGGGAGACGAGGCCCGGCGTCAGGTCGCGCTTGCCATCGCGCAACTGGCTGAGCAAATTCTCGGCCTGATGCGTGATTCGTTCCAGAGTAGTAAAGGCAAGGAAGCCGCACGCGCCCTTGATGGTGTGAATCGTGCGAAAAATGCTTCCCAATAGGGCTTTATCCTTGGGGCGCTTTTCGAGTTCGACCAGATCTTGATCCAGACGCGAGAGGTTCTCATGGCTTTCGACCAGGAACTCGCGAATGGTTTCCATATCTTCCAAGCTGATGTTTTCCATGATCCGTTTCTTGCTCCGCTGCGCCACACAGCCAACGGCCGAATTCTTCGCAGGCCGGGCGGCAGTATGCGTTCGATTTTGTCCTATCGGCATGTAGCACGGGTAAATTCAGGCGTCGCAGGGAGATGAGCAGCGATGCAGGTGAAGCGGCGCGAGGAGCGATGCCAAAGGCGCTGTCCCCCAATGGCCAGATACGTTTACCGGCTCAATAAATGGGTTGCATCGGCAGAAGAATTCCGCATTTTCTGAGGCGAGTTCGCCTCGTTGCGCAAAAACGGCCCGGCCGCTTGCATGAGTCTTCGCAAGCGGCCGGGCCGTGATTCGCTCGTTCCGAATCAACTCGTTGTTTGAGAAGTAAACTATGCCTTCTGCGACTCGATCATCTGTTTCATCAAGTCAACAAAAATGTGGCGGAATTGCTCGAACAAGAGTTCCAGCTTTCCCACCTCGTCATCGGAGTCGACATTGATTGCAGTTTCGAAGTCGCCGCCGACCAGGCGGGTGGCCACATGCATGATATGGCGCAACCGCCGGAACACGAAACGATCGAGCATTGTGAGCAATAGAACAATTCCGACCGAGAGAGAGACCACGGTCAGTGCCAGGAGAACGTTCTGAGTCTGCCGCATGGAGAAGTAGACAGCGGTAATATCCTTCACCACAAACATGGCGCCAACAGTTTGGCCGGCGGCGTCGCGAATGGGAAAGATACCGCGGACAAAGACGGATTTACCTTCGCGGTAGCGCTCCAGCACCATGCCCTGATCGGGGACGGCGGACAAGTCGCCGCGGTATTGAATAATGCTGTCATTGGCCGTGGTTCTGTCGGCTACCACGGAGTCTGGATTGTCGTCCCAGTTATCGCGGCGATGCCAGACGGCGTTGGAGTCGGCCCAGAATTGGCGATCTACGAACTTCTTGTTGAGAAGCAGACCATATTCGTTTCCGGTCTGGCTCTTCAACGCGTGCATGAACTGCCCCAGTTCCTCGCCGAGTTCAACATATCCGGCTATGCCGCCTTTGGCGCCAGGGACCGGGCGAAGGATTCTCACGGCGAAGCCGGCTTTAGCCAACTCGTTGCCCGCAACCAATTCATGGGTACGCACGACTTCCTTGTCCATGAACCTGTTGAGATGGTCACCGAATTTGGCGGGGTTGTGGAGACGAAGGAAGACCGTCATGTCCGGCTCGGGTGTGTGAAACATCCAGTTGGTGATGCCTTCGCTTTTCAGTTTCGGATAGAGGGGCGCGGTCAACTGGGTCAGGCGGTTGCGATCGCGCGCGGCCAGAGCATCGCAGACTTGCGAATTGGCGAGCAGCGCATCGCTGACGGCCGTCATTTTGCCGATTTCCCTAGCCTCAAGTATCTCAAACATCTTTTGCGAGCTAGTGACAGCTTCAAGAGCCAAGCCCTTTGCGTTAGTAACGGTGAAGTAATGCATCAGCGCCACGACACATCCGACGCCGAGCACAAGGCAAACAAGAAGTACAGCCAAGACCTTGGTTTGAATGGACTTGAATTTCATTGAGAGGCTCCTCACGCGCTGAGGCCCAGCACGTCATTTATGGCTTGTCTGAGTTTGGCGATGCCCGCGGGATCATCCGGAGTCATAGGATTGATTAGCGCCAGCAACTTGCCGGACTTGAGGCCAATCTTACCTCTGACTTCGTTTCCATCCAGGCCATCGGCTTTAATTTTCGCTTCTATCTTGAGTTTCAAGTCGTATAGTTGGCTCACAAATTAGGTCCTTCGCTACGCCCGCGGCATTCTTGCAGACACACGTTTGCCGGGAAAGTATTACGCGAGCTACTTATCGGCGGCTCCCGCTGCTCATTTCAACCTGCGAAACGAACCGTTGAGTCAAAACGAGTTATTGCGTTTGCCTACAGGAGCATCAATACGTGAAACCCTCCGGCCAGTTCGGTACTGATGCAGGTCAATCTGTCTGCCGATAGAGGCGGCACCGGCAGCGACTCCGATTGCCGGTAACCAGCGACCGGGATGTGCGGCGCGATTGACGAAGTGCATATACATGCAGCAGGAGCATAAAGAAGTGAAGATATTTTCTACAATTGCAGAACGCACAGCCGCCGGAATCAACATAAGAAAGCTAGTGAAGTGCACGGTCGCCGTTTGTCTTGGCGTATGTTTCGCGGCCATGCCGGTGCAAATCCGCGCGCAAGACGCCACGGATAGGCGCGTCCTTCTAGAACGTATCGAAAAGCTTGAACGAGAACTTGCCGAGGTGAAAGCGCAACTGATGTCGGAGCCCGCAGGGGCGCCGGTGAACGCGGTAAGCGCGGCGCCAAGCCAGCCCCCAGCTTCAAAGGTGAATTCGCCTGTTGCGGGCGCGCAAGCTCCGGCGGCAACGGCGGCACAGTCTCCCAGTGCAGCTCCGGGAACGCGGCCCGGTTCAACCACGCCCAGCGTCAGCGGCGTGAGTCCCGACGCAGTGTACAACCTGACGGTGGGTGCAACGCAGCCAACCACAGCCGAGGAGGCAAAGCATAAGTTCTTCGAGAGGAAGCCTGGTAGAGATCTGACCTTCTACACGAAGGCGGGTGAAATGACCTTCTACGGTAACCTGGATGTCTCAGTGGAGACGGCGACCAAGGGAACAAACGGCATGCTGGCAGGCGGCGCAGGACCAGTTGGTAACATGGGCTGGCTGGAGGATATGTCGACCAATCTGGCCTTTGTGGGCGTACGCGGTACACAGTCGACGGGAATCAAGGACACTAACTTCATCTACCAATTGGAAACAGGGGTCAATATCACCGCGGCGCCAGGGATCCACCAGAGCAACAGCCAGGAACAGGACACAGTAGACGGGACACTGTTTACACGCAACAGCTACATTGGGCTGGGCCAGGTAAAGCGGGGCGCGCTGCTGTTCGGCAAGACGGACCCTCCTTACAAGCAGTCGACGGCGCGCATGAATCCCTTCACTGGCATGGAAGGCGACTACGGAGTGATCATGGGCAACACGGGCGGCGACAACCGTGTGGAGTTTGGCTACCGGCTCGATCACGCGATGTGGTACAGCTCACCGAAGATGAGCGGTTGGCAATTCAACACCTTCTTCTCACCAGGACAGAACCGCGCAGGCGATAGCGACAACATAGCCGCGGGCGAGCCTGACTGCACCGGAGGCGACGATCCGGGCGATGGCGGC
>Ga0181520_10013169_pt1 | contig 10486 bp, 10 predicted proteins | sample PEATcosm2014_Bin_29_FD_132451 | JGI IMG/M metagenome (GOLD analysis project Ga0181520, IMG submission 132451) | Peatland microbial communities from MTU Mesocosm Facility, Houghton, MI, USA - PEATcosm2014_Bin02_30_metaG | ecosystem: Environmental > Terrestrial > Soil > Wetlands > Peat | place... | reverse complement strand
CTCGCCAGTTCGTCGAAACCGCCGCCCTCGTAAGCGAAGATGGCGAACTTCACCGACGAGGAGCCGGCGTTGAGGGTGAGAACCACTTGACCCATATTTTCACTCCGCGACCGCGACGGCGTCGACGCCGAAGCTTTGTTGCTGGTTGGTGAGAACGCGCCGGCGGTCGCCGACGCGTCGAAGGCGGCGACCGTCATGTTCGCGCGCCGAAAATCGCGCTGCCGACGCGCACTTCGGTCGCGCCGAGCGGCACGGCGAGCGGCCAATCGCCGCTCATGCCCATCGACAATTGCTTGATCCCGTTGCGCTCGGCGATGACCTTGAGCAAGGCGAAATGTGGCGAGGCGGGTTCGCCGGCCGGCGGCACGCACATCAGCCCCTCGATCGCCAGGCCGTGGACGTCGCGGCAGCGGGCGAGAAAGGCGTCGGCGTCGCCCGGGCCGATTCCAGCTTTTTGCGGCTCGGCGCCGGTGTTGACCTCGACGAACAGGCGCGGCCGTTTGCCCGCCTTGGCCATCGCCGCGGCGAGCGCCTGGGCGATTTTGTCGCGGTCGACGGTCTCGATGACGTCGAACAGCTCGACCGCCTCGGCCGCCTTGTTGCTCTGCAGCGGGCCGATCAGGTGCAGTTCGAGGATCTTGCCGAGCTCGGCGGCGCGGGCGCGCAACCCCAGCCATTTTCCCTTGGCTTCCTGGACCCGGTTCTCGCCGAAGATCGTCTGGCCGCCGATCGCGATGGTCGGCCAGACTTCGTCGGCCGCGTAGGTCTTGGAGACGGCGACCAGCGTCACCGCGGCCGGATTGCGGTCGCAGTCGCGCGCTCGCGTGGCGATCGCCGTCCGCAACGCCGCCAGCCGCGGCGCCGCGCCGAGCGGATCGGCGACCTCGCCTACATTCATGAAGCTTGACCCCTCACGCTTGACGCCGTTTGGCCCTTCCCCTATAGACCGCCGACCTGAGACGCCAGGGCCGGAAGGGCGGCGCCGACGCTTTCGTTTGCGAAGCGCAGCGGACCGCGGAATCGCTTGGCGTTTTCTACCCAGTTTTGATCAAGGAAAGTTGCGCTATGTCACGCCGTTGCGAGCTGACGGGGATCGCCGTCCAGACCGGCAACAAGGTCAGCCATTCCAACCACAGGACGCGCACCCGCTTTCTGCCGAACCTGTGCCGGGTGACCCTGATTTCCGACACCCTCGGCCGCGCCGTGCGACTGCGGGTCGCAGCCGCCGCCCTGCGTTCGGTCGAGCACCGCGGCGGGCTCGACAACTTCCTGCTGAAGGCCCGCGACGGCGAACTCTCCGAGGGCGCCGCAGCGCTCAAGCGCGAGATCGTCAAGAAGCAGGCGGAAGCCGAGGCTGCGGCCGAACCCAAGGCCGCCTGAGCCGCTTTTTCGCGCTCGCCGGATCGCATTCGACCCCCTCGGCCTGCCGGCGGAGGGGGTTTTCGCGTTTGAAGCCGTAGGCGGCGCGGCCTGTAGACGCGCTCGGCGAGCGCGTCCGGCGCCAAGGCGTCGTTCGCGCGCCTGCCGCCACGAAAAGGGCGCGGCGATCGGCCACGCCTGAAGCGGCGCCGGCGCCCGCCGGCGCGGCGAGGTCGCTTCCACGCAAGCGAATCGACTAAGCTCGCTCTGGGGCGGCTGCGACAGGACCGATGAACGCGTCATTCGACCTCGGCGTCTACAAGGAAGCGTTGCTGTTTCTCGTCACGGCGGGGGTGGTCGCGCCGCTGTTTGTGCGCCTGCGCATCAGCCGGGTGCTCGGCTATCTGCTCGCCGGCGTCGCCCTCGGCCCGTTCGGCCTCGGCAAACTCGCCGAGCGGACGCCCGCGCTCGCCGCGCTGGCGCTGACCAACGTCGAGGCGATCGGCCAGGTCGCCCAATTCGGCGTCGTCGTGCTGCTGTTCACCATCGGCCTCGGGCTGCCGCTCGAGCGCGTCAAGCGCTTGCGGCGAATGGTGTTCGAATTCGGCCTCGGCCAAATGGTCGCCTGCGCGCTGCCCATAGGACTCGTCGCCTTCGCCCTCGGCCGCACGCCGTCGGCCTCGGCGACGATCGGCGCCGCGTTGGCGATGTCCTCGACCGCGATCGTCATTCCGGTGCTGGCCGAGCGCAAACGGCTCGCGGCGCCGGTCGGACGTATGACCTTCGCCGCGCTGCTGCTGCAGGATCTCGCGGTCGCGCCGCTGCTGGTGCTGGTGGCGATGCTGTCGGGCGGCGGCCACAGCGGCAATCTCGCCGTCAGCATCGCGATTGCGCTCGCGCCGGCGGCGGCCGCGCTGGCCGCGGTGATCGTCGTCGGCCGGCTGGTCCTGCGGCCGTTGTTCCACTCGGTGGCGCTGACGCGCAGCCCCGAGTTCTTCATGGCGGCGTGCCTGCTGGTGGTGCTGGGCGCGGCGCTGACCGCCGCCGCCAGCGGGCTGTCGATGGCGCTGGGCGCCTTCGTCGCCGGCCTGCTGCTCGCCGAAACCGAGTTCCGCCGCGAGATCGAAGTCACCATCGAGCCGTTCAAGGGGCTGCTGCTCGGCCTGTTCTTCGTTTCGGTCGGCGCCCAGCTCGACCTGTCGATCCTCGCCGCGGCGCCGGTCGTGACGATCGGCGTCGCCGTCGCCCTGATCGCGATCAAGGCGCTGATCGTGTTCGTCCTGGCGCGCCTGTTCAAGGCGCCGGGCCGCGTCGCCGGCGAAGCGGCGCTGCTGCTCGGCCCCGGCGGCGAATTCGCCTTCGTCATGATCGCCGCGGCGGTCGCCGGCGGCGTCGTCGACCGCGCCGACGCGGCGATTCTGCTCGTCGCCGTCGCTTTGTCGATGATGACGATCCCCTCGCTTGGCCGCCTCGGCGCGGCGCTGGCGCGGCGACGCGCGCGCGAGCTCGATCCCGAGGCCCTGGTTTCGCCGCCCGACGAGGACGCCGGCCGCGTGATCATCGTCGGCTACGGGCGGGTCGGGACGCTGATCGGCGAGATGCTCGACGCGCACCGCATCCGCTTCATCGCCGTCGACGTCGACCCGAACCTGACCGCGCGCGAGCGGCGCGCCGGCAAGCCGGTCTATTACGGCGACGCCTCGCGCGAGGATTTCCTCCGCCGCTGCGGCCTCGAGACGGCGCGCGCCCTGGTCATCACCCTCGACAAGCCGAGCGCCAACGAGCAGGTCGTCGTCGCCGCGCGGCGCCTGAAGCCCGACGTCACCATCGTCGCCCGCGCCCGCGACGCGGAGCACGCGCGCACGCTTTACGGGCTCGGCGTCAGCGACGCGGTGCCGGAAACGATCGAAGCGAGCCTGCAGCTTTCCGAGGCGACGCTGGTCGACATCGGCGTGCCGATGGGCCTGGTGATCGCCTCGATCCACGAGAAGCGCGACGAGTTCCGCAAGCTGCTCGTCGCCGCCGGCGCCCCCGAACGCACCCGCAGCGTGCGGCGGCCGAAGAAGGGGTGAGCGGCGCGCGCCTCTTCTCCCCGCTTTGCGGGGAGAAGATGTCGGCGCAGCCGACAGATGAGGGGCCGGCGATTGGCGGCGCCGGATGAGGGGCTGGCGCGCCAGCGCGCCGCTCTCGATCGTCATGGCGAGCGTAGCGAAGCCATCCACGGTTCAGCCGCCGAATGGATTGCTTCGTCGCTCCGCTCCTCGCAATGACGGCCGCTGCGCCGGACGCGCCGTGATGGCGTAGATCCCGGTCAATTCGTCGGCGCGAAAAACGCCTCCGCGCCGTTCGCATATTTCGACGGGGTGAACTCAATCACTTGGTATTCGGCCAATCGCTCGCGATGGAACGGGTCCTCGGCCAGGACCGCGTCCAAGGCTTCGCGACTGAGACTTCGCGCCAGGATGACGCCCCCGACGCGGAGCTCCTGAGCGCCCGACGCCAGGAAATGGCCGGCGGCGTAATGCTGGTCGAGGAAGCTGCGGTGCGCCGGCAGATGCGCCTCGATTTCGCTGAGCGGTCGAACGTAATGCAGCAAAACGACGAACATGGATGCGCTTTCCTAAGCGTTGGCTGAGCGCCAAGGTTGAGGGAACGGTTCGGCGGCGATGCTACCGCCCATCGACGATGCGCATAAGCCTCCCTTCCATCAATTCCGCCCGCCCGATCGCGGCGACGCGCTCGGCTTCCCCGATCGCTTGGCGCGCCGCCGCGCCTCTTCCCTTCTCCCCTTGCGGGAGAAGGTGGCCGACGAAGTCGGCCGGATGAGGGGTCGGCGCGGCAGCGCCGACGACGGTGAACCGGGTTGATGGTCGACAGTCCTGGCGCAGCAGCGCACTCAGCCGCCGCCCGGCGGAGCGCGCCGTCGACCTCGCGGAAGCCTCTTGTTTCCGAAGTTTTGCCGCCGTCAATGGCGCGCGTTACGCGCGCCGCCTCCGGCGGTCGAAGACCATTGACGGCGGCAAAACTTCGGAAGGTCTTGCTTCCGCGAGGCCGACGGCTTGGGGTGTGATGGCAGGGCTGGACGGCCCAAAACTGTCCGGAGGAGACGCACACGTATAAATTCACTCGTACGGATTCAATCCGTATGCTGTGGTGAGGCGACGAACTGAGGAGGTTCCATGCCCCGCGCTGTCACCGAAAGCGGGCGGGTCGAATTGCGGCTGCGCCCCGAAGACAAGGCCACGCTGACGCGCGCCGCTTCGCTCAAGCGGCTCGATCTGACCGGCTACATTCTCGGCGCCGCGCTGCCCAAAGCCGAAGCGGACATCGCCGAGGCCGAACGGATCACGCTCTCCGAGCGCGACTCGTTGCGCGTCCTCGCGCTGCTGGAAAATCCGCCGGCGGCGCCGGACCGGCTCTTGCGCGCCGCGAAGGCCCACTTCACGCTGCCATGACGGCGCTGCGCTGGGACGAAGCGCCGATCGCCAAGCGGCGCGACCGCGACGCTTTCGACTGCGGCGACGCCAATCTCAATCTCTATCTGCGAAAGTACGCGCGCCAGAATCACGAAAGCGGCGGCGCGAAATGTTTCGTCGCCGCGCCTGCCGACGCGCCGGCGCGCATCCTCGGCTTTTACACGCTGTCGCCGGTCTCGCTCGAATACGCGCGAACGCCGGCGCTGGCGAAGAAAGGCTTGGCGCGATACGACGTCCCCGTGTTCCGTCTCGGCCGCCTGGCTGTCGACAAGACGGCGCAAGGCCGTGGGCTCGGCGGCGCGCTCTTGTTGCGCGCAGCCGATCGCTGCATCCGCGTCGCCCAAGACGTGGGCGGCGTCGCCCTGCTGATCGACGCCAAAACCGATCGCGCGGCGCGCTGGTACGAAAGCTATGGCGCTCTGCGCCTGGACGACGCGCCCCTCTCGCTCGTGTTGCCTCTTGCGGTCGCGGCCGATGCGCTCAAGCGGGGGACATAGAGCATGTTGCCTTCGAGTCGAATCGTCTTGGTCGTCATTGCGAGCAAAAACGAAGCCATCCACGGTTCAGCCGCCGCATGGATTGCTTCGTCGCTCCGCTCCTCGCAATGACGGTCGATGCGCCCCTTCGCCCCGCTTGCGGGGAGAAGATGTCGGCGAAGCCGACAGATGAGGGGTCGGCGCGCCAAGGCCGACGCGTTGAACCGGCCTGATGGTCGACAGTTCTGGCGCCGCAACGGCTCGACCAGCGCCCGCCCGGCGGAGCGCGCTGTCGACTTCGCGGAAGCTTCTTGTTTCCGAGGTTTTGCCGCCGTCAATGGTCTTCGACCGCCGAAGGCGGCGCGCGAATGCGCGCCATTGACGGCGGCAAAACTTCGGAAGGTCCTGCTTCCGCGAGGCCGACGGCTTGGTGGGTGATGGGGGAAGAGGGCAAGTCTATTTACGAAAGTTCATTGCTGACTGTCGATCGCGAAGTTGGGGAGTTGGTCAGCCGTCACCGTTGCCGTAACGGAGACCCGTGACCGAACAAGCGCGACTCTTCGTTATTTCAACGGTTTCCTGTACATTGCGCGCTCCGCGCCCCGTGACGGCGGCGGCGCCCGTCGCTGTTCTCAGATCGCGCCATGCCCAAATTCACCGAAGACGACGTACGGGTCCTTGCGAGGGCGATAAGACGCGATAGAGGCGTGGCGTTTCTCACTGGCGCCGGTTGCTCGTTGACCGCGGGCATTCCGCTGGCTGCGCAGTTGGTCGAGGAAATCAAGAAGAAGTATCCGGACGAGATCAAGCGACTGGTCAAGCCGGAGCAGCAGGATGATTACGGTTGCTGCATGGGCGCGTTGGCGTTGGGTGAGCGAAAAGAGTTGCTCGAACCCCATCTTCGCGAGGCAAAAATCAATTGGGCGCATATCGCACTCGCGAGTCTGATTCGCGCGGAGTTCGTGCGGCGGGTCCTCACCTTCAATTTCGATTCTGTGTTGGCTCGTGCGTGCGGACTTCTCGCCCGTTATCCCGCCATCTACGACTTTGGCGTGTCGCCTTCTGAACGAATGGACTATCTCGCCGAGCCGTGCATCGTTCATCTGCATGGCCAAGGCTATGGGCCAATCATGATGAACTCCGAGGAGGAGACACGAGCCCACGCGCAGAAACTGCGACCCCTCATCGACGACACGTTCAGCAAATTTCCTCTTGTTGTAGTCGGATACGGCGGCGAGTCCGACAAAGTGTTCGAGGAAATTGTCGCTGCTTACGCCGGCCAACATCGCCTATACTGGCTCGGTTTCGACGAGGAGCCTAAAGCTCGCTTGCGAGCGCTACTCGAAGGCGCCAACAAGAATTATATCCACTATTACGGCGGCGCCGACGCCGACGCGATCATGATCGCGTTGGCGCAAAAGCTCGATTGTTTTCCGCCATTGGCGTTTTCCGACCCCGCCGCGCATTTGTTCGAGGAGCGAACAGGAATTGCCGAGTTCCCGCTCGGCGCCACTGACCTGAAATACGATCTGCTGAAAGAAAGTCAGACCCGACTGAAGCAGGGCGGCAAGGGCCTCAAACTCGATGAAATTATGCTTGCCGCGTTACGTGGGGATAGCGAGGAAATCGTCAAGCGCGAACGCGCCACGCCTGCCGGAGAAAAGTCACCCGTGCCGCCGCAAATTTCGGCTTGGGCGCTTATTTCTTCGGGCCACGCACATTTAAAAAAAAGGCCAGGACGAACACTCGCTGGAACAATTGGAATTGGCGGCGTCGGACTTCAAGAAGGCCGCCGAATCGGACCCAAAAAATCCCGTTGCCCTTTGCAGTTGGGGCGTCGCGCTTTGCGAAGTCGCGCGTTTGAAGAACCACGAGGCGCTGTATCGCGAGGCGATCGACAAGTACGAGGCCGCGCTCCGATTGAAACCGAACTACCCGGAAGTGCTTCACGAGTGGGGCGTCGCGCTTGGCGGACTCGCGCGTTTGAAGAACGACGAGGCGCTGTATCGCGAGGCGATCGACAAGTGCAAGGCCGCGCTCCGATTGAAACCGAACTACCCGGAAGTGCTTCACGAGTGGGGCGTCGCGCTTATCCAACTCGCGCGTTTGAAGAACGACGAGGCGCTGTATCGCGAAGCGATCGTCAAATTTGAGGCCGCGCTCCGATTGAAGTCGGATTTCCCTGAAGCGCTTACGAGTTGGGGCGCCGCGCTTGCCCGACTCGCACGTTTGAAGAACGATGAGGCGCTGTATCGCGAAGCGATCGACAAATATGAAGCCGCGCTCCGATTGAAGCCGGACCTCCCTGAAGCGCTTACGAGTTGGGGCGCCGCGCTTACCCGACTCGCACGTTTGAGGAACGACGAGGCGCTGTATCGCGAAGCGATCGACAAATTTGAGGCCGCGCTCCGCTTGCGGGCGGACTTTGTCTACGCGCTTTTGCCTTTGGGTACCGCGTTAGCGGGTTTGGCGAGAATGAAGCGCGACCAGAACCTGTATCGCGAGGCGATCAGCAAGTTCGACGCCGCACTCCAGATGAAACCAAGCTATGCGGGCGCACTCGAGAGCCTGGGCGGCGCGTTGCTCGACCTGTGGGAGATTGCCAAGGAGGACGAATTGCTCGACCGTGCCCGTGTCGCCCTGGATCGGCACGAACAGCTCGATCCTCGACGGCCTTACAATCGCGCGCGCCTGGCGGCAATTCTTGGCGATGAAGAGGGCTGCCGCTTGCGGCTGTCGCGCGTCAAGGCTGCGGGAATGCTACCGAAGTCCGACGATTTGAAAAGCGATTTTAGCCTTGAAGCGGTGCGCGAAAAGCCATGGTTTAAGGAAATACTCGACGAATAGTGTTTTGAATTTGGCTTACTTGGATAGGATACGAAATCTCCATTTCGCAATGTCTTGGCCGCGCGACACCAATTTGAACGATTCCATCTGGACGGCGGAAGGGTGCCAAATTCATCCGGCGTTTCAATGCCTTGTGCATTACCATTTCTGAAAATCACAAATCATGCTATTCTACCCACATCGCCCCACTCAGTCCGCAAATCCGCCCCCATGTCCAAGCCCCGCGCCCCCTCCATCCCGCCTCCTCCCCGTCGCATCGCCCCCCGCCGCGCCACGGCCTCGCGCCAGCTGCGCATCCTGGAGCGGCTGACGGCGGGCGCGTCGGTCGCCGAGATCGCGGGCGCCGAAGGCCTCACCATCCGCCGGGTGCGGCAGATCATCGCCGAGGCGCTGGCGAGCCGCGAGGTTGATCCGGCCGCCGGCTTCGCCCAGTTGCAGATCGCCCGGCTCGGCGACGCGATGAGGATCGCCCACACGAAGATGATGAAGGGCGACCTGCAGGCGTTGGACCGCTTCGTCCGCCTCGTGGCCGAGCTCGACCGCTATCACGGCTTCGGCCGGGCGGCGATCGTCGCGCAACGCGCGCGCGCCGCGGCGGCGAAACAAAACGCCCGCCAAGCGATTGAAAAGACGGAATCCGGCGAAACCGCCGATGGCGCCGCGGCTTCGCCATGACGGCGCCAGCGGGCGCAAACGAAGCGGCCCGTTTCGTTTCCTTTCGCTTCGTTTCGCCTCGCTTCGCCGCATCGGCGCGCCTCAGCGCGCCGCCGCCGCTTTGCGATAGGCTTCCGCCGCCGACGTCAGCCGCCGCGTCGTGCGCTTCAGCGCCGCGAACGGCGCGGCGCGGTCGATCGCCGGCTCGCTCGCCGCCGCGCCGCCGGCGGCGAGTTCGCCGCTCAGCCAGCGCTGCGCCGCCGCCGCTTCGACCCGCGACTGGTCGGCTTCGGCCGGGTCGACGGCCCTGAGCGCGATGCGCGCCGCCGAGAGCTGGGCGACGACGCCGTGGGCGGCGATCAGCATCGCCGCCAGCTCCTCGAGCCCGCGCTGGGCGGCGGGCGGCTCGCCGCCCATCCGCGCCGCCGAATCGGACAACGCGGCGATCGCCTCGATCAGCACCTTGCGTTCGAGCCGGTAGTCCTGGCTCGTCGCGTCGGGGCGCAGGGCGACGCCGGCGAAGGCGTCGATCTGTTTCAGCAGCCGGCTCGCCAGCCGCGGCGCCTCGGCGAATTCCCAGCGCGGCCAGAGGTGGCTGAAGAGATGGGCGATCGCCGCGCCGACCAGCGTGTCGGCGAGGCGGGCGATCGCCGGCGCCGCCTCGGCCGGGTTGACGAGATGCAGCGAGACGAGCGCCATCACCGAGGCGCCGACCGAGGCGAGGCGATAGTTCGAGCGGATGAAGCCGTGGGTCAGCGCCAGCGCCGCGCCCTGGACCAGCACCAGCGCGCCGACCGGCAGATGGCCGACGAGCAGCGAAGCGACGACGCAGCCGATCAGCGTGCCGACGATTCGGTCGTTTCGCCGCGCGCGCGTCCAACCGTAGCTGGCGCGCATGATGACGGCGATGGTCAGCAGCACCCAATTGCCGTGGCCGACGCCGCCGAAGGTCTGCGCGACCAGGGCGCCGGCCAGCATCGCCGCGGTCAGGCGCACGGCGTAGCGCAGCACCGGCGAGCCCGGCCGGACGTGCTGCGCGAGCTGGCGCGGGTCGTAGTCGCGGCGCGGCGCGAAAGCGGAGAGGTCGACTTCGCCGATCGCCGCCGCCGCCGCGGAATCGTCGGTGAGCGCGCGTTCGAGCCGCTCGATATGGCGGCGCGCGTCGAGCAGGCGCGCGACCGTCGTCTCGGCCGCCGCGCGCTGCTCCGGTTCCAGCTCGTCGCCGGCCGCGAGCCGCGCCGCTTCGCGCCGCATCGCGTCGGTCGCGACCGCATGGCCGGGCGGCAGCCGCGGCTTGGCGCTGGTCAGGAGTTCGAGGCTCAAGTGCTGCAGGTCGAGCGCCGCGGCGCGCAGAGCGACGCCGATGCGCGCCGTCAGCGTCCGCGCCGCCGGCCAATCGCGTAGGCGCGGCAGGTCGCATTGCGCCGCCACCACCGCGTCGAAAGAATCGAGCAGCACGCCGATCGTCGCGGCGAGCCGCACGCGCTCCGGCGTCGCGCGCGGCCGCTCGAGCAGCAGCGCGCGCGCCGCCTGCAACTGGTCGGCGAGCGTCGCCTGCTGGCGGATCGCCGCGCCATAGACCTCGGCGACGTCGACGTCGGGATCGGTGAAACGGGCGATCGCGCGCAAATAGGCGGCTTGCTCGCGGATCGACTCGCTCGCCATCATGCGGCG
>Ga0181520_10013168_pt1 | contig 10486 bp, 8 predicted proteins | sample PEATcosm2014_Bin_29_FD_132451 | JGI IMG/M metagenome (GOLD analysis project Ga0181520, IMG submission 132451) | Peatland microbial communities from MTU Mesocosm Facility, Houghton, MI, USA - PEATcosm2014_Bin02_30_metaG | ecosystem: Environmental > Terrestrial > Soil > Wetlands > Peat | place... | reverse complement strand
GGCTTCGGCTTCGGAGATTACGCGGAGGGCATCGGTGTAGGCGTCTTCGCTTTCGCCGGCTTCCTTCCACATCTTCTGGCCGCGGTCGAGTTGCTGCTCGGCGCGGGGCACATCGATCTCTTCTGGCTTGAGGGCGTCGGAGGCCAGGATCGTTACGCGGTCGGGAAGCACTTCAACAAAGCCCCAACTGACGTTGTAGCGGGATGCGCCGGCCGTGCTGCCGTCCGCTATATCGGCGCCGCAGTGCACAATCACGTCGCCAGCGCCGAGTTCGGCTACAAGCGGCGCGTGGCCGTAGAGCACCTCGAAGTACCCGTTCTTCGCGGGCAGCTCGACGGCTGTCGCCGCATGCTCGAACATGGTGCGCTCGGGAGTGACGAGCCGGATTCTGAGTTGATTCGTTTCTTCTGCCATGGGGCTCCTTTCAGTCGCCCAGTGAACAGTGGACAGTGAACAGTGAACAGTGGACAGTGAACAGTGGACAGTGAACAGTGGACAGTGAACAGTGGACAGTGGACAGTGAACAGTGGACGGTGAACAGTGGACAGTGAACAGTTGACAGTGAACGGTTGACAGTGAACGGTGAGCAACAAGTTCCGATTCGGAAGTGGGCGTTTTTACTGTCCACTGTCCACTGTTCACTGTCCACTGCTTTTATACGCTTGCCTTCAGCTTCTCGGACTCGGCCAGCACTTCTTCGATGGCGCCCTTCATGTAGAAGGCTTGCTCGGGGATGTCGTCGTACTTGCCGGCGATGATCTCCTTGAAGCTGCGCACCGTGTCAGCTACCTTCACGTAGGCGCCGGGAATTCCGGTAAAGGTTTCGGCCACGTGGAAGGGCTGCGAGAGGAACTTCTGCACCTTGCGGGCGCGGGCCACGGTGAGCTTGTCTTCTTCTGACAACTCGTCGATGCCCAGAATGGCGATGATGTCCTGCAGATCCTTGTAGCGCTGCAGAATGCGCTTGACGCCCTGGGCCACGTCGTAGTGATCCTGGCCCACGATGCGCGCGGAGAGAATGCGCGAGGTCGAAGCCAGCGGATCGACTGCCGGGTAGATGCCGAGCTCCGACAGCGGACGGCTGAGCACGGTGGTGGCGTCGAGGTGAGCGAAGGTGGTGGCCGGCGCGGGATCGGTCAAGTCGTCGGCGGGCACGTAGACGGCCTGCACGGAGGTGACGGAACCCTTGCTGGTCGAGGTGATGCGCTCCTGCAGTTCGCCCATTTCCGTGGCCAGGTTGGGCTGGTAGCCGACGGCCGAGGGCATGCGGCCGAGAAGGGTGGAGACCTCGGAACCGGCCTGCGTAAAGCGGAAGATGTTGTCGATGAAGAGCAGCGTGTCGGACCCTTCAACGTCGCGGAAGTACTCGGCGACGGTGAGGGCGCTCAAGGCCACGCGGAGGCGGGCTCCGGGCGGCTCGGTCATCTGGCCGTAGACCAGCGCGCACTTGGAGTTGGCCCAGTCGCCGGGCTTGATGACGCCCGACTCGGTCATCTCGACCCACAGGTCGTTGCCCTCGCGGGTGCGTTCGCCCACGCCGGCAAAGACCGAGAAGCCGCCGTGGTTCTTGGCGACGTTGTTGATGAGCTCCATGATGACAACGGTCTTGCCCACGCCTGCGCCGCCGAAGAGGCCGATCTTGCCGCCCTTCAGAAAGGGCTGAATGAGGTCGATGACCTTGATGCCGGTCTCGAACATCTCTTCGTGGGTGGACTGCTCGTCGAACAGCGGCGCGGGCCGGTGAATGGGCATGCGCGTCTTTTCGCCGATGGGGCCGAGGTTGTCGACGGGGTTGCCGATGACGTTGAGCACGCGGCCCAGCGTCTCTTTGCCCACCGGCATGCTGATGGGGCCGCCGAGGTCGATGGCCTTCATGCCGCGGACCATGCCGTCGGTGGGCTCCATGGCCACGGTGCGCACACGGCCCTCGCCCAGGTGCTGCTGGACTTCAAGAATGACGCTGATGGGCGCGGGGACGGTGAAGCCGTCGCTGACGACGCGCAGCGCCTGATAGATGGGCGGCATGGTCGCTTCTTCAAATTGCACGTCTACGGCGGGGCCGGAGATTTGGATTACTTTGCCGATGTTTTCTGCCATTGTTCTTTGCCTTCTTTGCTGAGGTTGCTTTGCCTCAGGGGCTAAAGCCCGGTGATCTTTTTGAGGCCTTCATCGGCACGACTCAAGTCGTGCCCTTTCAAAACTGCCGGCTGCATTGTGTGCGGGGCTGGAGTCCTGCACGACAGCCGGTCTGGAGACCGGCGCTACCTTGCCTCTACAAAGCCGCGGCGCCGGAGACGATCTCGATGATCTCCTTGGTGATGGCGGCCTGGCGTACGCGGTTCATGTGCAGCGTGAGCGAGTCGATCATGTCGGAGGCGTTGTTGGTTGCCGAATCCATGGCCGTCATGCGGGCCGCGTGTTCGGCGGCGACCGACTCCGTCATGGCGTGATAGAGCATGGAAAAAACGTATTGCGGCAGCAGGCCCGCGAAAAGCTCCTCGGCCGGCTGCTCGTAGATGTAGTCCACATTGGCGGTGCCGAACTTCTTGGCTTCGTCGTCGGCTTCGGCTGTGTCGACGGCCTCGATCTCGATGCCTGCCGACAAAGCAGCCTCGGCGGCGCGTTCACGCTCTTCCGTGGTCGGCTCGACGGCGCCGGTAATCTGCGGAATGCCAATCTTCATCAGCGGCAACAGGCGCTCGACGACGAGGCGCTGCGAGATGACCGATTTGAACTCGTTGTAGACGATGTAGACGGCGTCAATCTCTTCGTGCACGTAGCGGGCGATGACGCTCTCGGCGAGCTCGTGGACGCGGCCCTGTTCGAGCTTGAGCAACATGCCGGGATGATCGCCTGTAACCTCGACTGGCGCCTTGCGATCCCTGACCTGGCGGGCGACGCCCTGGTCGTCGGTCTGCTCGGTGTAGACAGCAACGGGATAGCGGCGGCGCATCATGTCGCGGCCCTTGCGGCCCACGGCTTCAATGTCAATCTGCTTGTCGGTGTTGCCGGTAATGAACTGGAAAGCGGCCTTCAGGATGTTGGCGTTGAATGCACCGGCAAAGCCCTTGTCGCCACTGACGATGATGAGCAGGATGCGCTTTTCGGGGCGGGTGACGAAGAGCGGATGCTTGAGGTTGCCGGTCGTTTCGTCGAAGATATCGATGCGGCGGGTCAGCGATTCAAGCACGCTGGTGATCATTTTGGCGTAGGGCCGGGCCTGGAGCGCCCGCTCCTGCGCGCGGCGCAGCTTGGCCGCCGAGACCATCTTCATGGCCTTGGTGATCTGGCGCGTGTTTTTCACGCTGCGGATGCGACGCCGAAGGTCGAGTACATTTGCCATCGTTAGTTCTCAGTGAACAGTGGACAGTGAACAGTGAACAGTGTTCACTGTTCAGTTACATTCAAATGTTTGCTCAGCTTTCAGATTTCGGTGGTCAGTCAGAGGGCAGCCGCCGCTCTTAACTGTCCACTGTTCACTGAACACTAGCTGTTTCCAGCTCCGCTTTGAAGTTTGCGGAGTACTCTTTCAGGGCTGCGTGCAGGCGGCTGCGCAGGTCGTCGTCGAATGCTTTCTTGGCGGTCAGGTCGGCGATGAGCGCTGTTTGCGCGCTGTCCAAATACTTGTACAAGCCGACTTCGAAGGCGCGAATGTCGGTGACTTTGAGGTCGTCGAGATAGCCCTGCGTGCCGGCAAAAAGAACCACTGCCTGCTGCTGCCAGGTGAGCGGCTGAAACTGCGGCTGCTTGAGGAGTTCGGTGAGGCGCTGGCCGCGGTTGAGCTGCTTCTGGGTGAGCGGGTCGAGGTCGGAACCGAACTGCGCGAAGGCCGCAAGCTCGCGGTACTGGGCCAGATCGAGCTTGAGGGTCGAGCCTACCTGCTTGACCGCCTTGATGGCCGCCGAGAAGCCTACGCGCGAAACCGAAAGGCCGACGTTCACGGCCGGACGCACGCCGGAGTTGAACAAGTCGGTTTCAAGGAAGATCTGCCCGTCGGTGATGGAGATGACGTTGGTTGGAATGTAGGCCGAGACGTCGCCGGCCTGGGTCTCGATGACCGGGAGCGCGGTGAGCGAACCGGCGCCCTTTTCCTTGCTCATTTTGGAGGAGCGCTCGAGCAGGCGGGAGTGGAGATAGAAGACGTCGCCCGGATAAGCTTCGCGGCCCGGCGGACGGCGCAGGAGCAGCGAGATTTCGCGGTAGGCCATGGCGTGCTTGGAGAGATCGTCGTACATGACCAGCGCGTGGCGGCCGGAGTCGCGGAAGTACTCGCCCATGGCGGTGGCCGCGTAAGGCGCGAGATAGAGCATGGGCGCGGGCTCGGAGGCCGAGGCGGCCACGACGATGGTGTGGCCCATGGCGCCGGCTTCGGTGAGCGTCTGCACGACCTGCGCGATGGACGACCGCTTCTGGCCGATGGCGCAGTAGATGCAGATCAGGTCGTTCTTGGCGTTGTTGATGATGGTGTCGAGGAGGACGGCGGTTTTGCCGGTCTGCCGGTCTCCAATGATGAGTTCGCGCTGGCCGCGGCCGATGGGAATCATGGCGTCGATGGCCTTGAGTCCGGTCGCCATTGGCTCGCGGACACCCTGGCGATCGATGATGCCGGGGGCAATGCGCTCGACGGGCAGAAACTCCGTGGTGGCGATGGGACCCTTGTCGTCGATGGGCATGCCCAGCGCGTTCACGACGCGGCCGATCATGGCTTCACCCACGGGCACCGACAGAATCTTGCCGGTGCGCTTGACCTCGTTGCCTTCGCTGAGCTCGGTGTAGTCGCCCAGAATCACGGCGCCCACCTGGTCTTCTTCCAGGCTCAGGGCGAGGCCGGCAATGTCGTGCGGGAAGGCGAGCAGCTCGCCGGCCATCACCTTGTCCAGACCGTGCAGGCGGGCAATGCCGTCGCCGAGCGATGTGATGGTCCCGACCTCGTCGACCTGGATCTTCGAATCGTAGTTCGCGATCTGCTCGCGAAGAAGTTGCGTAATCTCGTCTGCTTTGATCTGAGCCATTCTGCGTTCCTTTACAGTGAACAGTGGACAGTGAACAGTGGACAGTCAAAAGCCCGCTGCTTGCTGACTAAAGTTCGCCGAATCCTAATTCCTGACTGCTAGCCACTGCCAGCCATTTACTGACCACTGTTCACTGACCACTGACCACTGACCACTGTTCACTGACCACTGTTCACTGTTCACTGAGCACTGTTCTCAACCGTTCCAGGCGGCCGCGCACGGAGCCGTCGTACACCGTGGAGCCGATGCGCACGACCGTGCCGCCCAGGATGGATTTGTCCAGCGTGAAGCTGGCTTCAATTTTCGATCCCGCCAGTTTGGCAATCTCCGCCACCAGCTCTTCGCGTTCCTTGGTTTCGAGTTCGCGCGCGGTGACGATTTCCGCGGGGCGAATCCCCAACTGCTCCTGCAAGAGCCTGCGATAGGCCTGCGCCACTTCTTTCACCTGCCCGATGCGATCGTTCGAGATCAGCACCGCGATCAGGTTGCGCAGTTCCTTCATGAGCTTCAGCTCGGCATTCAGCTTGTCCAGGACGTCAACCTTCTGGAGGGCGGGAATGGCCGGATTCTCAAAAAAGTCGCGGAGCTCGGCGCTGCCTTCCCATGTGGCGAGAAAGTCGGTGAACTGGGCGTCGATGGCGGCCGTGTCCAGCTTGGCGGCGGTAACCACATCGGCAAAGGCGTGGGCGTAGCGGGAAACGAAGGCGGCCATCTAGTTCTGTCCCCCTTTGCCGTTGCCGGCAGATACGCCGCCAATAAACTCGTCGATCAGGGCCTTGTCGGTCTCCGGGGTCAGCACCAGTTGCCTGGCGGCCTGCTCGATGGCCAGGTCGGCGGCATAATGGCGCAAGCCGCGGCGGGCCTGGGCAGCGGCTACAGTCAACTCCTGCTCGGCAGCCTGGACGATGCGGGCGCTTTCTTCCCCGAGAGAAGCCTTGATGCGGGCCTCGTCCTCGAGGCTTTCGCGCTCCACTTCGGCGCGAAACTTCTTGATCTCCTCGTCGAGCCCGGCCAGCTTGGCCTCGACCGCGCTGAGGCGGGCGTTGGCATCCGCGGTCGCCTCGCGCGCCGTTTTGAGGCTAACGCCCAGGGTCTGGGAGCGCTTGTGAAAGATCTTCGGCGTCACGCGCGCGATGGGAATACCGACCAGAAGCGCAATGATAAGGAAGTTGGTGAACTGGAAGATGCCGGAGGCGGTCTCAACCGTGAGGCCGAAGGTCCGGGCCGTCCACTTCACGATCGGCCCATCAAGCAGGAAGGCCTTGTTCTGCTCTTCCTGAGACTTGGGAGCATCGGAGGCGGCAGTAGCCGGCGCGGCGGCGGCCTGCCCGGCGGCGGGCGCGGGCTGCTGCGCAGCTACCCGGAATGGCGCCGTCAGAATTCCGGCTGCCAGCACCGCCAGAAACAGAAGCCCAAAAACACGAGGTGAAGAACGAAGCTGCGAAAAACGGTCTCTCAACGGGAACCCCCGGCAACGGCGGGCAGCACCGCGCGCACGACTTGGCCGGCCAAATCGCCGGCCGAGCCCAGGATGGTCTGCCTTGCGGCTGCTGCCTCGGCCTCTAGCTCGGCCCGGGCCTGGCTCACCTTCACTCCGGCGGCCTTGCGGGCGGCATCCAACTGGGCGTCGCGCTCGGTGTTCCACTGCTTCACGCGCTGCTCGCGGACTTTGTAAACCTCGGCGCGCGCATGGCGCAATTTAGCCGCATATTCCGCCGCCCGCGCCTCGGCTTCCGCAATCGCCTTCTGTGCGTCTTCCATGGCGCCTTCGGTCAGGGCGCGGCGCTGTTTCAGCGTGGCCGTCAGCGGGCCCTGCACCAGAAACTGGTAAGCCACAACCAGCACAATGAACAGCAGAGTCGTGGGAATGGCGCCGACAAACATGGCTCCGAGTTGTTGAAGAATCAATTGCATGGTTGTACCGGAACGCTGAGGCTGACTGACTAAATTTTATCGGGTGGAACACAACTTTTGTATCAGGGGCAGCCCCTCAAGTCAACGTAATGGACCAGTTTGAACGGGGACATGTGATTGCTGTCACGGAATGGGAATTTAATGCAAAATAGGTCTTGCTTTCGCCGGGAACAAGCCTAAACTAAACATACCACCTAGACCCGGACCAGGGTCCAGCGGGCAGCCGGTTTCGGGAAGTCCTTCCACTCCCGATTCAAGCTGCCCGCCTCTTATTTGGGGCCCCTTTTTGGGGGCCCCAAGCGTCTAGCTGCCAGCTCTTTGTCCCTTGAACGGACCGCGAATTCGCAAAAAGAGTGGTGGGGATGGTAACGCCCGGCCACCCATCAATTCAACTCTTGTGAAATCTGCTTCGAGTCCAAAAATATGTAACTCCACCCGCTATTAGAACGATGCCTACAAAAATCATCAGCCCGTCACGACTCCACCAATAGTTAACGAGACACGCGCCCGAAATAACTGAGACAAATGCCAGAAACACCTTCATCCATTCCGTCATCGCGATCATCGATCCCTTAGCTGATGCTCTGGTTAATGTGCACTGCCCTTTTGAGCGAATCCGCGAATTTTGAGCGTCCACGAGAGCGAATACTTTCTAATTCGCCTATCAAGCGGTCGACCTCACCTTTGAATTCAGAAAACGTCATGCAAGTCTGTGTGATAAATCCGTCTCCGGTGGAGAACTTCACCTGAACATGTGCCCTTGGGGGATGGGGTTGCTCGCTCTTCAGGTCTTCTTCGAAGTCGAGGTCAAGATTAATATTGCCCATGAGATTTCTCCTGAGGAATGCAGAGACTATACGCCGGTGAACGTCATGGGGCAACGTTCAATTCTTCTTGCGGCTCGTCACCCAGAGAGTTCTTGGCTGCGGCTCCTCAAAACTCAATTCGCGCCCATTCAAGACCCGATTCACAGAATCAGACCAAGCAGCTAGAAGCTGCTCTTCACTGCCTTTTCCCCACCGCATCCTTGTCCACCGTCAGCAGACCTTGATCGCGGAGCCAGTTCTCGAGCAGCGCCGGCCATTGGTCCAGAGCCGGATCGCCCTTGCCGAGGCCGGTGCCGTGGGGGCCGTTGGCGAGGACATGCATCTCAGACGGGACGCCGGCTTTGACCAGGGCGTTATAGAAGCCGAGCGACTGCTGGACCGGGACTATCTGATCGTTGTAGGTGTGGTAGATGAAGGTGGGCGGGGTGTCTTTGGTGACGAACAACTCGGGCGTGTAGGCGGTGCGGAGCGCTTCGCACTTATCCATCACGTTGAACAGCTTGCAATAGCTCAGGTGCGAGGTGTCGGACGAGATGGCGCCCAGCCAGGGGTAGCCGAGCACCAGGTAATCGGGGCGGCTGGAGACGCGCTCGGTCGGGTCGGCTGCGTTGGGCTTGCCGGCGACAAACTGGGTGCCGGCAAGGGCCGCGAGATGGCCACCGGCGGAGAAGCCGATGATGGCGATGCGGTTGGGGTTGATCTGGTAGTCGCGGGCGCGGGAACGGACCAGTTGTACGGCGCGCCGCGCGTCGATGAGCGGCACGGGCAGCAGGTAGCCGTGCGAGGAGAGACGGTAGCTGAGAATGAAGGCGCGGAAGCCGCGCACGGTAAACCAGTCGGCTACTTCGCGTCCTTCGAGATCGCCGGATAGGCCAACGTAGCCACCGCCGGGTAACACAAGGACCGCCGAGCCGTTGGCGTTGTTGCCGCGCGGTCCGAAGATGGTGAGGGTGGGGATGTCTTCGCAGGCCGTGCCCTTGGCTTCGGGTGCGTCGCCGGGCCAGAGGCGAATGGTCTGGATATTCAGGAAAGCATTGTCGTTGCCGGCCGTGGCGCAGTTTGTCATTTGCGCCTGGGCGGTGGTGCAGGCGAGCAGTCCGGCAGCCAGGAATGCAAGGAAGAACTTCATGGAAAAGCCTCCGCTGGTTTCGGGAGAATTATAGCCAGATTGCCGTGTGGCCGGGGCAGGGGATTGCGGCCTGGACGCTGAGGGTGTCGGCGAGCTCGAGGCCGTAGCGGGCGAAGTAGTAGGCTGCGCCGTGGACACGCTCCTGGAGCACGCCGCCGGGGAAGAGAGCATTGCCGACGGCCTCGGCGTGGCGGGTGAGCGAGGCCTCTTTCTGCAACTGGAAGTTGGCGGCCAGAGTCCGCAGGCGGTTCATCTGGTAGCGGATTTTGCCGGCCGCGGTCTCCGCCGACTGGCCCAGGCCCTGGTCCTGCGACTGCATCCACTCGACCAGCGAGGTGAGCTCGGTGTCGAGCGCGTTGCCGGCTGCGGCGAGTTTCTGTTTGGTTTCGACCGGCATGGAGCGCGCGGCCAGGTGCTGGGCAAGCGATGCGGGGTTCTCCGCATAGACCTGTTCGAGCGAGAGCTCGTGGCGTTGAAGCAGCTTGGCAATCGCCGGCTCAATCAGCGTTCCAAAGAAGCGCGGCTCGGCGGGTGTTTGCCGGCCCAGAATGCGCTCGTAGAGCACGGCGGACTGGGCGAAATAGGCAATCTCCGCCGGCCCGCCGATGATGAGCGAGTTCGACAACAGAAAGTCCTGAAAGACGGGGCGGAGAAGCGCGGAGGGGGAGATGCGCTCCGGCTCGGCCGAGAGAATCGCGATCAAATCGAGCGTGGTGAGTTTCCGCTGCCCAACTGCCCAAAGGCCGTCAGGCTCAGAGGCGGTTTCGGGCAGGCGCTTTAGAGCAACGCGTGCTCCAGTGCCTTCGTCAATGAGAAAGAGCAAGCTTGAGTCTGGCGCTACATTGACTTGCGCGTGATAGCCGTCGGCTTCAAGCTGTGCGTTTCGCTCGAGCAGAGCCGCGTGAAACTCGTCGGCGCGCTCGATAGCCGCGCGCAGAACCGGCGCGCCCAGGCGGTGAAACTCCCGCCCGCTCGCATCCACAATCAGCAGCCCCTGGGCGGCAAAAACTTTCGCGTAGAAATCGGCGAAGGCCTGCGCGAAGGTGCGGCCGGGCTGGTAGGCAGCGACCAGGGCATCGGTAGCGTCGGAAGGGCCAAGCAGCTCCGCCGCCCGATCGATTAGCGGCGTGATGCGCTCGTCGATCACCAGGCTGCCCACGGGGCGCGCGGCGGCAATTTCGGCGGCATCCGCGTATTGCAGCTTTTCCAGACTGCGCCCGGCGGGAAAGGTGATGTGATCGATCTCGGCAAAGTCGTGGTCTTCGGTGGCCAGCCAGAAGATGGCAGCGTGCGGATGACCGGCCGCGGTGGCCTGGCGCGCGCGCGCCAAGGCGGTTGCCGCCTTGAAGGGAACAAAGAGCGGGCCGCCGAAGAGGCCTACCTGCTGGCCGGTGACCACGGTTCCCGCGCCCTGGGCGAGCGCGGCGATCGCCGGCGCGGCGGAGACCGATGGATTCTGGGCCGCCAGCAACTTGACCAGCTCCGGCCAGTGCGCAGGAAGCGGGGGCCGTTCCCACTTGTGCTGGTTTGAAGAGACGACGGCGGGGAGAGCAGCGCCAGGCACTCCGGCGCTCAAGTCGAGAAACAGCCGGCTCATTCCCGGC
>Ga0181520_10013167_pt1 | contig 10487 bp, 7 predicted proteins | sample PEATcosm2014_Bin_29_FD_132451 | JGI IMG/M metagenome (GOLD analysis project Ga0181520, IMG submission 132451) | Peatland microbial communities from MTU Mesocosm Facility, Houghton, MI, USA - PEATcosm2014_Bin02_30_metaG | ecosystem: Environmental > Terrestrial > Soil > Wetlands > Peat | place... | reverse complement strand
GATCCAGTCGTTAATGTGGCTTCAGACAGGCGCTGGCGATAGCGCACCCTGGCCATGACCGGCACGCCGCCTTTGTCCGACATATCGCTTTTGCGATTTATGACATTTACATCGGACAGATCAACCTCGTTACGGTAAAGGACGGGGTTGTCTTCGCCCTCAGCCACGACCAGAGTGTTCGTCCTGACATCCTTGTCGGACACATACACTGGCCTGGTATCTTTGGGGCCCGGCACGCCGATATGCGGATGCCTCAGGTTTACGCCGAGATGGCGTTGGCCGATGGTATAGAACTGTGCGCCGTTATGCTCACCCACTTTTTCTCCTTTCACGTTCAATACATTCCCCTTTTCCTCTGGGATGTATTTGGATAGGAAATCGGCGATCGTGACCTTGCCGATGAAACAGATTCCCTGCGAGTCCTTCTTTGCAGCCGTAGGCAGCCCCGCCTCTTTGGCGATCGTCCTTACTTCCGGTTTGATATAGTCCCCGAGGGGAAACAGGCAACGCTTCAACTGTCTTTGGGTAAGGGTCCATAGGAAATAGCTCTGGTCTTTATTCTTGTCTTTCGCCTCAAACAAGCTGAAGCCGTCTCCGGATTTGGCAATTTTCACATAATGACCGGTAGCGACATAGTCAGCCCCCATCTCCATTGCCCGGTCCATGAATAGGCCGAATTTTATTTCCCTGTTACAGGCCACGTCAGGATTGGGGGTGATGCCGTTGCGATAGCCTTGGATCATGTATTCCACGACTTTCGCTTCATATTCCTTTTCCATGTCGAAGACATAGAAAGGAATGTCTAATTTATTGGCCACGCGGCGCGCGTCTTCGGCCTCGCGCACATCGCAGCCGTCCACGTTCCAGCAACGCAGATGTACGCCGACGACGTCATAGCCGTCCTTTTTGAGCAGGTATGCGGCGACAGAGGAATCAACTCCCCCTGACAGGCCCACGAAGACCAGCTTCTTCTTTGATCCTGAATTGGTATTCTCCATATGCATATGACCTACACAAAGTACTTAATCGACCCTGACGAGTCAATCAGCTGTGGCGCATAATTCACGATCCGGGCTATTCCTCCGGATCCTCTTTTGATTCGGAGTCGGGATTTATGGGCGCCTCGTCCGGCTTAATATCACCATCCATAGATCCGTCTGCTTTATCGGAAGGACCGACGGATTTGCTCAAAAGTTTTCGGAGCTCGTCCAGATCGGCGGCCTTGCGCACTTTGCGGTGCGGAGATTCCTCTTCCGCATTGGATTTGAGTATGTCGAGATGCTGCTCGGTGCGTCGCTCTGCCTTATCGCTCACATCGCTGCTTCCGGAATGCAGCTCCTCGTCGATCTTTTTGTCGACAGCCTCCTTCGGCGATCCGTAGCGCGTGCGGCTCATCTGTATTATGTCCTCGGACAGCGGGCTTTCCGGCAATGGCGGCGGGGGCAGGGTTTGCGCCGAGAATGGCTTGGAGGCCGTTCCATCTATGAGAAGTTTTATATAAACGTGATATTTGCTCAGATTGACCAGGTCATTCTCGGTGAAGGTAGGCATGAATTCCCTCTCCAAGAATCTGGCGTCATCCGCTCCGACCCTGAATACGACCATCGTGCCGACGTTGCCGAAAACCGCGTCGCGAACTTTGCTGTTTTGTCCGGTGATCAGCTGTGCGATGTATTGATGGGCCAATACGAGATTCAGTCTGTATTTGCGGGCCTCGGAGAGTATGTTGGCGAATGATTCCGTAGAGAAGTTCTGGAACTCGTCGATGTATAAATAAAAGTCTTCTCTCTCGGCCTCAGGTATATCCACGCGGCTCATTGCTGCAAGCTGCATCTTAGTGACGAGCATCGCCCCAAGCAGTTCGGAATTATCCTCGCCCACCCTTCCCTTTGACAGGTTGGCGATGAATATCTTCTTCTCGTCCATAATCTTCCTTAGATCTATGGTCGAATGCGGCTGGCCGATGATCCTGCGGATTATGGGGTTGGACACGAACTGTCCGACTTTGTTCAATATTGCGGCTGTGGCTTCGGTCTCAAATCGCTGGGTATAGCGAGAGAACTCGTTGATCCAGAAGTTCTTCACCACCGGGTCGGAAAGATGGCTCACCACCTCATTGCGATACGCCTTGTCGGTAAGTATGCGCATGACCCCGAGAAGAGTGGACCCGGGATATTCAAGCAGTGAAAGCAATGTGTTGTTGAGGATGTACTCCATCCTGGCAGACCAGGCATCGATCCAGATCTTCTTGAACACGCCCATCAAGCCGGAGGCCACAAGATGATGGTACTCCTCCCCTACTCGCTCGAGCGGGTTAAACCCGACAGGATGTTCGACGTCAGCCGGATTGAAGTAGACCACGTCTTCCACGCGCTCCGGCGGAACGAATTTGAGTATGCGCTCGGCGAATTCGCCGTGAGGATCGATTACGCCAACCCCGCGACCGGCTAGAATGTCGGCGACCACCATATTCTCCATCAGGGTCGTCTTGCCGCTCCCGGTTTTACCTATCACATAGACATGCTGTCTGCGGTCGATTTTCTTTATGCCGAAGACCACATTTTTATTATGTGCGGTCGTCTGGCCGATAACTGTTAAGTCCTTGTCCATACTGATTTTTAATTATAAGCCAGGATTGCCTGTCATCTGATTTGATTATACCACCAGACGCGGATTATCTATTCGGTCACTTCCGGCAAATTCGTAGGCGGAGCGCCCCGCTTCATTTCCAAACGGGTCAGCTTCTCGGCGCCGACCGTCGAATGCGGCGGATGGTACATAGTAGCCAGCTCCTCGGTGCAGATCATAAGCGGCTTTTTGGACAAGCTGCGCTTGCAGTAGTTTTGGAAAAGGCTCTTTTTTGATTCCAACTCCTTTTTTTCTTTGCCGAAGTTCTTCTCTATGAAGGTCATCTTAACGTCATCCAGTTTGAAGCTGTTCAGTTGAGGGCTGCCGAACTGGCGCAATGCCCCGACGACCGCTGACATATTGCCCTTAACGAAAGAGCTGCGTCGGTCCAAATACAGAGCGCGGACTGTAGCCTCGAACACGAACTTGGCGCGCTTGTTCTCTATGGCCCGAACTACGTCGTTCTCTCCGGGAGATATTGATTTGCCGGCAGGCTTATCATCCTTCTTGGGCGGTTTCGCGCCCGGATGTTCGAACAGCCCAGAAATCACGTCGACGATCAAAAATTTTAATATGCCGAAAATGTGGTCGGATAGCTTCTTAGGCTTAACCTTGGCCTTGCGTCCCAAAAGCTCGTCCAGAACCCCTTGGGAGTCCTTTTCCCATTTCTTAACCTTGTCCTTATCCGCCAGCGGATGAATGACGATCTGCGTCCAGATCATCTCGTCATCCTTAAGCGTGGACATAGTCTCTACGATCGTAGCGATGGGGTCTATATAATATTCGTCTTTCCTACTCTCGTCGAAAGAAGGATACGTGCGTAAGGGGTAAGCGCCGTCGCGGCTGAACACCAGTTCTGAACCGGCGATGTCATAGTTCTCGTCCGGCAGATCGGTGCCAAACCGGCCCACGTAATCCTCGGTCGGAGTAATTTCCGCACCAGGATACTGCGAGAACACCGCTGATTCCAAAAGCTTGCGGAGATGGTCCGGCAAACGGATATAGAAATGCGTGCTCTCCGAAAAGCCGACTATTTCAAAAGACATCAGATCCTCGCTGGGAATGGCATGCAAGGTGGCGAATACTTGTTCCATGGCCTGAGGCGATTTCAAATTGTCCGCTGGGATCTTGAGCTCCAATGTCGCCCAGTTAAGACCGCTATCATGCTCCTCCTGCTTCTGCTTGGCCTTATATTTTTTAACCATATCGCGGATGGTAATAAAAAACGCGAATAGGATACCGATCCCAAACGCGACAACAACCACCTGTTCAACTATATTTATGATTTGTTGTGGCATCTAGCTCTTAGAAGACTCCTTCAAGCCGTACGTACCGCGACGCACTAACACGAACCTAGGATCCTTAATAAGTTCATTGTGGACCGTCTGGTGATGGACGTCCTTATCGCTAAGGGCATTGACCCTGGTGGCAACTTCTTTGAAGTGCAGCGGCTCCTTCGACTTCATCAAGACAAGATAGCTCTTGTCCCTGACCGTCTTGGGATTTATGTGTATCCATTTATCCGAGCCTAGGTCCCCATATGGCCCGATCTTGAAATGCTTCGAGATCGATAGATAGTTCAATATGACCGGTTCGGTAAGATTGTATTTGTTGGAAGTGGCGCTTAGGAATGAGTCGAAGTCGTTGCTGTTATTCGAAGCCAATGCTTCAGCGACTTTCCTAGCGATCTTGTATGCTTTTTCGTCACGGTGCCACACATCGTGTAGCTCGTCGTCGCCTTCGACAAACTCAGGCGAATCTATCATGTCGGCCAATAAGCGCAGGTTATTCGCGAAACGCTTCAACGACCCGGCATCGCCGAATAACGAATGCAGGTCTGCCGTAAGTAGGTCGTGTCGGCGTACATTTCCCACGTTCTGCAGATATCCGTCTATGAAGCCGATCAGGTACTCCAAATCACTGTCACCCTTTAAAGAGTCGATCAGCGACTTTATCGCATTGGATTCGATCTGACGGACACGTTCCCTGGTCAGGTCATAAGATAAGCCCAACTCAGCGAGAGTCTTGGAACTGTTGCCAGAAAGACCATAACGGCCGGCCAATATTTTTGCTGAACGTCGATCTAGGCCCTCTAAGGCCTTATCAACCAATTTTTGGACATCTACCGACTTAGATTTCATGTGAATAAATTACAATTTTCTAATGATATTGTCAAGGATAGATAGAGCCGAAGCGTCGGTTTTACCCAACTAATCCTGCGTTAGGCTTTCTTCTTATTCTTCCAATTATTCCAAGTGACAAGCAGAGGGCTTGCAATCAGAATTGAAGAATAGGCGCCTACCGTCGTACCGACAAGTATGGTCAGGACGAAATATTTCAAACTTAACGGCCCTAATAAGTATATAGCAAGTAGGACTAAAATCAGAGTAAGGGACGTGCTGACCGAACGCCTGAAGGTCTCATTTATACTGCGGTTGACTATGCTTCCAAAGTCCTCTCTTCCACGGTATTTGACCAGGTTCTCTCTTACTCGATCGAAGACCACGATGGTGTCATGAACCGAGAATCCCATGACAACCAGAAGCGCAACTAAGAAGTTGGAATCCGCGGCTACGCCAAAGTATCTTCCCAGAATAGCGTATAGCCCGGCTGGTATGACCACGTCATGGAATAGAGTGATAAGGGTCAGAGCCCCGTATTTCCACGAACTGATAGGTTGCGAAACTTTTCGGAAGGCGAAGGATATGAACAGGGATATGAAAACCAACACAAGGATTATTGCCCATACGGCGTTCTGCTCCAACTGGCTGGAGATCGTAGGAGATACGCTGGAGAAAGAGACGTCCTGCACTCCGCTGCCGAACTTGTCCTGTATCTGGGTTAGATACTGTTGGCGGCTCGCCTCAGAGATGACGTTCATCGTTATCGAATAGGTGCTGCTCTGGGAATCCAAAGCGACGGTCTCAACGCTCTGATTTAACGTGGAAGTGAAGAAATCCTTTACCGTGGCGATGTTCGTGTTGGGGATCTGAACTTCCCATATGGAACCGCTCTTGAAATCTATTCCGAGGCGGAATCCAAACAGCGCTATCGCGGATATAGCTACGACAACCATTATGGTTGAGATCCAATAGAATACTTTTCTGTGTCCGACGTAATTGATCATTGTAATTATTTTTCCATGAATACCTCCAACATGGCCCTGGTCACGAATATGGCCGAGAACATGCTGATTATGACGCCGAGACCCAGGGTTAGGGCGAAACCTTTAACGAAACTTGAAGTTAAGAAATAGAGGATGGTCGCCGTAATGATGGTACTTATATTCGAGTCACGGATTGAAGGCCAAGCCCTCCGGAACCCCTCTTCAATGGCAACATGCCAGTTTGAGCCCTTCTTAACCTCTTCCTTGGAGCGTTCGAAGATAAGGATGTTTGCGTCGACGGCCATACCTATCGAGAGAATGACGCCGGCGATTCCAGCCAGAGTGAGGGTGAATCCTCCGGGTATCAGGAATTTGAACAGTCCTAATGACAAAGAAGTGTAGATGAGCAACGCGCATGATGCGAACAGCCCCAAAACGCCATACGAAAGAAGCATGAATAATATGACGGCTAGGGTGCCTATCCCCCCAGCCACCAATATCTGATGCAACGCATTGTCCGCCGCCGTGGCGCTTACGGTCTCTTCGCTTACTAGTTTTATAGGAGCGGCCAGGGCGCCGGCGTTGAACCTTTCAGCAAGCTGCTGAGCGACGGTCGCGGTCACGCCCGATCCGCTGATTTGAGCCTGACCACTGGTTATCGCCGAATTTATTATCGGGCAAGACATGTTTGTGTCGCCGGGGAAGATAAGATTGCCGTCGACGAGTATGCAAAGCGGCTTATTGATGTTGTTGCTGGTTATCTGGGAGAAGATCTGAGAACCCTGGTCGTTAAGGTTAAAAGTGAAAATCGGGTTGTTATTCTGATCAAAGCTCAGGGCAGCGTTCGTTATATAACGACCGGTAAGCTGGGTTAGCGCCAGATTTTCCGTACTGCTGCCGGTGGTGCTGGTCGCAATCTGGACCAATCCGAACTGCAAGGTCGGAAGCTGTCCTATTTCATTTACCGCATCGGATAGGTTCTTGACCCCGGGCAGATCAACCAGCAATTGATAATTGTTGTTGTTCTGGGCCACGGTAACCTGGGCATCGGAAACGCCGTATAAGTCTATGCGTTTCGTAAGAACGTCCTGTAAGCCGTTCACCACGGAGCTGTAATCGGCCGGAGCGACAGAAGACAAATCTATGTCATATACGAGTGACGTACCTCCGGCTAAGTCCAAACCATACCTCCAAGGGCTCACGCTTTTGCTCCACCTATTGGGATATATAAATACAGCCGAGACGATGGCTATAACAATGATGATTATTAGTACTATAAAATTGGATTTCCAAGTTTTCATAATTTATCAGAAATGATTCTGGTGCCCCCAGCAGGGATCGAACCTGCGACCGTCTCCTTAAAAGGGAGCTGCTCTACCGACTGAGCTATAGGGGCGGCTCTTCGGTCCCTTACCTAAGTAAATAGCAAACTACTATTTCCTTCATATCCTTCGCCGACTGCTACCGAATCAGGGCTAAGAAACTGTATCACAAATTACTCTTCTCCGAGTAGTTTTTCAAGTTCTTCGGCCAGTTTCTTGGCTTTGGAATCGAGTTTCGGGGTCTTGATCTTTATATGTATGAAAAGGTCCCCGCTCCTCGAGACGCCCTCCCCCGATACCCTGAGCTCCTTGGCCACATCGAATCCAGCTGGTATTTGCACCGTAAGCTCTTTGCCGCCCAGGCCGACTACCTTGCGTTTTTTACCTAGCAGTATGTCCGTTATCGGCACCTCCAGCTGCATATATAGGCTATCTCCCCTACGCTCGAATACGGGATGTCTCTTAATACCGACTCTGACATACAAATCGCCCGCTTCGGTCTTGCGCTCGCCGGCCTCCCCCATTCCCTTAACTTTTATGATCTGGCCGTCAGTAACGCCTGGACGTATTTCCAATTTAACGGACCTGAATCCTTTTTTCCTGCCCTCGCCCTTGCAGTTAGGGCACAGTTCTACGGGGATCTCTCCGGTACCGCGGCATTCCGGACAGGAAACGACCTGAACGAAGTTGCCGAATATCGTATTTCTTGATTCGCGAATCTCTCCCCTGCCGGCGCAATACTCGCACTTCTTAACGCCCTTATCGGCCTTATAGCCGAGGCCCTTGCAGACATCGCAGACAACCTTTGTCTCAAACTCAAGATTCATAGACTTGCCCGCCCTCGCTTCTTCGAGGGTTATCTCCACGCCTAATTGCAGATCGGCGCCATGGTCATAGCTCTTCCGGCGCGGCCTGACCCCCATTCCCTCGAAGAAAGATTCGAAGATATCGCCGAAGTCGCCCATGTTATTGAAGTCGTTCATGTTTACGTCCCAGTTAAAGCCGCCCGGGCCGGCAGTAGGACCTCCGCCATCGGAGACCCTGCCGAAACGGTCATACTCAGCTTTTTTCCTGGCGTCGGAAAGAATCTGATAAGCTTCGTTTATTTCCTTGAACTTGGTCTCGTCTCCGCCCACTTTGTCGGGGTGATATTTGTGGGCCATCTGACGGTAGGCCTTCTTTATATCCTCGGCGGAGGCGTTGCGAGACACACCTAAAATTTCGTAATAGTCCTTCATATTATTTTATTGCAACGTCACGACCTCGTGGCTGCGCGATTCCATCTGCACCTCCGCGAACTTGGTCATAACCAAGAATTCGAATATGAGGAAAGCGATTACCGTCAGCACGTAGGCAAGTATCGTGGCCAGCAACAGAACGGTGGACCACAGGATGATGTATAGGGATAAAATCACTATCAATTTCATCGGCTGGCCCAATTGGCTTACCTTCTGCCCCATTACATTGAGCAGATTGTCCGATATAGAACTATTCACATCTATAGATACGCCCATGCTGCTATTGATCTGGGAGACTGAAGAGCTTATCGCCCCACTGACAACCAGATTCTTTTCTGAAGCCGGCAAGCTGCCAACGCTAATGGAATTCCCGTTTACAGTGACGACAGAAGATTCTATCTGGTTGGTAAGGAAATCTTTAACAGTTTCATTTGGGACATATGTCTGATGTGTGGCGTATTCCACCGCTGGCGCGACTATATACGGGTCGACAACATATTTGTCTATGTTGCCGATAGAAAACACAGACGATCCCAGAGCCCCCGACACAATCAGGACCGTTATTCCCCCGGCGATTCCGGTCATTCCCCCGACCATGACTTTTCTGGCCACCCTGGAGAAGGATAGCTTCAGGGAATTGTTCAGCTCATGCCTTGCGGGAAAAGCACCCGTCACGAAGAAGAAGAATATAACCAATGCGGCTGTCGCCAGATAGTTAAGGTTTATCGAGTAGAAAGGTATGACCAAACCCAACGTCGACAGCGCCAAAGCAAGCCACACCTGGCTCGAGTTCTTCAACAGGAAGGCCTGCAGCGCGAAAAGATTTATGAACAACAGGATTAGAACGATACTCCAGATATTGTGGCCGGCCAGGAATAGATAGCTAGCAGCAAGAGCGAGAATCGCAGGTACCAAGATAGTCGCAGCCACCTTTAAGCCGGATCGGTCCACCTCCGAAACATCCTGACTCCTTTCAAGAAGAGAGCTTTCAGCCATGATTGAATTTTAACCTACTTATCCGTACCTGTCGAAGGATTCTCCGATGAAGAATCTCCTTTGCCGTACATAGATTCGCCTATCTTTTGCAATTCTTTGGAAAGGTCATTCATGGCCGTTTCGATGCCTGTTTTATCTCCGGACTCTAACGCAGTTTTAAGAGCGGTAATCTTGGCACGCACGTTATCCTTCACGTCTGCCGGAACCTTATCCCCAGCGTCGGATAGCGACTTTTCGGCGGAATAGATCATAGCCTCGGCGCTGTTCTTAGCCTCAACCATCTCACGCTTCTTCAAATCATCTTCGGCGTGAGTCGCCGCTTCATTCTTCAAACGCTCGATTTCTTCCTTTGACAGCGAAGTTGAAGCCTCAATGCGCACCGATTGGCTCTTGTTCGTCGCCTTATCCAAAGCCTTTACGCTCAAGATGCCGTTGGCGTCGATGTCAAAAGTGACTTCGATCTGAGGAAGTCCACGCGGCGACGGCGGGATTCCATCCAAAACGAAACGCGCAAGAGTCTTATTATCGGCAGCCATAGAACGCTCGCCCTGGACGATATTGATCTCCACTGAGGGCTGATTATCTGATGCGGTCGAGAATATCTGAGTCTTAGAAGTAGGTATGGTCGTATTCTTGGTGATCATCGGCGTGGCTACTCCGCCCATCGTCTCGATGGAAAGCGATAGCGGCGTCACATCAAGCAACAATATATCCTTAACTTCGCCTTCGGTCTTTCGGCCTTCTGCCTTTGCCGCTAGAATCTCGCCCTGAACGCCGGCGCCCATGGCGACGACTTCGTCCGGGTTGATCCCCTTATGCGGCTCTTTACCGAAAAGTTTTTTCACCGCTTCCTGCATCGCAGGCATTCTGGTCTGGCCGCCGACAAGCAAAACTTCGTTTATATCGGAGAGCTTGTACCCCGCCGAAGAAACCGTTTCATTTGTGAGCTTGATTGAACGGTCTATATAGTCCTGCACCAAAGATTCCAGTTTGGCGCGCGAAAGCTTCATCAGGAAATGCTTCGGGCCCTCTGGACCGGATGTGATGTACGGCAGATTAACTTCCGTCTCCATGCTTGAAGACAGTTCATGCTTGGCCCGTTCTGCCCCTTCCTTCAGACGCTGCAACGCAAGGGCATCCTTAGAGATGTCTATGCCTTCCTGTTTTTTATATTCAGCCACAAGGTATTCCTGTATC
>Ga0181520_10013166_pt1 | contig 10488 bp, 7 predicted proteins | sample PEATcosm2014_Bin_29_FD_132451 | JGI IMG/M metagenome (GOLD analysis project Ga0181520, IMG submission 132451) | Peatland microbial communities from MTU Mesocosm Facility, Houghton, MI, USA - PEATcosm2014_Bin02_30_metaG | ecosystem: Environmental > Terrestrial > Soil > Wetlands > Peat | place... | reverse complement strand
TTCGATCTGTTGCGTTACAAGATCATTCCGGAGCTGGTCGACCGCCGCGCGCGCGCTGGCGCGGCGCGCATCCGGATCTGGAGCGCGGCTTGCTCGACCGGCCAGGAGCTTTACAGCATCGCGATTCTGCTCAGGGACTTGCTGGGAGACACCGACCGCTATGGCATCCACCTGGTGGGCACCGACATCTCCGACGACGCAGTGGCCCGCGCCAGCCGTGGGCTGTTCAGTCCGATCGAGATCTCGCGGGGACTGAGCGAATCCCAGCGGGCCAAGTATTTCACTCCCCGCGTCGGCGGCTGGCAGATCCGGGATGAGATCCGCGGCATGGCCTCGTTCAAGAAGCTGAACCTGATGGCAGACTTCTCGGCCCTGGGCCGATTCGATATCATCTTCTGCCGCAACGTGGCGATCTACTTCAGCGAACGGGATAAGGCCTCGTTGTTCGGGCGTATGGAACGGGCGCTGGAGCCGGAGGGCTGCCTGGTGATCGGCGCGATGGAATCGCTCAATGGAATCTGCCCTCAGTTTGAGTCCAAGCGCCATCTGCGCTCGGTGTTTTACCAGGTTAGAACCAGGATGTGAGTCGCGATAGGGAAGCGTGATCCGTAAGACTGTGGCGACCATAACCTTACGCAGAACGGACTTTTCGAACGGTGTGGTCGGGTCCTGCCAATGTGATTGGTAGAGATCGATATAGTCCGCTTCGCGGCGCTGCAAGCTCGGTTCAACTTCATGCCGAATGGATTTTTCACCGAGGTGACGGCCAGGATCACCTTGTCGCGGCATCCGCGAAGAGTGTCTTCCGAGATGCGCTCGGAGCGGCCGCGCCCATGGGCTTGCGCCGTGATGAAGCTGCCGCCAGCATCGAGCGAAGCGTGAATGGAGCCACTTCCGTATATCGGTGCCTCACCACATCCATCCGCCGAGGGCCCCAGTGACATGTGCCACGAGTGCTCCGCCCCAGCAGGGAGCGGGTTGAAACGGTTATGTTGCCAGGCGCACGCACCCACCGACCGGCGCATTTGCAACATTCCTGTGCCCTTCTCCCCCGCGGGTCCCATTCCCGCCGGAGAACCCGCGCGCACCCTTCATCCTCTGCCCGCGCGCCACTTTAGCAACCATCCAAAACCATAACGCACGCACGCCAAAGGCTCACATCCCGTCGCTGTATCGAAAACGCACCGGCCGGTGAGATTCGCTCCACTCAAGGCAGTTCCGCCGAAACGTTACCGAAACAGCGCTAGGTCTCCGACCGCCTGGAAACATCTTCTTGTAACCGAACCTGCGATGGGCGGCCTTGCGGTTGGGTTTCCGGTTTATCTTCGTGCCGGCGCGATTCATCAGGCAATTCGAGGCGCGGCTTTCGCGGCGCAGAGTCGTTAGGTCAGGGATTCTTCGGGTTCCGAGGCATTGCCGCGAGAACTTGCCAATCTCGATCTCGGCCTGAATGAGTCAACTTCCGTGAGCGGGCGTGTAGTGAATGGTGAATCGTTCCCAGATCTCGCCGCCGAGCTCCTTGCCATAGAGGTCGGTCAGGGACTTGCGGCGGTGGATGTTGAGGTCGAACAGCTCCAGGTGTTATTACCGGTCTAAAACGGCCGCGATCCCAGCGATTCTGACGCCATTGGGGTCGCCGGTTCTGACGTCGCCAGCCACTGGTGGGCGGCTGGCGACGACGGCGTCGGCGCAACAGCCTCGGCAGTGACGTTGTGGAGTTAGCGGCAGACTCCTCCGCTCGGGTTATCTTCACAGTGCGGCGCTTGATCGGAGCGGTTATGGCTCGGCCGGCGGATCGGGATTTCTCCACGAGGCGGTCGGCAATCGCAGTTGCGCGGTGCCTCCATGTGCCGGATCGATCCCCGATCAGACCGGCGCCGGCCAGCAGGATGTTCGGGTTCGTCGGATGCATTTTCAGGCTGGCGATGTACAGGTTGGTGAGCCCGTTGCCCTCATCCAGCGCTTGCCACATCTGTCCGCCGTCTGTGCGCTTTAGGATGCCGACGCCCCCGCGGACTGCACCGAGCAGATTGGAATTGGCGGCTTCGCGGCCGAAGATCCCCGACGAGACGTAAGCCACGCTGGAGTTGCCCGGATTGATCGCTACATACCGCGCCAGGTTGTCGCCGCCGGGCGCCGCACTCATCGGAATCCCGGCCAGTTGATCTTGGGCTGGATGACGCGTATCCGGACGCTGGACGGGTTTGTGGTGGTTCAGAGCGGAACCCCTCGCGTGCGCTTTCCGAGTGAAGTCCCCCGATCCAGATCATGACGGCCGAAGACCGGGGGGGCATTCAGGGCCATCGAAACCATCTTTCCAATTTGACCGGCAGAAACGGACCGTGCGATCGCGTTTTTCGACGGGCGATATCGAACCAGCGATGCCGGCCCATCTCCGTCTGCTTTCACGCTGGGATGCTCGCTACGTAGATCTGCCGTAGCGCGCGATACGTAACCGCGCCGCTCGGTCACTCCAGCGGTTGAGACCGTAGCAAAATCCGAAGGGGCGCAATCCGGCCCACGCGAGCCAAGAAAAGCGCCACCTCCGTTTTCTTGCCGATCCAAACAACAGGAACTGGGTTAGTGCGAAGCCGATAGCTCCGTTCTCCGCCGGGCTCAGGCGAGGTCGTACCGATCCAGGTTCATCACCTTGTTCCACGCAGCCACGAAGTCCTTCACAAACGCCTCCTTCGAGTCGTCACATGCATAGACTTCCGCGATTGCCCGGAGTTGGGAGTTCGAACCGAAGACAAGATCGGCGCGAGTGCCGGTCCACTTGATTTCGCCCGTCGCGCGATCATGCCCCTCGAATACGCCCTCGGTAGAGGAGGGCTCCCACTTGGTACGCATGTCGAGCAGGTTGACGAAGAAATCATTCGTCAGCGCCTCGGGCCGTTTGGTGAAGATGCCGTGCTTGGACTGCCCGAAGTTCGCATTCAGGGCGCGCATGCCGCCGACGAGGACCGTCATCTCGGGTGCCGTCAGCGTGAGCAATTGCGACCGATCCACCAGCAGTTCCTCCGCCGGTCTTTGGTCTCCCTTCCGCTGGTAGTTGCGGAACCCGTCCGCGGCCGGCTCCAGCACGGCAAACGAATGCACGTCAGTCTGCTCCTGCGACGTGTCCATACGCCCCGGCGAGAAGGGAACCTTCACGTCGTGTCCAGCCTTCTTCGCGGCTGCCTCGACTGCAGCGCAGCCGCCCAGTACGATCAGGTCCGCCAGCGAGACCTTCTTCCCGCCGGACTGCGAGCCGTTGAACTCCGTCTTAATCGCTACCAGCTTGGTAAGCACCTTCGCCAATTCGGCTGGTTGATTCACTTCCCAATCCTTCTGTGGTGCAAGGCGAATGCGCGCCCCGTTCGCCCCGCCGCGCTTGTCGGAGCCGCGGAACGTCGCCGCCGACGCCCAGGCAGTCGTGACCAGTTGGGAGATCGACAGTCCGGATGCGAGGATCTGGGCCTTCAGAGCGGCAATGTCCCGCTCCCCGGCCAATTTGTGATCCACGGCGGGAATCGGGTCTTGCCAGATCTGGGGCTCGGTAGGGACCAGCGGGCCGAGGTAGCGCGAGAGAGGTCCCATGTCGCGGTGCGTCAGCTTGAACCATGCCCTGGCGAACGCGTCTGCCAACTCCTGCGGATGCTCGAGGAAGTGCCTCGCGATCGGCTCATAGATCGGGTCCATCCTCAGGGAGAGGTCGGTGGTGAGCATGAACGGGGCATGCCGCTTTGAAGGATCGTGGGCATCCGGAACGGTGCCCGCTCCAGCCCCGCCCTTGGGAGTCCACTGGTTCGCGCCGGCGGGGCTCTTCGTGAGCTCCCACTCAAAGCCGAACAGGTTCTCCAGGTAGTTGTTGCTCCACTTGGTTGGGGTGGTGCTCCAGGCGCCCTCCAACCCGCTGCTGATTGTATCGACGCCTTTGCCGGTGCCGAACGTGTTTTTCCAGCCGAGGCCTTGCTCCTCGATGGGGGCCGCCTCGGGTTCGCGGCCGACGTACTTGCTCGGGTCGGCGGCTCCGTGGGTTTTTCCGAATGTGTGGCCGCCGGCAATGAGCGCAACGGTCTCCTCGTCATTCATCGCCATGCGGGCGAACGTTTCCCGGATATCGCGTGCCGCGGCAATTGGATCGGGCTTTCCATTGGGCCCTTCCGGGTTCACGTAAATCAGGCCCATCTGAACCGCGCCGAGAGGATTGTCAAGCTGACGGTCGCCGGTGTAGCGCTGGTCCCCCAGCCACGTGCCTTCAGACCCCCAGAAAGTGTCGTCGGGCTCCCAGACATCCTCGCGCCCGCCGCCAAAACCGAAGGTCTTGAAACCCATCGACTCCAAGGCGACGTTGCCGGTCAGAATCATGAGGTCGGCCCAGGAGATTTTCCGGCCGTACTTTTGCTTGACCGGCCAGAGCAACCGGCGCGCCTTATCGAGGCTCACGTTGTCCGGCCAACTGTTGAGGGGCGCAAATCGCTGTGTTCCGGAACCCGCGCCGCCTCGGCCATCGGCGATACGGTACGTGCCGGCGCTATGCCACGCCATACGAATGAAGAACCCGCCGTAGTGGCCATAATCGGCGGGCCACCAGTCCTGCGATGCCGTCATCAAGGCATGGAGGTCCTTGATCACGGCATCCAAATCGAGGCTTTTGAACTCTTGCGCGTAATTGAACTCCTTGTCCATCGGGTCGGACAGAGGGGAGTGCTGGTGCAGGATCTTCAGATTTAGCTGGTTCGGCCACCAGGTCGCATTCGACGGGGCCCCAGCCTGAGTGGGTCTGAACGGACACTTCGCTTCGGTTGACATGCGTAGATCCTCCTTCGAATTCAAAAATAGCAACTGCTGCGAACTACGAACATATCCTAGCGCGTTCGCATCGCGCAATTGTCATCGCAGAGTTCTGAAGGGAGGATCGCGCGGCGGGATCGGCGAAAACCGGTAGGCCGCGGCAAAGCCAGGGAGGTCAAACTGGCCGAGGCATGGCACCCCAAGAAGGACCGGCGACTCGCGCGATAACTCCATCGCCCGGCGGGCGCGCCGTTTTCTGGAGCAGGGAACAGGGACAATCCGGAAGGGCCAGGCCGCTTCTACGCCACCATCTCGCGGGAATCCGGCTGACGAGTTTCCGTTTCGCGGGAGACCAAGGCAAGCCCGCAGATTCTTTCCAACTTCGCTGTGCCGCAAGCGTGGTCTTCGCAATGCCCGGCGATTTCGCGCAGCAGATCGTGCCGGTATTCTTCAACCCGACGCAGCTCCGTGGTGGCGCACTCGATGTTGGTTTGTGTTACGGAAACACGTAATGCATGCCTTGCCCGGTCCACGAGATCGAGGACCCGCAAGTATTGGTCGGCCAGTTGTTCTCTAAGGTCGCAGTGCATTACTGTTCCAGAGTACAAAGAATTATTCCTTCGAGAAAGGCTTGAACCTACTAGGCCTTCTAGTAGTGATTTCGGATGGAATTGCAGTTGCAACCACACTCTGATTGCGGTCAACGTTAACTAAGCCGATCAGAAGGGCATGGAATACGGCATTTTCTTGCGCCACGCGGGGAATTACCCCGAGATAGCAGTGCTTGAGTACTAGTGAGCAATATAGTACCGGCAGTATCGATAATCCATGGGGTGGTTCAAATATTCCGGATCTCCAGGCAGAAACCGCCGCGAATGAAACCGGCGAACCGGGTAAAACGGGCATGGACGCTGGAATAGCTTGAATCGCCGCGGCGGCGAAGCGACTGGGAACTTCAAGCCCGCGGGCAGCGATGCCGGCCACAACTTCCGCTAAAATCATTTTGGCAGGATGTCCCGCTTCCTTATTGCCGCATCGCTAATGCAGGCCGGACTGGCGGCCTCCGCCCTTGCCCAGGGTACGCCGTTGCGGTCGCCCTGGGATGCCCATGCAGTGACCATGACGGAGATGCCATGGAGTTGCCCGGCGGTGCCGCGCCTCCCGCATGATTTTTCGACCAACTCCTACTACATCGATTCGCATCACTCCGTCATCGATCCCGTTTTGAAGAAACGGTACGAGGATTCGGTGGCGCCCATCGACGGCTTCTCCCGCGGCGTGGTCGCGGCCGCCGACGCGTATCGGACGAAGGGCAGCCGTGGCGCGGCGGAATGCGTGACCGCGCTCCTGGCCGGGGCTGCCGCGCAGAAGGCCTTGGCCGGAAGCATGGATGGCCATCAGTCGTCCTACGTGCAAGGCTGGAACCTGGGATCCTGGGCCGTCGCCTGGCTCAAAGTGCGGTCGAGTGGTGTCGCCTCCGCCGAACAAGCGGCTGAAATCCGAGCCTGGCTTAAAAAGCTGGCCGAAGAGAATCGCGGCTATTACGAAAAGAAGCGCCGTCAGAATTCAACCGATGCGATCAACAACCACCTCTACTGGGCCGGCTTCGCCATCTCCGCAGCAGCCATCGCCAACGACGACCACCGGCTCTTCGAATGGGGCATGGATGCGTACCGGCGCGGCGCAAAAGACATCCGCGATGACGGGACACTGCCCAGGGAAATGGATCGCGGCCAAATGGCGCTGCACTATCACCTCTATGCGCTAGCCCCGCTCGTGCTGTTGGCCGAGTTCGGCGAGGCGAATGGCTTGGACCTGTATGCCGAACGCGATTACGCCATTCGGCGTTTGGTAGCGCGCGCGATCGGCGGCCTGCGGGACCCAAGTTTCTTTGAGCGCCAGACCGGCGTCCACCAGGTAACCACGCCTCGGATCGAAGCTTGGGAAATAGGCTGGGCTGAACCTTGGCTTCGGCGTTTTCCGGATCCGGCGATTGCGGAGCTGCTGGCCAAAGCTCCCTGGCTGAATTTCACGACGTGGGGCGGGCTGCCGCCGCCATAGCCGTTGGAGTAGCGGCCAGAGGAGTCCATCACGCTTGCGCTCCGCGATGGCAACGCGCCAGAATGAGGTTTGCCTGCCGGCGTTTTCAGTAGCCGGCGTGGTCCATGACGGCAGGCTGGACCTTTTCCGGAGAGCGACTCAAGGAAGACTAAGTATGCCGATCCCCTTTGCAACCGACTCGCGCATCGTGATGACACTCGATGCGGGCGGCACCAGTCTGAAGTTCTCGGCCGTGCGCGGCAACCGGCCGCTGATCGACACTTTCAGTTTGCCCACCGAAGCGGACGATCTGGATCGCTGCTTGGGAAACATCGTGCGCGGATTCGAAAGCATGAAGCGGTCGTTGCCGGAGCCTCCGGTGGCCATCAGTTTTGCTTTTCCCGGTCCCGCGGATTACCCCAGCGGCATCATCGGCGACCTAGGCAACTTGCCGGCCTTCCGTGGCGGCGTCGCGCTGGGGCCAATGCTCGAAGATAAGTTCGGCATACCGGCGTATATCAATAACGATGGTGACCTGTTCGTCTACGGCGAAGCCATCGCTGGCTTTCTACCTTATGTCAATGGCCTGCTCGAAGAGGCCGGCAGTCCTAAGCGCTACCGCAATCTGTTCGGCATCACGCTGGGCACGGGCCTGGGCGGTGGTATCGCGCGTGACGGAGAGTTGTTCATCGGCGACAATTCCATCGGCGGTGAAGCGTGGCTGCTGCGCAACAAGCTGGATCCCGGCATTAACGCCGAGGAAGGCGCCTCTATCCGCGCGGTGCGCGGCGTGTATGCTCAGTGGGCGGGCATACCGTTCGACCAGGCGCCGGAACCCAAGGCCATCTTCGACATCGGGATGGGGCTTGCCCCGGGGAACCGTCGAGCGGCCACCGAAGCGTTCTGTCGGCTCGGGGAAGTTGCGGGCGACGCCATGGCGCAGGCGCTGACGTTGATCGATGGCTTGGGCGTGATCGGTGGCGGCATCGCCGGCGCGCATCCGTTGTTCCTGCCGGCGCTGGTGGATGCAGTCAACGGCGTTTACGATTCCGGCAGCGCCGCCTGGTTGCGCGTGCATACAACATCGAGGACCCGTCGCAGCGCGAGCAGTTTCTGAGTGGCGAGACGCGCCAGATCCGCGTCCCCGGGTCGGCGCGCGCGGTAGTTTACGATTCCCTGGCGCGCACTGCCATCGGCATCTCCCGCCTGGGAACCAGCGAAGCCGTGGCAATCGGCGCTTACGCATTCGCCCTGCGGCGCCTTTAGCCCGAAGTCGCGCGATATTTCGCCCGACGGAGTAGATTTGTTCTTGGGCTGGCCCTACGCGGCTGCGGTGCTGGTTTTCGCGGTTGCTACGTTATTGTGGGTTTTGTTCTTGCTTCCCGGTGGCCGCCCGCGCCGCTTGGCTTCCGTCATCCAGCTCGGCGGCCTTCCCCGTCCGCGCACTCTGGCGAGCGCTAGTCTCTCCAGGCTTTCGATGGCGGATTGGAGCCGCAGGCGCTCCGCTTTCAGTTCTTCCAGGATCTTGGCAACGTCCATTTACTACCTCCCCTCCGAAATACGGGATCAACTTATCCCGAATTGGAATATCCGAAGTATCCTTCGATTGTTCTAAGTATACACCCCGATTTTCATTGGGGCATACGTTAATTTTTACGAACAATACAGCACTGAGGCTAGTGATTTACTCCGGCGGCTGCGTATCATTCGAGGCAGTACCTTCGCTGGCGCGAATGGGTTGCCTACGGCTCCAGTAAGCATAGAACGGGAGTCCCAGCAGTATCAGGGCAATTCCCATAATCGACTCCCGGGGCGAGTCCCATAGTGTGGAAATAACGAATATACCCGCGACCAAAACAAACAAAATCGGCACCACCGGATAGCCCAGGGTGCGATAAGGGCGTGGCAACTCCGGCCTTTTTCTTCGCAAGACGATCACGGCGGCGGTCGCAATGCCATAGAGGATCCAGCTAGAGAATATTACGTAGGTGAACAACTGGCGGTAGCTGCCGGAGAGCACTAGCAAGGCCGACCACGTGCACAGTGCCAGAATGGAGACGCCCGGCGTGCGGTGCTTTTCATCCACGCGTGCGATGGCGCGGAAGAAGTAGCCTTGTCGCGCGGCGGCGTAAGGGACGCGGGCGCCGGTGAGGATGGAGCCGTTGAGGGCGGCGAAGATGCTGATCATGGCGGCTAGCGAAACGCCGCCGGCGCCGGCGGCGCCCAGAATGCTGCGCATCATTTCTCCCGCCACGCGCGGGCTCGCGCCCACCTGCCCGGGGGAGAGCACGCGAAAATAGGCGGCGTTGGCAAGCAGGTAAATAGCGATCACGGCGAGTGTTCCGCCAATCAGCGCGCGCGGCAGATTGCGCTGCGGGTCGCGCACCTCGGAGGCCACCATGGCCACGTTGTTCCACCCGTCGTAAGCCCACAGCGCCGCTACCAGCGCGGCGAAGAAGCCGGCCGCGGTCAATGTGGCCGGCGGCACGGAGCCAGCCGCATCGGGCGCGTGTGGGCTGCCGAATCCTAACCCCGCCACGATGATGCCCGCGATCAACGCTACTTTCACCGCGGTCACCGCGACCTGCACATCGCCGCCCAGCTTGACTCCGAAATAATTCAGCCACGCCAGCGCCGCAATCAACCCGATCGCCAGCAACTGGCCCCAGCGCAGATCGAGCGGAGCGCCGTGCGGACCGAGCGGCAGCGGCAGCCGGTAAAACACGCCGTCCAGCGCGGGAAAAAAATTGGCGAGGTAATAGAAGAAACCGGTGGCCAAGGTAGCGATGGAACCGCTCTTGGCCACCCACATCTGCGTCCAGCTATACAGGAATCCCCAGAGCGGGCCGTAGGCTTCCCGCAGGTACGCGTATTCGCCTCCGGCCTCCGGAATGGCCGCGGCCAGTTCGGCGTAGCTCAGCGCGCCGGCCAGCGTCAGCAAGCCGCCGAAAATCCACACCACAAATACCCAGCCTGGTTTGCCCACGCGTAAAATCATGTCGTGAGGAACCAGGAAAATGCCGCTGCCGATCACCGTGCCAATCACGATGGAGGCTGCGGCCCAAGGGCCCAAGTCGCGCTTCAATTCGACTGGAAGAGCACGTGTCATCGCATCCTCGCCAGCGCGCGTCCCAGCCAGGACGCCGCCAGGCCGCAGCCAAAAGTCACCGTGGCTCCAATCATGACATACCAGGTAAACGCGACCGGCGTTTCGAAGCGGACCCACAGCGCCGCCGAGAGGCCGGCCACCACCCCGGCGATGGCGGCCCATTCGCCGGGCCGCCGCGTGAGCACGCCCAACAGAAAAACGCCCAGCAAGGCGCCAGAAGGTATCGAAGCAATCGTCAGCCCGGCCTCGAGCACCGATCGCGAGTGGCGCGCCGCGTAGGCTATCCCGATCAACACCACCGCCCACGCAACCGTGGCCAGGCGCGCCCGGCGCATCGCTCCGCGCTCACCGGCCGGTCCTGCGGCTCCGCGCAGAAAATCGACCACCACGGTCGACGAGAGGGCATTCAGCGCCGCGCTCAGGTTGGCCATCGCCGCCGCCAGGATCGCCGCGATGGCGAGGCCGGCCAAGCCGCGCGGCAGGCTGTCCCAAATGAATTGAGGATAGATGCGATCGGCCGCCGGCGCAGCGCGGCCGAGGTCGCCATAGTAGACCCAGAGCAG
>Ga0181520_10013165_pt1 | contig 10488 bp, 6 predicted proteins | sample PEATcosm2014_Bin_29_FD_132451 | JGI IMG/M metagenome (GOLD analysis project Ga0181520, IMG submission 132451) | Peatland microbial communities from MTU Mesocosm Facility, Houghton, MI, USA - PEATcosm2014_Bin02_30_metaG | ecosystem: Environmental > Terrestrial > Soil > Wetlands > Peat | place... | reverse complement strand
CTGCGTCGGGGAGGGGCGCGGCCACGCCGGGCGTGGCCGGGGGAGAGGTCTGCGCCCGCCGAGAAAGGATTAGGCAAATCCGCTTTTCCAAGCGTCGCCGCTCTTTATCCTAAAGCCTATGCCCCGACGCGGAGAGGGGCCACGGGGAGGACCCGCAGTCGCTGTCGGGTCGGCAAACAATCTCGCATAACCCTCGAATTCCCTTTCGCAGATGCGAGAAGTGATTTTTGCGAGAAGCTCAAACGGCAGAAGGCGGAGTTGCGGGCCGTGCGGCGCCTCTTCGAATCCCGGGTCCGCCACGCTTCTTCTCGCCCCTCCCTGTGGCGGGGAGGGGCGCGGCCACGCCGGGCGTGGCCGGGGGAGAGGTCCGGAGCGAACGCCGATTATCGAACTGCAATTTTTGCAAGAGGCTCGACAGTCTCTATAGCCGCCCGATGCAGCGCGGGCGCGGTCCTCGACTACTCAAATTCAATATTGGTCGGCGTAAAGGCGATGCGAATCTGCGGTCCAGCCCCTTCCCGCACAAAGAACAGCGCCAGCGAGGAGCGATCGCGCAGCCGCAGCAAGGTGTATTGCGCGCGGAATTCCGGATCGCGGTAGAGATCCACGAGCCCCTCGAGTTCCTGCACGAACGAGTTCAACGCCGGTTCGCTCTTGAGAACGGACAGCGCGTGTTCGCCGCCCAGCGGATCGACCAACACCTGTTCGCCGGTCTTCGGATCGGTGCGGTAGTACGGCAGGTTCTTGATCGGAAACTTCTTCGGAAAAACCTGGCACAAGATGAGGTCCGGTTTGATGTCGAGGATCCGGCGCGGGTCGAACTTCTCGTGACCGGCCAGGCCGCGACCGAGCGCGGCCTGGCGATGCGCGATCACCGGGTCGGCAATGCCCAGCGCGTCGTAGGTGCGCAATTTGCTGTAATACGGCGTCACGCCGGCCGCCAACGTGAACAGCGTTGTGCGGCGGTCGGGAATCAACCGGTGCAGCGCTTCGGCCATCGGACGATACAACGCAAGATACGCGCCCTCTTGCAGAAATAGCGTGAAATGCGGTGGGTAGAATAGCGTCCAGACCTGGCTGGCGACGATCGCGCCGATCGCCAGGATTTTCCGCCAGGTCGCCGACGCCGGCCGGCGTTCGTTCGCGCGTTGCAGCCAGAGCGGCGCGACATCCGCCATCAGCCACGCGACGAGCGGAACCGCCGGCAAGAGAAATCGGGAATACGGCATGTAATCGCCGCCGAGGTAGACGGCCACGGCCAGTTGCGTCAGCAGCCAAATGAAACCGATGCGGAGGCGCGGCTTCAGTTCGGCGCAGCGCCGAAAGTAGTTCGCCGTCAGGCCGACTGTCGCCGCGGCAACCGGGCACGCGACAAACCAGGTGGCCAGGTACTCGAGACCGCGCGCCGCCAAGGCGGGGCTGCCGCCGTCCAGCTTCACATAATAGGAAATGGGAAACGGGCGGCCGAAGTAATGCCAGCGCCACGCCAGCACGGGCGCGAAAATCGCGACGAAGAAACCGCCGGCGAGGATGGCGTTTTTCCACCGCCGCGCGCGCGGGCCGTAGGCGGAGACGAGACCGATCGCCAGCCCGGCGAACACGACGGCTTCCATCCGCACGATCGCGGCGACGCCGAGCGCCAAACCGGCCGGCCACGCCGAACGGCCGCGCTCGACGCAACGTTCGACCGCGAGAAAACCGCCAAACGCCAGGGCCGCAAAGAAAACGGCTTCCAGGCCGGAATGCAGGTAGACCCACAACGCCGGTTGCGTGGCGGCCCACCAAAAGCCGGCCGTCGCCAGCGCCGCGGGGCCGGCGGCATCCTTGCGCCGCGTGGTGCGGGCCGCCAGCGCGAACAAGATGAACAGGAACCCGAGCACGTTCAGCAGCAGCGCCGTGCCGAGCGGATCGAAATAAAGGAAGCGCTTGGCGAGGCCGATCAGCAGCGCGAAAAAAAACGCCGTCGAAGATTCGACGCGTTCGCCCGGGTTGAAATTGAGGCCGTGGCCGTCGGCAAAATTCTCGGCGCACCGAAAGGTGATAAACGCGTCTTCGAACACGGCGAAATGGAAAAGTTTGCCGACGATCACGCAGAACAACGCCAGCAGGAGAATCTGGCGCACGCGCCGGCGGCGCCGCGCCTCGCGCTTGCGGCGTCGCGCCGCCCGCCACCGCCGCCACAGGCGGACGGCCCACGACGGCTCCGGCCCCAGCGGCGCATCGACCTGTGGCTCGATCGGCGGCGGGCCATCGCCGCGATTTGCTGGCGCGAATTCGCTGTCCGTTGTTCTTCCCCGAACGTGGCCCGCTGAGGTTCTGACGCAGATTTCCCCGGCGCTATGTTTTGCATAATTCCGGCGCCAAGGCAACGGCCGCGCGACGGAAAATCGTCACGCGGCCGGACCGAACTCCGCCAGCGCCGGCGGGTACGGCGCGAAAAAACTCTGTTGCTGCAAATAGGCGACGTCGTCACGGTCGATCCACGAAACCAGAACCGCGTTGACGGCGGCGAGCGGGATGCGGCGGGCGCGGAAGCGGTCGAGCAGCGCCAGGAATCCGCGTTTTTCCTGGGCGGTCAGCGCCTTCTTGAAGTAGCCGAAGGCGTGTTCCAAAACGTTGATCGTCGGGCCCGGCTTGATCGCTTGCGCCAGCGTCGCCAGCAACATCGTCTGGTAATTTGCGGTCGTCTCGTCCAACAGCCGGCGCGCGGCGTTGGCGACGATCGCGCCGAGTTGCTTCGCGGTCGTCTGCCGGCAAGCCATCAACAGGAGTTTATGGCGGGCCTGAAAATCGACGAGCGCGCGAGCCGTCCGCAACCGCCGCGCGCGGCGGAAATCCGCCAGCGTGAACAGGCGCGTCAGAAACCGCTCGCGAACGGCGAAACTCGTCAGGCGATCTTCGTCTTCCGCGGGGAGCAGGGGAAAGCGCGCCACGGCCTCGCCGGCGAAGAGCCCGGCGGTCTTGCCGATCGGGTTTTGCGACTTTTTCCCGCGATAGAGTTTGACGTCGGTCAGGCCGCACGACGGCGAACGCGCTTTGAACAGGAAACCGTCGACCGGCGGCAGATGCGCGAGCGCGTCCGCCGCGCAGGCCCGCATCGATTCAGTCAGGTCGCGGTTTGTTTCCGGCTGCCACAACCGCCGCTGACCGCGCCATTCGACGACTCGCACCGGCGGCCGGGGCACGCCGAGCCCGATTTCCATCTCCGGGCAAACTTCGATGACATTGACGAACGGCAGCAAGCGCGCCGCCACCGCCGATTCGCTCACTTCGCCGTTCCAGCGGCACGCGGCGCCGGCGAAACACTTGCTCAGGAAAATCGTCGGTCTCGCGAAATCCGGCATCGGCCTGCCTAGCCTCGTGTTCAGCGTCCCGGCGGGACCAGGTCATTGCGCACAAACAAGAAGTTCGGCCATGGCGCCTGCACGCGAAAACCATCGGTCTCGCCCTTTCGAAAAAGCTCGCCCATGTACCGGTAGCGCGTGAGAATGACCTGCAGATAGGGGTATTGCAGGCCGTCGAGCACGATCGCGTCGAATCGCCCGCGGTCGAATGCCGCGGTGATCTCGGCCGCCAGGGTGCGCCGCAGCGCCGTGTCCGGCGTGAGAAAGATGTCTTGCCAAATCGCCACGTGCGAGTAACTGCGCTTGCCGATGAACGGGCCGAGATAGCCGTGCGCCGGGATAAAAACCTCGCCCGGAAAAGCGCGCAGCGTCTGCAGCAACCGCGCGCCGGCCGCCGCGGCCGCCAGGCGCGGAACCTGCGCCGCGGCGTCGTATCGCAACAACGCAAACTGCACGAGGCACGCCGCGCCGATCGCCGCCGCCGCCAGCCGCCGCCGCGGCGCGGTCTCGGAGAAACGCTTCGCCGCATCGGCAAAGCCCAGCGCGGCGACAATGGCCATCGCCGCCGCGGCGGTCAGAAAATCGTTTTCCGCGCCTTGGGCTTTCGTGTAGGTCAGCCACGAAATGCCGCCGGTCCCGGCCAGCAGGGCCGCGTAAAACCAAGTCGTCGCGCGCCGCCGCCCGGCGACGAGATGCGCCGCGACGGCCACCGCGGCGACGGGGGTTTGGCCCAACACAAATTCCGTCCAGAAGGCCCATGGCGGATGGCCGTTAAATGGCTGTTGCGCCGGAATGACGAAACAGTAGCGCCAAACCCACCCCCCCGAAGCGCGGTCGAGCGCCGCCGCCGCCGCCGCCAGCGCGGCGAAATAAGTCGCCAGCAACGGCAGGGCGCGCCGGCGTCGCACGACAACGACCCAGCAAAGGATCGGCGCGATCGCGGGCAATGTCGTTTGCTTGGTGAGCGTGGCCACGGCGGCCAACAGCCCGGCCGCCACGCCCGCCGCCGCCGACTCGCCAAACCGCACAAGGGCGACCGCGGCCAAAAAAAACAACAGGAACAGCGAATCCACCCGCGCCACATCGAGCCAGTCGCCGCAGGCGCGATACGTCGCGGCGAAGAAGCCCGCGGCGAACAACGCCCATAACGCCCCGCGTTTTTCCCGGCGGACGATTTCGAAAATCAGGCCGAAGCAGCCCAGCGACGCGATCAACGAGACCAGGCGCAGCGGCGCGAAACCGTCGCCCAACGCGCGGCACGCGATCGCCGCGACGTAGTAATAAAATGGCAAGTACAGCACCGCCAGGAAATCCAGCGAGGGCGGCGGATAGAGCGGCAGACCCGCGACGACCCGCCGCACGTGGTCGAGGATCAACCCCTCGCCCCACTGCAACTCGAACGGATAGCGCAGGCGCGCCAGCGCGACGGCCACGTACAACAGCAGGAACCCGGCCGACAGCGCGCCGATCAACGCCGCCACGGCGATGACCACGGGCGAACGGCCCGCGTCGGTCTCTGGGGTTTTGCGGTCAGCCATGTCTTCCACTTCCGGTCGCATCATCTTCGGAAACCGCCGGGTCGTTGCGCACGAACAAAAAATCCGGCCGCGTCACAATGCCGGACTTCGGCCAAAACTCGTCGTTGCGAAAAAGTTCGCCGACGTAGCGATAGCGCGTCAACAGGATCCGCAGGAAGGGGTAGTCCAGATCGTCGAGCACGATCGCGTCGAATCGCCCGCCGGCGAACGCCGCCGTGATCTCGGCCTCCAGGGCGCGTTTGGCCGCGCTGTCGCGCGTGTGAAAAACGTCTTGCCAGCCCTGCGCGTGGGAGTGGCTGCGTTTGCCGATTGACGGCCCGAGATAGCCATGCCCCGCAATGAACACCTCGCCCGGAAAGACGCGCAGCGTGGCGAGCAGCCGCCCACCGGCGGCCGCGTCCGCCGGGCTCGGAACCAGCGCCGCGGGGTCGTAACGCAGCGACGCAAACTGCGCCAGACAGAGGGCGGCGATCGCGGCGATCGCCAGGCGCTGCGCCCTCGGTCGCCCGGCAAACATCCGCACCGCCTCGGCGAAGCCGAGCGCGGCGACGATCGCCAGGACGGCCGCGAGCGGCAGAAAATTGTTGTCGGCGCCGCCGCTTTTCGTGTACGCGAGCCAGGAGATGCCGCCGGTTCCGGCCAGCAACGCCGCGTAAAACCAGGTCTCCGCGTTCCGCCGCCCGAACCACCCGCCAGCGAGATACGCGACCGCCGCCATGGCCGCAATCGGCGTTTGGCCGAAAATGAAAACCGTCCAGAACGCCCACGGCGAATGGCCGCTCATGGGCTGCTGCGCCTGATATGTGAAGCAGTAGCGCCAAAACCAGCCGGCCGACGCCCGATCGAGCAGAAACGCGGCGACCGCGAACGCCGCGCCAAAGCTCGCCAACAACGGGACGGCGCGCCGGCGTCGATAGAAGACGGTCCAGCAAACCAGCGGGGCCAGCGCCGGCAACGCCGTTTGCTTGGTGAGCGTTGCCGCGGCGGCCAACAAGCCGGCGGCCACGCCCGCCGCCGCCGAGTCGCCGAACCGCACGCACGCGATCGACGCCAAGAGGAAGAACAGGAACAGCGAATCGACGCGCGCCAGGTCGAGCCAGGCGCCGCACGCGCGGTAGGTCGCCGCAAAGAGCCCAGCGGCGAACAGGGCCCAGAGCGCCCGGCGTTGCTCGCGGCGAACAACCTCGAAAATCAGGACAAAGCAGCCGAGCGCCGCGATCGACGAAACGACCCGCAAAGCAAACAAACCATCGCCGAACGCCCGGCAAGCCAGCGCCGCAACATAGTAGTAAAGCGGCGGATAAAGCGCCGGAATGAAATCCAACGACGGCGGGGGGTACAGCGGCAGGCCCGCGATGACCCGCCGCACATGGTCAAGCATCGACCCCTCGATCCATTCCAATTCAAACGGAAAGCGCATGCGAAAATACGCGACGGCGGCGAAAACCACGAGGCCCGCGACCGACGCCGTGGCGATCAGCGCCTCGGCGGCGAGGGTAAACGGCGAACGCCCCGGTCGCGCCGGAAGTTGTTCGCTTTCGCTCATCTTTCCTGCTCCCATTTCGGCCGTCTCACGGCGGAGCGAGGTCATTGCGCACAAACAGAAAATTCGGCCAGGGCATTTGCTTCGGAAAATCGCGCGTCTGGCCGCGCAACCGATACCTCTTCAATATGGTTTGCACAAATGGGTAATACAGGCCGTCGAGGACGATCGCGTCGAACTGCCCGCGCTCGAACGCGGCGGTGATCTCGGCTTCGAGAGCGCGCTTGGTCGCCTCGTCGCGCGTGCAAAAAACATCCTGCCAACTCATCAGATGCGAGTGGCTGCGTTTGCCGATCGACGGGCCGAGATAGCCGTGCGCGACGATGAAGACGTCGCCTGGAAAAACGCGCAACATCGACAACAATCGCGCGCCGGCCGCCGCGTCCGCCGCACTGGGAATCAGCGCCGCGGGGTCGTAGCGCAGCAGCGCAAACTGCGCGAGACACAGCGCGCCGATCGTCGCGGCCGCCAACCGGCGGCGCCATGCCATCGCAAATGCGCGCCCGGCCGCGTCGGCAAATCCCAGGGCGGCGACGATCGCGAGCGCCGCGGCGGCGGGCAGCAGACTGTTGTCGACGGCGCCCGCTTTCAGGTAGGTCAGCCACGAAGTGACGCCGGCCCCCAGCAACAAGGCGGCGTAAAACCATGTTTCGGCGTTGCGCCGCGCGCGCTGCCCGGCGACGAGAAACGACGCCGCGGCCACGGCGGCGATCGGCAGGTGGCCGAACACGAGGCCGGTCCAAAACGCCGCCGGCGAATGCGCAGTCAACGGCTGTTGCGACGGATAAACGAAACAGTAGCGCCAAAACCACCCCGCCGAGGCGCGATCGAGCAGCCAAACCGTCGCCGCCGAGGCCGCGGCAAAGGTCGCCAGCAACGGCCAGGCCCGCTGGCGGCGATAACAGACGGCCCAGCACAGCAGCGGCGCCAGGGCCGGGGCCGCCGATTGCTTGGTGAACGTCGCCGCCGCGGCCAGCAAGCCGGCGGCGACGCCGAGCGCCGCCGACTCGCCAAAGCGAACGAGGAGGACCGTCGCCAAGAAGAAGAAAAGGAACAAGGAATCCACGCGCGCCAGGTCGAGATAGTAGCCGCACACGCTGTTGGCCGCCGCAAAGAGTCCCGCGGCGAAAACGGCCCACAGCGGCGCGCGCGTCTCTCGGCGGACAATCTCGAAAATCACGGCGAAACAGCCGAGAGCGGCGGTGAACGAAACCAGGCGCAACGGGAAGAATCCGTCGCCGAAGACGCCGCCGGCCGCCGCGGCGACATAGTAATAAAACGGCGCATAAACCGCCGGAATGAAATCCAGCGACGGCGGCGGATAGACCGGCAATCCGGCCACGACGCGCCGCACGTGGTCGAGCACCAGTCCCTCCAGCCATTCCAGCTCGAACGGGAAACGCAGGCGCAGGGCCGCAACGACCGTGAAAAGCAGCAGGGAGGCGACGGAGGCAGCGCCGATTAACGCCGCCGCCGCGAAGACAAATGGCGAGCGAGCGACGCGGCCGTTGGTGTAATCGGGGTTTTCGGGATTGGCGGCCATGCGCACGATCGGCGATCACTCGCCCTTCTTGCCGACCGGAATCCGGAGGCGCATGCCGGCTTGCAGATACTTGCCGCTGACTTTGGGATTGTAGCGTCGGATCATGTGCACCGACGTGTTGTAATGGCTGGCGATCGAGGCGAGCGTGTCGCCGTGCTTGACGCGGTAAACGATCGTGCCGCCGTTGCGCCCGCCGGCCGGCCGCTTGAGTTGCGCGACTTGTTTGTCTTCCAGATAGATCTGCTCCGGCTGCGCCGCCGCCAGTTGTTTCTTGATTTGCTCGGCTTTGGCGCCGGGCACGTACAAACGATATGGAATCGAATTGGGGGGCGTCGTCGAGCCCAGCAGTTCCGGGTTGATGGCCTTGAGGTCTTCGTACGACACGCCGATGAAATCCCCGAACTGCCGCAGATCGACGACGCCGTTCAGCTCCACCGTCGTCACGTCCAGCGCCGGTTCGGGCGAGACAATAATGCCGTACATCTCCGGGTCGCGCGCAATGATCGCCGCGGCGAAGAATTTTGGCACGTACGAAATGGTCTCGCCGGGCAGCGGCAGGCGCCAGTAGTCGGAATGCCCGGTGGCCGCGATGACGCGGGCCACGCCGTTCTCGCCGCAGTTGTAGGCGGCCAAGGCCAACGCCCAATCGTTAAACATCGCATGCAGGTCTTTGAGGTAGTGGGCCGCGGCGCGGGTGGACTTGATCGGATCGCGGCGCTCGTCGACCCAGTCGTCGATCGTCAGCCCGTAATTCTTGCCGGTGGCGGCGACAAACTGCCAGACGCCGACCGCCGCCGCTCGGCTGTACGCGTAGGGGGAAAACCCGCTCTCGATGATCGGCAGATACGCCAAATCTTCCGGCAAACCTTCTTCGCGCAGGATCGCCCGGATCATCGGCAGGTATTTGGCGCCGCGGGCGAGGTAGCGCTCCATCGTCACGCGGCCGGTCAAAGTGAAGTAGCCGAGCCAGTGCTCGACCTCGGGGTGGAAGTCGATGCCGATCAGTTGCTTTTCGATGGGAACGGGGGCGAAGCGGCCGGTCAGGCGGCCGATCCGCAACTGGGCGAGGCATAGCTCGAAGAACAGCGAATCGATCTTCTTGGCAATGTCGGGGGTTTTTTCGCGATCGATCGGCAGCAGCAGCACCTGCAGCGCCTGATTGTTCAGCGCCAGGGCCTGATCGTAGTGAGCGGCCTGGGTTTCCTCCGCGCCTTTGGCGAACAGCGCCTGCGCGTGATCGAGAATCTCCGCCGGGCCGGCTCCGGCCAGCAATTCCGGGGACTTGGGCTGCTTCACCAGATCGAGCGCATCGCCCGTTTTCGGGACGCTGTCGACCTTCGCCCCCGCGCCGGCGGTGGCGCAGCCGACGCTCGCGATGAGCGCGGCCAGGGCGGCGCAAGCAAGCAAGTAACGGACCATCCGCTTCCTTTCGCAAACCGAAGTTTGGAGTTTGCCACAAAACAAAGCGGATTTGAAGGGGAAATTTGCCGCGGTCGGTTTGGGCGATACTGGATTCGAACCAGCGACTTCCACCGTGTGAGGATGGCACTCTACCGCTGAGTTAATCGCCCGAAAAAACGGCGTATTATTACAACAAAAAAGGCGCAGCCGCAAGCGAAAAATGGGGGCGGGCCGAACGCGTCTGTCATAGGTTGTTCCCGGGCGTCCAACCGTCCAGTAGTGGCGCCAGTCGCTTCTCGCCCCGCCGGGCAGTCGTGCCGGGCAGTCGTGCCAGCCACTTCTGCGGCGCGCCCGCGGACCGCCGGGCAGTGGTGCTGCCGGGCTGCCGGGCTGCCGGGCAGTCGTGCCAGCCACTTCTGCGGCGCGCCCGCGGACCGCCGGGCAGTGGTGCTGCCGGGCTGCCGGGCAGTGGTGCCGGGCAGTGGTGCCGGGCAGTGGTGCCAGCCACTTCTGCGGCGCATGGCGTCACGTGCCGCCGGCCACGGTCGCCGACTGCTAATCTCCTCGCCAAATCACGCGTTTCGTGAATATTCGGCCTCCCAGAAAACTAGAAACGGTGTTTCACGCACGGTAGTTTACCGGCGATTTGTGCGTCGGATAGTTTTTCGCCTTTGTTGCAGATGTTTCGGAAGATTCGGCCGGCGCTTACGATGCGTCTAATCAGGCGTGGGCGGCAACGGGACGAACGGCGGCACGTAGGAACCGGGTGGAAATTGGTAAACGGCCGCAGGCGGCTGTTGCCAGAACCGGTCGCGCGCAGCGCGATATGCTCTGACGAACATCTTGTACGCGCCGCGATGGTCCAAGCGGGCTTCTTTGGTCGCGGCGTGGCACAGCGGCTGCGGTCGCTTTTTCAAATCATTCGGACGCGAATGCGGATCTTGCCGCAGCACGGCCGCCGCGCCCAGAACCTTGCGCTTCTCACTCACGAGCCGCTCGCGCGTTTCGATTTCGATGGCGTCGACCATCTCCCGCCATTTCGCGGCGCGTTGTTTCGCCGTCAGTTCGGCGAAGCACGGCAGCGGCGTCAGCGGAACCTCGTAACGGGTTGAATAATCG
>Ga0181520_10013163_pt1 | contig 10489 bp, 11 predicted proteins | sample PEATcosm2014_Bin_29_FD_132451 | JGI IMG/M metagenome (GOLD analysis project Ga0181520, IMG submission 132451) | Peatland microbial communities from MTU Mesocosm Facility, Houghton, MI, USA - PEATcosm2014_Bin02_30_metaG | ecosystem: Environmental > Terrestrial > Soil > Wetlands > Peat | place... | reverse complement strand
TGGGGGGCGTCGGAGGGGTGATCTTCGTCGGGAACATCGGTAAAGGACTCCTTTGCGTCACGGACAGCCCAGGTGGAGTCGTCGAATTCGGGGGTGGCCGCAGCGGGGTTGGCGGTAATTCCAACTCGCCAGTTCTTGTCGAGCAGAACCGGGGTACCCATGGTGGTTGCGTCGACGATGACCTGGGACGTGGAAGGAGCATTTGGCGGGACGGGGCGGGCGTGGCCATGCGACCGCAGCAGACTCTCCAGGGGAGAGGTAGGCTCGCGATGTGGCTGCTGGGGAACGAGATACTTCCCTGAACAGGCGATCACGACGACCATTGCGAAGGCCATGAAAGGTCGCTCAGAGAACTGTCGGTTCAAGACTCCTCCCGAATGCCGCGTGCTCTCCACTTTAATTCAGAAAAGTGCGGGCTCCAAGAAGAAGGGAACCGGCGGGGGCGTGTTGCATAAATGACCGACGTAGCCGGGCCCAAGCCCCTCAGGGATACCGTTGGCGAATTCTATCTCTTTTGTTTTCAGGCACTGGTCACGCTCGCCGTTTCCCAGACCGTTCACCATCTGGGATCTTATCTCCATGCAGCGTCGAGCAGTTTGAGGGCTGGTCCTGTAACCCGCCCCCGGAGGGCCCACCTCCATCTCTTATGCAGCAAAGCTTCCGCATTCGGTCTACATTCCTACCTCCTGCCTCAGCCGTCATGGCACACTTCGGCGAGGCACAGCACAAAGTGTGTGATGTGATCGTACGTGAAGTCAGTCCGTATCGTAAGCACTTTGCACTTTGTCACTTCTTGTCGAACGAGATGCCATAGTCGGGATCGGCGGCTATGGTGATGCCCCACAGGAAGCCTCGGCTAATCGAAGGGGCGGCCCAGCCACCCAATTCGCCCTTGTGATCGTGATCGATAGCCAAAAACTGTTGTAAGACTATGATCCTACTCGACGCGCTCTTTCCAGCGAAAAGGTTCAGTTTCCATGTTCCTTTCGCGTTTGCCTGCGTGTGATCGTTGCGCGCGACCAATTGATCGAAGCTGTGATCTGGATGCAGTACAAGAGTCGATCCCCCCCACTGGGCCTTAGCCTCATAGGTTCCCACTACGTCCTGTTCTGACAGCGCACGGGAGCCACAGCCCACCCAAGATATGCAGCACAGTAGGAGTCCGAACACTCCGACTCTGCCAATCTTTTCTAGCTGCATGGACTCTTCTCCTTCCACTTGAAGGTCTGCGTTACATTGCGTCCGGGGCCACTGTTTCTGTCCAGCGCATTCCTGTCTAAATTGGTACCGAGTCGCTTGTTGACCTCGCCTACGCCTGCTGAGTAGCCGACGAATGAAGAAATTCCAGAAACATTCGAGATTGTGACCGTCGTTACGCCGCCTGATGTGGAGATATTGCCACTGTAACCGCCCACCTCCGCCTGCACGTAGTTTGGGTTTCCAGAAGCGAAGTCGGCGCGGGTTTCCTTGTACGCGGCAACAGAGTCTTGACCGGCGTTCGTGGCCGGTCCTGATGCGGGGCATCCCGCCTGCTTATAAGCCGCCAACTGACTCTGAACTAGCGGACGATTTATGAGAGCCAAGGTCTCAGGGTCGGTTGGCCCGTAGTTCAGCTGAGTAGGAAGCGCCCCTGCGGCCCAAAGCAAACCATATGCGTTGAACGTGCTTAGATCCCATGGCCCAGAGTTCGTATTGCTAGAAACAGCATACTGAGGACGACCAGCGACATCAGCTCCGTTCTGGGTATATGCGTCGTCAACCCATTGCCCACCGTTTCGACCGCATTCACGAGAGTCTGAGTTGTAGTCGAACTGAGACTGATCGAAGCCGCTGCGGGAATCGTCGTGGTCGCTGTAGTCACAATACAGCCCCGTCGGGTCAATGTTGATCAGCGGGTTATTCAGTGCGTATGAATACAAATTGAGGCTCTGAGGGTTTGCCGGATCGGCGTAGGTAAGCCCTGATGGATCAGGCGACATGAATCTACCCGTGCTGGAGGCGTAGAACCTAGCTTCGAAGTAGTCGTTGCCAGATTCTGTATCTCGTTCTTTGCCGGTAAAATGATGTTCGGTGGCGTCGGCAACGTCAATATTGGAAACAGGGATGGTACTGAGACCGTCGCCATAGGGCAGCCCAGCGAAGTTAAGCACCGGGTTTCCGGCATAGTCAGTCTGCTGGCGGCGGGTGCCAAGCCAGTCGGAGAGGTGGAAGTAGAGCGGACCTGCGGTCTGTTCGGTCGGGTCAGCGTCATAGGTAGCGCTCAGGCCGGATGCCATCACGTTTGTGTGCGCCCACTGCCACGCGCTCACGGTGTAAGTGATCTCAGTCATTTGCTCGCCCTTCGGACCCAGAATGTAGGCTGATTGTGCAGTGAATCCGTTCACTGTTGTGTCGCAGCTCCAGGTGGAGATCGTCCCCTTGGCCACGCGGTTACCTTCGGCGTCGTAGATGTACTCGGTCGGGGCAACACCAGGGATCTGCAGATCCACGGCGCAAATTCGTCCCTCGCCGTCGTAGAGGTATTGGTTGGCGCCATCGTTGCTGATGTTACCCGAAGCGTCGTAGTAGCTGCCCTGGTTCGGATTTTGCGTGGTCGAATCCATCCGGTTCGTGTTGCTGACATTGTACGTCGCTGCGACGTTCTGCCCTAGCGCGCCCGTCGTCGAACAGCTATTCGTTCCGCCCTGGCCGCTCGGGAAAACAACACTGGCGCTCATCTGGTCTGTCCTATTGCCGAAAGAATCGTAACTCCAGCAAAAGTTTGGAAAAGGGTTGTCAGTCTGATTGCCGGAGGCCGTCGCTAGCCGGTTCAGCGTGTCGTAGTTGAAACTCCAGGTTCCGTTCACCGAGTCGTTGTAGGCGGTCACATTGCCGACGGCGTCGTAACCGCTGGTTCCGTTTGCGTTCACGATGGAGAAGCTGTAGAGCGCGGCGTTGGAGACGGCCTCGGTCTGCGCAGTGACATGCGCACCGATGCCACGCACGTCCTCGCTTCTGTGCGCAACATGAACCGGAGCGAGTTGGTTGGACAAACCCTGCGCGCGGCTCTGAATGTTATTGCGACTGTAGATCCGAAGTGGCTCGCGGCAAGTGTCGATGGTTCGTGGTATTTGAAGTATGCCAAGCGGTTTGAGACAAACCGTTCACCGCTGACCAAAGAGGGCATGGTTGCCGCTACGGAGGGCATCGGTATGGATGGAATGAAGCTGCTGGACAAAATCTGGCGGACACTGCACCACCGTATCTCCGCACTCTGCCGGCGGTCGAAATTCTTCGCCGGTGCTGGGTCGAGCAATTCTGGATCGATAGCGGGGTTGTGCGGATGAGAAACGCAGGAAACATCCCGCCATCTCCCCAGCGCGTTGATTCACCCTATGATCCTGAAGCTCGCTATGGTATCAAACGCACAACGGAGTGGATCGGTTACAAGGTTCATTTCACAGAAGTCTGTTCACCCGATGTGCCGCATTTAATCACGAACGTCGATACGGTGGCCGCGTATTCGGCGGACGCCGAACATCTTGCCCGGGGGCAGGATTTGCTGGCTGAGCAGGAACTGCTTCCAACTCGCCAGTTTATGGACGGTGCCTATGTTGGAACCCAGTTGATTCTCGAAAGCCGCAAGAAGCATGGCATAGAAGTGATCGGCCCCATGAAGCCAAACAGCCATCATTCGCAGGAGGCGGAAGGCTATGACATCACCGCATTCAAGATCGATTGGGAACACCGATTTGCGACTTGCCCGCAGGGCAAGCGAAGCTCAGGGTGGTGGCAGAATACGAGCAAGACGGGGCGGGTCACCATAGCGACGAAGTTTTCCCGCACGGATTGCAGGAACTGTGCGGTGAACCGGATTTGCACAAAGAACGGCGACAAGAAATCGCGGAAATTGACCATGCTTCCGCGTGAAGAGCACGAGCTACTAACCGCGGCGCGGGCCGAACGACAAACGCCAGAATGGAAGAAGAAATACAACATGCGCGCTGGGATTGAAGGCACCTTTTCTCAGGGTGTGCGTTCTGCTGGGCTGCGCAAGTCGCGATATCGAGGTCAGGCAAAGACACACCTCCAGAATGTGTCGATTGCCTGTGCGATCAACCTCCAGCGTTTAGCTGACCATTCGAGCGGCATTTTGCCTGCACAAACACGCACTTCGGCCATCGCCCGGCTTGGCCAAAGGGTAATCTGACCGAATTCGCCAACGGTATCCCTCAGGGGTTAAGACCCCACGGTTTTCGGCCTCTTTCGGCACGATTGAAATCGTGCCCTTTCAAAACGGCGGCACGAAAGCTGGCTTGAGCGAGTTTTTCCCAACCCTGAGTCCCCATTTGTATTGATGGGCCTTGATTCGTGAGGCTGAAGCCCCACGCTCCCTCCGGAACAGCGAAGAAAAGGCCCGGGGCTGAAGCCCTCCTGTTTGATTGGCCCTATTCGTGAGGCTAAAGCCTCACGCTCCTTCCGGAGAAGCAAAACCCTCCGGAGAAGCAGAGCACTCCGGAACAGCAGGGACCTCCGGGAACGCGGAGCTCTGCGGGAAAGCGGTTGAGGTGTTTTTGAGGGGCTGAGGAAATTATCTTTCCCTTTGTTGCCAAACAGGCAGATACTAGCGTCTATACAGTGGGGCGAAGCGGCGCACCCTTGCGTGCATGCTGTTCGCTGGAGGTTCGGTCATGAGGGCAGATTCCCTGAGCTCGAAGGTAATGACGCTGGCAGGACTGGCGTTCGCGCTGACCACCGCAGTCTGGGCGCAGTCCACGCCCTCAAGTACGGCTCCTGCGAGCGCCCCAACAACGACCCAACCGGCGAACACTCCGGCGACCCCTCAGCCCGCATCGGGTAGCGTGGACGGCGCGCAATCGAATGCCCCCGCGGCCCAACCGGCGCCGGGAACCGCACCTGTCGGAAGCGACACTCCGGCCGCAGCACCCGCGGCCCAGGCTCCCGCCGGAAGCGCTTCGGACAAGACCGCACCGGCTTCAGACAAAACGGCAGCAGGCTCGGACAAGACCGCTTCAGATAAGACAGGGAGCACGCCGCCAGGGAAGCCTGCGCCCGGAACCACTGCTGTTGGCGGTGACACGGAAGCCGCGGCGGTTGATCCGGAGAAGGTGGTTGAGCCCGGCAGCCAGAAGATCAATGTGAAAGCCGGCAGTATTGACGACGTGAGCGCCGTGGGCAATCGGGATATCGGCGGCCGCGGGATGGGGAACTGGTACTCGGTAGACACCGAAATCAAGATGGGGAAGATGTACGCCTCAGAGATTGAGAAGAGCACCAAGTTCATTACCGATCCAGTGGTGCTGGAATACGTGAACCGCGTGGGCCAGAACATCGTGAAGAATTCCGATTGCAAGGTCCCGTTCACGATCAAGATCATCGATTCCGACGAGATCAACGCCATGGCGCTGCCGGGCGGATTCTTCTATGTGAATTCGGGCCTGATTCTGAACGCCGACGAAGAAGCCGAGTTGGCTGGTGTGATGGCGCATGAGACGGCCCACGTTTGCGCACACCATGCGGTGCGCGAGCAGACGCGCATGAACTACGCGCAGTTGGGCACCATTCCGCTGATTTTTATTGGCGGCTGGACGGGCTATGGGATCTACGAGGCTGCCAGCCTGGCGGTCCCGATGACCTTCCTGAAGTTCTCTCGCGAGTTCGAGGCGCAGGCCGATTACCTGGGCGTGCAGTACATGTATCGCGCCGGCTACGATCCGCAGGCGTTCATCGCCTTCTTTGAGAAGGTGCAGGCGCTGGAGAAGCGGAAGCCTGGCATGGTTGCCAAGGCCTTCTCCGACCACCCGCAGACTCCCGATCGCATTCTGCACTCGCAGGAAGAGATTGCGCGCATTCTGCCTCCCAGGGATGAGTACACGGTGACCACGTCTGAGTTCGACGACATCAAGGCGCGGCTGGCGCGGATTGAGAACAAGCGCCGCCTGACCGACTCCAAGGATATGAAGAGACCGTCCTTGCGCCGAGCGAGTACAGGGTCCAACGATCCGACCAGCCCTTCGAGCACAACCACCGACGACAAGGGCAACGACACCAGCGACCAGCCCACGCTGCACCGTCGCGAGGATCAGAACTAGCGGTCCACCTGCGGTGAGGCATCCGCCACCTGCGGTGGGGCAGACGCTCGCTACTCGCTCGCACGGGCTGTGCTGCGGCGCGCTCAGGCCGGGTTGGAGTTCCTACTTTCCTGTGATACGCTGATGCTCTGAATGGTGGCAGCGACACGTTCCATTGCTCCAGCGGTCTTCGATCCGCCATAGATGGATGGCCTCCGCCGTTTCTAGGGGAGCCAGTGTGAAATGGAATTATGCTATTTCGGGCTGCTGTCTTCTTCTTCTGGCCACGAATATTGCTCTCATTCATCAGAATAGCCAATTGAAGGCGCGGCTTGAGACGCCGCCTCAAATGGAGGCAACTCGCGGGGCGCAAATGCCGGACTTGCGGGGACTCGACTTTGCGGGCAAGCCGGTGGAAGTGCTTTACGGAAAAGATCCTCGCAAAGTGTTGGTGCTGGTGTATTCCCCTACCTGCCCCTTCTGTGACCGGAACTGGCCCGAGTGGCAGGCGATGCTTACGTCTCTGGACCGTTCGGCGGTCCGCACGGTAGCTGTGGATGTGTCCTCCAGTTCCAGCGAGGTTTTTATTAAACAACACAAGCTTGCCGGGCTTCCCGTGTTTCAGAAGGTGGACCCTCAGGCGACGGTGAACTACCGATTTCAACTCACGCCGCAGACCATCCTGGTGGACTCCACGGGGAAAGTCGAGAAGGTCTGGTCCGGGGTGCTGAATGATTCCAACCTGACTGAAATCCAACAGCTTTCCGGCGGGGGCAAGACCGCTCTTGGTGCTCATGAAAATCATCCAAGTCTCTAATCGAAAGGAGTAAGAACTATGTTGAGAAAGATTGCCCAGACCACGCTGTTCGCAACCATCGTTGCCTCCGCTCTATGCGCGGGAGCTGTTTCCGCCCGCCAGTTGCGGAGCGAAGCCAAGACGCTTACTTGTGGCGGCAGATGCAGCGCTAGCCTGCCTTGTGCTACCGGCTGCTTCTGCTCCTTTACCACACCTATTACCCCCGGATTTTGTACGACACGCCCTGCCGGAGTTGCACCTGCAGGGAAATAGCAACAGGGGCGAGGCCGCAGCAGCAACGTCGCCTCTGCGGCAAACTGCTTCGGTTTGACGATTGCCGGAGGTGGGTCCATTCTTCGGCGGCACGCCCTCATGTCTCAAACGCTAGATCCGTCGGCAGGTTCAGGGCAGGCTCTAAAGCACCAAGCTTCTCGTACGAGGGCCACCCGCCGTTTGGCGGGTGGCGTTTCGTTTTTCATCCTTTGTGGGTCTGCCTAGCGCAACTCAAGTGCCGTCGTACCTCTTCTACTTGAGATCGAGAACTTTGAACAGGGATTCCCATCGTGCGATATATTCCTCTGGAAGGTTTTTCCCGGCCTTCCCCAATAGGGCTTGCTTGACACGCTTCGCCAACTCGACCTTCCAAGCAGGTGCGGCGAGTCCGAGGCCGTTTGCGTTCGCCCACTGTTCAATTTGGGGAATTATTGGTTGGCCCGCCTTAAGGGAATCAGCGAAGTCCTTGTCAGGCACGCGTTGCCAACGATCAAACACATGTGCGATCACTTCCGGGGGAATTAGGTCTTCGATCTCCGATCCGGCGATGCCAGAGAACGTGTCGGTGTCTAGCACACATTCCTTCGCTGCGGAGTAGAACGAAGACGTAAGTTGCTGCGCCGCCTGCTTCCCAGCTGCGTCCCCGTCGAAAAGCGCAAAGGGGAGCACTTCGTCCCGGCCAGTAAGGATGCCTGCAACTACTCTGACACCTTTTGCACCGCCAGCCGGAGGAAACACTGCTTCGCGGTTTGGCTGGATCTTGCCGAGGCCAATTAACAAGCCTTTGATCGCACTCAGATACATCTGATCGGACACACCCTCGACGACCACCACCGTGCATCCGAGTAATAGGCTCTCCGCGACGGTCAGGCCGAGAGCAGCATAGACTGCATAGCCCGAGGCGCGCTGCGATTTTTCGTCCGTCTCGGACTCCTTGAGATCGGCTGTCGCCCTCGTGGTACCGTTCGCGGAAACGTACACTTTGCGTGCTCGGTCCAAGCAGTCGGGGTCAATAAGAAATGGAGAGTGCGTGGTATAGATAAGCTGATTGTTCCGGGAAAGGCCGTCGAAGAACGCAGATAGGTCTTTCTGGGCCAAAGGGTGGAGAGAAGTCCCCGGCTCGTCCAAGAGGAGAATTGCGCCTGCATGTGTATCTTGGCTTTCCACTAGAAAGACAAGGTAGAAGCTCAGGAACCACTGCAGCCCAGTGCTGCGGCCTTCCAGTTCTACCTCTTCCGGACGTTTGTCGTCGGACACCCATATGCGGAAATGATCGCCGTCTGCCTCAAAGCGAAAGCGGTATTCTCCCTGTCTCCACCATGATCTAAATTCCTGCGTCAGCTTGGTTGAAGCCGATTGGAGTAGGATGCTGCGCTCCTTCTTCTTCTTCTCCGCGATCGCAGCAATCTCGTCTTCGGTGGGCTCCCGTCCGTTTGCAGGTCGTTTGAAATCCATGCCCAGTTCGAGGATCTCTTCAGGTCTCAGACCGACGAATTCAAAGAGGACCTTGAGCGTCCGCACCTTCGCCTGTTCCTTCGCGCCGAGGTCGCTCCGCTTCATATTGTCGATGACGTGCGGCAGGTAAATCTCGGAATCCAAGTTGCCGTAATTTGTGTAATAGACAAACGCGGGGACTTCCTTCCGGGCAAGAGCCCGGGCTTCTTGGATATCGTTTGGCAGCTTTGCGCTGAGTTCGTCGTGGACCGTGTCGAGATCTGTTCGGAGCTGGGTGTAGCGCGGTCCGATTGCGCTCGTTTTAGCTAGGCCTTCGATGGGTGGTAACAGAGCCTGCACGGCTTCGAGCTCTGTCCGCGATATCATTTCGCTCGTTGTCAAACTTGCTTCCGCTGCGGCGACTGCCTGCCTGGCGCGATTGGCCGCGTCATCTTCGTTCTTGAGCGGCGTGAGGGCCTTGAGTTCCTTCGATGCTGCCTCAATGAGTGCGGCAATCCGGCCTCGGGATGTCTGCCGCATCGTTGGAGCGTTGGCAAAAGAGACGAATAGTTGGTTGGAAAAATTCCGCGATACGCAAATCTCGCTGAAATCTTCTGCCGATGAGGAGCAGATCTTGGCCAGCTCACCTGCCAGCTCTTCGTCCGGGACGAATGTTGCTTCGATGAAGACCGGCTTCTCTTTCATATTCCGGATGTCGTTGTAGGACTTACGGGGATAATCTGCGGTAGGCTTGATCTCGCCGTCCTTCGCAGGGCTCAGCTTCCACAAGGGGAGCAACAGGTTCGACTTTCCAGATTCGTTGATCCCAATGAGAGCCGTTACCGTGTCGGTTTCGATGACGCCGCTATCATCCACAGAGCGGAAGTTGCGGACGCGGAACGACTTTAGCTGCATCTTCAAGCGAGTATTCCCCCAAGGCTGAAGCAATGGATGCCTTCTAGATTAGCCCTTTGTTCGCTTATTGGCCATGGCGGCCTAAACTTTTCTGCAAAGCTAAAGCCATGCGGAGGAGGGGCGAGTTGAAGATTGAAAGACCCGAGGACGGGCAGTTAGCTTTTTGCTTCCCCACTCATCGAGCAAAGGACGCTCGATGAATGGGGCACGGAGCGTTTGTACAGCACCCGAGGTGAAGCAATCGGCTTCCAGAACCCTGGCGGGAATTCTGCGCCGGGTAACATCTCGAGGCCAATTCATTTGTGCTCGGGGGCGGCGGCTATCGGGCAGGGAGCGCACCATCTGTCCTAATGACCCAATGGCTTGGGCTCGGTGCGGGGTTGGACGCTACGGGCTGGGCTTGCTGCTAATAACCACGCAACTTGGGTGCTCGACCGGAATGCGGAAATACCATGAATTTCCTGTAACTCCCTAAAACTCCTTGAATCCGCAGGCGAAACCGCGTTATATACAAGACTACCGGCAGGTACGCCGGAATCCGATCTGAGGCATCTGAAGATGCCGGGAGGCCCAGATGCGCAACGCCGCGACCCGCTCCAACCTGCTGGTGCCCGAGGTACGCGAGGTGATGGATATTCGCCATGCCTCGGACTACCTGGGAATTTCTCCCGACACGCTCTACAAATATGCTTCGGAGGGTTTTGTGCCGGCGTTCAAGCTGGGGAATCGCTGGCGGTTCAAGCGGTCGCGGCTGGATGAGTGGATGGATCGGCAGTCCGATCTGCACTCCGCTGACGCGGCGATTGACCCGGAGCAGAAGAAGCCGGTTCGGCCGGCGCTTTAGAGGCAGTGGTCAGTGGTCAGTTTTCAGCGATCAGAAGACGTGTCACTCCACAGGAATTGACTGCACACGTTCCCGCGCGAGGGGTCTATATGGCTGCTGGACGGGCCAGTTTATTTATCTATACGAGTACGAATGCAGGAAGGGATGGACGCTAGT
>Ga0181520_10013162_pt1 | contig 10489 bp, 8 predicted proteins | sample PEATcosm2014_Bin_29_FD_132451 | JGI IMG/M metagenome (GOLD analysis project Ga0181520, IMG submission 132451) | Peatland microbial communities from MTU Mesocosm Facility, Houghton, MI, USA - PEATcosm2014_Bin02_30_metaG | ecosystem: Environmental > Terrestrial > Soil > Wetlands > Peat | place... | reverse complement strand
GGAGCTTAACATGCCGGTGATGTAAGGCAAATTAGAAACTAGAAATCAGAAGGCAGAAACTCGGAAATCGAACGCCATACGCGCACCTGCAGGTTTGTAAGCTCCCGTTTCAAGTTTAAAATCTCCGGCTTCTGAACCCTGCCTCACACTATGCCTGAAAGCTCCTCCGAAAACACATCAGGTGGCCAGCCGTTGCTTGAGCGGGTCTCGGTACCCTTCTTGTAGGGGGCTCAAAATGCGGACGGCGGATGGGGATACCGAAACGGCGGCCAGAGTGCCGTGGAACCAACCTCCTGGGTGCTCTTGGCCCTCAAGGAAGTCGAGGAGTCAAAGAGTCGAGAGATCGAGAAGTCCAGGACTGTCCAGCTTCTTAACTTCTCGACTCCTCAACTCCTCAACGCCTTTGAGGCAGGAGTACGATGGTTAAGAGAGTCCCAGTTGTCGAACGGCTCGTGGCCGTCTTTTGCAGGCCAGCCGCGGGGGTGCTGGGTGACCGCTGCGGCGAGCTTGGCATTGTACACGCACCGGGACTCGCCGGACCGCGTGGCCCACGGGCTTCAATGGCTGGTAGATACCTGGCCGGTGGAGGGCCGCCTTTGGCGGCGAATTGGCGCCAAGCTGTTGCGGCACGACCGCGTGGTTCGTATGGACTTGTCATTACGAGGATGGAGTTGGACACCTGGCACGGCAAGCTGGGTCGAGCCGACCGCTTGCGCTCTGATTGCCTTTCATCACATACCTCAACAGATGCATCCCAGCGGAGCGGTGCGACGCCGGCAGCTTGCGGAACGCATGCTCTATGACCGGATGTGCCCGGGGGGCGGTTGGAACAGCGGCAACCCCCTCGTTTACGGGGCCGCAGGGGTCCCTCGCATTGGTCCCACTGTCTGGGCGCTGCTGGCCCTCCAGGAGCACAGGGATCGCGCCGAAACCCGTTGCAGCCTGGACTGGTTGGGGCAAGCATATTCTCAAATCCAGGGGCCCGGCTCGCTCGCACTCGCCCACCTCTGCTTACGGCTCTACAACTGTCCGGCGCCCGCCCTGGAGCCCTCTCTTGCCGCTCTGAACTCAAACAACCAGTTTCTCGGGGATACGCTGGCGGCAGCCTGGGCGGCGATGGCGTTGGGCGGCATGCCGCGCTGGCTGTCGCCGGAAATCAGAAACTAGAACGTGGAAATTAGAAAGCGCTTCCTATTTTTGAGTATCTGGTTTCTAATTCTCGCTTTGGAAAGGTGTAGGAGTAGAGCTTGCCCTACCCGGTTCAATTGGGGACGGCAAGCCGTCCCCCTACAGGCCGGAAGATGAGCGCGCACAACAATTCGCTGATTCCGTCTTTCAACCGGCCGCCTTCGTGCGTCGCGATACGCAGAGCGCCCAACTATCAGGTTGATCTGGCCGCATTGCTGGATGAGACCTTGCATGAGTTCGATTTGAAGGTGCAAGGGATCACGGTGCTGCTGAAGCCGAACTTTGTCGAGCCTGATCCTCAAGGCGTGATCAATACTCATCCGGCGTTGGTAGCGGCGGCGCGGGAATGCTTCCTGCGCATGGGCGCGCGGAGTGTTATTGTCGCTGAAGGGCCCGGGCATGAACGGGACACGGAAGGTATCCTGGAGACTAACCGCTTGCGCCATTACCTTGGGCCTCTGGCGGGCAAGTTTGTCGACCTCAACCTCGACGATGTCCGCCTCGTGCCCACGCGCACCCGTGCCTCCAGTGTCAAGGAACTGTATCTGCCGCGGACCGTGCTCGAGGCCGATTTCGTGGTCTCCATGCCTAAACTGAAGACCCACCATTGGGCGGGAGTCACGCTCTCCCTGAAGAATATGTTCGGCATCGTGCCTGGAAACTGTTACGGCTGGCCCAAGAATGCGCTGCACTGGGCGGGTCTGACTCAGTCAATCCTGGATATTAACAGTACGGTGCGGCCGGATTTTGCCATTGTCGACGGCATCATCGGTATGGAGGGCAACGGACCACTCCAGGGTGACGCCAAACCGTGCGGCCTCTTAGTGGCCGGAAACGATCCGGTGGCGGTCGATGCCACTTGCGCCCGAATCATGGGATTGGTCCCGGACCGGATTGACTATCTTGCCCGTGCCGGTTTGTTATTGGGCCACCTAAAAGGAGAAAATATCCGGCAGCTCGGGGAAGCCCCCGAGAGCGTGCGAACCAGCTTTGCAGTCCTCGATAAGTTCAAACGCCTGAAAAGCGAACATGCCCACTCTTGAATCCACTTCGGAGCCCGCGGTGGTCCATGGCCCGCCCCGTTTTAATCTTCTCAGGAGAGCCTTTTCGTTCCCCTGCTTCCTGGCGGTCGTCCTGGTGGGCAGCGCTTTTATGCTGCAGCTCATGTTTTTCCGGGTCGATGGCGATACGTGGTGGCACTTGCTGGTGGGTGAACGCATCCTCAGCACGCACAACTGGCCCACTTCTGACATTTACTCTTTCAGCGCGCCGGGCGCCGAATGGATCGCCTACGAGTGGTTGAGCGAGGTTATCCTGGCGTGGGCTGCGCGGCTTGGCGGCTTGGCCGGACTGATGGGGCTGGTCTTTGCCCTCACCAGCGCGGCGTTGCTGCTTGTGTACTATTACGCGTACCTCCGTAGCCGGAACTCCAAAGCGGCCTTTGTGGCCACATGGGCCGTTCTGCCGCTGGCGTCCGTATGGTTCGCCGTTCACCCGTATCTCTTCGGCAATATCTACCTGCTTGTGACACTGATCTGTCTGGCGCGCTTCCGCGAAGGCCATCGCAGGTCACTGTGGCTGCTTCCGTTGGTATTTTGCCTCTGGGTCAATTCGCACGGCACTTTCACGTTGGGAGCCGCGGTCTACGGGATCTACTGGTTGAGCGGGCTCTGGAAATTCCGGGTGGGAAGCCTGGTAGCAGACGCTTGGACGGCCTCCGAGAGGCTGCAACTTGCCCTGGTTGCCTTGCTCTCCCTTCTGGCCGGATGCGTGACGCCTTACGGGACGCGCCTTGCCGCTTATCCCTTACAGATGATTATCTTCCAGCAGGGCATTACCACGAACATGACGAGCTGGAACCCCATTCCTTTGAACCAATGGCACGGTGAGGGCTTCCTGATCCTGGTGTTGCTCTTCATCGCGGCGCTCGCGACGGGTCGATTCAAGCTCCGTCCGGAGGAGTTGGGGATATTCCTTTTCGCAGTCTTCATGACTGCCGAGCACGCGCGGGCGCTTCCGCTCTTTGCTTTTGTGGCTGCTCCGCTCCTCGCCGCAGGCATCGCACGCTGGGTGCCTGCCTATGAGCCCGCCAAGGACAAGTACGTGCTCAACGCCGTGCTGGCTGGCCTCGCGATCCTGGGATTCGTCCGGTATTTCCCCTCGCGGCAGCAACTGGAACAAGAGGTGGCCAAGACCTACCCGCATGCCGCAGTCGAATACCTGCGCGAGCATCCGCTGCCCGGCCCCGTACTTAACGAGCTTACCTGGGGTGGTTATCTGCCCTACATGCTGGGCCCGCAACAACGCGTATTCATTGACGGCAGGCTCGATTTTTACCAATACCGGGGAGTGTGGCCCGACTATCTTCGCATCACCAAGCTGGAACGTGATACTCCACGCTTGCTCGATAAGTACAACATTCAAGCCTGCTTCGTACCTCCTGGTCGAGATACTCCGCTGGTGACATTCCTGGAGGCGTCGCGGGACTGGAAGAAGGTGTATGAAGACGACGTGGCCGTGCTTTTTGAACGCACGCAGGCTGGAGATTCGAAGATCGAAACTCAAAAACCGAAAGTCGAGATTCTAAATCCGAGCTGAAGACCCCATCGAGACCCGCCGGCGCTTACCTCTGGCCTTCTGTGCGGAGCGGTGGCTGAGTTTCGTGTCGTGTCTGCTGATCGTCGATGGCAAGTAGGGAGTGATTCATGCAGAGCACCGAAGGTGTTGCAAAGCAGGCTTTGGCCGCCAGTGAAGTTCCTACGACTTCAGAGTGGTCCACGCGGGGCATGTTGCCCTTATTTCTGGCCAGTTTCGTTGCCCTCTATTTCGAGCTTATCGTCATCCGGTATCTTTCCACGGAAATCCGGGTTTTTGCTTACCTCAAAAACCTGGCGCTGATCGCCAGCTTCTTTGGAATTGGGATGGGGATGGTGCTGGAGCGGCCTCCCAAAGCGCTGAAACGCCTTTTCCCTTTGATCGCCGCGGTTCTTTTTCTTCTCATCGCGTTTGCACCCGTTCTCAAGCTTACGCACCTGCCTATTCCGGTCGCACACTATGGTTTGTTTCACAACCAACCGGCGGTACCCAAAGGGATTTGGCTGTCCTTCTGGCCTGTCCTCATGTTGCTCGTCTATTTAACCGTAGTGCCCGGCATAATGTACCTGGTTGTGGCTTTTTTTGCGGTTCTCGGCGGGCTGGTCGGAGAACGTCTCAAGCAGGTGTCACCCCTTCGAGGGTACGGGGTGAACTTGGCGGGAAGTCTCGCGGGAATCGTTGTTTTCACGGGGCTCTGCTTCTTGGAATCCCCCCCGGTTATCTGGATTCTGCTGGGCTTTCTGCCCCTTTCCCCTTTTTTTCTACGCCCGCGCTGGGCCCTGGTGGTATTTGGTCTGATTGTTTGCGCGATGGCGATCCCCCAGCCTCACTCCTACTGGTCGCCGTACTATCACATCACCGTAAACGAGGTTCCGCGCCCACCGGGGTGGCCCCGCCCCCCGGCGTACTGGGTAGATGTTAATTACGACCACCTCCAGAATATGCTGGATCTTTCGCCCGAATTCACCGCGCGTTTCCCCGAGGAAGAGCCAAACCGCGCTTGGCGTCCCACTTATGAACTTCCATATCGGTTGGTTCCAAATCCGGGGCAGGTGCTGGTGGTGGGGGCGGGCACGGGCAACGATGTCGCCGCGGCTCTTCGGCATGGCGCCACCCACGTCGACGCCGTCGAGATTGACCCCTTGATCGTCAAGTTGGGCCGGAGTTACCACCCCGAACACCCATACAACTCGCCCCGGGTCACGGTCTTTGTGGATGATGCACGCGCCTATTTCAAGAAGTCGAGGCAAACCTACGACCTGATTGTTTTCGGTCTGCTCGATTCTCACACCCTCCTGACGAGCCTCTCCTCCATCCGGCTTGACAACTATGTTTACACGCTCGAAAGTATACGCGAGGCTCGCAGCCTCCTGCGGCCAAACGGCACCCTGGTATTAGCCTTCGCTTCAGGATCATCGTTCGTTAGTGATCGCCTGTTCGCCACCCTCACGCGCGCTTTCGGCACCCCGCCGCTGGCCTATTTCACGAGCTACGGCATCGACGCGGTTGTCTTCGTGGAGGGAAAGGCACGGGAGTCCAGCCCCATCCAAGACTTTCCAGAAGCCAGTAAAGACCTGCAATCGCGTCTTCCGACCACTCTCATCGCAACTGACCATTGGCCTTTCCTGTACCTGGAGTTTAGAACCATACCCGTCGCCATCTGGAGCGTGCTTGCGCTGTTTCTTTATTTTGCCGTTTCGGTCCTCAAGCGAGTCGCGCCCCTCCGGCTTCTGGCTACTCGTGAGGGCATACACTTGTTTTTCCTGGGTGCGGGATTCATGCTTCTGGAAACCAAGGGAGTCACTGAACTCTCGCTGCTCTTCGGCTCTACGTGGATTGTGAACGCCCTTGTCATCGCGGCCTTTCTGTTCATGGGTCTCGCGGCAAACACCCTTGTGATGCTTCGTCCTGTCTCGCTCCGCTTCGCATACAGCGCCCTTTTCATTCTCCTGGCTCTTGGCATGTTCTTGCCGTACAAACAGTTGGGAGGATTTCCCATCCTGGAGAAAGTCTTAGCCTCCGCCTTACTTGTAGGTCTTCCGGTGTTCTTTTCGGGCTTGGTGTTTTCGCGTACTTTTCGTGACGTTGCGCGTCCGGCCCAAGGGCTGGGTATTAACCTATTGGGAGCCGTTTTGGGCGGCGCGGCCGAGAACCTCGTAATGGTGGGTGGCACGCCGATTCTGGGGGTTCTCGCAATCATTATCTACGCACTGGCAGCAGCACCGCTTGGGAAGCGGTCGCAAATGCACGAGGTTTCAAGTGTTTCCTAGCACGCCGAACGTCGGCTCTTCCTCCGTTCCTGGCATCGAGTCGCGAACTCCGGCGCCAGCGTTCCTGAACCGGCGGACTTCGTTCCTTGTCGGTTTAGGCGGCTTGGTGGTGGATGGGCTTTTCCTGCGCCTTCGCGATTTCATCACCGTGCCCGCCGCAGGCTACGATACGAGTCGTGTAGGCTGATCGTCGATGGCAAGTAGGGAGTGATTCATGCAGAGCACCGAAGTTGTTACAGAGCACGCTTTGGCCGCCGGTGAAGTTCCTTCAGGTTCCGAGTGGTTCGCGCGGGGCATGTTTCCCTTATTTCTGGCTAGTTTCGTTGCCCTTTACTTCGAGCTGATCAATATCCGGTATCTTTCCACGGAAATCAGGATCTTTGGATATCTCAAGAACCTGGCGCTCATCGCCAGCTTCTTTGGTATTGGCTTGGGAATGGTCCTCGAACGGCCTCCCAAAGCTCTGAGACGCCTGTTCCCTTTGATTGCCGCGGTGCTTTTCCTTCTTATCGCATGCGCCCCGATTCTTAAGCTAACTCACTTGCCTATTCCCAGTGCTGACTACGTTATGTTCACTGATCAGCCGGCGGCGCCTAAAGGCCATTTGTTTATACCTTGGGTCATCCTGATGTTCCTCTTGTATCTGGTTTTTGTTCCTGCCGTCATGTACCTGGTTACGGCATTTTTCACTGTACTGGGTGGGATCGTCGGGCAATGTTTTAGCAGGGTCAGGCCCCTTCAAGGTTACGGAGTCAACCTGGCGGGAAGTCTTGCCGGCATTATTCTCTTTACACTGCTCTCCTTTTTGGGCCTGCCTCCGGTTATTTGGGTTCTGGTCGGGCTGTTGGCAGCTTCTCCTTTCTTCTTACGCCAGCGTTGGGCCCTGGTGGTATTCGGTTTGATCGTGTGCGCGATGGCGATCCCTCAGCCTCACACCTACTGGTCGCCCTACTATCGGATTTCCCTGGAAGCGGCTCCGCTCCTCCCAGGGTGGTCTCACCCGACGGCCTACGGAGTTGAGGTCAACCACGACTTTCATCAGACGATGCTTGATCTGTCGCCTGAATTCACCGCCCGATTTCCGGATGCTGAGCCGAACCGGTCCGCGCTTCCGAACTACGAGCTACCTTACCTCCTGGTTCCGCAACCCGGTCGGGTGTTGGTGGTGGGGGCGGGCACCGGCAATGACGTCGCTGCCGCGCTTCGGCATGGGGCGGCGCACGTGGACGCGGTGGAGATCGACCCCCTGATTCTTGGACTGGGACGGAAATTTCATCCGGAGCACCCTTACGATTCACCCCGGGTCACGGTGTTCGTGGACGACGCTCGCGCTTTCTTCAAGAAAACGAACCAGAAATATGATCTGATCGTCTTCGGCTACCTCGACTCCCAGACCCTTCTGACCAGCTTCTCTTCCGTCCGGCTCGACAACTACGTTTACACACTGGAGAGCCTTCGCGAGGCTCGAGGCCTCCTGCGCGAAAATGGCACGCTGGTGTTAGCCTTTGCAGCGGGCAGCAGATCTTTCCTCAAGGAAAGGCTCTTCGCGACCCTAGCGCGCGCCTTTAACTCGCCGCCGCGTGCTTACTTCACGGGCCTTGCCACTACGGGCGTAGCCTTCGTCGAGGGCAAGGGCGCCGAGTCGAACCTGATCCGAGAATTCCCCGAAATCAGCAAGGAACTTCAATCTGAGCAAGCTGGAACTCTCCTGGCGACTGACCACTGGCCGTTCCTGTACCTCGAGTCCCGAACAATTCCGTTCGCCATCTGGACCGTGCTTGCACTATTCCTCTACTTCGCCATAACAACCCTTCAGCGGGTGGCGCCCCTCCGGCTTCTGGCTACTCGTGAGGGCATGCACCTGTTTTTCCTGGGTGCGGGATTCATGCTTCTGGAAACCAAGGGAGTCACTGAGCTCTCGCTGCTTTTCGGCTCCACGTGGATTGTGAACGCCCTCGTCATCGCTGCCTTTCTATTCATGGGACTCGCTGCGAACACGTTGGTGATGGTTCGTCCTGTCTCGCGCCGCCTCGCTTACATAGGCCTGTTCGTCTTCTTGCTGCTTGGTATGTTTCTCCCCTACTCGCTCCTGGGAGGCCTTCCCACGCTGGAAAAACTGTTGGCGACTGCCGTGCTCGTAGGTCTTCCGGTGTTCTTTTCGGGCCTGGTGTTCTCACGCAGCTTCTGGGACGTTGCACGTCCAGCCCAGGCGCTCGGCATCAACCTGCTCGGGGCAGTAGTGGGTGGTGCACTGGAGAACCTGGTCATGGTGGGCGGTACGCCCGTGCTGGGTGTTCTTGCGATCATCATCTACGGCTTATCAGGCGCTTCGCTCGCCGCTCCTTCTCCGAGGCAGGAGGCGTAATGCCGGCTGGGCTCAACTCGCCCTGCGCGGCGTCCAGACGCGGGATTTTGTTGCTTCGTTCCCGTTGCACTTTTGGTACACTCAATTTTTTGCCGGGACCAGTAATTGCTCTGGCTGCACTTCGTGGGGCGCACTGGTTGGGCTCCTTCCCAGGCCCGGACGGAATGCTTTCATGGCCACCAGCACGGTGACGGACGCCCCTTGCATCGGCCCCCAGGCTCGAAGCTTGCCTCCACTGAAAAGGCTGACCTCGTTCCCCGCCTTGTTGGCCGCCTTTCTCGGGGCCGCGCTTTTCGTCCCCCTGCGAGAGTTTGACGTCGACCCGGATCTGTGGTGGCACATCAAGGTGGGCCAGGACATACTCACCACCCATCATCTCCCCACCGCGGACGCTTATTCTTTCACGGTGCACGGCACTCCGTGGGTGGCTTACGAATGGGTGGGCGAAGTGCTGCTGGGCGCCGTCCAGCGGGCCTGGGGCCTACAGGGGCTTCTGGCGCTCAACCTTGCCCTCGGAGCCGCGATCGTGCTGGGTTTGTACGCGTTGGCCACCCTGCGTTCGGGCAACTCCAAGGCGGCATTCGTGGCTTGCGGCATCGTCTTCTACCTCGCCGTTGTGTTTTTCACCTTGCGCCCGCAAATGCTGGCCTACGTTTTCCTCGTCCTGACGCTGATTATCCTGGAGCGCTTTCGAGAGGGGCGCAGCGGGACACTCTGGCTGCTGCCTCCGCTGTTTCTGCTGTGGGTGAACACGCACGGAACATTCGTGGTCGGGCTTTTTGCCGTGGGCGTATATCTCGTGAGCGGGCTGTTCGAGATGCGCAGCAACGGAGTGGAATCCAGGCGTTGGACAGGCGCCCAGCGGGTGCAATTGGAGATGGCCTTTCTGGCGAGCCTAGTGGCGCTGACGGTGACTCCCTACGGGCCGAAACTGGCGGCTTTTCCTGTGGACATGGCCTTCTCCCATCCCGCCATCTCGGCCAGCATCGTGGAGTGGCAGCCCATGTCCTTCAACATGCCGGTTGGAAAGCTCTTCCTGGGTTTGGTACTCGGATTCCTCTTGGCTCAGGTCGTTCTGCGGCCCACGTGGCAGTTGGCTGAGATGGCCCTGCTGCTGGCGGGCATCACCGCCAGCTTCCTCCATATCCGCTTTCTTCTCCTGTTTGTGCCGTTTGGCGCGCCATTCCTGGCTGTTCTCCTGAGCCGCTGGGTGCCGCCCTACGAGCCCGGCAAGGACAAACACGCTTTGAACGCCCTTTTGATGATCTTGGTTGTCCTGGCCGTCGTCCGATTTTTCCCTTCTCAGAGAGAGCTCGAGGCCAGTGTAAGCCAGCATTGGCCGGTGAAAGCCGTCCAGTACCTCGAACGGAATCCCCCGCCGGGGCCCATGTTCAACACCTACGGATACGGTGGTTTCCTGATCTATTCGCTCGACGGCCAGAATAAGGTCTTTATCGACGGCCGGGCAGAGCTTTACGAGCACGCCGGCGTCCTAGGTGATTACGGTAAAATCGCCGGGCTCGCGTCCAACGCACTCCTGCTGCTGAGGGCCTATAACGTGCAGTCTTGCCTGATCGGCCTTAAGGAGCCTCTGGCCACCTTGCTCACTGCTTCTTCGCAGTGGCACAAGATCTACGCTGACGACATGAGCGTACTGTTCGTACGGAGTCAAACGGGAGAATAGAACCTGGAGACTTGACAGCGGAGAACCCGACATCGGAAATCGAAGATCGAAACGAGGATGTCGAACGTCGAATGAATAAAGAACCTAAGACAACTGCTTTGTTGCGGGCGCCGAAACCCGAAGGCCCAGCAAGCCCAGCGGCGCCTCCGGGGGGCCCGGGCGGCTCTCCATCCGATTTGCAGATGCCGCGGCAATCCCTCGCGAAGAGGTTGATTTCCTTCCCCGCGCTGCTGGGCGGCTTGCTCGTCGCAGCGCTTTTTGTGCCCTTGCGCGAGTTTACAGTTGATGGGGACCTTTGGTGGCACATCAAGGTGGGCCAGGACATACTCACCACCCATCATCTCCCCACCGCGGACGCTTATTCTTTCACGGTGCACGGCACTCCGT
>Ga0181520_10013161_pt1 | contig 10490 bp, 6 predicted proteins | sample PEATcosm2014_Bin_29_FD_132451 | JGI IMG/M metagenome (GOLD analysis project Ga0181520, IMG submission 132451) | Peatland microbial communities from MTU Mesocosm Facility, Houghton, MI, USA - PEATcosm2014_Bin02_30_metaG | ecosystem: Environmental > Terrestrial > Soil > Wetlands > Peat | place... | reverse complement strand
CCACTCTGCGCTATCTTGCTCATACCCATTGAGAAGAGCGCATCCGCCAGCGTTGACAGCCCGGCGGATGGCGCGCACGCGCGGGTTGTTGCGAAGGCCAAGACGCCTGTCTCCATTGATTACCCCGAAGACGGCTCCATCTTCCCCCCGGGCATTACGCCACCCACATTCATATGGAGGGATGCGTCGGCATCCTCCTGGCGCATCGCCATTTCGTTCGGCGACAAGGCACCGGCGATTCATGCTCTCTCCCGTGGCGAGCGCATGAAGATCGGCCCCATCGATCCCGATTGCATCTCCAGCACCAACAAGCTGCCCAGCCTCACGCCGCAACAGGCGGAGTCCTGGACCTGGATTCCAGACGCGGCTACATGGAGAGCCATCCAACTCCATTCCACTGCGCGTCCGGCCACCATCACCATCACCGGGTATAACAAGGACAACGTCGCCGTCTCCGAGTCGCGCTCTACCTTTACCACGTCGAGAGATCCGGTGGGCGCGCCCATCTTCTACCGCGATGTTCCACTGATGCCCAGCGCAGGCGCCGACGGGATTGTGCAACCGCTTGCCGCCGAGGCCATCCATCTTATCCACTGGCGACTGCGCGATATCAGTCAGCCGGAAGGCCACATTGTGGTGAAGACCGTGCCCACCTGCATGAATTGCCATTCGTTCTCAATGGACGGCAAAACCATGGGCATCGATGTAGATGGTCCGGCCAATGACAAGGGCATGTATGCGGTGGTGCCCATCTCGCAGCACATCGCGATTCGCGATAAGGATGTGGTTCGTTGGAATACCGATGGCCAGGTGGGAACCACGCGCGTGGGATTCATGTCGCAGGTCTCGCCTGACGGCCGGTATGTGGTGAGCACCTTTGCCGGTCCGTCGCTGACCGTTCCCAAAACCTATTACGTTACCAATTTCACCGACTACCGTTTTCTGCAGGTCTTTTATCCCACGCGCGGCATTCTGGAGTATTACAGCCGCGCCGAGGGCGTGCGGCGTCCGCTGCCGGGCGCCGACGATCCGCAGTATGTGCAGACCGACGGCGTATGGAGTCCTGACGGAAAGTACATTGTCTTTGCGCGCGCCGTTGCGCGCAATCCGCGCGAGAAGGGCCAGCCGCCAGCGCAATTCGCCAACGATCCCAATGAAACGCAGATCCAGTACGATCTTTATCGCATTCCCTTCAACGAGGGTCGCGGAGGCACGCCCGAGCGCATTGTGGGCGCTTCGCAGAACGGCATGAGCAACAACTTTCCCAAGGTCTCGCCCGATGGGCGCTGGATTGTATTTGTTCAGTGCAAGAACGGCCAGCTCATGCGTCCCGATAGCCAGCTCTACATTGTGCCGTTCGCGGGCGGCGAGGCGCGGCGGCTGCGCGCCAATACTGCGCTGATGAATTCCTGGCACAGCTTCTCGCCCAACGGCCGCTGGCTCGTGTTTTCATCCAAGGCACGCTCGCCGTACACACAGATGGTTCTTACTCACATTGACGCCGATGGCAATTCCAGCCCCGCGATTCTGATCGACAATGCAACCGCAGCTAATCGCGCCGTGAACCTGCCGGAGTTCGTCAACATCCCCGGTGACGGCATCGACGAGATTGCGACCCCCGCCATTGACGGCTACCGGTTGATGGATGAGGCCTTGAAGCTCGAAGGAGAGAAGAAATACGCAGAGGCCCTTGTGGCCTGGAGAAAGGCCGTGGCACTGGAGCCGGACGATGCCACCGTGCAGATCGACATAGCGGCCAACCTGTACCTCAGCGGCAGCCCGGACGAGGCCATCGAACACGCGCGCGAAGCGGTAAAGCTCAATCCTGCCATGGTGCAGGCCCACTACTACGTCGGCGCGTTCCTCTTTGGTCAGGGCCATCCCAATGAGGCATTGCCCGACCTGGAAACAACCGTGGCGCTCAATCCGCATTACGCCGCGGGAGAAGAGACACTGGCCAATGCTTATGGCGCGGTGGGCAGGGAGTCAGATGCTCTGGCTCATTGGCGCAAAGCTCTCGCAATCGAGCCCAAACGCCTCAGCGCTTTAGTCGGTGCAGCGCACATTCTGGCCAGTTCTCCTGACATTGCCCTTCGCGATGGCGCTGGAGCCGTGACCCTGGCCGAACAGGCTAACGAGATTACCCAGGGATCAGACCCGAGCGTGCTCGACGCTCTGGGCGCCGCCTATGCTGCGGTCGGGCAGTTCCAGCAGGCGCTGGCCGCCGCCGATCGCGCCCTTGAACTGGCAGGCGCCAAGGGAGATACAGGCGCCACGAACGGAATCCGCTACCGTATCAGCCTTTACACCGCAAGCAAGCCATTCCGTTATGCGAATCCGATGGCCGCGGCGGCTCCCAAGCAGGCTGGCGGCGGAATGTGATCGAGTCCTTGTGACGAGTAGCGAAAGCGGCCCCCAGCCCGGAAGTCCCCCATTTCCGACTGGAGCTGAGAATCTGTCAGCTTTCGCGGAACCGCGCCTTGGCTAGTCCAGCTCTTTCGCCGCGGCTACCGTTTCCCTGGCGGGGTCGAGCGCATGAAAGCCCTCGACCTTGGCGGCTTCAAGCAACTGCGACGACGCAGAAACAAAAATGATTTCCGTGCCCTGGAACATGTCGCGGGCCACCAGCGCAGCACCAAGCTGCAGGGTGTCGGGCCAGCGAAGGGTGGTACGGTCAAGGAGTTGACGGGCTGCCTCAAGCACCGCCGGGTTCAGCGGCTGCTGCACCATCCGTGCAGCTTCAAGGCGCAGAATGTCGAGCGCAGCCACCGCATCTTCTGTCGAAATATCGCCGGCCCGCTCGCGGCGCCGCACCGCCGCATATACCTCTAGAGGCGTCGACGCGGAGATCAACTTGCGGTTGTCTTCTACGGCCTCCATCAAGCTAATCAGCGCGTCGGTACCCGGCTCTTGAACAAACAGCTTGGCAAATGCCGTTGACTCCAAAAAGTAGCAGCTCACAGATTCCCCCGTTCCTCTTCGATGACCTCGGCAATCGAATCTCCATGCACCACCACCGGGTGGAAGCGCTGTGCCTCTTCGGGTATGCCGGCCTCTGCTCGATTCAACCTTATGGTAGTCGTGGGATAGGCCGGAGTCTTGGGGTTGGCAATCTTGCTGGTAATGACCACCCCACGCTGGATGGCCTCAGCCAATACCGCCTGCCGCGACTCGGGATGCTGATTCCAGCGGAAGGCCTTGCGCGGCAAAAAGGAGTCGCGGAACCACTTCAGGGCGATAAATGCGTGGCCGCCCCGCTCAGCCTCGGCGAGCGCCGCACAAAGTTCTTTCACGCGTGCGTCGATGTCGGCGGGGATTACAGCTTCCTGGCTGTCGTCCTCGTCCTCAAAGACCGGTTCAACTGCGGCGCGCGGCGAACGGGTAGCACGCGGCGACGCCTCGCCGCCCTCTGCGCGCTCAAAGTAAATGCGCACCTCGTCTTCTTCCGGCGACCAGGAATCCGCTCCGGCGTTGCGCCGCTTGCTGCGACCGTTTTCACTGCATAACTCAACAATTGCCTGGTATCCCGGTGGCGCCAGAAAGTGCAGTGCCCGCGACAACCCCGGGTCAGCGGAAAAACTCAGTTCGTTCAGCGCTTCTTCAATGATCTCTTCGGCATCGGGAATAGTCAGGTTACTTAGGTCTACGCTGCCTTGCGCAGCTTTCGTCGATCTCATTTTCTTCTTCTCCGTATGGTGCGGCTCCCGTCTGCCTGGGCTCCGCCCATTCCGGAGTCCCGTTGCACCGCGCACGGCAAACATGCAAGAGCAGCGTTGGTTATAAACCTGCGCATTGGCAGGACGATAAGCGCGATCTGCCGGGGTTCCGGCAGACTGAACCTCTAGAGCAAGACCAAAGTAGATGTGCCTTTGCAAGGACTGTGCGAGGTGGTTATTTCTTTAGAGAAAAAGCCACTTGGCATCGTGCTTCCGGGATACAGCGACCCTGGTTTTGCTTTAGTTCAAAAGCCCGGCCTTTGCCGCCAGCTTCTAAATGCGGATTCGGCCCATAACGAATCTCAAATTTCTGTAAGGCGATTCGAGGCAAATAAGCGGCATAATCATCGTTTCTTAGCCATCTTTCACGTGTCTCTTCTACCTTTCAGGTGTTTGAGAATCACTTAAGCTAATTCCACGACCCCATGGTTATGCACCCCACAGTGTACTCCAGAATATGGTGTTATGGCTTCCATAAACAGCAATGCTTGGGAAATATCGATGGCACGCAACCCCATTCGCTTGAAAAAGTTGCGCGCGACCCTGTTTTTCTGCTAACCCAGACTCCTTACAATAGAGAGTATGCGACCCTTGATGCTGCTGCTGTTGTTCGGTTCCCTTGCCGTAAACGGACTGCGCGCCGCTGAGCCGGCCTTCGATCTGGCCGGACCCAAGGTAGACGTACACGTCAAGCGCGGAGAAGTAACGCTGCCCATCAGCCAGGTGCCCAACCTGCTACCCGGCGACCGCCTTTGGATTCATCCCGATCTCCCCGAAAGCCAATCCGCTCACTTTGTGCTGATCGTCGCCTTCCTGCGGGGCGCCACCAACCCGCCCCCGCCGGAGTGGTTTACGCGCGTTGAAACCTGGAGCCACGAGGCCCAGAGCGAAGGCGTCTTTGTAACTGTGCCAGCCGAGGCGGAACAGGCGCTGATCTTCCTGGCGCCGGAGACGGGCGGAGACTTCAGCACGCTGCGTAAGGCCGTCATCGGGCGGCCGGGCTCCTTTGTGCGCGCCACCCAGGACCTGCAAGCCGCCAGCCTTGACCGCATGCGCCTTGACGCTTATGTCGCCGAATTGAAAGGCCTGCCCCAATCCGACCCCAAAATCCTCAAGGAGCACGCCGAGCTAATCGCCCGCAGCCTGGGTATCAAGCTCGATCAGCAGTGCTTTGAAAAGCCCATCGATCAGCAGGCTAGCTGCCTGGTGCAACTGAGCGCAGGCATGGTCATGGACGACGCCAACGCGCAATCGCTGGTGAATCAGTTGGCGAGTGGCACCACGCTGGACCTCGTCAACCAGATCGGCAACTCCGGCATGGCCGGTGGAGGCGCTTACAGCCCCTACTTCGGCGCCATCGTGGATACCGCCAAGATCCTTTCCTCATTGCACACCGCGCATTTCCAGTACATTCCCGCGTTGGCCCTTCCCATCAAAGACACCCTTAACCTGCGCCTCAATATGCCGCCCTCATTCCGCGATCCCAAGTCGGTGGTGGTGGTGGCGCTGCCTCCCATCGGCCCGGCCAAGCCACCCACTCTGCGCCCGCTCAACCCAGCCCAGGGCTTTTGCCTGCAATCCCCCAACCTGGTGCTGTCTACTGAGGGCGCGCCAATGGTCTTTTCTTCCGAGTTGGCCTATGGGCTCACTTTGCGTGTCGACTTCAAAGGCGCATCGGTCGAACTGCCGCTGAAGGCCGACGCTTCGCAGGGCGGGCTGGTGCTGGCCAACCCCGTCCCGCCGCTGCCCGCAACGGAAGGGGAACTGACCGGTGTAATGCATGGAAAGTGGGGCTTTGACGACTGGGAAGGTCCACGCTTCCACTTGCGCACCGCCGTCGCAGGCAAATGGGTCCTGGTAGCCGGCGACCAGACCGCCCTGGTGGTGGGCCGCGAAGACACCCTGCACATTGAGGGCGAAACCTCGCAATGTGTTGATCGCGTCGAGATGCAGATAGCAAGCGAAAACCCCGTCAAGCTGACCTGGAAATCTCCCAAACCGGAGACACTGGAACTGGTAATCCCCATGAAGGATGCAGCTCCCGGACCCGTGACCCTCAATATCTACCAGTTCGGACTCGCCAAGCCCGACAAACTCGATCTGAATGCCTATGATTCGGCCGCCTCTCTCGAGCGTCTGACTCTGAGCGCCGGAGACGCGCAAGCCCAACTGAAAGGCACGCGCCTTGACCAGGTCGCCAAGGCCGAGCTGGCAGGCGTCACCTGGACCCCGGCAGGATTGAGCCGGGTAAACGATCTGGACCAGTTGACCCTCAGCGCCAGCGGTTCAACCGCTGCTCTCGAGCCCGGCAAACACTACACGGCCACCATCGAGCTTCGCGACAAGCGTCAGTTGAAGACCCCGGTCACCGTCAACCCGCCCCGCCCGCAGGTCACCTTGCAGAGCAAGGGATCGCAGGTTGATCCATCGGCCGCACCCTCCCCGGTCCATATGGGCAGCCCCGACGACCTGACTCTCGATGGCCGCCTGGTCTTTTTCCTGAAATCCCGCGTCCCAGCCAACTTCCCTCGCAACCAGAAAGTCGAAGTAGCTGCGCAGGACGGCAGCTTTGGCGCTACGCTGAGCATGGCTGACGGCACCCTCATGCTTGAAGATGCCAAAACCGCGGTGGGCACCCTCGAGCCACTCGCCCGCTTCGGCTCCTCGGCCTTCGGACCTCTGCAGGCTCGCGCTGTCTCGGCCGATGGCGTGGTCGGCGACTGGCTGCCTCTGGGCGTTCTGGTGCGCGTGCCCGCGTTCAAGGAGCTGCGCTGTGCCCATACCACAGCCAAGAGCTGCACCCTTGTCGGAAGCAATCTTTTCCTGGCCACCTCCATCGCCGCCACGCCAGAGTTCGACAATGCCACCGAGGTGCCCCCGGACTTTACAGGAACCCAGTTGACCGTTCCTCGCCCAACCAACGGCGCGCTTTACCTGAAACTGCGCGACGACCCCGCCACGACGCAGACGCTGACTCTACCCATCACCGTTGCCGCTCAGGGCCCCGCGCCGCAAGCTGCTCCAGTGGCTGCGGCTCCTGCCGAGTCCCCTGCCGCTTCAGATGCCCATCCGCCGGCGTCCAAACCGCAGCCTTAGGAATGCACTGCGTGTGGAGTTTCTCTTAGGTCCTGCTCCGCAGGCGTGCCTTTCCGCAGAAAACAGTGCCGCCGCGGGAGAAAAAAGCTCCCCCGCGGCGGCCTCAAAGCCAACCCGTCTTTCAAACTACGCTTCAATAAGCTTCAGCCGGCACGGAAAGCGCCGCCAGCGCTCTAGATCCCTGACCGGGTGAATCGGTATCTTTGGTTCGCACTTTCCCAGGCCTCAGAATCGTGACCTGTGGCATCCACAAATCTACAAAATCAAGCGGTCAGAAACCTAGTTGTAGTAAGCCTTGTTCTTTTCCGCAAACTCGGCCTTGTCTGCCGGCAGTTCATCTTCGGGGAAGATGGCGTTCTGTGCGCACACAGAAACGCAGGTGCCGCAGTCGATGCACTCGTCGGGGTTGATGTACACCTGGGAGACGGTTGCCGCCTTCGGGTCGTCGGCGGTGGGCGCAATTGCGGCGGTAGCGCACTCCGCAACGCATACAAAATCCTTGGTGCAGGCATCTGTAACTACATAAGCCATATGAATCGCTCCTGGTTCGGTGCGGCACGCTCAGTTCCATGTGCCGTCCATTTGAGGGTACCCAGTCAAGGCCTTCGCTCTCCGTGACTCAAATCACAGAGTGGCAGGAATCTAACTGTTTACAGGACGAGCCCAATCTCAACCAGCCTTTAACCCCTCCTTAACGCTGCATTCGCAGCCTTTCCCGCACCATCGGAACATGCTCCCCCTCGGCCACTCCCCCCGCCCCACTCTGGTCTTTTTGTCCCGCATGATGGATTGTTGGAACTGGAAGTGCGCGCTCCTCAGCGCCACTGCACGGTCTCTGGTCTACTTGGCGGCCATGGCCCGCAGCGGCCTGCGCGGTGGCTTGGCCATCGTTCTGGTTGAGATGGCCTATGTCGTATTCACGGCTGGACTTTATGCCGGCCTGCAGCAGAAGGCTCTCGGCTTTCGCTCGCGTCTATTGGGCAACCTGACGGTAGTCTTCGCCGTCCCCATGCTGGCCCAGGCCCTTGATTGGGCCACGCACCGCCTTGCCGGTGCTGCCGCACCCGCCAGAGCCACGCTTGCGGTGTGCATTTTCGCCACCATCTCGGCGCTCTTTCATCTGCATGTGATGCGGCAAGGCACCTTTCTCACCGGCCGGCGGGGCCACTCGCTGCTCGAGGACTTCCGCCGCATTCCTCGCCTCACCGCGGGCTTCGTCCTGCTGCCAGTCGTCTTCCTCTCCGGCTCGGCAGCCCGCATGGCGCGCGGCATCGAATCGGAAGCCGCTTTATAGCGGTGCACGAATCCAAAGCCTGCCCTGAGGGAAGCTGCGAAGGCCCCAAGATCAAACAGGACTTTAGAGCTGGGGAAAAATGCCTGCTTCCGGCCGCTGTGAGCCATGCCTACGACAGCACAGGCTGCCTCACCGCTGCCTCGTAGCACCGCACCAGCCCTCCGAAGGTCATGGGAAAGCTGGCAAACTCGTCCTCGCTGAAGGGATCCACACCCAACGCAGCCTCGAGCCTGGCCACCACAATGGCGAATCCCAGCGAATCCATCCCTGAATCCATCAGAGCAAGTTCGTCGCTGAGGGTTGCCAGTAGCCTGCCGTGATCCCTGGCCACCTGCATGAATTGCGTTATAACCTCTTCTCGTACATTCATCCGCAGACTTGTCTGCCTTTCGCTTTGCGCCGCGGCAATGCGCTGCACTCCTGCCGCTTGCGGCGGTCGCGCGGCCATCCCTTGACCGGCGCGCCCGACCCGGCAATCGAGCGATTTTATCAGCCTCGCCCCAATGGTTGACAGTGTCCCAGGCTGTTGACTATGTTGCGCCGGAGTGCTTCGGGCGGTATTCTGCGGACCTGGGACTCCCGTTCATTGCCAACACCGTTGTTCTTCCCATTCACCGAAGGCACGCCGCACAAGGAGTTCCAGGACTACTGGCGTCGCCATTCGTCGCAATATGGACCATCGTCATTTTCGAGAGGCAATACCCATGAGAGCAGTCAGGTTCCTATCTACCGTTTTGGCGGCGGGCGCGGCGCTGGTCTTCGCGCAGCAGTTTTTGCAGGCGCAGGCGCAACCCAACGGAATCCGGTGGGATTTTAACGAAACATCGGGCGCAGTGGCGCACGACTCCATTGGCAATGTAGACGACGCCATCGAGGGCTTCTTCTGGCGCGTTCCAGGCGCCAAGGGCAACGGCCTGCAATTCGACGGCTACACTACGCGCATCGTTCGCCCCGCAAAGAACGTACCGCTGTTCAAAGGCGGATTCACCGTCTCTGCCTGGGTAGCGCCCAATTACTATCCCTGGAACTGGGTTCCGCTTGCCGACCAGGATGCCGACGACCAGATCGGATTCTTCTTCGGCATCGACGCCTTTGGCCATCCCGGCTTCAACCTGGCCGTCAATGGTGTATGGCGCCAATTGACATCGGACGTGCAGCTTCCGGTAAAGAGATACTCGCGCGTCACCGCGACTTTTGATCCGCAAACAGGTGTCGCAATCTATGTCAACGGCAAGCCCGCGGGAAGTCTGAATGCTCCCGGCGTCTTTTCGCAGGCCGCCGGAACCGACCTGATCGTTGGCCGCATTCGCAATCCGCAGCAGCCCTATCCCTCCTGGCTCGACGCCTTCCGCGATCCGGTCAACTACTCGTTCGATGGCTACCTCGACGGGCTGGAGATTGTTGAAGGCGCACGCAGCGCCGCCGACGAGCAAGCGGCCTTTGAAAAGGTGACCCTCCCCGCCGGGGACGTGATGCCCACTGCTGTTTTTCCTTCCGGACCGCCGGGAGCCGGCCCCTTCGGTGCATTCTATGCGAGCCTGAAGTTTGAGAAGAGTTGGGATCGCCCACGCCGCTTCGGACCCGATCAGGATGTTGTCGTGCGCTTCGAGCAGTCGCCCATGCGCCTGGTCTTCTGGCAGGGAACCAACTTTATTCCCGCCTGGGTCACCGAAAACGGCAAGTGGTACACCGACGAATTCCTTGAGACGTGGGGTCGTCCGCTCTGTCCGGACGGCGGAGACTGCGAGCCCATGAGCGACAAGCAGGGCCGCTATTCGCACGTCAGTATTCTTGAGTCCAACGACGCGCGCGCCGTCATCCACTGGCGCTATGCACTGGCCGAAGCCATCAATTACAAGGGCGGCGACGCCGACCCCGTTACCGGCTGGTTCGACTGGGCCGATGAATACTGGACCGTCTATCCCGACGGCGTGGCCGTGCGCAAGCAACTGCTCTCCAGTTCGCACCTGGACGACGCTCCGCACGAGTGGCAGGAGACCATCGTGATCAACAACCCCGGCCAGATGCCCGAGGACAACATCGAGCCCGGCGCGCTCACCCTCAAGAACATGGCCGGCGAGTCCGAAACCTATCAGTGGCAGCCCAAGACCGACAAGCAATTCAGCTACCCCGTGGGTCCGCCGGACAAGCTGGACAAGCCCGCCAATGCCAACATCCAAATTGTCCATCTCAAATCAAAAGAGAATCCCTTTGAAGTGGTCTGGCCCAAGGGCAACTCGATGACCACCTACAGCGACACCAAAAGCTACTCGATGTTCGAGTGGTGGGATCACTGGCCGGTGGCGCAAATCTCCAACAGCTTCCGCCTGGCCGTTACACCCGACCGGCCGTCGCACTCCTCGCTCTCGCACATCTACTGGGAT
>Ga0181520_10013160_pt1 | contig 10490 bp, 9 predicted proteins | sample PEATcosm2014_Bin_29_FD_132451 | JGI IMG/M metagenome (GOLD analysis project Ga0181520, IMG submission 132451) | Peatland microbial communities from MTU Mesocosm Facility, Houghton, MI, USA - PEATcosm2014_Bin02_30_metaG | ecosystem: Environmental > Terrestrial > Soil > Wetlands > Peat | place... | reverse complement strand
GAGATCAACCGGATCCTTGCTCAGTATCCGGCCGAGAATATGGAGGCGTTTCCGGTATCGGAGCGGGTGAACAAACCGGATGCGGATGATGAAAAATTGATTGAGCCAGTGAAGGGATTATTCTAGCATTTTTGACTTAAATTCACATTCACTTGAAACAAAAGTTAGTCACTTTTCAAGTAATTCGTACAATTGTTCAAGTACCCTTTCCATTGCAAGAGTGTCGAGTTTACAGTATGCCAATAATTCCGCCTTTTTTTGTTCAATCTCTTCCGGGCTCATCATTCCCTGTGCCATCATTGCAAAGATCACCATTGCACAACCTCCGCCGGAAATGGCAAGACCATCATAAGAAAGATCATTGACGAGGGCCGGGAGGACTACTTTTATGGAATGTCCCGGGTAGAGTGCCAACTCCTATCGGGTCTCTATCTGCATAGCTCCGGATCCCTGCTGCACTGAGGAAGATAAAGATCCGGCCATATGGGGGGGGGAAAGTGATCGAAATCTGGTAGTCAGGTGAAAGGTGTCACTGGCTGGCTGAAAAAGATTCTGCAGGCTGCACGGTAGTCTCTATAGAAACCGATAGAATTGAATGATAATATATATCAGGGAATATCGTGCAATAATCCGTTAACAAGTTGTGAATTCCATAATTAGTGGGTAAGATCATGTCTTTAAAGGATTGTAAGATAAAAAAACTCTACAATTCAGATAAGGATAATATTTTAGTTGATTTTTATATCCCGGTTCTTTCGGAATCATATCAATACTGTCGGCTAGCGGGTTATTTCTCGTCAAATTCGTTGGCCATCGCTGCAAAAGGTATTGCGGGATTGATAAATAATGGGGGTCAAATCTCACTTATATGTAATGTTGTCCTGTCCGAGGATGATTTTAATGTCTTATCTGAGGTGTCTTCTCAAGATATTATTAAGAAAACAGAGAATGATTTTCAGTTCGAATTGGATAACCTCGAAGACGAGTTAAAAAGAGATCACATCCGGATGTTGGCATGGATGCTGAAAAATCAAAAATTAGACATTAAAATTGCTTTTGTTCCTGAAGGAATTTATCATCAAAAGATTGGGATTTTGCAGGATAATGAAGGAAATACCATTGTTTTTGATGGATCAGGTAATGAGACCAAATCAGGATGGCTATATAACATCGAGCAATTTAACGTCTTTTGCAGTTGGGAATCTGGTGACAATGAGAGGATTCCAAATTATATTGAAACCTTCAAAGAATTCTGGGAGGGTAAGACAAGAAGGGCCAAAATTTTCTCAATATCTGATGCATTGAAAGGCGATTTAATCCGAATAGCACCAAAATCTGATGTCGAATTTGAGAAGATTTCCAAAAGGATTGTTGAACAATTATTGAAAGGCAGTCATCGTTGTAATGAGTTAGTCCTTCGAGACTATCAAAAGACTGCGGTCCAGAACTGGTTTGATAATGGAAAAATGGGAATTCTGGAAATGGCAACTGGCACAGGTAAAACAGAATGTGCCATCGGAATTCTTCAGAGAATTTTACAGGAAAAGAAACCAATTCTTATCGTAATTGCTGCTCACGGCCAGTCCCTGGTTGATCAATGGTTATGGAGATTGGCTAATTATAAGATCCATGCTGTTGGAGCTGCATCAACTTTCTCGAAATGGGATGATGTGGTTTATGATAATATCATCCGTTTAAAAAGTAAAAATTTACAATATTTTGCTATTGTTACGACATATCAGACGCTCTCATCAGACAGGTTTATACAACTGGTAAAAAAATGGAGTGATAATTCTCTCATCATTTCTGATGAGATGCATCATGCCGGAGCACCTGTTTTTCAAAAAGGCCTGATTGAGAATTTTACATTCAGACTGGGGTTAAGCGCCACGCCGTCGCGATGGTTTGATGATACGGGAAACACGTTCCTTGGAGAATATTTTCAAAAAGTTGTATTCTCATTTCCTATGGGTAAAGCAATGCGGGAAATAAATCCGGATACAGGTAAAACCTTCCTTTGCCATTACTACTACAAACCTTATTTTATCTCATTGACTAACGATGAGAATGAAAAATTTTTGGAATTAACGAAAAAAATTGCACAATTATTTTATATTAAAAAAGAAGGGATAAAAAACGATTCCGCTGTTGATATGCTGCTCCTGAAAAGAGCGGAAATCAAGAAAAATGCCGCTGAAAAACTTATTGTTTTTGAAAAAATCGTTTCATCGGAATACGACAAATTGGATCATACAATCATATTTTGTTCAGGTAAACAGATGTCAGAAATTAAACAAATCCTACATCGATACAAACTTGTTTTTTGTGAGTTTACGCAGCATACAAAAAACGACGAAAGAGATAAGATCCTTGATCTTTTTTCGAAGGGTTATAAGAAAGGAGGATATGACATAATCCTAGCAATAGATTGTCTTAACGAAGGAATTGATATCCCCTCCGCAAAAAAAGGATTTTTTATGGAAAACAGTCAAAATCCAATCGAGTTTATCCAAAGAAGAGGGAGGTTACTACGACAGGATAAATCAAAGGATCATGCAATTTTTTACGATTTCATTGCCTTGGCAGATTTTACTAAAACAAACGAACAGTATTTCGAATTGGAGAGAAAAGAACTTCAAAAAGAATTCAATCGGTATTATGAATTTGCGAGGCTCTCTAATAATAAAATGGAGTGTCTTTCAAAGATTAAAAGTATCATCAATGAGTACGCTCTGATAATCCCCGATGAGAGTGAGGAATTGTAATGAAAAGAAGACTGAACCCGATTATCATCAAAAAAATTGACCAGTCAGATCTGGCAGATCCCGTAAAAAAGGCGGTAAAAAATATTCTTGAAAAGGAGTTTGAATATGCCGAATCCCCGAACACCTTTTATGACAATCTCATAAAAGAAGAAATTGAAAACGCATATGTAAAAATGCATCCGAGGTGATTTTTTTGGTCAGAATGGTTGAACTCAATATTGAAAATTATCGTCCCTATTATCTGATGAATACATTCGATTTCTCAGTGGATCCGAAAAAAAATTTTAATGTTATTATTGGTGGCAATGGGCATGGAAAGACCTCAATAATGGATGCAATCTCTTGGTGTATGTATGGAATAGAACAACATAAATCAGGAATCCATGAACTTGATCTCGTCAACGATAAAATAAAAAATGAATCAGAAATTAACGACATAATCACCACATCTGTTGAGATCCTTTTTGGAGAAAATGACAGGGTAGAATACCGTTTTTTGAGATCAATGGATTATCGAAAAACATCCGATGATACATTCGCGCCCGTATTAGGTGGGTCAAAATTCTCTGTCAAAGTTATTGATGAGAGAGATAATGTTTCAGATTATCCCTACCCTGAGACCGCAGTGAACTGGATTTTTCCATCAAAAATAAAACATCTTTTTAAATTCGACGGAGAACAATTAAAAAATTTTTTCGAGCGGGATAACAGCAACAAAACAAAACAGGCAATTAAGGATATCACTCAAATCAATAAATTGGAATCGGTAACATCCAGAATCAATAGAGTACTTAAAGAATATAAACCAAAAAAATCCTCGTCGAAAGAGATCGAAGACTTGGATGCCTGCGATGCAGGACTCAAACTAAAACTCGCCGGTTTTGAAGAAAACCAACGAAAATTACAGGAAGAATATAGTGCTGTCGAAACTGAGTTGAACTCAGTTGAGGGAAAATTAAAAGCTCTTGGCGATGTAAATATTGATGCTCTTACTGAGAGACAAAAAACCCTAGACACAACAATAAAAAAATTTCAGGCTGAAATTACAGATACAAAAAAAGAAAAATTTTCCCATATCTTACAATCCTTACCAAATATCTTCTGTTATCAGATTCTTGATCAGGCGAATAAAAAAATTGAACAAAAATATGAATCCGGCGAACTTCCGTCAGATATCAAAGAAGGATTTGTAAAAAAATTACTCGAGAAACATAAATGCATATGTCATACTGAACTGAAAGAGGGATCTCAATCAAGAAAGAACGTTGAGGAATATTTAAAATTAGTACCCCTATCGAAATATGAGGATAAAATCCGTCATGGTCAACAAAATATTGGGATGAGAATAAATTCTGTCAATACCTTTTTGGAACAACGGAAACTCTATGAAACTAAATTAATCGATCTTGAAGAACGTCTCGCGGAGGCTAATGAGGAGTCAAAAAGAGTACAATCCTTATTTAAAAATACGAACGTTGAAAATGCGAAGTCGTTAATATCACAACAAACGGCCTACAGAAATGATCTCTCTCGTTTAACCCGGGATATCGGGAATATTGAGGGAAAAATCGAAGCAACAAAAAACGATATCACCGAAGTCGAATTGGATATCAAGAAACTTACGAGACTTCAAATTAAAGATGAAGTGTCCCGGGAGAAATATGAGATCGGGTCTCAAATTGCAGATTTTATAACAAATCTTCAGGAGACCCTGTTAAAAGAATTAAAAAATGATATTGAGCATCAAACAAATTCAATTTTTAAACAATGCTTGATTGAGCCTCGGGTGGATCGGGTTGTGATCACCGATGATTACGAGTGTAAGGTTATTGACAAAAAGGGTAACAATCTCTATTCAGATCTTTCTGAAGGACAAAAGGAATCCTTGGCCGCTGCGTTTATAATGGCACTCAGGAAGGATTCGGGTTTTGACTCACCGATAATTTTCGATTTCCCTTTCGGAAGAATGGATAATAACCTGAGAATCGAAACCATCACTTCTCTGAATAAGGTATTATCAGACGTTCAGGTAATTTTCTTATTAATTGAGGGGACGGAGTTCCGTGAACTGGAGAGAAAACTTATGTCTGATCATTTGGGATCGCTCTATCAATTGCAAAAACAAACAACCGAACCAAGAACAGAGGTGATTAAACTTGAGTGAGACTACTGCGCCAAGAGATATTGGGATTGAAAAATCAACACATCCGTTCTATGAACGGATTAAACAAGGGAATATACTTCCGGAATTGAAGAAATATGAAATGGCATACATTTTCATATTCGCCATGGCATATGGTGTCCATTACGGCAAGCGAAAAAAATTGGATGACCGACGTCCAACAATCAGTAAAAATTTTCTTGAGAATAATTTTGGCTGGTTAATTCGTGCGGTTGCAATTCAGTCATCTCCTGAAGGAGTGGAAATAATTCCTGACGAAGCCGAGATATACCATATTGCGGAAGAATACGCAAACGGGGGGATCAATTATATCCAGGAAGAAATTGATGCCAGCGGACCCGGGCAATTTGAAAAGGATATGGAAAATGAATTGATTGATATTATCAGTAATATGAAGGATTAAAAAAAACTTTTGAGACAGAATGAATAGCGAATTTGTCGATGAAGTAGACCTTTGTGATTTCATATTATATCGTTGGGATTCAACTCAGGAATCCGCTGATATGGATGATGCCATTAAAAAATTTTTGAATTTACTTATTTTAATTTACAATGACTCTCGAACGGATTGGAATATTAAACTGATAATTTCTTCTTCTTTTACTTATTATTTATTGGAAAAAGAAGTAATTCCAAATACATCACCAAACGGACTTCACGATGATTTTTATTTAACTCTCTATGTAACACAAAAAATCGTAGATTATACTGACATTGACTTTGTGAAAGAGCATTATTATCATCCTAAACAATTTGCTGATGATTTTCGTTTTTGGTTCGATAGTATTTCACATGAGATTGAAGGACTTGAAGATGAAATTCGTGAAAAGGTTGGATTGGATAAATTACCCTATACCGATTTTGAATTTTATTCAAAGAATTATTCAAAAAAAGTAGTATCCTTTGCGGCAAAACGAAGAAGATTATTGGCCGTCATGGCGTATCTGCTTAAAAATGAAATTTCATTACCCTCATTTCACCAGCAAAGAAAATGGAAATTTCTCCTTTCATTAGGTGATTTAAATGAAATATTAAGAATTATTGCCTTCTCCCAATACGAAAGAAAGCAGATGAATTATTGTAAAAAGGATGGAAAAAGTAAACAAGATATTGAGAGAATTCAAAATTTGAATAAAAAATATGGTACAATATTTAATATTGTCCTTCAGAAATCAAAAAAATTTTATGATACCAGTGTTGTGTATCTTTTTTTACCGAAAATTTTGAAATTGTCTTTGAATATTCTGAATGATGATAAATGTGACTGGTGGACAAAACTGTTCGTATCGTCATCGATATCATCTCCGATTTTATCGGTTAAATCCGATATTTCTGAAGAACAAAAATTATATAATTTATGTTTTGTTTTACATTATGCCATAAAATACATATCAGAAGAGATTTCCTCGGAAATAATACAAAATAACTGGCAATTTCAGGAAGATCCTTTTGATGTGATTGCTCAATTAACCACCTGTTTTAACACCGAGGATCCTTTTACTGCATTACGATATTTTCATGAACTTGGGTTTATAAAATTTTTATCGGTAGGAGATTTGTTATTCAATGATACCTATTACTCACAGATAAGCCGTCTTGGTTCTGAAAATAAACAATTATTCAAAACCATCTATTTCCTATTACATCAAAAATATAATATTTCATTAAAAAGTGGATTAGAAGACGAATTGATGAATTATGTATATAAATTTGAAGAATATGATGCTATTGAGGAATTTATTCGGTTATCAACTATTTGGCATAATTTTACAATAAAAGAAGATCTTCTTGAAGAAGAGAATATACCAAAAAGAGACGGTGCTCCATATCAACAAAGTGCAAGAGTAAAATTTTTATTAAGACAACAAAAAAAAAGTAATTGCTGATGTGTTAAAAAAATTAAAAATTTTTCAATGATTCTAATTTTTCGATAATTAAGTCGGTTCCAATTTTTGTCTCGCCCTCGTCATTGCCCCGCCCCAATCCAAATCTTACCGCAGTATGCGACTCTTCAATCGATCGCCCTATCGCCAGTAAAACATGTGAAGGCTCAACGCTCGTTGTCGTACACGCAGACCCGGTAGAGATCGACAGTTCATCTCGCAATTGATGGATTAATGCCTTGCTTTCGATGCCAGGGAAACAGACATTAAGGTTGTGAGCCAGCCGTTTAGTCGGATGTCCATTCAACATCATCGAAGGATACGCATCGTTGAATGCATCGAACATCTGGGTGGTCCATTGCCGGAATCGCTTCTCTTCTTTTGCCATTTCTTTTTCAGAGACAGCAAGCGCCTTTCCGATGCCAACTATCCCCGGTACATTCAAAGTACCTGATCGCAATCCCTTCTCCTGTCCACCACCAAAAACAATCGGTGCCAGTTTCACGCGCGGATTGCTACGTCTGATATACAGTCCGCCTATTCCCTTCGGGCCGTAAATTTTGTGACCAGAAAATGAGAGCAGATCGATATACATCTCTTTAACATCCATAGGAATATGCCCAACCGCCTGAGCTGCATCTGTATGAAAGATCACGCCGTGATTGTGTGCGATCTTTCCAATCTCTTTGATAGGTGCAATCGTACCGATTTCGTTATTGGCGGTCATGATTGAGATCAACACCGTTTTGTCCTTTATGGCATCTTCAACCTGCCCTGGATCGACAAGTCCGTATTTGTCGACCGGCAAGAACGTTACAGACTTACCGTTTTTCTGAAGATGTTTGCAGGTATCAAGAACTGCCTTGTGCTCGGTAACGCAGGTAATGATGTGATCACCCTTCGCGGCGTATTGTTCGGCGGCTCCGAGGATGGCGATATTATCTGCCTCGGTCGCCCCGCTGGTAAAAATAATTTCATCGGGATGAGCATTCAGGGTATGAGCACATTGTTCCCTAGCTTTCTTCACGGCCTCGGCAGCAACAGCACCATATGCATGATCGATACTTCCGGCATTTCCAAAGATTTCAGAAAAATAGGGGAGCATCGCCTCGAGTACCCGGGGATCCACAGGTGTAGTGGCGTGAGAGTCCATGTATATCGGACGTTTAATGTCCATGCGAAGGTCCCTCGGATAACATGCCGGATTTGATCCCTGCAGCCTGATGCGTCAGGAGGATATGGAAATCGCCCAGACTCTTGATTTGCGAAAATATCCCAAATACACCCCGGTTCAGATGCGCCCGGAGCTGATCGTACAGATCTTCTTCCGGGTCCAGCTTGTCATGAATACATCGTTCTTTTACGAGCGCGATAAAGAATTTGTCCCATTCGCCGGTCAGCGTATACCGGTTTAGTTCCTGGCCCTTCTCGTCATATTCGGCAGGGTTGGGAATCGAAGGATCATTGAGCGAGTAACAGATCGCAATCCGACACAGGATATTCGGTGTGAGGCCGGTTCGTCCCTTGAGCTGATTTAGACGGAATGTCGCTTTCTCGCTGATGCGGAGACGGTAGAAATCGCTGCTCATGAATCTTCCTCCTGCCAGAAATATCCAGGTGAGATTAAGGTAATCCGGTCCTTCTTCGAATAATCGAGATGATATGCCCGAGCAATATGGGGTTGGAGAGCCCGGAAGAAGTCCTTGTCAATTTCGGTATCGGTGGAGAAGATAATCATCTGTTCACCGGCATGCTGGAAAAAATCCATGACAAGATTGCCCCGGTGTTCGCTGTCAAGCCGCCCAAGTGGGGTATCAATAATGAACGGAAGCTGCCGGCCGGAGGTAAGGGTAAGCCCCCAGAGAAGAGAAACCGCAAAGATCTCTTTCTCTCCCGCAGAAAGTAGATCCTTTGGTATCGCATGACCATCCGGTTCAAACAGCGTGATATTGTATTTTTCATCAATGAGGATGTTCCGGACATAATCGTCTTTCCGGATCAGGCGGTTAAAACACGAGAGGATATTGTCACCCAGCTGGACGATCTTCTGTTGCTGGAGTTCTTTTGAGTATTCGGATAAGACCGTAGTAACGTCTCTGACGAGTTCCATCTTCCGTGATCCACCTTTCACCCCCTGGATTTCCTCTTCGACTTTTTCCTGTCGGCGCCCCAGATCTATAAGGCGGATCTCAATCTGTCGTATTTGTTCGTTGAAAGAACGAATCTGTTCGATAAACATGCCGAGATCCCGGTTCAGTTCGTTCAGCTTCGTTATATGGGGGGCAATAACCTCATCTGAAGGAGCATGGTTGATCTTTTCCTCAACCTTTACTCGCTGGATGGTTAATTTCTCCAAATTTTCGGAAAGTATCTCCATCTTTTTTGGAACGGACTCGGTGGCTTCGTCAATCCATTTCAGAAGCTGGTGATATTCGTGCTGGGAGAGGTGATGGACGAGAGGTGTTTTCTTTACATCACTATCAGTTGCCAGCTGCTGATGCATGAGGCTGACCAGTTTCTCCCGAACCTTTTCTTTTTGAGCCGGGGGTATGGAAATCTCGGACCAAAAGGCGGGTGACTGGATTATCTTGTTCAGCTCTCCGATATTTGCATGGATGATATCCTGAGATCGTATCCGGGCCTGAATATTATCTTCCTCAATGAGATGCTTTTTCAATAGAGCACAGTAGTTAGGCGAGATCGAAAAGGGAAATAATCCAGCACAGAGATCGCGAATATCATTCTGATTTTTCAGAATCTCATGATCTAGCTGAATTTTCTCTTTCTTTAAATCCTCTCGTTTCCGAGCAAAATTTCCGCCCTCGCTTGCAACGATCTGTTCCTGCCGTTCTATATCTCCACGAATTTGATCGACACGGCTCTGAACCTGGGCACGTTCCTGCTCGACATGTTCTTTTTCCGCTTCGACCTTCAAAATCTCCGATTGAATCTCTTCCAGTTTACCGCCGATTTCAGTCAGTTCCGAACCCTTCAGGTTATGACTCAGGTAAATACCCAGATCCGCCTTGAGCCGGTCAACGAGATCAAGACCTAGGAGAGATTTGAAAGAATCCCGGAGATAAACATTTTCAGCATTATCCTCAACAAGGTTCTGAATCTTCTCACCATCGAACAGGAAGAGCCGGGCAAACCGGGGAGGGATCAGCTCATTCAGAAGATCCTGCCATTGATCGGTCTCAAGATCATGGAGGATTTCTCCATTTCGTTTAATGGTCAGATTTTCGGAAAATTTGGGATTGAAGGTCCATTCCCTACGGACCTGATAGGTCTGGCGCAGGCCGGAATGGGTAAAATCAAAGGTTACTTCGATGGCCGGCAGTAATTCCGGTTCGTTCTTTTTACTGCGGGGGGTCATTTGCCGGATATACTGTTCGTATTTTGGATTGGTCATCCGGCTTCCGGGAGCCTTCTGACCGTAGAGGCAAAGAAGGATCGATTCAAAGAGTGTTGTTTTACCAGCCCCATTCATCCCCCCGACTAATATTATTGGTTTGAAGGAATCTGATGTGTGAACCGGAGTGAAATCAAGGACATTTATCCCTTTGAAGATTCGGACATTCTCAAGTGTTAATGAATGAAGTAACATCCGGACACCTTACACCTGCCGGAGAGTCCGGCGTTTTTTATCAATCGCATCGG
>Ga0181520_10013159_pt1 | contig 10490 bp, 5 predicted proteins | sample PEATcosm2014_Bin_29_FD_132451 | JGI IMG/M metagenome (GOLD analysis project Ga0181520, IMG submission 132451) | Peatland microbial communities from MTU Mesocosm Facility, Houghton, MI, USA - PEATcosm2014_Bin02_30_metaG | ecosystem: Environmental > Terrestrial > Soil > Wetlands > Peat | place... | reverse complement strand
GGGCGCGCTCATCCTGACGAACATGGGTTCCATCAATGCCAGCACGAACGTCCTGGTGCAAAATGCAACGTTCGATGTCTCGTCCATGTTCCTGCCGGGATACGATGCCACCGCCGCCGCCGCCACGCTGACCCTGAGCAACGGCAAGTTGGTATTGGGCACTAATGTCCTGGCCGGTCTTAACACGCTGGCCCTCAGCAACGCAACCCTGTCAGTCGTTGGGAATGTGAGCGCACTTTCAACGACCGGTTCCGGACTTCTGGCACCCAGCATCACGGTGAACAGCTTGATCACCGGTGGTGCGACGAATGTGATCAACGTCACCTCGGTGCCGGGCTTTTTGAACTACCCCACCAATCTCACGCTCATCCAATACACCACCGCCCCCAACCTGGTTCTGCCGGGCCTGATCTTGACCACCAACGGCCGTCCCGTTTGCTATCTCACGAATATCGCCGCCAGCAGTCAGATCGTGCTGGTGATCATCACCAACTCAACGCCGGCGTTTTCACCGCTCACTTGGAACGGCCAGGTCAATGGCGTCAACAACGGCACCTGGAATTTCACCACCAGGAACTGGGTGGTGACCGGCACAACGATGCCATTGAATTTCACCAATTTTGAAGGCGTGACCTTTGATGACACGTTGCTGGGCACGCCCAACGTCAATCTGACCACGCTGCTTGGGCCGGGTGGCATCACCGTCAGCAATGCCAATGAAACCTATGTCATCAGAGGTTCCGGTGCCATCACCAATCTCGGTGGCATCACCAAGGTCAACACCGGCACGGCGATCTTTGCCGAAACCGGCGGCGACACCTTCTACGGCGGCGTTTCCGTGGGCTCCGGCACGCTTGTGCTCTCCAACTTGAATGTGAACATTGGCGGCGGCCTGACGGTCAACGGCGGCACGTTGGTTGACCAGCACAGCGGAGCCATCTCCGGCGGGGTGACTGTGAATAATGGCAATGACCTGCTGTTGTTGGACCAGCCCGGTGCCATCAACGGCAATCTGACCATCAACGGCGGCACCGTGCAGGTGGGCACCAACGATGCGAATGGCAACCTGCCCAGCGGCGCGATTTTGAACAATGACACCCTGGTATTTGACCGGAGTGACGCCGGGCTGAATGTGGCCAGCGTCATTGGCGGCGGCGGTCAGTTGATCAATGACGGTACGGGCACTGTGACCTTGAGCGCCATCGAAACCTACACTGGTCCGACCATTGTGAATGCCGGTACGCTGGTCCTGAACGCCGGCAACAATGCCGCCCCCAGCGGTATTTCCAGGAGCAGCAGCCTGACCATCAACACCAATGGCACCGTGGAGGTCGGGACTGACAATTCCCTGGCGGGGCATGGAGCCGGGGATGCGCTGGCGATCTTCATCAATGCCGGCGGCACGCTGACCGGCGCTCCCGGAGATGATAACGGCGACGGCGTCAGTTGCCATCTTGGAGGTTTGTTGACGCTCAATGGCGGCACCCTGGCCAACAGCGGCACCTCAATCAACGCCGCCCAAGGCTCCTGGGATCTGGATGGCGGCGTCGCCACCGGCGGTGGATCCTTCACGTCCACCATGAGCGCCCTGGACATGCTCGATTCTGAAAATGGCGGGACGCAGTTCAATGTCGTTCCCGGATCCCCATCCACCCCCAGCGGCATTGATTTGCTGGTCACCGGCTCCATTATTCATGGCACCGCGCAGGCCGACGGCGGCATAATTGTCAATGGCGGCGGGGTCATGGCTCTGGACAACAACAATACCTACACCAACGGAACGACCGTCAACGGCGGTACCCTCCAGTTGGGTGCGGCCAATGACACAGCGGCGCTGACCACACCGGCGGGCACCGGGCCAATCAGCCTTGACAATCAGGGTACCACTCTGAATTTGGCCGGCAACGTGGGAGTGACCGTCGGCAATGTCATCAGCGACGATGGCCAGAGCGACACCTTGGTGGTGTCCTCCAGCGGCATCAACTTCCTCACGGCGTCCAATCTGTACACCGGCAGTACCGTGGTGAGCAACGGCACGTTGGTGGTCAACGGGTCGCTGGCGGCGGCCAGCGTTGTGACGGTGAAAGCCCCGGGCATCCTGGGCGGTGGCGGCGCGGTGTACGGCCCCGTCACGACCGCCGGTTTCATCGCTCCAGGCACCGGCTTGGCCTGCGCCATGCTCACCTGTGCGAACAACGTGACCATCTCCGGCGGATGCACCATGAAGCTTGACCTCAGCAACGGGACAAACGATATGTTGTTCGTGGGGGGCACGCTAACGTATGGCGGCACGTTGAATGTGTCGGTATTGTCCGGCGCTCCGGTGCCGAACCAGACCTTCCAGTTGTTCAGCGCCACCAGCCCTATTGGTAACTTCACCACCTTCAATCTGCCACCGACAGAGGTCGGACAGAGTTGGATCTGGAATCCAACTGCCGGCACCTTGAAGTTCATCCAGACGATCAACCCTAATCCGACGAACCTCACGGCCTCGGTTTCCAACAATGTTCTTAGGTTGTCCTGGCCGGCGGATCACACTGGCTGGCTGTTGCAGATGCAGACCAATAGTCTGTCCGTCGGTTTGAACGCCAGCTCCAACGACTGGACCACTGTGCCCGGTTCCTCGGCGATGGATCACACCAACATCCCGATCAATCCGGCCCCGTCGGCCGTGTTTTACCGTCTGGTTTACCCCTAATGAGATGGTTTAGACAGCAACCGCTCCGAAGTCAGGGTTCGCAATATGGAAATGCGGGTCAAACAAGTTCAGTAAACTATGAAAGAAAATCAACCTCCGATGGGGGGAAGTGAAAAACTCTCCCGCCGCGACTTCATCCGCACGGGTGTGGCCGGCACCGTGGCCCTGCCGTTCTTTGGCGGGGTCTTGACTGATGCCTTCGGGCAAAGCGCCGGGGCCAGGTCCCCGGTTTTCCGGGTGGATGACTGCCCGGTTCACGACGGCCAAGTGCGCCATGTCGGCATGGACGCCCTGTTGCACCTGCTTTCGGTCAACGGCACCAAATTCTACCTGTCCGCCAAAAACGGCTCCTTGAGCGGTCCCCAGGGGCTGATCGCCGCCGACGATGTGGTGATTCTCAAGGTCAACACTCAGTGGAAATGCCGTGGCTGCACCAACACAGACATGCTGCGCGGCCTGATCCAGCGCATCCTGCAGCATCCGGACGGATTCAAGGGCGAAGTCGTGGTGTTCGAGAACGGCCAGAACCGTCCCGCCACTTTCGATGGCATCCACAATGATGTCAATAAATCCGAATATCATCCGTTCCCGGAACTCGAAGGCAAGGTGATGGTCAACGCCGAGCAGCAGGATTTGACAACGGTTGATTACCTGATCGGGACCGTGTTTGCCGGCAAACCGGTCAGTTCCGTCCTGATGGACCCGCACAACAACACCTGGCTGGCCGGCGACGACCACCAGACCAACGGCTACCGCCGGATCGGTGAGCCGGGTACTCCGTGTGTTTCCTATCCCTGTTTTACCACGGCCAAGGGCAACCGGATCGAACTCCAGGAAGGACGCTGGACCGGCTCGGGTTATGCTCAGAATCTCAAGCTCATCCATTGCGCCGTCCTCAAGGACCACAGCGGCGACATCGGCATGACCGGCGCGTTGAAGATCGTTTACGGCACGCTCTCCATGAAAGACGGGACCTCGGCTAGGCGCCACTATGCCGATCTCGGCTCGCAATGCGCCAAAATGTGGACCCAGGTGCGCATCCCTGACCTCAACATTCTGGACTGCATCTGGGTCAGTTATGGTTCCACCACCGTCAATGGCCATGCGGTCAGCGGCTGCGTCGGTTATCCGCCCACCATCACCAGCCGCCAGAACATCCTGCTGGCCGGACCCGACCCGGTGGCCATTGATTATCATGCGAACAAGCACATTCTGCTGCCCCTCGGAGGCAACAACGCCAGGAACCATGACCCGGATAACAACCCCCGCCTGGTCAACGTTTATAAGCAGGCGCAGGACACCATCAACGCCGCTGGCGGCATTCACGGACTGAAGGTCCAGACCGGGGACGAAAACATCCACGTGATTGCCGCCACCGCGCTCAGCCAGTCCGCTGTGCGGGCGTGGGAGGCCTGCGGATAAAGGCAGCCTGTTCCCGCACATGGTCAGCAACTTGGTTTATGCCGTATTTGCAACTCAACAGGACAGTCAATTCTGGGCTCGATCAGCCCGGCTTCCCCAAAAAAATCATGAATTTAAAACTGCGTTCATTTTTTACGGCCCTTTCCGTGGTTGGCCTGGCAGCCGCCCTAACCGCCAGCCACCCTTCCGCCGCCAATGCTCAAACCGCCGTCAAGTCGGCCCCGGCGGCTCCGTTGATGACACTGCTGGGACGCTTCACCGCACCCGGCGTACCGGCCCTTGGCCCGGCCGAGATTGAGGTTGCTCCGCGTAAGGTGTCCACTAATACGGTTCCGGTCGGGCTGCCTGGCAAGGGACTGGCCCAGCACCCGATGCTTTACATCGGCGAGGGCGACAACAAAATGTTTCTGGTCAATGACGGCAAAGTCGTTTGGACTTATTCCACCGGGCCGGGGAACGAATATGATGACGTCTGGATGCTTTCCAATGGCAACATTCTCTTCACCCGGATGCAATATCTTGCCGAAGTGACGCCCGAGAAAAAGGTCGTGTGGCGTTATGACGCCCCTTCCGGGACGGAAATCCACGCCTGCCAGCCGATTGGTTTGGACAAAGTTCTATTCATTGAGAATGGTCTGCCGCCCCAGCTCATGGTCTTCAATCTCAAGACGGGAGTCGTCGAAACCCAGCACGAGCTTCCCGCTATCAAACCTCCCGATCCCAAGAAAGTCCACCCCCAGTTCCGCCGAGTCCGTTACACCGCGCAGGGAACCTACCTGGTTCCCTTCCTCAGCCTGGGCAAAGTGGTGGAATATGACAAGGATTTCAACGAGATCTGGAGTTATGCCATCAAGTCCCCCTGGGCCGCCATTCGCCTCAAGAATGGCAACACCCTGATCACCGATGAAGGGGACAAACTCACGATTGAAGTCAACCGCAAGGGTGAGACCGTCTGGTCCCTCAAACCCGATGATCTGCCGGAGCCGTATCGGTTTATCAACACTCAGTCCTGCACCCGTCTGGCCAGCGGCAACACCATCATCTGCTCGCGTGGTGGCAACGGCAGGGGACCTCAACTGGTCGAAGTCACGCCGGATAAAAAAGTGGTTTGGGTGCTGTGGGATTTTGAAACCCTCGGACCCGCCTCCGCCGTCCAGATCCTGGACGACCCCGGCGTCCCGGAAAATCCAGGGGAATCGGAACACTGATTGGACAATGGGGCGCGGCACCGGAAAAAGTGGCGGAAACAAAGATCCTGTTGTAAATGTCCGCCTGCTTTTTTTGCAATATGTAACTGGCGGTATAAAACCTCATAAAAATGAAATTTATCAGCAAAATGGCTGGCAATGGAGGCTGTTTATATGTCTCCAATGAACGATCATGGTCCGCACCATGGCCCCGCCATTCGTTGGCAGCCTTGCCTTCGGCAATGCCTTTGGGACGACGATCCCGGTCGTCGTGCAAAATGGCGAGGCATTTGCTGATAAAAACGCAAAAAAAATCTCCGCGTGCGGTGTTCATCTCCAACGAGCCGCTCTTTGTGTGAAAAAACATCCTTTCTGCTTTCTAAGTCGTCAAACTTTTGTCGCCTGCCTGCTGTCATTCGCCGCCGCCGGCAACATCATGGCGGCCGAAACTGCCCCGGGAAATTATTTCAACGTCCGCAATTATGGCGCGGTGGGCGATGGCACAAATCTCGACAGTCCGGCGATTGACCGGGCGGTGGCCGCCGCCGCCGCCTGCGGCGGTGGAACGGTTTTGGTTCCCGCCGGGACTTATTTGAGTGGTTCGATCCACCTCCGGAGCAACATTCACCTGGTGATTGATTCCGGCGCGACAATTCTCGGCGCTCCACAAACCATGGAGGCCTATGATTTAACCGAGCCGTGGACGAATAATCCTTATCAGGACGGCGGCCATTGCTATTTCCACAACAGTCTGATTTGGGGCGAAAATCTTACCAACGTTTTCATCACCGGCAACGGGACGATCAACGGCGGCGGACTCGTTCGCAGTGACGGCATTCTGGATCGCATGGTGGGTTTCAATCACCCGGACCGGCCCGTCACCAACCAGGCACCACCGGTGCGCCTCGGCAACAAGGCCATCGCGTTGAAACTCTGCCGGAATGTGCTGATCCGCGATCTCACCATTTTTCACGGCGGGCATTTTGCCATCCTGGTCACGGGTTGCGACAATTTGACCGTGGACAACGTGACGATGGATACCGACCGCGATGGCATTGACATTGATTGCTGCCGCAACACGATGGTTTCCAACTGCCGCATCAATTCGCCCAACGACGACGGCCTTTGCCCCAAGAGCACCTGCGCGCTGGGCGAATTGCGTCCGACGGAAAACCTCACGATCATCAACTGCCAGGTCTCCGGTTTCGAGGAAGGGACGCTGATAGACGGCACCATGAAACCGAGTAAAAACCACAATGGCCGCATCAAATTTGGCACCGAATCCAGCGGCGGCTTTCGAAATTGCAGTGTGGCGAATTGCACGTTCCGCAGTTGCCGCGGGCTGGCACTGGAAGAGGTGGACGGCGGCATCATGGACAACATCACCATCAACAATCTCACGATGATGGCCGTGCCCGACTACGCCATTTACATCACCACCGGCAAACGCAATCGCACCCCGAATCTTGCGGGCATCAGCCGGGGGCGGAACATTTTGATTTCGAACGTCATCGCCGACGGCGTCGGCAAAATGAGCGGCATTCAAATCGTGGGGTTGCCTGGGCAGCCCGTGGAAGGCGTCCGTTTGGAAAACATCCGGCTCACCTGCAATGGTGGCGGGACGATGGCGGACGCGGCCATTGTGCCGAAGGAACTCGGCGCCGGTTATCCTGAACCGCGCAAGCTGGGCACGTTGCCGGCCTACGGGGTTTTTGCCCGCCATGTAAAAGGATTGGAACTGGCGAACATCACCGTCAATTTTATCACGAACGATCTTCGTCCGGCTGCCTCCTTTGCAGACATTCAGGGATTGGAAATTGACAACTTCAAGCCCCGGGTTGCCCAAGGAGTGAAAGCCGCTTTGTTTGCCGACTCGGCCGGCCGGGTCACTATCCGCAACTCGCCTGCGCTCCAGGATTCTGTTAAGGAAGCGGTGAAAAGGCGTTAAACGTCTGTGCCAAAGCTTTTAGTATTAAATTATTATGGCCAAACAATTTGTTCTTGCCCTCCTGCTTTTCACCGGCGGGCTGCCCTGGTCCGTCCGGTCGGTGGAAACTTCAGACCCGTTCACCCCGCCGGATTTTCCCGTTCCGCAGTTTCCCGCGCTGACGTGCAGCGTGAAGGATTTTGGCGCGGTGGGCAACGGGGTGGCCAACGACACGGCCGCCATTAACCAGGCCATTGGGACATGCCGTGCGGATGGTGGCGGCACGGTGTTTTTCCCGGCGGGACGGTACGCGGCCGGTTCGATTCACCTGCAAAGCAATGTGCGTTTGCTGCTAGACACGAACGCCGTGATTTTTGGCCAGGCGGGCGCGTTTGAAGCGCCGGAGCCGAATCCATTCAGCAAATACCAGGATGGCGGCCACAGCCACTTTCACGATGCGCTGATGTGGGGCGAGCATTTGGAGAATGTCGCCATCGTCGGGGGGGAAATCAACGGCGGTTCCATCGGCCACGGGGATCCGAAACCCGGCAACGGCGACAAGCTGATTGCCATCGAAGTGGGCAGAAATCTGGATTTTGAAAATCTCACGCATGAGAAGGGCGGTCATTTTGTTTATCTGCTCGATGATTGTGAAAACGTGACCCTGGCCGGGGTGGTCATCAAGGAATCGCGCGATGCGGTGGATTTGATGGGCTGCCGCAACGTGCGGATTCACGACTGCAATTTCACCGGCTGTGGCGACGACACCATCGGCGTGAAAAGTGACTATGCGCTGGGCCGCAAAATCAACAGCGCGAACATCTACGTCTGGGATTCCTATTTCGAATCCGGGTGCAACGGGCTGCAATTCGGCTCGGAAACGGCGGGGGACTTTCACAACATTAATTTCTGGAACATACGCATCGGGCGCGCGATGAAGGCGGGCATCGGCATCACCAGCGGTGACGGAGCGATCATTGACGGGGTGACTTACAGCAACATCGTTGTCAAAGGCGCGGCGTGTCCGATCTATTTTCTGATCTGGGACCGGCTTCGCACCGGGGAGCCGGGGGCCAAAGTCGGCACCATCAAGAATGTTCATGTCATGGACGTGACGGTCACGGATTGCGCCGCCGGGCGGCAGGGGGCGGTGGCGGCCAGTGTCATTTCCGGATGGAAAAATTCCAGCTTTGAAAACATCACGCTGGAAAATGTCAAAATCAATTATCCCGGCGGCGAAACAAATGCCTCGGCGGCGGACCTCGTGCCGCCGTATCCAAAAGATTACTCCCCTAAAAGTCTTGGCCCGCGCCCGGCGCTGGGCCTTTACGTCCGCCATGTCAAAGGATTGACCTTGAAAAACGTCTCGATTACCTGTGACCAGCCGGATGCGCTCCCGCCATTGGTGGTGTCGGATGCCGACGGCCTGACCTTGGACACCGTCAACCTGCAAAAATCCACGGCCGGGGAGACGATGCACTTGGAAAATGTCCGGCACCTGACGGTGCAACATTCACCCGGCCTGCCCGACCGGAAAACGAATCTCATTACCGATGCCAAGGAGTAGCCTGCGGGAAACAGTATTTATACGTCACCATGTTTAAATCCTTCAAATCGGCCGCCCTCGGCGGTTTTATTATCATTTGGCCGGCCCTGGCCGCCCTGGCCCAAATCGGCGGCAGCGGGTGGATCCCCAAAACGGTGGAATTCAAGATTCATTCACCATATCTCACCAATGAAAGCAGCCGTTACTGGTTCACCAACGGGGTGTATCACTGCCTGACCTATCGCAACGACTCGCCGTTGAGGGCGGGCAACACCACCTTGCCCCGGACCGAACAGCGTTTCACGCCGGATTACACCAACGGGGAGATTCAGTACCAGGCCATGCTGATGGCGCCTTCCAATGAAACCAGCTATTGCATCTTCCAAATTCACACGGGCGACGCCCAATCGCCCGGGTTTGGGGCCACGACGTTCATGCTGTTCTGGTTTGCCAACGACGGCGGTTCCGTCCGCGATTACAGTGGCAGTGAGCTGGCCGGTCATCTGGGCAACCAGTGGTTTCAATTAAACGTGGATCACAATGTGACGGCCCATACGATCCAGGTCTGGATCAACCAAAAGCCGGTCTGGACCCAAAGGGACAACCACGCCGGGGATTTTTATATGAAGGACGGGGTTTACATGCAGCACCACAACCCCACCTTCCAAATGGACACCTGCATTTCCAATATCCTGATGTGGACCCGGTCACCTCAAGACGGAAAAATGCAATAAGTTAATATGATAAAATCGCCAAATTATGAACGCTCCGACGCGCGACGGATATTGAACATTTGTTCAGGCAAATCTGTGAAACCTGGAAAATAGAGTTTCCGTCCTCCCTGATATGAAAAAACGTTTCTGGCCGCTGGCGGCGCTCGCCATTTTTCTTTCGGCCGTCAGCTTCTGCAGCGGCTTGACGACCACGCCGGGGGAAAATGAGCCGCGCAGTTTCAAGGAATGCCTGTCACCTGCGGTGAAACACGGCGGCTTTGCCATGGACGGCTATATTCTCTGGTGCTCCTCGGTGATCAAGGTGGGGGACACCTACCACATGTTCGCTTCGCGTTGGCCGGCCGAGTATGGCCTGGGCGGCTGGACGAAGTACTCCGAGTGCGTCCGGGCGACTTCCACCAACCTGTTCGGCCCCTATGCTTTTCAAGAGGTCGTTCTGCAAAAGCGGACGAACAATTGGGACAATTCCCGGATTCACAATGTGAAGATTGTCCAGGCGGGCACCCGGTTTGTGCTGTATTACATCAACTCGGCCAATCAGACGGGCTACGCCGTCGCCGAATCCGTCACGGGCCCGTGGACGCGCCGGGACCAGCCGGTGATGAAGGCGAGCAATCCGGCCATTCTCGTGAAACCGGATGGGAGCATCTATGTTTTCTGCCGTTTGCGGGACCGTGCGCAGGTGCACCGCGGCATTGCCTTCACCGCCCCGAGCTACGCCGGACCCTACACCGTGGTGGCGAACGGGGACAATTTGCTGCCGGCAAATTGCGAGCTGGAAGACCCGACCATCTGGTGGGCGAACAACCAGTACAACGTGCTGCTTAACGACTGGAAAGGCAAGGCGACGGGGCTCGGCAAGGGCGGGGCGCAGTATTTTTCCAAGGACGGCGTGCATTATCAATTCATGACGCGCGAGCCGGTCTTCACCAAGACTGTGCCCTATGATGATGGCACGAGCGAAACCTTCAGCCGG
>Ga0181520_10013158_pt1 | contig 10491 bp, 9 predicted proteins | sample PEATcosm2014_Bin_29_FD_132451 | JGI IMG/M metagenome (GOLD analysis project Ga0181520, IMG submission 132451) | Peatland microbial communities from MTU Mesocosm Facility, Houghton, MI, USA - PEATcosm2014_Bin02_30_metaG | ecosystem: Environmental > Terrestrial > Soil > Wetlands > Peat | place... | reverse complement strand
GATCGAACTGGGTGCGTCTGCGATAGGTTAGGATGCGCTGCATTGCGGGCCAAACGGGACGGAGCCAGGAATAGTCGTGAAGCCGCTGTGAAGCCAAAAGTGCGCCCTAAGCAAGAAAGGGTTTCATGGCGAACTTGCCGAAGAGCGGGCGCGGCCCCTGAGGAGTGATGCAGCCCGCGACGTATCCATTTAAGTCGGCGGAAAAGGCGAAGCTGAGCACCCAGTCGCGGAGGAACTTTGCGTCGGCAGGGTTCTGATTGGCCCAATGGGCGCCAATAAAGAAGCCATCCCAGTCCCACATGTGCCCGTAGTACCCGGCAGGAATCAGGTAGGGATAGCGGATATATCACTGAGCCGGGCAGATGGTCCGGGGAGCGAGGTGGGCGAAGTCGGAGGTGAGGCCAGTAAGGAGGGCGGCATCTGGGGACGATGCGGTTTCGGAAACCGTTGCGTTCATGAGCGCAGGAGAGCAGTAAGAATCCGGGAGCCGCGGCGAAGCATGGCGGTGCATTGAGTCGGCACGATGGTCATGATAACGCGCACAAGCTTTGTGAGGCTGAGGTGTCCGGGAACTGGAAGGATTTACTCGACTGATCTTTGCCGTCGAATGCAGTTACATTCAAGGCTGCATGAAACCGGCAAAGCCAGCGCTATTTTATCGTCAAGCCACCGCTTGCCATGCCAACTCCCGCGAAAGCACTAACCATCCAGTCGTTCATCGGATGCTGCTCCCCGCAGTCCAGACATCTCGTCATGGCAAACTGGGCCGCACAGTGCGGACAAACCCCTCGGGTTTGGAATGTGTCAAATGGCTGCCCGCACTGTCCGCATTGCCAGTAGGCTCCCAACGGTGGCGCTGTCCGGCAACTCGGGCAGGCAAACCCGCCCCGGCGCGGCAGCCTTGCAATTCGTAACAGCTCCTGCGCATGACGTAGTCCACCCCAACAATTCATCAGCATAAAAACGGAAATCGCACCGAACCAGAAGGAACGTAACCACAAAGCGAGGCCGAAGAATCCGACTATGCCCAACAAGCCGAGAATCGTGGTCACCATCAGGCTGCGGCCACGTCCCAGCACAAACCACAGCAGGGATCGGAGAATTTGGCCGCCGTCCAGCGGATAGATCGGCATCAAGTTAAAGACCAGCAAGGACACGTCAATCCACATGACCGCCCGCAACAACTGGTAGGCATCGGGAATCGCATGCGCCCATCCTAACGAGCGGCTTAGCATGAACGCTGCAACAAAAACCGGCAGGAGCACCACGTTAACCAGAGGTCCCGCGGCGATGCTCCAGAGTGTAGCGCCCGGCCGTTGCGGAGGGTTCACGTACGCTACCCCGCCAAGGGGCCACAGCACGATCTGATTCGCCGTTCCTCCCACCTGCCGGCAAGCCAGGGCGTGACCAAATTCATGCATAAGCACAATTGAGAATAGTGCCAGGTACTCCAATGCGTTCCAGGCGACCGAGGAGTATCTGCCCTTTCGGCTCTCGATTTCATATGCTGCCACGAGAAACCAGGACCAATGCAGGTACAGGTCAACTCCGGCGAGGCGAAACAGATGGATAGACCCTTGGCGAACACTCTGCATTTTCAAAGCTTACTCCACTCAGATTGTTCCGGGTCGGCTACCGAGTGCAACCCTCAATGGAGGAGCCTCCCTTGCACGGACCAAGTAATCGCATGGCGCCAGCGCCTACAATGAAAGGCGCTTGATCCTCTCGGAGAACTGAGCGGAGGAGTACCCATCGCCATGAAAGACCTGCATCTTTCGAAGGTCTACCAACTGCTTGAACCGGGTCCGGTGGTTCTGCTTACAACCGCCCATAAGGGTCGCGCCAACGTGATGACGATGTCCTGGCACATGATGGTCGAGTTTGAGCCGCCTCTGGTTGCCTGTGTCGTTAGCGATGCTAATCACAGCTTTAAAGCTCTGCGGGCGACGAAGGAATGCGTGATAGCCATTCCGGCGGTGGAACTGGCAACCAAGGTTGTGAGTATAGGCAACTGCACTGGTCGGGAAGTGGACAAGTTCGAGAGATTTAGCCTGACACCGGCACCAGCCGAGCGTGTGGCGCCACCCCTGATTGCCGAATGTTTCGCCAACCTCGAATGCAAGGTGGTCGATACCCGTCTCGTCAGCAAGTTCAACCTCTTCGTCTTGGAAGTGGTCAAGGCTTGGACGGACCCGGCACAGAGGCATCCGAAGACTATCCACCATCGCGGGAATGGCAAGTTCGCGGTGGATGGGGAGTTTATCAAGCTGAAGTCGAAAATGCCGTAGGAGAACTCGTCAAAAAACCCATGAACGATCCAAAAACGAGGATCACGCCCGCGGCTGCTTGGCCACCAAATGGCTCGGTCGCCCCAGGAACACCTCAGAAGGCAGGTACAGGCGCTGCTCTTTGCACAACGGGCAGGTTACAGCTATTGACTTGAACGGGAAGTCTTCTCTCTCGAGCAAGCCGCTCTCAGAGACGACAAAGCCTACACACCGGTCCTCGTAAACTACCGCTAGGTCTGCAATCATCGCGACACTGACATCCGCGTCATTCTCGGGCGCTACGCACTGTGCGGCACCAATGGAGCATCGAAAAATTGAGCAGTAGCCAAGTACCGGTTGCGCGAAGCCATCCGTAGCGGATCCAAACCCGCACAGAAATTGCTGGACACGCGCGAGCAACCGCCGCAAGCCTGAACCTGACTCTTCCGTTCGATCCTGTGTGGTATAAACATCCCCATGATGCCAAACCATCGTTTGCCGGGCCTGCGTAGCGCCGCGCTCTCGGCTATCTTTCTCCTGCTCTCCCTCCACCTTCCTGCCCAGGACAACCTGCCCCCCGCCGAGCAGGCCAAGATCGCCTCTGATGTGAATGGCATCCTCGAGAAGACCGCCGCACCCAGTGCTGTCGTCGCAGTGGTCAAGCATGGACACGTCGCCTATACCGCGGCCTTCGGCTTTGCCCAGCTTGAACCGCGCATCCCCGCTACTGTCGATATGCCATACGGCATCGGCTCCGTCTCGAAGCAGTTCACCGCAGTCGCCGCCATGGTCCTCGTTGAACAAGGCAAGCTGCGCCTCGACGATCCGGTCTCCACCTGGTTTCCTGAACTGGCCCATTCCCATGACGTTACCCTCCGCCAGTTGCTCAACCAGACCAGCGGCTATTCCGACTACTACACCGAGGACTACCTGACTCCCGAGCTCGCCACCGTCACCGAGCCTTACGCCCTGGTCAAGCGCTGGACTGACAAGCCGCTCGACTTCCCGCCCGGCACCCAGTGGCAATACAGCAATACCAACTACGTCCTTTCCTCACTCATCGTCGAGAAAGTTGCAGGCCAGCCCTTTTTTCAGTTCCTTTCGAAACACGTACTCGCCCCCGCCGGCCTCACAGGCGTCGTCAATCTCGACGGACCCAACGTTCCCGATCTGCCCCGAAACTATATCCACTTCGCCCTGGGGCCACCTCGGGAAACACCGCGCGAGGCCAAGGGCACCCTCACCGGAGCCGGCCAGCTCTCCATGCCTGTCGGCCAGCTTGCTCTCTGGGACACCGTGGTTCTCCACCGCGACAAAGTCATCAAGCCATCCAGCTGGCAGATCCTGCAATCGGAGGCAAGCCTTCCCGACGGCACTGGCACCGGCTACGGCATGGGCTACTTCCTCGCCGCGCAGGATAGCCGCCGAATTGTCGGGCATAGTGGCGAACTCAACGGCTTCACCACTCTCAATGAGTTGTTCCCTGCCCAGGACGCGGCCATTATCGTCATCGTCAACAGCGATCGCGGCACCGGCGAAATCTTCAGTGCCATTGAGCAGGTCGTATTCGCGCCCGCTCCGCCCACCCTGCCCGCCGCAAACCCCGAGGCCGAACACCTGGTCCGTAGCGCCCTTGAAGAACTGCGCAAAGGCGCCATTGACCGCAGCCAGATCAACGACAATCTCGCCTACTTCTTCACTCCGCGCGTTCTTGAGGACTTCAAAACCAGCCTCGAAACCATCGGCTCTATCACCAAGATAGAGCTAATAGGCGGAAGCGACCGCGGCGGTATGAACGGCCTCTCATACCGCATCACCGGCTCGTCCGGAATCACCGCGAGGGTCTCCGTCTACATCACCAAGGATGGCAAACTCGACCAGCTGCTAATCACGCGCATCCAGTAGCCCGAGGCCCCGCGTCTCGCTGCCGGGAATTTGGCCGGGTTGCCTGGGGCGATAAGCACCCTAACCACCGGCCCACCTGATAACGCTGCAGTATTCGTTCTGTTTGCGCTTGACGACATTACGCCACTAGCAAACACATCGGAACTGGTGTCTCAGGATGAGGGGCTGCGGGCGCGATTGCGGGACATTCTGGACGCGAATCCCCCGACGACCAAACCGCATTTATACTTGATCTGATAGGCGGCAGCCGAAAGGATCAAAGATGAAGCCAGAAATTGCAAAGGCATTATCGGACCACTTGGATAGACACAATCAAGAGAAGCAGCAAGCTGTGGTGCGTGCGTCCGAACGAGAAAAGCAAATCGCACAGAACGTTGCCGATTTTGAAGCAGCAAAGAACGCGGTCATCGAGCCCGCACTTCAGGAAATAGTCGATTTATACCAAATAAAGGGCATTGCAGTCCGTGTGACGGAACAGGATGAAATCGTTAATCGCAACGGGGGCATTCAGCCGGCAAGCATTGGTATAGATATGGCCGCCGTCTACCCGCATAGCGACATGAAACCTCACTTCATGCTCTCGTTTGATAAAGGAAACAGAATGCTTTCGCTTCACACTTCCACAGCGTCACAGGCGGGTCCCGCCGGTAGCGTCACTCCGCCCACCTTCGTTAGCGATCACTGGTCAGATGTAGATTCGGTTAGTCAGCTATTGAATAGATGAAGGGGCTTTTCCTTCTTGTTCTTTGGCTTCTTGGGAACTGCGGGAACTTCCAAAGCCCCTGCCGCTTTGAGTTCCGCCCCTGAGATCAGCGGGCCAGCACAGATTCTCTCCAGAAGGTCAGCCTGCATTGGCTCAAGATCAACCAAGAGGCCGAGCACGTTGAGAACGTTCAGCAGCTCTGTTGTGTATTCAGGCAGCCAGTGATCCGGTTGAATGTCGCCTAGGGGCGATGGTGGCCGGCGATCCCCAATAATCGGCCTCTCGCGATGTTTCTTGCGATAGCTGAACCACTGGAGAAGAACCTGTTTGCCGGAGACTTCATACTGCCAGACTGCCAGCGGAACCTTCTCAATGAAACCATGACCTACCAAGAGGCGATGTTTCCCGGCGTCATAGCTGATGGAATCAGGCATCTCATCCGGCTCACTGGAGATGGCGCCTGCTTTGGGGATGGTTGGCGTACTCGCTGCTGGAAGGCGCGGCGGGCCAGCGGGGCGTCCACGCTTCGGGTCGATCATTCGTTCGCCGAAGGTATGAAGCCAGAGTACGCGGCGGCCAAACTCTGCCGCCTCGGTGAATAACTTGGAATCGGCGGTCAAAGGAATTCGCAGGCCGGGCGTGGATAAATCATCCTGAAACTTGGCGGTGTAAGCGGGATGCGCGGCCACGGCGGCGATGTAGGCCATGAGGTCTTCCGCGTTCTTGCTTGCCGCGTACTTTTCGCTGAGGTGCGGACGCAAAGACGGCGGTAGATTCGGCTGTTGCGCTTTGCCGTCGCGCCAGAGCGGGAATACGCGGCCACCAAAGGAGCCTTTGTAGTGGTCAAGATCAGGAACATCTCCTGTAAATGTAAGACCGGGACCGCTTAAAGGAGATGTCCGCGAAAGCGCGGTTGCGAAGATTTGACAGTTTGACCGGCATTCCCAGAGTTCAGGGTTTGGTCTGTTGATGAGCCGCTTGTCTGGAATGATCCACTGCCTGTCGAATGAGCGAAATCCGTAGCCAATTGGCGGGACGATTTGAATGGAGTCCTCGGCAACAGATTTGGTTCTGACCGGAAATCCATGAAGTGCATCCTGCAGAATTTTATTGCTGTGGCGATCACCCGGTTTCTCGTGATTCAAATGTGGCTGAAAAAGATCGTCCATCTTATCGACGGAAACTGATTTGAGCTTGGTCCAGCGCTTTTCCAGTGAATCAGAGTCCGGCGCAATGATCCAGGTTCTTCCCGGCATAACGCCGGAACCGTTGTAAACGAAGAAATCTTCGAGTGCCGGAAAGGTGGACCACGCCCCGTGCGACACAGGCAGAAACGGCGCGCGCCAATCCGTCGGGCAATCGATCCATTCCGCGTCGTGCAAGTGAATATCCTTCAGCGCCTCAAACTTGATCTCTCGTTTGCCAGTGGGCAAAGCACGGAAACGAACCGTTGCGGGCGTTTCCAGATTTGTCTTCTTAGAGCGGGAGACCATCACGATGCAGACAGGCTGCTGTACGCCTTGAAAGATGCGCGTCGGCACATCCGGCTGATGGCCTTCCGGCGAGCAGTCAATAACCCAGATGTCGTCACAGGTGCGGCGAAGATAATCGCGCATCTTTTGAAAGCCGGGACCGCCGAGAAAACCGGCGACGGTAATGAACGAGACAATGCCCTTGTTGTGTTCGGGGCTGTGGTCGAAGACCTTCCATGTGGCCCAGCGCCAGAAATAGACATAAAGATTGCGCAGGTGCTTGCTGTGCGCTCCCACGCCCCATTCCGCCGGAGGCATCCAGGCTTCAAGTGGTGCAAGATCTTTGGCGTTGGGATTGCCCTGCTCGACCCAGCCACCGCGGCCTTTCGCCTTCTCTTTGTAGGGCGGATTACCTATGACGACGGTGATTGATTCTTCGCGCTTAATCTTGTTTGCGTCTTTGCGCGACTTGCCGATTGCGGCCAGAATGCCGGGAATCCACTCGGCATCGTCGTATGGATTGCCCAACGTGTCCGTAACGAACATTCGCAGGGGTTCATTCGATTCGGAGCCGGTGAGGTCAAGAACCTCGGCAAGAATGCGGAGCTGGGCGACGGCAAAAGGGCCCAATTGAATCTCAAATGCGATGAGGCGCTTAAGCGCGTCGTGAATGACGCCGGGGACCGCGCCATCTCCCTGATCTTCCCGGACTCTTTGGGCGATGCGGCGGAGAACGCCCAGCATGAAGGTGCCGGTGCCAGTTGCTGGGTCAGCCAGCGTGACCGAAGGAGAGGCGAGACCAGCATGAAGACCGAATCTCTCACTCGAAAGCGCTTCGTCAACCAGAGCGACCATGGTGCTGACCACCTCTGGCGGCGTGTAGTAAGAGCCGGTCAGTTTGCGCAGGTCATTATCATAGATAGCCAGGAACTCTTCGTAGAAATAGAGCCATGCATCGGGATGACCTTTACTGATTTTGTTCCAATCGACGGCATCGAGTACGCGGGTGAGCGTATCGAGCGAGGTTTTCAGCGTTTGTTGATTCTCGCTGTTTTCGGTGAGCAGGCGCAGCGCGGCACCGATCAAGGAGCTGGTTTTGGTGAGTTCCGACGCGGCTAGTTGAAGTCCTTTGCCGAGGGGGATTCCCTTGGCGCGCGCCATCAACATACCGAAAGTTACGGCCTGCGCATAGCCGTCGGCGAAGCGCTCGTCGGTTGCGTCAGGAAAGAGCAATGTGCGCCAGTCGGTGGCGAGAGAGGTAAGGGCTTCACTCTTGAGGCCAAGCTGTTCGGTTACTTCATCGCGCAGCAACCTGCAAAGACGGGCAGTAGTATGGGCCAAATCGCGCGCACTGCGCGGCGCAACCGGTAGCCAGCGCAGAAAGTTTTCAAAGAGCGATTGCAGACCGGGCGGCGGAGCGAGTTTGACTCCAGAGGACTCAATGTCACCGTCCAGACGAAGCACGGTGCCAACGAGCTTTCCGTCCTGCCACAGACTAAATCCATTGCCGTCTGTGTAAAGGAGGTTGGGTAGCGAGCACAGCCTTTCCCACTGACCTTTGTCGTGAGGGTCCTTGAACTTTCTGGGGTCACAGCCTTTACCGGGAGCCTTGAGTTCGACGAATCCGACGAGGGATTTCTGAACGGTGACTGCATAATCAGGCCTGGTTTTAAGGTCGCTAACCGACGACTCTCCGACCGGCACAACGCTGCCAGAAGGAAAGCCTGAGAGAGTTGCAATATCGAGGAGCAATTGCTCAAAAGGGGCGCGAATCTGGTCCTCTGGTTGACCAGATGCCGCTGGATTGGCAAGCTTCGCCTTGGCTGCTACGCCGAACTCGGAAATCGCCGTTTCTATCGTCAGCTTCATTGGCTGAATGGCCTGGAACTTTCTGAGGATAAGCCTCTTTGAATTCTGAATCTAACAGACTTGACGCGGATTCCGTCGTGAATCTCCCTCAATCTTTGCCTTGTTCAGTTGCGGGCAAGTCATTACCGATCATCCGTTGCGGATACGATTTCGAAAGGCATCGAAGTGCTCGCGTATCTGATCGGCCAGAGCTCCGGCGACGGGATGCTCAATTCCTGTTTTATCCAGATTCGAGAGAACCGCTTCGGCCAGTTCCGGCACACGGCTTCGCACAAGTGGCTTGGCGAGTCCGGCGTCTTCCGCCAGTTGTTCAAAGTTTGCTATCGACACTCTGTCGGAGAAATACTCGCCGCCGATCTTCATCGCCATGTCGCGGGTCAGCTCGGGATAGTAGTAAGTGCTGACGACATCGTAGAGGGGCGCAAGCCTCGTGTCCAGACTCGCCGTGCCTACGTAGCGATAGAGCAGAGAAAAGTTCTTACCGTGCGCATCATTGTTACCAACCAGGAAGTTGAAGATCACTGCGTCCAGCAGGCGCGCCAGGTCGAGGACCGGCGCGCTGGAGACCTCGCGCAGCAGAGCGAAGCACTGCTTGAGCGACGGCCCGCCTTCCTTTTGATACTTGTTCTCGGAGACGATGCCCAGCGCTTGGCAAAAATCCTCTTGATGCAGGCGTTCGAGCGTTTCGCCCTTTGGACTCTGGCTGTGCGTCCGGTCGTAACGCTCAACCAGCAGGTATTCAACATCTTCCGCGCACCGGATTTCAGTTTTGGCCACGGGCAGGCCGACTTCCGCAGCCAATCTCATGCAGTAGGCTTCATTGAAGACAACCCCGGCAAATCGCTCCACTGCCGGTTTCAAGATGTGCGTACTGGGCGCGCCGCCCAGAGGGAGCGAGATGGCCTCGCCCACAATGCGTACTGCTATCTTGTCCTGTGCACCGGCAAGCGAAAGGCGAATGCCGGTCTCGCCAGCCAGCAGCGGACGGCGCGGTAGTTCCCGGAGTATTCCAGCCAACTCAGGCGACGAAAGCGCCCGGTAATGGTCGTCCGGCGCGGGAAGGCTCTCGCCAGCGGGGATGAATGTGACAGCGCCCGCACACTCTCCGCCGATCCGCTCCAACATCGCGTAGTCGTTGCGCCCACTGATGCCCAGGTTGCGGGCGATGATCTCACGCTTGCTTTCTTCGGGCAGAACGCCGGCGAAGTACCCTCGGCATTCCTTGCGAGTAAACCGCTTCCGCCGCAACGGCAGCGAATGGGACAAGGGCGTGGCGTCTGGCTTTTGTAGCCAGTTTTCCGCGTAGTCAAAGACCATCTGGCCGCCATCATTCTGAATTAGGTGGCCAACCAATTCTCGGTGCAAGTAGACATCCAGGATTTTCGCCATGTGCTATTCCTCGCTCCCGGAGACCGCAGGCGGCGTCAGCGCGATCCTGATTCCCAGCGTTTGCAGGACGGTCAGCACCTTGCCAATCTGGCAGGTTTCCTTGCCCTTTTCGAGATCGATGATGAAGCGCAGCCCAGTGCCGGAGGTCAGCGCCAAGTCCTTTTGCGTGACACCCAACCGTTTCCGGCTTTCGCGGATGATCTGGCCAATTTCCTGTATGGTGTATCTCACCGGCTCACCATGACTATTCCCGTACGGGAATAGTTATTCATTATCATAACTAAGGTCAAGAAAATATTACCGTGCGGGAATCATTAGAGTTACCAGCGCAGTTTTGCGCAAAAGATTCCCGTTCGGGAATCTTTAAGTGTGCGGTTTTTTTGGTGCGAAGCGAGTCTGTTCGGAGAATGAATGTGGTCACAGCGAGTGTCGGGTCTCCGGTCTTCCCACCCGGAATGCAGAAACGAGATATAAGGGGAAACCATTTCGATCTCATAGTTAATATAGATATGGTGTAATATATATGGTATGCTATGTGCTTGCCGTTGGTGATCGCGGATATGGGGAATGGGCATGGAAAAAGGGCGGCGTAAAGTGCAAATGTTCGCCGAAGAGCAAGTGGAGGGGCTTCGCTCATACCTGGCTCAAAACATAACCGTGCAGGACATTATGGAGAAAAGTTGGTTGGCGGACGCGGTTCAAGCAGAGTTGGCGAAGGCTGGTTTGCAGGCATCCTGCAAGAACATAACCTGACGGACGGTTCCTGAACAAAGCAAATGAGGATTCAATCAAATATGAGCACACAATTCCTGACTGAAGTCGAAGTGGCGCAACGAACGCACATCAGCCTTGCCACTCTGCGCCGGTGGCGGCTGGAGAACCGTGG
>Ga0181520_10013157_pt1 | contig 10492 bp, 6 predicted proteins | sample PEATcosm2014_Bin_29_FD_132451 | JGI IMG/M metagenome (GOLD analysis project Ga0181520, IMG submission 132451) | Peatland microbial communities from MTU Mesocosm Facility, Houghton, MI, USA - PEATcosm2014_Bin02_30_metaG | ecosystem: Environmental > Terrestrial > Soil > Wetlands > Peat | place... | reverse complement strand
TGAGTGCTCGGCGCTCGACTTCATCTGCCGCCGCGAGTTCGATTACTCGGTTGTGGAGTTCGCGCAGGGCAAGCCGCTCAACGAGATCCTGGGCATCAGCTACAAAAAGGACGGTCAGATCATTCACAATCCAGACCGTCCGCAGATCGAAGACCTGGATGCAATGCCCTGGGCCACCAAAATTTACAAGCGCGACATGGACGTGACGCGCTACAACGTGCCTTTCCTGCTCCACCCATACATTGCGCTCTACTCCACTCGCGGTTGCCCGGCGCAGTGCACGTTCTGCTTATGGCCTCAGACTTTGAGCGGGCATGCCTGGCGCAAGCGCTCCAGTGACGACGTCGCCGCGGAAATGAAGTGGGCGAAGGAAAATTTCCCCGAAGTCAAGGAATTCTTCTTCGACGACGATACCTTCAACATCCAAAAGGTGCGCACCGTCGAGCTCTGCGAAAAGCTGAAGCCCCTCGGCCTCACCTGGAGTTGCACATCGCGCGTAACGACCGACTACGACACGCTGAAGGCCATGCGCGAAGCGGGATGCCGTTTGCTCATCGTCGGCTTCGAGTCAGGTGATCCGCAAATCCTCAAAAACATCAAGAAGGGCGCAACAGTAGAGCGCGCCCGCGCATTCGCCAAGGACTGCCACGACCTGGGCCTGACCATACACGGCGATTTCATCCTCGGACTTCCGGGCGAGACGAGAGAGTCTATTCGCAATACCATTAACTTCGCCAAGTCGCTCGACGTCGAGACCATTCAGGTCTCTATCGCCCACGCCTATCCAGGCACAGAGTTCTACGAGTACGCGGCCCAAAACGGATTCATCACCAACGAAAAGATGCAGGACGGCGGCGGCCACCAGATGGCGCATATCGAGTACCCCGGCCTGCCGACCGATTACGTGATGGAGATGGTGCACCGCTTCTACGACGAGTACTACTTCCGACCCAAGGCTGCCTTCCGCGTGGTGTGGAAGGCCATGATGAACCGCGATCTGGCTCGTTTGTATGTCGAGGCCAAGGCGTTCCTCAAGCTGCGCGCGCAGCGCAACAAGATGGTGAAGGAGACGCGCAGGCAGCAAGCCACGCCGACCGCCCCCGTTGTTGGCGCAGGCGCGTAGGCAATCTCCGGGCCTTAACATCGAGGGTGGCGTCCGCGGCGGGGGACGTCTGCCCTCAACTTCTTTAGGCCATCTACATCTAAATTGCAAGATACTGGACTGATGGTTAAACACAACCTCTTGCCGCGTCAATACCTGATCCTGAGCCTGGTTGCCGTCTGCGCACCTCTCGGCGACAGTTGTCTCTCGCGCGGCATGACTGCGATGCCTTCAATCTCGCTTGCTCATCCGGGCGCGCTGATCGCCGCCGTCTTCACGCCGTGGATAGCAGCAGGCATCGCTCTTCTGATCGGCTTCTTTGCCAGCTATCTCACCGCGCTCTCCTGGGCCGACCTGACGTTTGTGTTGCCTGCTACAGCTTTCGGGAACGTCATTGTCGCGTTGCTCTCTCGATTCTGGCTGCATGAAGCCATCTCGGTCGAGCGCTGGGCCGGAATCGTCCTCATCACACTCGGTGTGAGCTTTGTTGCGCAGGGACCCTCCCTCACCCAACATCCCGCGCCTATTGCCGAGGAATCATTGCCCGAAGAGACTGTCGCCACCGGGGGGCAACGATGATGAAGCTTGCCCTCTCATTTTTGCCTCTCTCAACAACGGCTAGTCCCTGGCTTGCTGCCACCGCGATTGGCGCCGTCGTCCTGGCTTCCACCACCGGCGAAGTGCTCACCGCAGCAGCCATGAAGTCCATCGGCGACCTCGACGTGATCCGCGCCCGCTCGGGGCTCACTGGCGCAATTCGTGCCGTTGTCACCAGCCCACTGTTCTTCGTTGGAGTGTTTTTCCTCGCTGTGGCGTTCTTTTCGCTGCTCTTCGCTCTCAATCACCTCAACCTGAGTTTGGTCGCTCCGGCCTCGGCCTCGCTCACGCTGGTGACTAACGCCATCGCCGGCAAAATTTTCCTCAAGGAGAATGTCGACCGGCGCCGCTGGGCCGCGGCAGTGCTGGTGTGCATTGGAGTGTATCTGCTGGCGCACTGAGAGACGGCTTCTAGCCGCTGGCTCCGGAATCTGCAAACGCAGAGAGCGCCAGCGCGCCAGCAGCTAGGGGCTCGTGGGCGCTTTCACAAATCGCATGAGGCCTCTCGGCTTCAAGTCGGCATTCAGAAATTTACGCGGCTCACCGATCGCGGCGCACACAGCCTGAGCGGCCAGGTGACCGCTTCGCGCCGCGCTCTCCATCGTCGAGGGCCATCCCGTGGCAATCCAGTCGCCGGCCATCACGCAATTCGGCCACGGGGACGCGGAAGTAGGTCTTGCCGCATCGATTCCCGGCGGCACCGAGAATGTTGCGCGGACTTCCTTCACGAGCGCCGCTTTTTCTAACTTCGCCCCGGCAACCTCGGGAAAGAATTCGGCAAGCTCGCGCACGGCCAGATCAATTGCCTCTTCCCGGCTCAGTGCGGCAAATTCTTGCGACGCGCTGACGACGAGTTCCAAATAGCTACCCTTCGTCTTGCGCCAGCACTGTAACCGGCTCTTGTTGTACATCCAATGAATCTCGCGATCGAGCAGGACAGCGTGATCGAGTTCGGTAATCTCGCGGTCAAACCACAGATGCACGCTGCAGATGGGCCCATGCTCAAGTTCTCCGATTTGACCGCCCAACTTCTCGACGCCATCCGCGGGAGGCATTTGGGGCAACAGCTTCGCCGCGGCCTCGAATGGCAACGCGATCACGAGGAAGTCCGCGACCTGTTCGCCCGCGCGCGTCATCACGGTCCACTGCGACGTCTCCTCGTCCCACGATGCTCCGTCCACGCTCGCGTTGAACACGACCTCGCCGCCGTGCTCGCGGAGATACTGCTCAGCGCCGGCATAGAGATCGCTCAGCGGCACGGTGCTCATCCCCATGACGCCCGCTTCGGCGGAGTTGAGAAACAGCTCGCGGATCACCTTGGCGGCGTACGGCAACGCGATCACGCCTACATCGGCGTTCAGCGCGCTCGCAATCACCAGCCGCCAGAAGCGATCGATGGCTCCCTTTGTCTGGCCGCTGCGTATGAGCCACGCGCCAAGCGTCTCTGTCGAACCGGGCGGCACCGGACGCATGAGGGCTCGAAACGCGCGCGCCAATGCCATCTTGTCGTCGCGTGTAAGCGCTTTGGCGGCGAGCAGGCTCGGTAACCCATGCAGCGGAGCCGGCAACCACCAGGACGATTTGAGCAGCGTGCGCCGTCCACCCGGCTCGATCATCGTCATCGCGTTCGTCCAGTGTACGCGCTCAGCGACGCCAATGCGCCGATAGAAACCAATCAGATTTGTGCAGCAGCCGAACAGCACGTGCTGGCAGTTGTCGATGACCTCATCCACTCCGGGATGCCGGTAGGAGCTGGCGCGCCCGCCCAGGTAGCCGCGGCGCTCGAGGAGTTTTACGCGCAGCCCGGCTTCGGCCAGCGCGCACGCCGCGCTCATGCCGGCCACGCCGCCCCCCACCACGATCACCGACTTGCCCGGGCCTGTCTGGAATTCATTCACGATCTCGCTGCTCTCCCGGTGTTGCTACTCCTATCATCGCCGAAAGCGCGCACCGTGCCATCCACAGTAATCCGTCTCGTTAATTCATTTTGATGCCAAGGTGACAGGCACTCTCAGAATTTATAACCAATTCACCACTGAGTGCGGGGCGTAATTCGTTGACGTTCACGGGGCATGTGCTTATGATGGTCGGGACTACCGGACCACCTTCTGCTTCGAGGCGTGTTGATGCCAGACTGCACGAAATGCGGCCAGCCGCTTAGAGATGGCGCGACCTTCTGCGGTGAGTGCGGAGCGGCTGTCAAGTACTGTCCCAAATGCGGCCAAATGCTCAAAGATGGCGCCCACTTTTGTGCTGAATGCGGCGCCGCCGTCAACCAATCTTCCCCCGATCCTCAGACTCCCGCTTACCAATCTGCGCCAGGCCCCGGCGGGAATCCGATCCAGACGCCCGCCACAACCGCCTGGATCAACTTCACAGTCGTTGACTATGGAGGCTTTTTCGGTCAAATCACGAATACCATCGTTGTCGATGGCTACGACGTGCGAACGATCCAAATTGGTGAAACCGTCGATTTCGCGATCCCGGCTGGGAGCCATGTGATCCAGCTTGTGCAGGTGTACCACAGCGCTGCAACTCTCAGCATTGCCGTCACGCGCAAGTCGAACCAATTGGAATTCACCGTCTCAGCGGGAGCGCAGGCCGTCGTGGTTGCCGAGTACGGGTACCTCCTGGGCAAATTCAGCCTCTCGCTGAAATGAGGCATTGCCTGCCGCATGCGAGGAGGGCGCGCATCGTCAAAAAATGCGCATGCGCAGGCCGACGCTCACACTCAAAGTCGTCATATTTCCAAAGGTGAACTTCGGCCAGTTCTGGTACTCACAGTCGACTGCACGGATTTCAATCTTGCGGCTGAGCCTGTAATCGATTCCGCCTCCGGCCGTCGCAACCAGGAATCGGCCCGTGGCCAGGTTATACGGAAAGTTGAAATCGCCGAACCCGGCCAGGCCTTTTACGTAAGGCTGGAATCTGCCTACGCTGAAGTGGTAGCGCGCTCCAATCGAATAGGTTTCGATGTGGACGCCAGCCGACTGGCGAAACTCCACCCATTGGCCCTCAACCTCAATGCCCAGGCGCCGCCGGGTGTCGGCATCGACGAATGCCTTCACGCCAACCATCTTGCGTTCGCCGTATTGGACGTAATAGCCCGAGCCCGATGCGCCTGCCCAAATGGCCAGCCCGCCCTCGTCGCCTGCGGGCACAGTCTGAGCTTGCGCCATGCCCGCAAGGCAAAATGCCAAAGCCAGAACTGCGCCCACGCGGATTGCTCCGGCTCCTGCCCGTCGATCGCTCCACCATTTCTCCCATGCAGAAAACATCGTCGTGCCTCTCCCGGCGGTCGGCCGCTACGGACCGTTGTGGTTCTATTGCGTGATCGTCAGCGAAACATTCTCGGTCTGGACTACGCCGGTGGTTGTGCCGGACCCCACGACCTGAATGGTGTAGGTTCCCGGCGGCGCACTGGTGGTGCTGATGCCGTTACAGCCGGTTGTCCCAAGCGCCATCGCCGATAGCACGATCACGAGCGCCACAGTGAACGCCGCCGCCATGCGCGTGCGTTGCCGCCGGAAAATCCACCCGAAAAGGATGCTGAAAGGAAGCAGAATACCGGCCAGCAGCGCCCCGCCGCTCCCCCCGCGCCTATTCATGGCTTGTGTGCCCCCAGTCAACGGCGAATTCGTATCGATTGTCAGTTGCGCGATCGCGCTTCCGTTTGCTGACAGCTTTACCGACGGGCTGGAGAAGTGACAGTTCACTCCTGCAGGCAATCCCAGGCAACCCAACGCGATGGTGTCGGCGAACCCGCCCTCTGAGGTCAGGATCAGTCCGACCTGGGCATTCTGCGAGGTCTTGAGCGTCACCGCTGTTGGCGACACCGTGAGGTCGAAGGTGATCGGATTCACGACCACGGTGATCGGCTGCGACGTCGACGGCAGATGCGTCGCGTCTCCGCTGTACACTGCCATCACGGCAAAAGTGCCTGCAGGCAAGTTCATGACCAGCGTGGCAACCCCGCTCGCATCCAGCGTGGCCGTGCCCAGCGTCGACGATGCGTTCGAGAAGGTGATCGTACCCGTCGGCGTGGGGCCAACATTGGCTACGACCGTCGCTACCAGATCGACCTGCGGGTTGGAGCCGCTCGTCATCGAGCTGCCCAGATCCGTCGTGGTTGGAATCTTGCCCACCGTCAGGCTGACCGGAAGCGACGTGCTCCCAGCGTCGTTGGCGTCGCCCATGTACGTAGCCGTAATTGCATACGTCCCGATCGCCAGGTTCGAAAACGTCAGCGTCGTAACTCCGCTCGTATTGAGCGGCGCTGCCCCGATCACGGCGCCGCCGGCAAAGAATTCCACTGTCCCCGTCGGTATGGCGCCGTTGCCTGTAACCGTCGCCGTGAAAGTGACCGCCTGCAGCCACGATGAAGGATTGGGAACCGCAGTGACTACGGTTACCGTCGTCGCCTGCGCCACAGTCAATGCCAGCGGCGCCGACTGGCTCCCGCCGTCGTTCGTATCGCCCGCGTAGGTGGCCACAATCGAGTAGTTTCCAGGCGCGAACAACGGGCTAATCGTCGCCGTGCCGCTCGTGTTCAGGTTGACCGTGCCCAGAACCGTTGGGCCGGATGTGAATGTCACGAGGCCATTGGGCGTACCTGCTCCCTGCGTCACCTTCAGGGTGGCCGTGATTGTCTCAGCCATGCCCGCAATCCCTGGATTCGGCAAGGCGGTGACGGTTGTGGCCGTCACAGTTTGCACGACTACCTGCGAGATCGCCGCCGATGCCGCAGCGGTGTTGAAGTTATCGCCAATGTAGGTGGCTGTGATTGGATGCGTCCCAACAGCCAGCGCCGAAGTGGTGAATTGCGCGGTGTCCGGATTGGCTGCGTTGAGAATGCCCGATCCGATCTTCACACCGGCGTCGAAGAAGCTCACGACTCCGCCAGCCGGCGTCGTCGCGCCAGACGCGATGGTTGCGGTGAGCGTGACCGGCGCACCGTAAAACGACGGGCTCCCCGATGTCGCGACAATGATGGTTGCTGTCGCCTGCACATCCTGGTTGAGCACCGCCGAGGTCTCTCCAAGAACCTCCTTGGCCGCGTCGCCGCTATAGACCGCCGTAATCGGATGCAGGCCGCTCGCGAGCGTTGAAGTCGTATAGGTGAGGACGCCGCCCGCGAGTTGGCCGGTGAAAATGATTCTGGTTCCGTCCAGGAACGACACCGTGCCGTCGGGAAGAATTCCTCCGCCGTTTGGCGCGGTCACGGTCGCCGTGAAGGTCACGCTCTGGCCAACCAGCGATGGGTTGACACTGGAAGTGAGCGCAACTGCTGTCTGCTCCTCCACGATCTGGCTCCACGGCGAAGCCCCGTTGTCAGTCGAGGCGCTCGCATCGTGCGATGTATCGCCGCTGTAGGAGCCCGCTATCGAGTGTGCTCCCACAGCCAGCGTCGACGTCGTAAACGTAGCCGCGCCGGTCGCGTTCAACGCCAGCCCCGCGGCCAGCGCGTTCTTCACTCCACCAAAGGTGTCGAAGAGGTTCACAGTCCCGGTGGGGATTGCGCCCCCAGCACCCGAGGTCACCTGCACCGTGACTGTCACCGACTGGCCGAAAAGCGACGGATCGGGTGTCGCCGTCAGGGTCGTCGCGCTTGAGTTCTCAACGGTCAGCGCGAGCGCCGCCGATTGGCTGCCAGCATCGTCCGTGTCGCCGGCGTACGCGGCAACGATCGAGTAGTTCCCCGGCGCCAGAACCGGGCTGATCGTGGCGGTTTCTCCCGCGGTCAGGTTGGCCGTGCCCAGCACCGTCGTTCCCGAAGTGAAGGTCACCACCCCCGTCGGCGTCCCAGTTCCCTGGGTAATCTTTACCGTGGCTGTGAGCGTCTCCGCCGTGCCCTGAACCCCGGGATTCGGGTTCGCGGCGAGCGTATCTGACGTCACCGTCTGGTTGACCACCTGGTTAATCGGCACCGAGGCTGCCGCAGAGTTGAAGTTGTCCCCGGCATAGGTGGCCGTGATCGAATGCGTCCCTACGGCGAGCGACGCTGTCGTGAATTGTGCGATGTCCGGATTGGCTGCGTTCAGAATGCCTGATCCGATTTTGACGCTGGCGTCGAAGAAGGTGACCGTCCCGCTGGCAGGTGTCGTCGAGCTCGAAGCGATGGTCGCGGAAAACGTAACCGGGTTTCCGTAGTTCAACGGGCTCCCGGATGTCGCGACAGTAAGAGTTGCTGCCGCCTGCACGTCCTGGGTCAGTACAGCCGAAGTCTCTCCAAGGATTTGCCTGGTATCGTCGCCGCTATAGACCGCCGTGATTTGATGCGCGCCGGCGGCCAGCGCCGACGTAGTGTACGTAGCTACACCGCCGGTCAGTTCGACTTCGGCCAGCGTCGTGGTTCCGTCCAGGAAAGTTACCGAGCCATCGGGCATCAGCCCGCCACCGTCCGGCGCGGTCACCGTCGCGGTGAAGGTGACACTTTGGTTCACGAGCGACGGGTTGGCGCTCGAAGTTAGCGCGACATTCGTCTGCTCTTCCACAATCTGACTCCAGGGCGAGACCCCGTTGTCGGTCGAGCTGCTCGGTGAGTGCGATGTGTCTCCGCTATAGGCCGCCTTGATCGTGTGCACGCCGACGGGCAGCGTGGCAATCTGGAAGGTCGTGGCGCCGCCGTTCAGCGTCAGGCCCGCGGACAGCGTCGTGGTGTTTCCGCCGAAGGTGTCGGTGATGGAAACCGTTCCGGTCAGAGCACCGGTTCCGGCTCCCGTGGTCACCTGCACTGTAAAAGTGACGGTCTGGCCGAAGAGCGATGGATCGGGCGTCGCCATCACCGTTGTGGTGGTCGAGTTCAGCGGCTCCGCGACGCCGACGGCCACGATGGCCAGCGGCGAGTTGGGTCCGTTCGCGCCGGGATCGCTTATGTAAGCAGACGACACCGTTCCCGCCTCGGTGGTGTTGATCGTCAGTACGGGATTGGCTGCTGGTGAGAAGATCATGCCGATCGTGCAATCTGCGTCCACCGCAAGCGGCTGAGTAGTCGCGCACGCCCCCAGGCCTATCGCTGCGTCCACCTGCGCGTTCACCGACGCGTTGATCGCGGTGAAGGCCAGTGGGCTGGCCCCATCGTTGCCGTCGTTTTCTACGGTCTGAAACTGCGGCGCTGACCAGCTCCCCTGCCGCACCGGCGTCGCCGTAAAGTCCAGCGCCACAAGGTTGCTCTGAATCTCCCACACCTGCATGCTCAATGTGTTGGCAAAGATGACGTTGCCATCTGCGTCAACCAGGAGACCCTGCGGCCCCTTGATGACCACCGTGTTGCTCAGATTGTCGGCGCCAAGCAAATATTCTCCGCCGCTCGCGGCCAGCGTATTGATGGTCGTGTTCGCGGCGTTGACTTTGCGAATCTCATAGCTCTGCGTATCCGATATATAGAGATCTCCGGCCGGATCGAGCGCGATTCCGGTGGGAGCGTTCAGCTCTGCCAGAATTGCTTGGCCGGTGTCTCCGATTTTGCCAGGGTTGCCGTCGCCGGCTACAGTAGAAATCACCTGCGTGCCTGAGTTCACTTCACGGATGCGATTGTTGTCGGTATCGGCGATGTAGAGGTTGCCGGACGGGTCCAAGGCCACGGCATAGGGGTGGTTCAATGTCGCCTTGGTAGCCAGCACTCCGTCGCCGTTATAGCCGCCGAATCCTGCGCCGAAGGGACCGAAGTAGTCGCCCGCCACCGTGCCGATCTCACCCGTGGACGCGGAAACGGCGCGAATCACCTGATTGTTGGTGTCGGCGATATAGAGGTCGCCTGCCGTATCCACGGCGATGCCCTGGGGACTGTTTAGCAGAACCGGCGCTGAAGTTGCCAGAGACCCGTCGCCTGCGAAACCCGGCAGACCGGAGCCATTGCCGGCGACCGTGGTGATCACGTGGGTGACACCATACACCCTGCGGATGGCGTTGTTGCCCGTGTCGGCGATGTAGAGATTCCCCGCTCCATCCAAAGCGACTCCGGAGGGCGAGTTGAGCGTGGCGGCCGTGGCCGCCGCGTGGTCGCCGGTGTAGTTCGCCGTGCCCGTTCCCGCAATGGTTGAGATCTGCCCGGTCGCGGCATTGACCATGCGAATGCGGTTGTGGCTGCTGTCGGCGATGTAAAGGTTGCCGGCGCCGTCCTTCGCCACGCCGGTCGGAGAATTGAGCTCCGCGTTCAATGCCGGAATGTTATCCACCACCGGGTCGAGATAATTCCCATTGCCTGCGATCGGCAGCACGTTGCCGGGAACCAGTACTGCCAGCCCGCCGACGCCCGTACCGGAAATCAGCGTCTCGCCCAAAAGGTCGCCGCCAGCATCAAGCAGCACCACTGCGCCCAGGCGAACTCCTGGCGCCGCAGGCCTGAATCCCACCGACTGGCTGCAACTGGGCGAGCCACCGCCCACTGTCAGCGTGGCGCCGGCGCAACTCGATGCCGGAACTCCCGGTACAGTGAAATCCAGTTGCGGCTGGCCCAGAGTCAGAACCGTCGCATGATCGACCGTTCCCGCGGCCTGCGCGACCACGATCACCGCCTGCTGCGCGGCCTGCGTGCCCACGGCAGTGGCGGGAAAGACGTTCTGCGCCATGCTCATCGCGCTCGCAAGCAATAGCGCCGCCAGACCCGCTGCATAAATTCGGCTTTGTTTCCACGATGAAAGCGGCGCTGGGGTTTGGAATATATGCAGATTATCTTTTGAATCGCGCGGGCGGCAGGAAGAAGCGGACTTCAGGCTCATGTGCGGGCTCCGTATAAGGCATTCCGGCTACGAATTTGTGCCGGACAGCGTTACAGTCGCGGCCCGATCGAAG
>Ga0181520_10013155_pt1 | contig 10492 bp, 4 predicted proteins | sample PEATcosm2014_Bin_29_FD_132451 | JGI IMG/M metagenome (GOLD analysis project Ga0181520, IMG submission 132451) | Peatland microbial communities from MTU Mesocosm Facility, Houghton, MI, USA - PEATcosm2014_Bin02_30_metaG | ecosystem: Environmental > Terrestrial > Soil > Wetlands > Peat | place... | reverse complement strand
TTGTGAGCGGCTCTTAGCCGACGGTCATTCTGTACTTTGCGTTGACAATCTGCTGACCGGGCGTGTCGAGAACATGCGCACCTTTGCCGCTGATCCCCGCTTCAGCTTCGAGCAGCATGACGTCTGTCGTCCCTTCGACTTCGGCCCCATGGACTTTATCTACGATTTCGCTTCTCCTGCCAGTCCCGAGGATTACATCAAGTGGGGTTTGGAGACGCTCGAAGCCGGTTCCATTGGCACCCGCAACTGCCTCGAACTCGCCCAGAAATACAAGGCCGGGTTCTTTCTCGCCTCCACCTCTGAGTGCTATGGAGATCCCGATGTGCATCCTCAGACCGAGTCCTACTGGGGCCACGTCAATCCCATCGGTCCGCGTTCGGTCTATGATGAGGCCAAGCGTTTTGCGGAAGCTCTCACCATGGCCTATCACCGCTATCGCGGTGTCGACACGCGCATCATCCGCATCTTCAATACCTACGGTCCGCGCCTCCACATCGACGATGGCCGGGTCATCTCCAACTTCCTCAAGCAAGCCCTGCTCGGTGACCACATCACCATTTATGGCGATGGCAGCCAGAGCCGCAGCTTCTGCTATGTCAGTGATGAAGTCGAAGGAATCGTGCGCCTGGCCGCCTCCGGCGAGCACCTGCCAACCAACATCGGCAACCCTTGCGAATTCACCGTGTTGGAGTGTGCCCAGGTGGTCCTGGAAGTCACCGGCTCCCACAGCAAGTTGGTCTTTGAGCCGCTTCCACAAGACGATCCCAAGCAGCGCTGCCCTGATATTTCCAAGGCCAAAGCCCTGCTCGGCTGGGAGCCCAGCATCGATCTGCGGACAGGCCTGCTTATGACTCTGGATTATTTCCGCGAGAGCCTGACGGCCGAGAGCCGGATGGTCAATCGCGCGCTCTAGGGCGGGGGACGAGCACTCAGTGTCGCGGTCTTATTGCGCCGGCGCCTTGTGTTCCGGCCAGTACTTCACTCCCACCCATCCGCTCACGTCGTACTTTGGAGCGAGGCTGCTGGTGAGTACCGGAAGCACGATCCGCTCTGACTGAATTCCCAACGCGAGCTCCACGTTGTGCTTCAATTGCACTGTGGAAGTGGTGCTGAAGTCGTTCTGCGTTCCTCCGCCCTTGAGAAACTGCGGGCTGATGTAGTGATTCCGGTAACTTACCTGCACCTTGCTGCGCGGCGAAATCCAGTACGTGCTCCACGCTTGCCAGGTCACGCCCGCCCGGCCAACCGTATCGCCGATCATCAGGCCTTTGTTGGTGTAGCCGTCCCGGTAATCCTCTTTCCAGTAGTTGAATCCATTCGGAATCGATGGATTCTCTGATGTCGTGTAGGCTCCTTCTCCTCGCAGGTCGAACCTTGCCAGCGCTCCCGGCAGTCGCGCAATGTACAGTCCCGGATGGAATGCCGAGCGGGTCGGCGAAGCCAGCGGCGAAGGATTATCGTTGCAGAAACTGTCGGCATAAAGCGTCACAGGGATCTTCGGAATTTTCCAGGAGAAATCCAATCCGCCCCGCCGGTCGCCGGGATTGTTCTGCGGCAGGTAGGTGGAATTATTGTTGCCAACGCTGAAGTAGCTCTTCCACAGCCGGTCGAAAGTCAGTGGGTAATCCACTCCCAGAAAGATCACGGTCCGCATAAAGCCCAACTCAACGCCCCTGAAAGGCTGAAACGAAATCTTTTCGCCGTGAATCCAAACTCCCGGCTCGTACTTCTTTCCCTGCAGTTTTCCGTAGAACATGTCCAGGCGCGCTTTGCCGAGGATAGGGATGTTGTAGGGCTGGTCGTTGGTCAGCCTCGCCATCCAGATTGGCTCAATGTTGTTGCTGTACAGCATTGCCCCGCCCGTCGCCGGACCCCACCACAAACTCTGCTTCCCCAGCGATCCCGTCCAACGTCCAAATGACACACCCACGTACGTATCCAGCAGACGGAAGTGATCGACTTCCGGCCCGCCCTGGGTCACAACCTGGTTCAGATTCACCTGGTCGGCCGTCGCCAGGTTTTGGATCGTCGCCGCCGAGGGTTCACCTAGCGATGCTGCGTGCTGATATTCGCCGCGAACATACAACATTCCAGCCCGCTTCTGCAGGTACCCGGAACCGCCGGATATGTTATTAAACCCTTGCCCGTACGGACGTCCGAAATCATTCACAAAGGTCTGTCCAAAGTGGTAGCTGTCGCGGATCGGGGCGCCCGCGATCTGCGTGCTCCGGGTATAAGCAGACTCCAGAGCCTGTTCTTCGACATTGCTGTTCAGCTCGGGAGCGAACTCGTGCTCCAGCGCGCTCTGCAGCGCCGCGGCCTCTGTGCCGTGCTGCCGCTCTCGCGCCCGCTCCAGAAAATGCGCGAACTGTGCTCGCGTCCAGGGACGCATCCCCAACACCTCAGCCTGCGTCTCGGTCAATGCTGCCAGCCGCTCCGCCGCCGGATACGTCCAGCTATCCACCGGAACATACACCGATCCGGCGTGTGCCAGGGCAGCTGCGGAAAGTGCCACCAGCATCACAACTGTCAAACATAAGGTTCCAGCAAAACGTAGAAGTTGGGCTGTAATCAAAAACAAGTTCGGACGCATGACTCCTTTTTCCTTCGCAAGTCAAAGTGTGGGTTGGGATGAGGCTGCCGTATTCAATCGCTGCAAACACGACACACGTTCACAACAGACGCGTCGTGTTCGCATGGCGCGTTGCAACTGGCGCTTTCAGATACTCGTCGAGTGCGAATGCCTCATGCTACCACGGTCTCTCATTCCGGAGGATTGCAAGAGAGTTCCAGTGACTCCGCTTGCATGATCATTACGCCTTGGTTGCAATCTGGATGCACGTCACCGCCGCGGGTGACACGCGTCATGGCGTACCTTCAGGGCAGGGGATTTAATGCTGTTCCGGATCGAGGGCTTTGCCCTCGGAAACAAAGGCCTCCGGGCCACCATTACCCTAGTGATTGGCGGTTTTGGCTCGCTGCAGCGTAGTGCGCCGCGCGCACCCTTAAGATGTTCCGCTGCTCCGTTCCATCCCCCACTCTTCGTGATAACGGCCTGCCGGGAGCCCCGATAGCAACTGGTTCATACATCCTGGAGGCGTTACACATGCCAACTGAAATGAACGTCGCAATGCCCGGATTCACCCATCCGGCCGGCTACATCGAAGAAGTACTTGCCCAGGTAAAGGCGAAGAATCCCGCCGAACCGGAATTTCATCAGGCCGTGCAGGAGGTATTGGAATCCCTGCGCCCCGTCCTCGATAAACATCCGGAGTACCGTTCGGCCCGCATCCTGGAGCGCGTGGTGGAGCCCGAGCGCGTCATTATGTTTCGCGTGCCCTGGTTTGACGACCACGGCAACATGCAAATCAACCGCGGCTTCCGTATCCAGATGAACAGCGCCATCGGGCCGTATAAAGGTGGATTGCGCTTCCATCCCTCGGTCAATCTCGGAATCCTCAAGTTCCTCGCCTTTGAGCAGGTCTTCAAGAACTCCCTCACCACGCTTCCCATGGGCGGCGGCAAGGGCGGCTCTGACTTCGATCCCAAAGGGAAGAGCGATCACGAAGTCATGCGCTTCTGTCAGAGCTTCATGACCGAGCTCCAGCGGCACATTGGCGCGGATACCGACGTACCCGCCGGAGACATCGGCGTGGGCGGCCGCGAAATCGGTTTCCTCTTCGGACAGTACAAGCGCCTCCGCAACGAGTTCGTCGGCGTCCTCACCGGCAAGGGTCTCAACTGGGGTGGCTCGCTGATTCGGCCGGAAGCCACCGGCTATGGCTGTGTCTACTACGCTCAGGAAATGCTGAAGTCCCGCAAGGACTCGCTCGACGGCAAGATCTGCCTCGTCTCCGGCTCCGGCAACGTCGCCCAGTACACCGTAGAGAAGCTCCTCGATCTCGGCGCCAAGCCCGTCACCATGTCAGACTCCAACGGCATCGTCTATGATCCCGATGGCATCGATCGCGAAAAGCTCGCCTGGGTCATGGAGCTGAAGAACGTCTACCGTGGACGCATTCGCGACTACGTCAAGCAGTTTAGAGATGCCATCTTTGTTCCCACCGATATGCAGAAGGATCACAACCCGCTCTGGGCGATGAAGGGCGATTGCGCTTTCCCCAGCGCCACCCAGAACGAAATCAATATCCGGGATGCCGAGAACCTTATCAAGAACGGGTGCAAGCTCGTCGCCGAGGGCGCCAACATGCCCAGCACTCTGCCTGCAACTCGCCTCTTCCTGGAGAATGGCATCCTTTACGGTCCAGCCAAGGCCGCCAACTGCGGTGGTGTCGCAACCTCCGGCCTGGAGATGGCGCAGAACAGCCAGCGCATGGCCTGGACTCGCGAGGAGGTCGATCAGAAGCTGCACCGCATCATGGTGGAAGTCCACCGCAACTGCTTTGAGACCGCAGCCAACTACGGTGCTCCGGGCAATCTCGTCTCTGGCGCCAACATTGCCGGCTTCCTCAAGGTCGCCGACGCCATGATGGATCAGGGCCTCGTCTAGCTTCACCCACGGCTGCCGGAGCGCAAAACCAAGCCTCGGTAGCCATTCGGATGATCTCCCGGCAGGGAAGCTGGAGTCCTTCCAAAGCGGAAGCGCCCGGGATTGTCCTTGTTTCTATAGAATGTCCCGCGAATGATTGGATGACGCCGGCTGGCCCTATGCCCACGTTCGAGATTTCGAAGCTCTTCGCCGATCCTGAGCGCCTCTTTGAAGGCTTCGAGAATCTCATGCCTTTTCGCGTGCAGGACATCCTGCTCGTTTCCAGCCTCTACGATTCCTTCATGCTCCGCGAAGACGGACGCCTCAACGAGTTGCTCATCGGCCAATCGCTCGAACTCCATCTCCAGCACACGCCTGAGATTACCCACGTCAGCACGGCTGCCGAAGCCCTCGAACTCGCCCGTACCCAGCCGCGCTACAACCTCATCGTCACCAACGTCCACCTCAGTGACATGGATTGTCTCGACCTCGCCGCCGCCGTCCGCCGTTCCGGGCTCGATATTCCCATAGCCGTCCTTGCCTTTGATCACCAGGAGGTCCAAGCTCTCATCGCCCGTCGTCCCCTGGAGAACATTGAGCAGGTCTTCCTCTGGCAGGGCAATCCGGGCCTTCTGCTCGCCATCGTCAAATCCATCGAGGACCATCGCAACGTCGAGCATGACACCCTCAAGATGGGGGTTCCCGTAGTTCTCGTCGTCGAGGACGACGTGCGCTACTACTCCGCCCTGCTGCCAGAAATCTACACCGCCCTCATTACCCAGTCGCGCCGCATCCTCAGCGATGGCTACAACCTCGCGCACAAGCTGGTGCGCATGCGTGCCCGCCCCAAGATTCTCCTCGCCCAGGATTATGAGAGTGCCATCCACATCGTCGAGCGCTACCGCAACTATCTATTCGGCGTCGTCTCCGACGTGGAGTTTCCCCGCGCCCGCCACCTCGATCCCGCCGCCGGCTTCGAACTCGCCCATCTCGTTCGCAATACCATTCCGGACATTCCTATCGTCCTCCAGTCCAGCGACTCGCAATTCCAGTCGCGCGCCTACGCCGAAGGCTTCGCCTTCCTCCGCAAGGGATCGGACACGCTGCTTGCCGACATGCGCCAGCTCCTTACCCAGGAGTTCGCCTTCGGCGATTTCGTTTTCCGCCTTGCCGACGGCACCGAGGTCGGTCGCGCCAGCGATCTCGATGCCATGGAGTCGCAGCTTCGTCAAATTCCGGTTGCCTCGCTCATCTTCCACGGCGAGCGCAATGACATTTCGCATTGGCTCATTGCCCGCACCGAGCTTGCCCTCGCCGAAAAGCTCCGTCCCCGCCGCGTCGTCGACTACCAGGATGCGGAAGCCCTCCGTGCGCACTGCCTGCAGACCATCCTTGACTATCGCCGCGAGCAGAAGCAGGTCCTGGTCGGCGACTTCGATCCCTCGCACTTCCGTCCCTCCGCCGGCTTTTTCCTCCGCTTCGGCCTTGGCTCACTCGGAGGCAAAGCCCGCGGTCTCACCTTTGTCCGCCACCTGCTGCACAAGTACAACGTCAGTCAGCGTTTTCCCGGCGTACACGTAGCCGTGCCCAACACCCTGGTCCTCGCCACCGATCTCTTCGAGCAGTTTCTTGCGGAGAACAATCTCGAATCCTTTGCCATCCACTGCACCGATGATCGTGAGCTGCTCAGCCGCTTCCTCGCCGCGCAATTGCCGCGTGCTCTCCGCGCCGCTCTGGCCTCTTTTCTGCGTGAAATCCGCGTTCCCCTCGCCGTTCGCTCCTCCAGCCTGCTGGAGGACTCGCAGTACCAGCCCTTCACCGGCGTTTATGACACGTTCATGCTTGCCAACCGCGCCGCCGATCTCGACCTCTGCCTCGAAGAGCTGTCCGAGGCCGTCAAGCGCGTGTACGCCTCCACCTACACGCAGCACGCCAAGGCTTACATCCGCGCCACGCCCTTCCGTCTGGAAGAAGAGAAGATGGCCGTCATCATTCAGGAACTCGTCGGGGCCGCGCACGATACCCGCTTCTACCCGGATTTCTCCGGGGTCGTCCGTTCGCGCAACTTCTACTCCGCCGAGCCGATGCAGCCCAACGACGGCATCGCCGCCGTAGCTCTCGGACTCGGGCGTACGGTTGTCGATGGGGGCAAGTCCCTCTCGTTCTGTCCGCGCTATCCCCGCAACATGATTCAGTTCTCCAGCGTGGAAGACATCTTGCGCAACTCCCAAACCGAGTTCATGGCGCTCGACCTGACTTCCGCCCAGAACGCTCCTACTCAGGAGGTTTTTACGCAGGACGTCCCACCGCCGCGTGCCTCCGCGCCGCCCGCTTCGCCCCAGGAATCACCGTACAACGATTCACGCTACAGCCCAGCCTCTACCTACCCTGGCCGCCGCCGGAACGGAGCCGAACACCTCCGCGAGTGCGCTTTTCCCCTCTGCGATGCCGAGCGCGATGGCACCCTCCACTACGTCGCCTCCACCTACTCGCGTGATAATGACGCAATCTACGACGGACTCAGCCGTTCCGGTGCGCGTCTCGTCACCTTTGCCCCCATCCTCAAGAACAATATCTTCCCGCTGCCAGCCTTGCTTGATTACCTCCAGAAGCTCGGTGCGGATGCCCTTGGCCGCCCCGTGGAGATTGAGTTTGCCGTGCGCATGGCCACACCTCCCGAGCCCGCCGAGTTCGGCTTCCTCCAGATGCGCCCGCTCATCTGCGCCCGTGAGATCGAGGATTTCGCGCTCGAAGCCTTCGAGCTCGCCAACATTCTCTGCCGCAGCTCGCACGTCCTCGGCAACGGCCGCATGGAAGATATTCACGATGCCGTCGTCGTCGATTACGAGAGCTTTCATCGCGCCAACAGTGTCGAGGTTGCCGAGACCGTCGCCCGCCTCAACGCCCAGCTCGTCTGCGACGGAACCCCTTACATCCTCATTGGCGTCGGACGCTGGGGCTCGAAAGATCCCTGGCTCGGCATTCCCGTCACCTGGGATCAGGTCTCCGGCGCGCGCGTCATCGTTGAAGCCGGCTTCCGCGACTTCCGCGTCACCCCATCGCAGGGCAGCCACTTCTTCCAGAACCTCACGGCCTTCCGCATTGCGTATTTCACCATCAACCCTGACCGCGGCGAAGGCCAGGTCGATTGGTCATGGCTCGCTGCCCAGCCTGCCGTTGAGCAGTTCGGCTCCGTCCGCCGCCTCCACTTTGAAGCGCCCTTTACGGTTGCCATCAGCGGCACCCGCGGCGCCGGAGTCATCCTCAAACCAGTCTCGCAATCCGTGCTCCACAAGCTATAATCAATGGAGGGTGGCCCCATATCTGCCATCGTTTGGGCGAATCTGGGAGATCATCTGCGTCGTTCGGCGTATGTGAGGCTCAGCCGCATCCAAGCCCGCAGCGCAAACCATTTCAGTTGGAGGATTTTTCCTTGGGATCTCAGCTCACGCCAGTTATCACCGATTTTAAAGTTGCCGACCTTGCACTCGCCGAGTGGGGCCGCAAGGAAATCTCCATTGCCGAAGCCGAAATGCCCGGCCTCATGTCGATTCGCAGAAAGTATGCGGCGGAGAAGCCGCTCCAGGGCGTGCGCATCACCGGCTCTTTGCACATGACCATCCAGACCGCCGTCCTCATTGAAACCCTGGTCGAGCTCGGTGCCACCGTCCGCTGGGCAAGCTGCAACATTTTCTCCACTCAGGATCACGCCGCTGCCGCCATCGCCGCCACCGGAGTGCCCGTATTTGCCTGGAAGGGCGAGTCGCTGGAAGAGTATTGGGATTGCACCCTCCGCGCCATTAGCCATTCCGATGGCCACGGCCCCGAGTTGGTGGTGGACGATGGTGGCGACGTCACCCTGCTCATCCATAAGGGTTACGAGTTGGAGAACGGCTCCGACTGGGTCAATACCCCCTCCGGATCGCATGAAGAAAAGGTCATCAAGGATCTGCTGAAGAAGGTCCACGCCGAGACCCCGCAGCGCTGGCATCAGCTCGTAGCCGCCTGGCGCGGCGTCTCTGAGGAGACCACCACTGGCGTGCATCGCCTTTACCGCATGAAGGAAGAGGGTACGCTGCTCGTTCCCGCCATCAACGTCAACGACTCGGTCACCAAGTCGAAGTTTGATAATCTCTACGGCTGCCGCGAGTCTCTCGCCGACGGCATCAAGCGCGCCACCGATGTGATGGTTGCCGGCAAGGTCGCCGTCATCTGCGGACACGGCGATGTGGGCAAGGGCTCCGCGCAATCTCTGCGTGGCCTCGGTGCGCGTGTCATCGTCACAGAAATCGATCCCATCAACGCCCTCCAGGCCGCCATGGCCGGATACCAGGTCACCACCATTGAAGAGACCCTTGGCACCGGCGACATCTACGTTACCTGTACCGGCAACGTTGACATCATCCGCCTTGAGCATATGGAGCGCATGAAGGACCAGGCCATCGTCTGCAACATCGGCCACTTCGACAACGAGATCGAGGTCGATAAGCTCAACAACGCGCCCGGCGTCGTCCGCACCAACATCAAGCCGCAGGTGGATATGTACACCTTCCCCGATGGCCACTCCATTTTCCTGCTTGCCGAAGGCCGCCTCGTCAATCTAGGCTGCGCCACCGGACATCCCAGCTTCGTCATGTCCAACAGCTTTGCCAACCAGACGCTGGCGCAAATCGACCTCTGGAAGAACCGTGATACCTACGCGGTCGATGTCTATACCCTCCCCAAGAAGCTCGACGAAGAGGTCGCCCGCCTGCATCTGGAGAAGATTGGCGTCAAGCTCACCACCCTCACCAAGAAACAGGCGGACTACATCGGAGTTCCCATCGCCGGCCCCTACAAGCCAGACACCTACCGCTACTAGCCGTCGAAATCGGGAGAATTCACCTTCAAGACGTCCTTTACCCTCCAGCGCAAGCGCGGCGAGCGCTGGAGGTCGGGGCTAGTACTAGACCGCGGAAGCTTGAACGGGGCTTGTGGATTTCTCAGGCGCGTACGGAACAAGCCCGCAGGATTCCATGCGCCTGTTGCGAAGTCGTGCTTTATACTTGCTGAGGCCTCGACGAAAGTAGCTCCTACGAGGGATTCATCGCATGACACAGGTTTGGATTCTTGTGCTGTGGCTCTCGCTTGCCGGGGTGTTCACATCCACTGGGTTTCTGGTGCTGTTGCTGGTGGCGGCCGCACGGTACCGCCGCGAAAGCAGGCAGGCCGGGGCGCGCCGGGCGGAGCAAAGGCGAATGCCCGGGGCGACCATGATGAAGCCACTGTGCGGACTGGAGCCGCGGCTGGAAGAGAATCTGACCAGCTTTTTTCTGCAGGACTATCCTGAGTTTGAGATTCTCTTTGGCACCCGCGACGCGAACGATCCGGCGCTGGCGGTGGTACGGCGGCTGTGCGCGCGCTATCCCCAGGTTCCGGTGAAGATCGTGTACTCCGGCGAGCCAGACAAGCCGAATGCCAAGGTGTGCACACTGCGTGAGATGTTCGCCATCGCCCGCTATGAGTACGTGGTCATGAGCGACAGCGACGTGGGCGTGGACCCGGACTATTTGTGGCGGGTGGTGGCTCCGCTGCTGGACGAGGAGACCGGGCTGGTGATGTGCCTGTATCGCGGGGTGCCGACGGGCGGTTTCTGGGCCAGCATGGAAGCGCTGGGAATGAGCGTGGAGATGACCGGCGGCGTGGTGGCAGCGGCATCCATGGGAGAGGTGGACTTTGCGCTGGGTCCGACGATGGCGACACGGCGCGCGGTTGTGGAAAGCGTGGGTGGCGTAGGCGTGCTGGCTGACTACTGCGCCGACGACTACGTGCTGGGAAACCTAGTGGCAAAGTCCGGGCGGAAGGTGGTGATCGGCGACAAGGTGATCGACCACTATGTGGTGAACCGCTCGTTCAAGGCTTCCATGCTGCACCAGCGACGGTGGACGATGAGCACGCGCTTTTCGATTCCTGTGGGGCACGCCAGTTCCGTGCTGAGCTTTGCGATGCCGTTCGGATTGCTGA
>Ga0181520_10013154_pt1 | contig 10492 bp, 8 predicted proteins | sample PEATcosm2014_Bin_29_FD_132451 | JGI IMG/M metagenome (GOLD analysis project Ga0181520, IMG submission 132451) | Peatland microbial communities from MTU Mesocosm Facility, Houghton, MI, USA - PEATcosm2014_Bin02_30_metaG | ecosystem: Environmental > Terrestrial > Soil > Wetlands > Peat | place... | reverse complement strand
GATCTGGCCGCGGCTGTCGTCGACGTAGGAGTCGCCGTAGATCTGACTGAGGTCGACGTCCTTGGCGTGCGTGGTGACGCGGACGTCACCCCGTGCTTCGGTGACGCGCAGGTCGTCGGAGTTAAGAGTCATGTCGCCGGGCAGCGTGGCCAGTTGCAGCTCGGTAACGGATGTGTGCAGATGCACCGGGCCGCCGATATTTTCGAGATGGACGTCGCCGAAGATTTCGCCGTTGAGTGTGACCTTGCCCTTGATTTGGGAGAAGGTGAGGTCGTTGCAGTTGCCGTCGGCCGTGAGGTCGCCTCCGATTTCGTGGGCGGAGAAATCGCCGCGGTCATTGGAGAAATGCACCTGCACCGAGCCTTGAATGGTGCTGAGATGCACGTCGCCATGACTGGAGGTGATGTTTGCGCCTGCGCCGAGGCCAGCTGCCGTCACGTCGCCGTGGCCGGAGTTGACCGTGACTTGTGCGCCTTTGGGAACGGTGACGGAAAGATTGAGACGGCCGCTGTTGTTGCTGTCGGATTTCACGAGAACCGTGTTGCCGCTGACCGTGACGTGGGCTTGCTCGGCGTCAAAGATGCGTTTGGCGTCGGTATCGGAGTTGGCGAACGCGACTTCGTGGGCCTGCACTTCGACAGTCGAGTTGTCGCCTGCGGTGACGCTCACATCGCCACGGGGATTCTCGATTTGCACGATAGCGCTGGACGGGACCTGCACGTTGAGAAGCTGCTGATCCTGGTCGCGCTCGGGCAGGCCGAAGAGGTTGAAGAAATTGCCATCATCGTGGTCGCCCCACTGGGCGCGCATCGGGCCCCACCAGCCGTTCCAACCCGAGGCAGCACAGCCCACCAGCGCAAGCAGGATGAGGATGCCGACAAATCCGCCGCCACGGCGCACAGGTGTGGTGCGGCGCAGGTCGAGCGCCCACTCGCCTAGAAGTGCAAGTCCGGCGGCGATGAGAAGAAGCGGCCACCAATGGCCATACCACGACCAGAAATTGGATGGCGCAATGCGACCGCTATAAATCAGAAGGCCCACAATGCCGATGCCGACGAGGATGATAGGGCCGACAACCGACGGAACGTGGGGGCCGTAGGCACTGCCATAACCGGCCTTCCACGCGTGGCGTTGGGCTTTCCAGGCTTCGCGCTGGGCGCGCCATGCGGCCTTTTGCTGTTCGCGGTAGGCGCGGTATTGTGTGCGCGGATCGTACGGCGGAATGCCGCCGCCGGGCGGGGTGTAGGGGGGCTGGCTGCTCATGACCGTCCTCCCGAGCCTGGACCAAAGTCCTGCGGTGGGGCGGGCACGATCGAGGTTCCGGTTTGTGCCGGCGGCTGGGTAGTGGGGGAAGGTGCAACTCCAGCGCCGTAGGGGTACGGGCTACCGGGATACATCGGTTCATCGCCTGCGGCGGCTAAAGCGGCTCTCTGCGCCAGCTTGAGCACACCGATGAGGATCAGGAAGAGCGGAAAGAAGATGTTCCAGCTGACCAGGTCTGCCTGGTGAAGCAGAGCGACGACTCCCAAGAGAAGCAGAATGGACGGGCCGGTCAGGCGGCGAATCAGGATGTAGCGGTTCATTGAGGGCCCCCTTTGGTGTCACTGACACGACGAACGATGAGCCACGCGCCGAGCGCGATAAAGATCAGCGGCCACAGGAAGTGGACGAACCGTTCGGCCAGATAGCCCATCTGGTTGAGCAGAAGAATCAGCCCGAAGCCGATGAGGATCAGTGCGCCGATGGGTTCCTTGCGGCGCCAGCCTATGGGTGGCACTGGCGGCACGGGCGGGATGGGCGGCGGAATGGGAGGCGCACCGGGATCGGTAAATCCGGGGTTCGCAAATCCCGAGACCGGCGTATAGGAGGGTGGCTGATAGGCTCCCGCTGCGGGCGGTGTGTAGGGCGCTGAGTAGGATCCGGCGTAGGGCGCCTGATAAGCGCCGGGCGCCGTGCCGGCCGGAGGCGCACCCGGAGGCGGCGTTCCCATGGGAGGTTGCCCCGGATAATGCGTGCGAGTGCCGAGGTTGAGCCAGTTGCCCACTTCGTTCAGGCCAAGCGGATCGGGGAGCGGCTGACCATCGCGCCGCGCGACTGCGGTGTGGTAGGCCTCAAAGGATTGGTAGAGAACCCATGCGGCGATGAAGATGCCGAAGATGCCGTAGTGATCCGTAATGCTGATGAGCACTGCGAAGATGACGACGTGGATCAGGCCTTTGAAGAACTGGCCGTTGTACATCGCGCCTACTCCGGGAATGATACCCAGGACTGCGGCGGCGACCGGGTTGGGCGCGCCCACGGGAGGCGGGATAAACGGCTGCTGATAGCTTTGCCACGATACGGAGCAGGGTTCGCAGAGAACCTGCCCTCCGGGTGCATTGCGAACGCAGTTGGCGCAGAGCGCTTTGCCGCAATTCTGGCAATACGCCGTTGCAGCGACATCCTTGTGATTTACGCAGTCCATACTGTGCTCCTTTCCCGTGCTGTTCTTGCGGAGCCGCCTAGAGCGAAAGCAGAGCTGCCGTTGAAGTGGATGCCGGGTTCCAATGCTGCAAGCGCAGTTTGATCTTGCCTGGACTGCGTGAATTCGTTCATGAATGTGAGAGAGGTTTCCAGGTAGTCGGGATCATCTTCGATCGCGGGTACTCCGGATTGTTGCGGAGGATCGACGCGGGAACCTCCATCCTTGTGCGGGGGATTCTGTTTGGATTCTCCGGGTGCAGCGGGTTGGGGGTTACTTTGTTGCTGGTTCTGATTGCCCTCGCCCTGGCTTCCTTCGCCCTGGGTGGAGCGGCGCAGCTCGCGCATCCGCGACTGGACTTCGTACACCAGGCGGAGGTGATCGTAGTAGCGAATGATCGGCGTGGAAGCCATGGTCAACCGCCGCTCCATGAAAGAACGGATGGCGGTGGGACGAAGATTGGCAATGCGCAGATCGGAGAGGCGAACGCCGGTGAGGTTGAGGGTCAATGCGATGGAGAAGAAGGCCATGGCGGCTGTCATCATCAGCCGGGGCTCAGCGAAGCGGCGGACACGCGCCATGAAGCCGGGGCGTTGCCATGGTTGCGGGATGGGCAGAACGTCGCTGCTGCCGGTGACCAAGCCGTAGCCAGCCACTTGTCCGGGGCCTGTTGCGGCCAGAATTTTATCTAAAAGCCCTTCCGGGACTTCAGGCTCGGTGGCAAGAAACTCGAGCCACTCACGGCCGCGCCGGGATTCCTCGAACAAGGCGGTGCAGGCGGCACAGGTTGCCATGTGCCCGGTGAAGGTCTTTTCATCCTCGGGTCGCAGCAGTCCATCCAGGGCGTCGGCCAGAAGCGTTTCCCACTGCCCGCAGGCGGGGGAATTCGGAATGTGTGTGCTGCCAGCCATGATTACATCACCTCTCGTTTTGTACGTTCCAGGAGGCGCGCCAGTTCCGCGCGGCCCCTGCTGATGCGGGACTTCACAGTACCCTCGGGTATGCCCAGAACCTGGGCGATTTCCTTGTAGTCCAGGTCCTGCAAATCTCTAAGAATGACGGCTTCTCTGAGCTCCACGCTGACGCGGGCCAGCGCGTTTTGCACCATCTTGGCAAGTTCCTTCTGCGCAGCGGATTCATGCGGCGACGGACCCTCGGAGGTCAGCCGGTCGATGGGCCGCAATTCGTCGGTTACATCCCAGCCCTCGTCGAGGGAACCGGTGGCGCGCAGATTGCGTGTGCGACGGAAGTTGTCGACCAGCAGATTGCGGGTCATGGTGGTGATCCAGACCTGGAGGCTGCCGCGGCCAAAATCGAAGCTGGCTAGATTGGAATAAATCTTCAGGAAGACGTCCTGGGTTAGATCCTCGGCATCGGCGGCATTGTTGGTAAAGCGGTAGCAGAGGCCGTAGACACGGCGGTGGTGCGTGCGGACCAGCTCGGCCCATGCGCCGGAATCCCCGTCCATGCAGCGGCGGACAACCTGGGACCAGTCGATCTCCAGCGGTCTTACCTCCTCGCGCGCCGCGCGAGCCCTGGGCGCCAAATCGGCGGCAGCGGGATTACCCTTGGGCGGCCCGCCGCGTTGGGAGGCGCCCGCCTCGCTGGGCTGGAGTAGGCGCCGTGGAGGTTTGGGCGGGGCTGCCAGCCCCATCATGCTCCAGCTTAATGTACCCGCGCATGCCATAGGGAGCTATACGCATGATTTTGTGGGATGGTTCCGTCGATCGGGAAGAGCCATCCCGGCCGTCTTCCATCGAAGCCGGGATGCACCTTGCGCGGAGCCCCAGACTACTCTCCGATTCGTTTCGGGATACTCTTGCGTTGTAAATCGATGGAGCGAGAGGGCTCGAGATGAGGCAGCACGAAGAACGCGGGCTTATACTTCCGAGCTGAGGCCCTTCAATGCATTTATCGAGCAGATTCGCTTCGAGAATGCTCTTTTCCTGCGCAGGGCTCCTTTGTTTTCTGCAGTCGGGCTGCGGCGGATCGGGTTCCGGCAGTGGGAGCGGAGGCAGTTCGGGTCAGCCGCCCTCCAATTTGACCTACCCGCAGACCTCGATCAATGCGACGGTTGGTTCGGTGATTTCACAAGATACCCCGACAGTCGGCGGGACCGTCACCGGGTACGCGGTTTCGCCGGCGCTGCCTGGGGGATTATCGCTGAATGCAACGACAGGAACGATTTCCGGCACGCCCACTGCGCTGTCCGCTCAGGCGACCTACACGGTGACCGCTTCCAACTCAACTGGCTCGACGACGGCCGTACTGAAGATTGCCATTGGTCTTGCTGCCCCATCCAACCTAGTTTATCCACAGACCTCGATCACAGCATCGGTCGGCACGGCAATTTCGGCGGACGTTCCCACGGTCAGCGGCATCGTCGCGGGCTACACCGTTTCGCCTGCGCTTCCAGCCGGACTAACGCTGGATCCGACGGCCGGGACGATTTCCGGCACGCCCACAACAGTGATCGCCCAGGCGACCTATACAGTGACCGCTTCTAACTCGGCTGGATCGACTACAGCAGCATTGAGCATCACCGTTGTTTTCACTGCGCCCTCCAACCTCGTTTTTTCCAAACCCTCAGTCACAGCGACAGTTGGCGTAAGTTTAGACGACGAGTCAACGGTCAGCGGAACCGTTTGGTCTTATTCGGTATCGCCTCTACTGCCGATTGGGCTCGAACTAACTCAACCACAATTCGGGTGTTTCAACTGTGGAGGAGGGATCGCGGGAATTCCCCTTGGGGAATACCCCCAGGCGAACTATACAATCACTGCATCCAATCCAGGCGGATCTACTACCGCCGTGGTGAGCATCACCGTTGTTCTGCCTGCTCCCTCACAGCTTCTCTATCCACAAACCACAATTTACGCGACCCCTGGTATTTCGATTACACCGCTCACGCCAAGCGTGTCGGGGACCGTCAAGAGTTATTCGTCGAGCCCTGCACTGCCGGCCGGTTTGACGCTTGACCAGACGACCGGGACTATCTCCGGAACACCGACGGTTGCGGCTCCGAAAACCACTTACATCATCTCTGCCTCGAACAGCGGTGGAAGTGCAACAGCTCAGATCACGATCACTGTTGCGGCTGCTCCGACCGTCGTACTCGAACTTGGACACGGGGCCACCGTGAGCGCGGTTCAGCTCGCCTCCGATCGGCTACTGAGCCTGGACGTTTCAGGTCACTGGGTTCTGTGGGGCTACTCGACCGCGACAATTCTGGCGAGCGGAGATGGGGCGACTGGGCTGATAAACAACCCAAATCAAGGTCCCCTAGCCGGACAGTTTTTTGCTGTGTCGACAGCGACCCAGATACAGCTTTATGCGATCACCGACGGTCATTCCCTTGCCTCCATACCTTTCTCCGTTACGCAGGGGCAAAGTTGGGCGCAGATTGCGTCGGACGGCAGCTACTTGTGCGCCGGCAACGCAAGCGGACTAACTGTCTGGTCGCTCGACGGGCAATCGGAGCTTACTGTCGCGGGAGACTATCACGCGGCCTCACCCTATGCGGCACCGGGACAGGTTCAGATTGCGAATGGACCCGCCGGAGTCAACGTCATCCAGACGATCTCGGTTCCGTCGGGAGGCACATCGACGGGGCCTCAATTTTCCGGAACCTTCAACTCATGGTTTTTGGACGGTCAAAGCTTCTTCACCAATCTGTCGAATAACGTGTGGATCTACTCGGCGGCCGGGATTCAGGAAGCATTCCTCGCGATGCCATCGATCGCCAATCTGACAGGAAACGGGAATTTGTTCTGGCAGTATGCCGCCACAAACGCCACAGAGATCGACGTTTACTCGGTCGGTTCCGCCAGCAAAACCCAGACGTACCCGGTCAGCAGCGCGCAGGTCGATGCCTCCGGCACGACGATCGCCGTTATCGGGACGACACAACTCAGCGTGATCAACCTGAGCGGTCAGACCCCAACCGAAACCACCCAATCGTGGCCTGGATCAATCATCACCTACAGTGTGCCGGTTTTCGGATGGCTGAACTCCCAGGCCTGGGTCTTGGCTGGGCAAGTGATCGTCGACGGCGCGAGTGCTGCCGCGACTCCCCGGTATTTCGGTTATGGAGTTCCCCTGGGTGTTGCCGGTTCTGCCAATGTCGTGGCCGTGGCAACTCCCTTAGGGATGTTGCTTCTCAACCCGAGCACAGACGCCCAGATCGGCAACATTGCTGGCTTAGTCTTGGCAGGTAGCAGTGAGCCCGTGAACATGGCCCTTTCCAGCGACGGGAGCGTTCTCGCTGCCGCCCAACCAGTAAGCGCAGCTCCGTATGCCGATGGAACCCTGAATCTCTACTCGATCCCCTCGGAGAATCTGATCAGCACTTTCCCTGCCGGTGATCTCTCATTCAGTCTCTCCCCCTCGGGCACGATGCTTCTGCAACAGACTGCGCAGGGCTGGGATCTCACAAATCTCTCCGGAACGATTGTCCTGTGGTCCGGTGGGGGCGCGGGTCCTGTGGCTGCGTCGCCGGACGGAACGCTTGTCGCGGCGGCCAGCGGGGTCTTGCCAACGGAGGGTGGCACTGTTGGCGGTGATTCGCAGATTTACCAAAATGGCACTCTGGTCGCGGCTGTTCCAGCCTATGCCTTGGGATGGATCGACAATAACGACCTGCTGGCAGGCAATTATGTGAGCGCGAAGTACCCCGGCGCGACCTATGTGACCAGCACGATCTACAGCCCCTCCGGCCTGACGCTCATTACATTTCCGTCGAACACACTTCCCGAGATCGTGACCCCTGAATTCACTGGTGCGAATTCGGTCTATGACCCACGGTCCAACGCGGTCTACTCGCTGGCCGACGGATCGAACCTATGGCAAGGACCGGCTTTGAGCCCTCCGAACGGAGCCACGTTCGGCGCACTTGCGGGCCCTTCTGTCGTGTACGTCCACGACCATCGGGTTCTATTGGAGCCCTACTAAAACGGAACAGGCATTTGGTAACTTTTGCGGCGTGAATTCATCAGACAGATGGCAGCATGCCATACCTGGCGCAACCCGATCGCTGGGCCGGTGCGATTTGAGGAGAAGAGTATGTCGAGATTCGTCGATCCTAGAATTGTTGCAGTCGGTGTGATTGGGATTTTTATTCTTGCTGCTGTATTTGTGATGACCCGTGGGGTGAAAGCAGCGAGCGGGGTGGCGATTCCCGCAGCGGCGAGCGACGATACGCTGGCCGCGAAGCCGGGCAAAGAGGCTGCGGTGTTTGCGGGCGGCTGCTTCTGGGGCACGCAGTCCGTCTTTGAGCGCGTGAAAGGTGTGATCGACACGACGGTGGGGTACGCGGGAGGTTCGAAAGAGACCGCGACCTACGACCAGGTGACGACGGAGACGACGGGTCACGCCGAATCGGTGCGCGTGGTGTACGACCCTTCGAAGATCACCTATGGGCAGTTGCTGCGCATTTACTTTTCGGTCGCGCACGATCCCACGCAGCTCAATCGGCAGGGACCGGATGTGGGGATCTCGTATCGGTCGGCGATTTTCTATTCGAATGAAGAGCAGCGCAAGCTCAGCCAGGCTTATATCGCGCAGCTCGACGCGGCGCATGTGTTTCCCCGACCGATTGTGACGCAGGTAGTGCCGTTGAAGGGGTTCTACGATGCGGAATCCTACCATCAGCACTATGCGGATCAGAATCCCGATAATCCGTACATCCTGGTGTGCGACCGGCCCAAGATCGAGGCGCTGAAGGCGCAGTTTCCCGAACTGTTTCAGGATTACAAGAAGAGATAGTGCGGCGTTGCGAAGGGCTTTTTGATTCCTCGGCACGTTCGCATCGGATAATCCCTGTAGGCAGGTTGCCTCGCAGGTCCGATTGACAATCGAGAACCAATCGAAGCGAGTTTTGTTCGCTACTGTAGGATCGCTGGGCGATCTTCATCCCTGTCTCGCGCTGGCGCTGGAGCTTCAGCGCCGCGGACATCTCGTGACAGTTGCGACGACTGAGTACTACCGCTCGAAGGTGGAGAAGCTCGGCCTGGGGTTTGTTCCTATCCGCCCGGATATGGACCCGACGGACTCAGAAATGATTCGCCAATGCGAGGATCTGAAACGCGGGCCGGAGATTCTGTTCCGAAAGATCGTTCTTCCGCATCTGCGAGAGACGTACGAGGATCTGCTTGAGGCGGCTGCCGGCGCAGATTTGCTGGTTGCCGGGGAGTTGAACTATGCGGCCCCCCTGGTGGCGGAGAAGCTGGGACTTCGCTGGGTGTCCGCGATTCTTTCACCGGCGTCTTTCTTTTCGGCGCACGATCCGTCGGTGATGGTCAACGTTCCTTGGTTGATTCATGTGCGCAAGGCTGGGTGGCGCGCCTATCGCGCGGTATTCAATCTTGGTCGGCGCGGGACCATGCATTGGTGGGATCCGGTGCGGGAGCTGCGGCGCGACGAGGGACTTCGGCCAGAGTGCGATCCATTGTTCCGGGATAAATTTTCGCCGGAACTAGTGTTGGCGATGTTTTCTCCGCTGCTCGCAAGATCGCAGCCCGACTGGCCTCATCAGACGCGGCAAACCGGCTTCGTCTTCTTCGATCAGCATGGAGCCGATGCTGGAGCCGAGAGAAGACTCGCAGAATTTCTGGCGATTCCAGACGCGCCGATTGTTTTTACGCAGGGATCTACCGCAGTTCACGCGCCGGGAGATTTTTATGAGGTGAGCGCGGAGGCTGCGAGAAGACTTGGACGGCGTGCTCTGCTGGTTGGTACATCTGCAGCGCCTGGCGTTCTGTCGCCTCGAATTCTCGCGTTGCCGTACGCGCCTTACTCGCAGGTCTTCCGCAGCTCGGCAGCTATTGTGCATCAGGGCGGGTCCGGCACAACCGGTCAGGCGTTGTTCGCAGGCAGGCCTCAGTTGATCGTTCCTTTCGGATGGGATCAACCGGACAATGCTGTTCGCGTGGAACGGCTCGGGGCAGGAATTCATTTGCCGCGGAGCGCTTATTCGGTTGACTCTGCAGCGGCGGAGCTGGAGAGGCTTCTTGCGGATTCGCGATTTTCAGAGCGGGCCGCTGAAATCGGAGCACAGATTCGTACTGAAGACGGTCTCGCGGCCGCTTGTGACGCGATCGAAATGCTTCTTCCGATATGCTCCGCCGCCTGAGCCCCTCGGGAGATCGGAGGTAAACACAGGGGCGTTGGAGCAAAGGCACATCAGGCGTCGATTCATTTGGGGCCTCGCGCGAGCAGCAGAAGCAGCACGCCGACAACAGCCGCAATCCCACCACGATAGGCCCACTGAATCTGTCCCGTCATGAAGCTGCCCGGCAGCACGTTGATCCCCTGCAAAATCCAGATCACTCCGACAGCGATCAGCAGGATCGCTAGCACTCGGACAATAAATCGCGCTGGTCTATTCATTTCGGCACCGGTTTCGCGGAAGTATACCCGAAAACAAAGTCATTTTATCGTCAGTCATCGACCCGACAGCGCCTACAGCCGTTGTCGGGCGCGCGAAGGAAAGAGATGATAGGAGACTTCATCTTGGGGAGTGCGCCAGGCGCGGGGCAGACTTTAGGCCACCTACGCCTTCCGCCAGAGATAAAGATTGACGGCAGAATACACGGAGGGCATTACGGGCGGAGCTCCGATTAGCAGCACCAATGCAGAAAGAAAAGAACAAAAGAATCTGAGAGTTACATCAACATCAACCTCCCCCTCGGCATTGCCGGATGGGCTTGTGCCGGACGGAGCTTGTCACTTCTGTGCAAGGGCAAGTGACCATCGTGGAATTTCGCTCGAGCGCAAATAGCTGCAAAGTATTGTTTTGAGGCCGCATCCTTGAGAACGAAGACTGATATTGCCATTGTTGGAGCCGGCCCGTATGGCCTATCCCTCGCCGCCACCCTTCGCGCCCGCGGAATCGCTCATCGCGTCTTCGGTGCTCCGATGCATACGTGGGCAGAACATATGCCGCGGGGCATGCATCTGAAATCGGAAGCGTTCGCTTCGTCTCTCTACGAGCCCACGGGAAAATTCACCCTGAAAGCCTTTTGCAAGGCCCAG
>Ga0181520_10013153_pt1 | contig 10492 bp, 7 predicted proteins | sample PEATcosm2014_Bin_29_FD_132451 | JGI IMG/M metagenome (GOLD analysis project Ga0181520, IMG submission 132451) | Peatland microbial communities from MTU Mesocosm Facility, Houghton, MI, USA - PEATcosm2014_Bin02_30_metaG | ecosystem: Environmental > Terrestrial > Soil > Wetlands > Peat | place... | reverse complement strand
TTGGTGCAGGGCGTCAATCAGGTCGTGCCCGTCGACGTTTATGTTCCCGGCTGTCCCCCACGCCCCGAGCAGCTCATCTACGCGATTAATCTTCTCCAGGAGAAGATCCAGCGCGAGCCCCGCAGCCTCCTCAAGACGCTCAACGTCGGCTAGCGACGCCGATCGTATTGCGTTCCCCAACAACCCCCGCACCCTCCCCGTCCCTCTTCGTGTTTCCTGCCCTCTTGGCAACTTGTGCGCATCTGCGCCCGCCGTGCCCGCCCGGTTTCGCTATCGCCCCCTGTTTTTGTCTATTCTGGTTAGAGAACCTCGGGAGCTCTCTGTCTAGATGAACCGCTTGCGGTCTTTACGTCTGAAGTTGCGCCAGCTTGGCATTCCGGTCCAGCTCGTTTCTCTTTTTCTCTGCCTGTTCTGCCTTCCGGCTTTGCATGCCCAAACCGCATTCACCGTCGTCGGTCCCGACGGGGGCGATGCGCGCGCCTTTGCCTCCGTGCCCGGCGAGCCCAATCATCTTTATCTCGGCACCACCAACAGCTGGCTCTACGAATCCTTCGATGAAGGCGCAACCTGGCATCGCCTGGCCAAGCTCGACCGCGGCGACGGTTTCGTCCTCGACAGCATCGTGGTCGATTCCGCCCATCCCTCTACGCTCTACGTGGGCGCGTGGAAGAACACTGACGACGGCGGCCTGTGGATCAGCCATGATGCGGGCCGCACCTGGCATGAAACCGCGCTCTTCAAAGGCCAGCACGTAAAGGCCCTGGTCCAGGCGCCCTCCGATCCCCACATTCTTTTTGCAGGAACCCTCCAGGGCGTCTACCGCTCCAGCGATTCCGGAGCCACGTGGACGCAGATCAGCCCGCCCGGCAGTCACGAGATCCACGAGATTGACTCTCTGGCCGTCGATCCCGGCGACCCCGACACCGTCTACGCGGGAACCTGGCACCTGCCCTGGAAGACCACCGATGGCGGCCAGACGTGGCGCAATATCAAAGAAGGGTTGATCGTCGACTCCGATGTTTTCTCCATCATCGTCGATCCCGATCACCCGCACATCGTGTATCTCAGCGCCTGCAGCGGAATCTACAAAAGCGATAACGCGGGCGCCCTCTTCCACAAGATTCAGGGCATCCCCACCGAGGCGCGGCGCACCCGCGTTCTCATGCAGGATCCTGAGAACCGCCAGATCGTCTACGCCGGAACCACCGAGGGCCTCTACAAAACCGTCAACGGCGGCAAAACCTTCACGCTCATGACGGACTCCGACGTCGTCGTCAACGACGTCTATGTCGATCCCGGCAACTCCAGTCGCGTGCTCCTGGCCACCGATCGCGGCGGCGTCCTCGCCAGCAACGACGCGGGCGTCACCTTTACGCCGTCGAACCGGGGCGTCTCCGAGCGCAAGATCGCGGCCCTGCTCGTCGACAACCACAATAATGACGATCCCGCCGTCCTCTATGCCGGCGTGGTCAACGACAAGCAATTCGGCGGCGTCTTCCGTTCCGTCGATGCCGGCGCGCACTGGGAGCAGTTGGGCGCCGGACTCGACGGGCGCGACGTGTTTGCTCTGGCCGAAACCAAAGATGGGGCCATCGTGGCCGGAACCAGCCACGGCATCTTTGTTCTCGGCAGCGGCGACCCTCCCGCCCCCGCAAGCAACGCCGCGCCGGCTTCAGCTCCCGGCGGCGATGCGGCCCCGGCAAATGGATCCGGCACGCCGGCGAACGCCGCGGGCGACGCACCGACCAACGCATTGACGTGGCAGCCGCGCAACAACATCGCCAACACGCTGCTCAAGACCTCGACGGAAATTCATCGTGGCACCAAGGTCAACATCGAGAAGCAAGTGAAGGCGCCGGTCATTCAATTGGAAAGTCTGGTGAACGCGCTCGATGTCTCCGGCGAGGTGTGGGTAGCGGCCACCAACTACGGTCTGCTCACGAGCCACGATCAGGGCGCCACGTGGCAGGGCGGCCCGGTGATGGGCTTCGGCGACTATCTCTCCGTCACCGCGCACGGCAACGACATGGTCGCGGCGCGCGACGACAGTGCGGTCATCTCCAGCGACGCCGGCCAGTCCTGGTTCCCCTTGGGGCTCCCCACCATGCTCACCCACATTCACCGCGTCGTCTTCTTGCCCGACGGCACTCTCTGGCTGGGCGCGCGCGAGGGCGTCTACTTCACGCTCAACCTGGGCAAAACCTGGATGTGGATCCATCGTCTTCCATTTAACGACGTCGACGATCTCAGCTACGACCCGGCTTCCAAGCGAGTCCTCGTCAGCTCGCGCACCAGCGATGAAGTCTATGCCATCGACCCCAGAACCATGACCTGGGTCTGGTGGCGGACCGGCTACCAGATCGCCCTCATCCGCGTAGCCGGTGACCGCCTCGTCGCAGCCTCGCTCGACGACGGCGTTCTGCTCGGCCCCAAAGTCCCGCCCGCGCCTGCGCCGCCAGCTGATGCACCGGTGACTTGGTAACGTTTTTGCGTTCGGGGTGCTGTATTTCGTTAAGTCCCGCAGAATCAGGACAGATGTTCGTTTATCAGGTGCGTTTACCCGGCCAGATGTTGGCCTAGGTGGTGCGACGCGCCCCGCAAATGTTCGCTCGGGAGGTTGCGATTCTTTGAGACAAATACCGCGAAATTGGCCATTTAAGGGGTGGGTGTAACCGGGAAATTGACCAAATAAGAGCAAGGGTGGGCAGAGAATTTCCCAAAAGAGGGGTATAACGGGCGATAGACACGCAAAAAAGCGTGTTTTTAGCGCACTTTTGGCATGTTTTGCATGCCAGAAAGCGCTTTCCGGCGTCAGAAAAACAGGGACTCGGGACTAAGGGACTCGGGACTAAGGGACTCGGGACTAAGGGACCAGAAACAGCATCACCGGCGCATTTCGTTTCGGGAGGAGTTTCTGAAGCTGCTCAGGAACCACGGCGTGGAGTTCGACGAGCGGTATATCTGGCAATAGTTCTTACGCCCGCTGAAGCGGGCTGGGGCGCGACCGTTCCGTTTTCCCCTGGGGCTAGCGTATTACGCCCGCGTTGCGGGCTTGCGGGGGCGTGAGGGTGGCTCTTTCCCGGGTCTCAGAAGCGAGATCGGGGGCACCCCATTTCGCGGTGAGTTTGCTTGCTGAGACCCGGGCCGCCCTTGGTGTATTGGGCGCCGGAGCATCCGCCCTGATAATGGTATGCATGCCATTCACGCTGTCCCACCCTGCTGCCGCGATTCCGTTTCTGCGCACGCGCCTGGTTCCGTCGGCGTTGGTGATTGGCTGCATGGCGCCCGACTTTGAGTACTTCATTCACTTCGCGCCCGAGGGAGGATTCGGTCACACCTTAGCCGGGGTTTTTCTCTTTGATTTGCCCGCGGCGTTCATTGCGCTGTGGCTGTTCCACGTTTATGCAAAAGACCCGCTCTATACATGGCTGCCTGCGAGCGTGCGGCGGCGGATTCGGCTCGGCCCGGCTGCTCTGCCGGTCAGGAACATCGCGCAGTTTGCGCTGGTGCTGCTGTCGATCCTCATCGGAGTAGCGACCCATATTCTGTGGGATTCGTTCACGCACAAGGGTCTCTGGCCCTACCGCCATTGGCGTTTCCTGCACCGATTGGTTCAGTTGCCTGTGTACGGGCCGATGGAGTATCTGCGAGTGCTCCAACACGCAAGTACGGTTCTTGGCGCCGCTGTGCTGCTGCTCTGGTTTTGGCGCTGGTTTCGCAGGACGGCTCCCATCGAACCGGAAACGGCAACCTACCCGCGAAAGAACCATCGCGCCGCGCTCGTCGTGATCTCGATCGCGGCTCTGATCGCAGCGGTTCTTAGGGGACTCGTATTACCTGAACCTGGAAGCCCGGATTACGACACTGGAAGAAAGGAGCTTTTTGCACGCGCTGTCATCACGGCGATCGACATCTTCTGGCTGGGAGTGGTGGTGTATGGCGCCTGGAGAGCTAGAACGCGAAGCAAACTGGAGGATGCGTAGGCTGCGGCACGACTGACGTCGCGCCGCGATGCAAATCTCCTTGCGGTCTTTGAAGTGTGCGGGTCTGGAGACCCGCACTACAGCCGGTCAGGAGACCGGCGCTACTGTCCCGCCTTGAACGCCTTGTCCACGATTGCGTTGGGGTCGCGGCCTGCGGGGAGCAGGGTGAATAGCGACTGGCTTGCGGTGCGCACTAAGGCCACGTCGTCCGAGCGACGGTCGACCACAAACAGCAGGTGGCCGGCAGCGGAGAAGGCCATGGCGGCCGGTCCGTCGCCCACGTGCAACGACGGGGCAACGCGCTTGCCATCGTCAATGGAATAAACGGTGACCTCCTGCGAGCGCTGGTTGGCCACATACAGCAGCGCGTTGTCGCGCGAAACCAGGCCGAAGACCGGATCGGCGCCGATCATGTAGGTGTCGCCCACCTCGTCGGTGGTGTTGTAGATCTCGCTCACCGAGTCGGAAAGGGAATTCGACACGAAGATTTCGCCGCCATCGGGCTTCAGCGCGAGATCTATGGGTCCGCGGCCCACATCCATCAGCGCTTCCAGTTGGTCGGCCAATTGCTCGGGTTGCCTGGGGCGGGCAGTGGAATTCGCCAGGGCAATCACCATTACCTGGTGCCCGGCCGAGCACGCGACGAATGTTTTGCTAGAATCCGGCAGAATTACCGGGCTGGCCGCTCCGGGGCAGCCTGCAAACACCGCGCGCACGTGGCCGTCCGCGGGATCCATCAGCGTGACGGAGTTGCCGCCCTGGTTCGCCACCACCAGCGTCTTGCCATCGGCGGCGAGCCGCGCCGCCACCGGCACCTCGCCGACGCCAAACTGCGCAACTTCCTGCCGCGCCTTCAGGTCGACGACAGAGATTGAATTGGAGCCGGAGTTCGCGACATAGGCGCGCTGGCCGTCGGCGTCGAGATTGATCGAAAGCGGTTGGCGGTGCACGGCAATCGTCGCTACCACCGTGTTGTGCTCGGCGTCGATGACGGAAATGGAGCCGTTGGCGCCCGCTGCGCCTGCGTTCACCACGTAGATTTCGTTGCGCGTGGGGCTTGCGGCCACGGCCACCGGGTGCTGTCCCACCGCAAGCTCGCGGTCCACGCGGACATCCACAACGTCGAGCACGGTCACCGTGTCGCTGCCGCCGTTGGTCACATAAGCGTATTCGCGATAGTTGGGCGGGTACTGCGGAAAATCGTGGGGCCGGCAACCGGTGAGGAAGAGAGCGAGAGCGAGTGTGAGTGTGAACGTGAGTGTGAGTGTGGCGTGTGTTGGCGTGGACGCGCGCATGGCAACCGGTCTCCCACCCCAGCAAGCCAAAAGCGCGCTTGTCGGGGGCCCCGGCCTGGATACCGGCGGTACGGGTTCTTGCCGATCACTTTTCACTTTCCACTCGCTGCCACAGCGGAAGCGTTCACGCTTCGCGGCAGGTTGCGGCCTACGATGGGCGCAATCCGCTCGATCTCGTTCATCAGGGTGCGGAACTGCTCGGGATACAGCGATTGCGGGCCGTCGGAAACCGCGTTCTCGGGATGATTGTGCACCTCGACGATCAGGCCATCAGCTCCCGCGGCAATGCCGGCCCGCGCCATGGGCAGAACGCTGTCGCGGCGGCCGGTGCCGTGGCTGGGATCGACAAGGATCGGCAGGTGGCTCACGTGCTGCAACGCGGGCACAATGCTCAGGTCGAGCGTGTTGCGGGCATGGTCTGAAAACGTGCGCACGCCGCGCTCGCACAAGATCACCTCGTAATTCCCCTCGCTCATCACGTACTCGGCGGCCATCAGGAACTCTTCAAGCGTGGCGCTCATGCCGCGCTTGATGAGCACCGGCTTGCGCAGCCGTCCAGCCTTCTTGAGCAGCGAGAAATTCTGCATGTTGCGCGCGCCGATCTGGATCACGTCGGCCCACTCCGCCACCAGGTCGAGCGTCTCGGTGTCGAGAGCTTCGGTCACGATGCGCAGCCCGAATTTTTCTCTCACTTCGGACATGATCTTCAACGCCTCAAGGCCGAGCCCCTGAAACGCGTAAGGCGAAGTGCGCGGCTTGTATGCGCCGCCGCGGAAAAACTGTGCGCCCGCCGCAGCCACCTCCTCCGCAATGGCAAAGGCCTGTTCGCGGCTCTCAATGGAGCATGGCCCGGCGATGACGGCCAGGTCGCGGCCGCCAATGCTCGCTCCCGTGCCCGCGAAGCGCACCACGGTGTCTTCTTCTTTCACATCGCGGCTGGCCAGTTTGTAGGCTTTGGATACGCGGATGACTTCCGCCACGCCGGAGAGCGATTCCAGGTTCCCGCGATTCACCTCGCCCTGGTTGCCTGTGATGCCAATCGCGGTGCGCTGCGCCCCGGGCAGGGGATGGGGACGGAAACCCAACTGTTCGATATGGTCGCAGACCGCCTGGATCTCCTCCTGCGTTGCCTGCGCCTTCATGACGACCAACATGACACGCCCCCCGATTCCACAGTTTACCGGCTGGAGGAACGGAGGGCAATTTTCAGGCTGGATTCGTGGGGGTATTGGGTGGTTCGCGTGGTCCACCCGCTCGCGGGCATAAGGCCAACAGCGCAGATCCGGGGATGGGCGCGCGTCAGGGCGGGTTCGGCTTCGCAGGCGGGTGCGGCTCTGCCTTAGTCGGAGTCGTCCCTTGCTTGACTGCTTTTCGCGGCTACCACCGCGGGGGCAATAATCATACCGATAAAGGCCAGAGCAATGATGAGGTCATGCATGGTAAGGGTCCCGGAGGCGGCATCCGATCACCGCGCTATGGAAATCATCGGAGGAACGCAAGAAACTTCCAATACAACTAAAACGTGAGGCTGTGCTGGCGGTGTTAATGCGGGAGCGACCTTGCCGAGTGGGCCAGAACGGAAACCGCAAGTGAGAGGCGTGAGGGCGCGCACATCTGGCCGGTAAATGGCTCAATGCGAAGGAGATTTGCCCGGATGATTCCAGCCGCCGGCGCGCTCGGCCTCGTGCTTCTGCGTGCGCCACTTGATGCCCAGCCATGCCAGATAGCCGAGCTGGATGGCCCATGTGATCGTGTAGGCCGCCTGCATATACAGGTGGTCGCGCATGGCCGCGGCCGCATCGAGCTGGGCTTGCGTCGGATTCTGGTTCCAGTCAGCAGGAGGGGCGGAGAAAATCAGATGCGCAGTCCAGGCCAAAAGAGCGAGGGGAACGGCGATGATGAGTGCGAGGGCAAGCTTCTTCATGGATCTCCTTATGTCTCTGGCAATTCCGGTTTCAGTGGAGCCCGGGCGGAACTCAGGCCTCTAATGCTCGCTGCGCTTCCGCGGCTGCGATCTTTTGCTGCTGCCGCTCGACACGATAGCGGATCGCCAGGATCAGCACGCCCCACGCACACCACGCCAGCATATTCCACAACAGTGCTCCCACCATCGAGGGGTCCATCCCCGAGTCGGGCCCGCCACCAAAGACCGGCGCGGGATGCTGGGTGGGAATCACTTTCTGGAAATGCGTGGAGAAATACACGATGGGAATGTCAAGGGCGCCGAAGATGTTCAGAACTGCAGCCACGGTCTGCATCTGCGAGCCTGCCGCAAAGCGCCGCAGAAGCAGGTAGCTCATGTAGATAAGCCACAAGACCAGGGTGGTCGTCAGGCGCGCGTCCCAGGTCCACCACATGCCCCATGCACGCCGGCCCCAGATCGGTCCCGTGACCAGTACCACGGTGCAGAAAACCACGCCAACCTCAGCCCCGGCCAGCGCCCAGGCATCAAAGATCTGCGCGCGTCCGGCGTGCGTGTGACGCGAAGCCAGATATCCGATCGATCCTGCGAGGCTGATGCCGAAAAACAGGAACGCCACCGTCGCCGACGGCACGTGGTAGTAGATGATGCGGAAGATCTCGCCCTGTTTGGCGTCGTTGGGCGCAACATAAATGGCCTGGTAGTAGCCCCAAATCAGCAGAGCGATGGTGAGCAGAGCGTACAGTCCAAAAATAAGTTTTTTCATGGGGAAACCCCGGTAGATTCAGTGTACGACGGCTGCCGAGAGATAGGAGCGGCGCTGCCATCGCGTACCATGTTCTTGCCGGCAAAATTCATGCGCGATCACCTCGCTACACTGATCGACGATTTCCGCCGTTTTGACCGCGAGACTGCCGTGGTGCATTTTCGGGGCAACCGGCGTCACGTCAGCACCTACGGGGATCTTGCGCGCCTCGCCGGCCGTTTTGCCGCGTTTTTGGCCGCGCAGGGAATTGTCCAGGGCGACCGCGTATTGCTTTGGGCTGAAAACAGCGCCGAGTGGATCGCCGCCTTCTACGGCTGTATGCTGCGCGGGGTGCTGGCCGTTCCTCTCGACGCCGCCGGAACTGCGGAATTTGCCGCGCGTGTGGCCGCTGACGTCCAACCCAAACTCGCCGTGGGCGACGTGCTTCTGCTGGGCAAGCTGGCTGCGGCGCACACCAGGCCCGAAATTCCTGCACCTGTTTCCCCCACGCTCGCATTCCCTCCGCTTGCTTTTCCTACGCTGGCCTTTGAAGACTGGCTCGATCATCTCCCCGCTGCGGAAATGGGCGCCGTCACGGGCCTGACGCGGGACACCCCGTTGCAAATTCTGTTTACCTCCGGCACCACGGGCGACCCCAAGGGCATTGTCATTACCCACGGCAATGTTCTGGCCAGCGTGGGGCCTATCGAAGCCGGCGCCCAGCCCTACATGCGCTACGAGCGGTTCATTCATCCCCTGCGCATTCTGCACACGCTTCCGTTGAGCCACGTCTTCGGCCAGACCATGGGGCTCTGGGTTCCGCCAATTTTCAGGGCCGAGCTGCATTTTGATAACCGGCTCGCCGCCCCGCACATTGTCGAACTCATTCGCACCGAGCGGATCTCGGTTCTGGCTGCCGTGCCGCGCATTCTGGCGCTGCTCAAGGCCCATCTGGAAGCGGCCCATCCGGGCCTGGCCGAACGCGTCGCGCGCTCGCAGCAGCTCAGGCCGTGGCGCCGCTGGTGGCGCTTCCTTGCCGTGCATCGCGAATTCGGTTTCAAGTTCTGGGCCTTCGTCTCCGGCGGCGGCGCGCTGCCGGAGCCCCTCGAGCATTTCTGGAACGCGCTCGGATTCGTGCTGGTGCAGGGCTACGGCATGACCGAGACCACCGCGCTCATCACGCTCAATCACCCCTTCCATGTGGCCGAGGGCACCATCGGCAAGCCGCTGGCCGGGCGCGAAGTCAAGCTCGCGGCTGACGGCGAAGTGCTGGTCCGCGGCCCCATGATCTCCGGCGCCACTTGGGCTGCCGGCGAATTGCACCCGCGCGAAGAAGAATGGCTGGCGACCGGAGACATTGCGGAGCTGCGAGAATCGGGCGAGCTTCGTTTTCTGGGGCGCAAGAGCGAGGTGATTGTGACCGCGGCAGGGGTCAACATCCACCCGGAGGACATTGAAGCGGCGATCGAGGAGCAGCCGGAAATCGCCGCTTGTGCGGTGGTCGCCATGGAAACGCCAACCGGTCCGGAGCCGTGCGCCGTGCTGGCCTGCCGGGGCTCGGGTCAGCAGGCCGCGGCGGCCATCGAGCGCGCCAACACCGGGCTGGCCGAGTTCCAGCGCATTAGTAGATGGGTCTTATGGCCTGAACCCGATCTGCCGCGCACCTCCACCGGCAAAGTGCGGCGCAAGCCCGTGGCCGCGTGGCTGGCCCGGATCCAGGCCGCGGCGGCGACCACCAGCAGCGGCGCGGCGGGCGAGACCGATGGCGCCTTCGGCCCCTCCTCCGACTGGCTGCTGGCGCTCATCGCGCAAATCACGGGAGAAGCCCACCCCGGCGTGGGCGACGAGCTGCATCTGACCGAAGATCTGCACCTCGACAGCCTGGGACGCGTGCAACTCTCCGCGGCCATCGAGGAGCGGCTGGGCATCGTCGAGGGCAACGGGCTGCTCGAAGAAGTGCACACGCTTGGAGAGTTGCGCAAACTCGTGGCGGGCGCGGAAAATGCAGGGACCGAGAAGACAGGGACTGAGGGACTCGGGACTAAGAGACTCGGGACTGAGGGACTCGGGACTAAGGGACTCGGGACTAAGGGACTCGGGACTGAGGGACTCGGGACTGAGGGACTCGGGACTAAGGGACTAAGGACTAGCGAACAGGGAACAGGGATTCCTCCCGCGCCGCGGGTCCACTTTGTCTATCCCGAGTGGCCGTGGTGGAAGCCGTTCCAATGGATGCGCGTGGCTTTTCTTGAAGTGATCCAGCGCCCGCTCACGTGGCTGCTGGCCGCGCCGCGCGTGGTGGGGCCGGTAACGCCGCTGCCGCCGGGACCGCTGCTGATTGTGGGCAATCACGTGACGGCATACGACGGCCCGTTGATTCAATACGCGCTGGCTGGGCCGTTGCGCCGCCACCTCGCCGTCGCCATGGCGGGCGACATGCTCGACGACTACCGGCACTGGCGCAATCCCGAATGGCCGCCGGGACACAGGGGTATCTATCTGCTCGGACCGCCCGCTTACTGGCTGGTGACAGCGCTTTACAACGTCT
>Ga0181520_10013151_pt1 | contig 10493 bp, 9 predicted proteins | sample PEATcosm2014_Bin_29_FD_132451 | JGI IMG/M metagenome (GOLD analysis project Ga0181520, IMG submission 132451) | Peatland microbial communities from MTU Mesocosm Facility, Houghton, MI, USA - PEATcosm2014_Bin02_30_metaG | ecosystem: Environmental > Terrestrial > Soil > Wetlands > Peat | place... | reverse complement strand
TTAGCTGGTGACCAGGTCGAATTATTCTTGGTTGATCCACGCTCTATAGGACTCAGTTAGAAATTTCCGAGCAGGGCTCGGACTCCTTTCGCTAGTGAATAGTGTATCTTCACTGAGATCGTAGATGAGCACTGCTGGCTCGCGACCGCCGCATGGGAAAACGCTCGCGCTTCCGAAAAGTAGGACAGATCACTGCACGCGGGCAAAGCATGCGGCGCATGCGGCTTGTCCGCATCTATCCAAGCGTTATGGACACTTTAGCGGTTGTCGAAGGGCGGTTGACGATTTCGTCCAGCGTCTACATGAGCCCGTGCTTCTGAATCACATCGACTACACTGGCCGGTTTTGGATGAAAACCAGTAGCTTCCCACCGAACGGGCCGGGCGCGTGAAGGATTGAAGGGGCTCGCAAAAAAACTCGGCTACCCATGAACATCCCTGGGTGGGCGATCTTACGAAGGGAGGCTGCGCAATGCAACGCCTGGCTGCGCGATGGCTCGGTCGATGACCTGACGCGGTGTTGTGTTTGCGCACCGAGCCGCTCATTGAGCGCGGACTCCATGTTCGCAGGCCGTGATGCTGCTAGACTCGAAGCCGTGGGCCTTCATCTTCCCGGATTCAACCAAGGAGCAGCGCAACCGATGCCCCTGAAGCTTCAGAAGCCGCATCTTCCCCAGGCAGTTTATTGGTTCACTTTGGTGGCATTTGTGTTGCGCATCATTGCGCGATTGCACACGGGCGCCGCCGACTTTTGGGTGAATGGCTATACGTTCTTTTTCGATATGGCCCAAAACATCGCTGCGGGAAAGGGGATTGAGCTTGGTGGCGCGGCCACAGCATTTCGAGTTCCCCTGTATCCCATCTTTCTCGCCGCATTGACCATGGGCCAAAAGGCGTTCTGGCCCATCTTGATTGCCCAATCCGCGATCGGCGCGGGAACGGCGTTTTGTGCTGCGCTGCTGGCGCGCCAAATGTTTCATGGACCATGGGCGGCCAAGGCAGCGACCCTGGCGGCTGCAATCACCGCGGTGTATCCCTACTATGTCATCCACGACACCGCACTCGAAGAGACGAGCCTCTTCACGCTTCTCACTCTTGTGGCCGTCTTGCTGCTTCGGCAAACCGTGCAATCGTCTCGGCTCGCGACCGCAGCCTGCGCAGGCCTTCTTCTCGGTCTCGATGTGTTGACCCGCGCGACGATTGCACCGTTTGCCCTGCTGATCCCATTCTGGCTGGTGTGGCAAAAGCGGACACGCGCCGGATTGGCTTGCGCATTTCTTTTGTTGTTGACGGTTACTCCGTGGCTCTGGCGGAACTACGTTCTGACAGGAGTTCCAACACTGAGCACGGAGGCAGGAGAAGAACTGTGGAACGGGAACAACGGTTTTCTCTTCACGCATTATCCGCAGGAGAGCAGCGATCTCAGCAAGGCTGAAGCTCTGAATGCGCTCTCCATCGCAGACCGGCAGCATTTGCAGCAAATTGGGAATAACGAGGAGCTCACTAACCAGTGGTTCCTGCATAAGGCCATTGACTACATAAGTACGCATCCCACACAAACCGTGATCGACGGATTCCGCAAGATCGCGGCGGCGTTTTATTGGTTGCCAAGCCCCCGTCGAGGACGATTCGCCGATCTTGTGTATGCGCTTTCCTATGAACCAGTCATGCTGTTGGGGCTTTGGGGGATGTGGCGGCGCCGCTCACAGTGGCGCGAAGATGCACCGATCTATGCGCTCTTTGTGACCTTCATCATGGTCACTGCGGCATTCTGGGCGCATACGTCCCATCTCGCTTATCTCGTAGTGTATTGGATTGTGTTTGCCTCAGGCGCTCTGGCGGAGACAGGCGCGGGCATCGCGCATCGGCGTGCGCAACAGGGCCAAAGCGACCTACAACGTTCCTGACAGCGCTGCGGCGAACCCGGCCTCGTAGCAACCCGCGACCTGTCCTGCACGGCAAACTCACTGAAGTTTCCGAAACACGACGTCGAGATATTCCGCATCCGGCAAAAGGCAATCGTCGCGGCCGTAGAGCGGTTCCCGCTTGTCGAGCTTCACGCTGTATACCGTCTCGAAGTCTTTGGCTGAGCGCGTATCGCAAAAGCGGAACATGGCGTGTTCAATGATGAGCAATCCGCTTGCCTTGAGTACACGTGCCAAATCGGCCACCGATTGCTCGAACTCGGCAAAGCGGATGCGATGGCCGCTCTCGGGCGGCGGCGGCGAAATGTTCAAATCTCCATGACGGAAAACTGCCATGGCAAATACGGCGTCGTAGCTGCCGCTCGCCTCCCCCGCCGTCGACCCGGCGACAGCGAAACTCATCCTTTTATCTCCGGCCTTCAGACGCTGGAATCGGCAGACCGCAATATTGAATGGATTGATGTCGAGCCCGACGATTTCTGCCTCGGGAAAATATCGGCGGAGCGAGAAAACTTCCTCTCCCGTCGAACAGCCGAACGATAGGATGCGCGCACTTGCGCCGTCCCCGACCAACTTGCACACTTGCTGGAAAATGTCCGGGTAGCGATCGGCGGAGGTTGTTCCGTAGGGCTGATAGAGGTCCTGGGGCGGCCGGAGCAGCAAGAGCGCGGCGTTGCGAGACTCCTGGCTCTGCGCCAGCTTGTAGAGGAAAAGCGCGAACCGATACTCCGGCATTTTGCGCAGGCGGGCCTTCCATCGCGTGAGAAGCGCATGCATAGAAACCCTTCGTGACCGCCGAAGTTTTACGCCGATCACTGTCACATTAACGTAACTGGGGAGGTGGCTCCAAGGGAGAATTCGTGCTGCGCTTCTAATCCAACGTGCCCGAGCGCACTTTCTCTCTTGCCTGCAGGGGCAAGGAGAGCTGGCGCGAGGACCGTCAGGAGTTTGGGCGGCGCAACGTGATCTTCCGCCGATCGCGATGTCATGCGGGTTGGCGTATCGCGAAAGCAAGACGTTCCGGCCGTACAAGAGCAATTTGGCTCTCGACAGATCTTACGATTCAGACTGCGAGAGCGCCGCACGCTGCCCACTGACCGGCCGCGAGCGAGGACCGTGAGGCTGACGTTCGCTAGCGGGTCACATCAATGGAATAAAGCGATATGCGATTGACGGTGCATCTCGAAGGCTCGACAGCGAGTTCCTCGGCATTAAGATGGTAGATCGACTCAGACAGATTTGTGATTGAAGAGAAGGAATCCATGACCGCCGCGTAGACAGGCTTGTCGTTACGCAATCTATCGAGATCCGCGTAGATATCAGCAAATAGAAGATACACACGGCGTGGAGATTGCCGCAGTTGACGTACCAGATTGGCCAGTACGCGGCGAAACACCGGAGTGAGGAAGGGATTGTAGAGGAAAAGGACGAGAGGAGTGTCGGGATACACGAACCTGACTGCATCCTGATTGACAACCGAGATTCTGTCCTTCCACTGCGGGAAAAGAGCCAGATTTGCCTGTGACACCCTCGAAAGCTCGCTCGTGATTTCTATGCCGACGAGTCTCTGAAATGGAAACTCCGCGGCGATCAGAAGTGCCCTGCCCTTCCCACAACCTACATCGACAAAAGTGAAGTCTTCGTACTTCACGGGCAATGCGGCGAGGGCCGACTGTAGGGCGGAAGGCGCGATACCGAGGCAGACCGTCGTATAGATCGCTGAGAGGGTGGCAGCGGGCATATTTGCCCCCGAAATAAATCCACCGGTATCGGTGCCGTGCAGAACATCAAATGGGTGAGGGGGACGCGGCTCCGGCGGATTCGCAACCGGAAGCACCGGCGCTTTTATGAAAGCGCGCGCGAAAACACCTCCCGGTCCATGCTGCCTGAGTGAGCGATAGAAACGCTGGAAGGAATGCGTCAGTGCGCCACGGAAGCCATTGAATTCGATAGACCGAACAAAGCGGCGGAGCAGAAGAAGCGGGGGGCTGGGGCTGTACCTCATCTCGCTCCTACCAGCTGACTTCTCATGCCCTAGCTATGGTTATCGATCCCGGACGAATGTGGGACAGAAAACAACGGATCAAGAGTACGCTTTTCCGGAGCCGTCACTAGTGCCAGTTACCTTTGCATGCTTACCTCCAAACCCATCCGAATTAGTTCCACCATTACCAGATGTGATTTGCTCAATGTCGACCTTCCTCAGCTTGGGGGCAGTCCAGATCATCCTGATTTCGGCCTTCTTTTCAGTCTTACCAGTCATCAGCAATCTCCTTAAGGGGAATGAAACTCGATAGCTAAACTATAAGAGATGCCCTCCGGTAAAGCAAGTGAATATCCCCGTGCAATGCCGCACTTCCATGCCGCTTTCGGGTTACCGCGGTGTCGATTCGGTATCGCACAGACAGAACAAAGAGGTCTTCCTGCTTACCCATCGTCTTGCGGTCACCTATTCGCAGGTGTCATGTACTAGATTGATTCCCCCAAAAACCTTTACGCCGGATTTCGACGCCCCCTCCCCCACAGCCATCGCCAGAACCACAGCACGGGGCGCAAGGGTTTGTAGGCCCAGAAAAACCGATCAGGCAAAGGAAGGGTCCTGAAATCCTCGCGTCCATAGAAGAGCTCAGCCAGGCTGTCGCGCCAGGATTTTGCAGGCCACAGGAGCCGCTCGTACCTGCTCCTGCGCATTCTGTAGCGCAGCTTGGACGGACTCACGCGGCCTATGGGCTCGTGGGAATGACCAAGAGCCTGAAGCGGCACTGCAATGAGCTTGCGAGAGGGTTCCTGCCACGCTTCCGCAGGAAGATCCGGCCTGGGGAACCCATACAGTTGCTCGAGAAGATAAATACCCGCGAGCAAAACTCTCGTCTGGCGCGATCTTTGCGCCTCCTCCCATGCCGCCTTCCAATCCAGCAGTCCCAGGGAATGGGCGCGCGCCAAATCTCCCAGCCATTTGGCCCGGAACCATTCGTGCAGCCCTCCATGACAGCAAAGGTAGAGTGTCATGTCGCCGGCGTGCATGGCCTGGATGGAGCACCCTTGCCAAACGGAAGGGAAACTCCGGGCCCATCGGGCGCGTGTCGCATCGGGAGTTTCCCACTGGTTGCGCCAATGAAGCTCCAACATGCGGCCTGTCTGGGCATGGATGAAATTGATGTGCTGCTCATTGCGCAGGAAACTTTCCCATTGCCGCGGACTCATGGGAAAGAACGTTACTTCGAGAACCCAGTCCTTGCTCAAGAGGCACTCCTGCGCCCTGGCAAGGTCTTCTCGCGGCACTTCGAGATCGATATCCAGCGTTTGGCGGAGGCCCACATCGCCGTAAAGCGCAAAGGAAAGGATCTGGCCTTTAAGTGGCATCACGGGAATGCCTACGCGGTTGAACCGCTTGAGCGCGTCGGCCAAGAGCAGGCAATGCTGCATCGCCTTCATGCGGCAAGCGTCGCTGCGCTGTTGCAATTCCTGCTTTACGTGATTCGGAACTACGATTCCCGGCACGCGGCTGAGAGCTGCCCAGCTCAGGGCCGGCGTACGGTGCCGATCGACCAGAGAAAGATATTCTTTCCAATCCGGTCCAGCGTCGACGGCTTCCCGGATTGCCTCATCCTGACTCTGCCGGCATGCGTCCGGGGCGAGCCAGGAAGTGGCGATCATCAAGCGAAAGGCAGGTGTGGTGCGACGCAGCCAACTAGTCGTGGCCATGGCCGAACTCCCGCGCCGGTCCTGGGTCCTGGATCTCGCGCATCTGGGCAGCCCAGGAAGCAGCATAAGCCCTGCCCATGGCCACAAGCTGATCATGAGTTCCGGATTCAGCAATGCGCCCGTTGTCTATCACATGGATGATGTCGGCGTGCATCGCTGTCGTGAAGCGGTGGGTAATCATCAGCGCCGTCTTGCCTTCAACAAGAGTGCGAAAGCGGCTAAGCCAGTCCTGCTCCGCCCAGGAATCCATGGCGCTGGTGGGCTCATCCAAAATCACCAGCGGGGCGTCGCGGAAGAACGCTCGCGCCAATGCGATCCTCTGCCACTCGCCCACGCTCAGCTCCTCTCCTCCAAACAGCTTGCCTAGCACCGTCTCAAATCCCTCTTGCAGCCGCTCGATGGGCTCGAGCGCACCCGCGTTGCGAGCCGCTTCCCGAATGCGCTTTTCGTCGCAGAACCTGTCGATGTCTCCAAAGCCAATATTCTCGCGCACCGTCGCGTGGTAATGAACAGGTTCCTGGAAAAGGACGGTAATACGGCGCCGTAAAGCCTCCTGATCCAGCTCTCGCAGGTCCACGCCATCCAGAAGAATGCGCCCCTCATCCGGATCGTAGAAGCGGCACATCAGCTTGATGAGCGTGCTCTTGCCCGCCCCGTTGTGCCCCACCAAGGCAACAACTTTGCCTTCGGGGATCTCCAGATCGAACTCGTCCAGAGCGCGATGTCCCCCGCCGGGGTAGGTAAAGCTGACACGCTCGAAACGAATCGAGTTCTTTACCGGCAGTCCCGGTCCTCCGATTTGGCCGGAGCGGATTGCCGGTTCGACACCGAGAAAGTCATCGAGGTTTTCAACGAAGAGCAGACTCTTGTAGATTGTGCCTGCGCCTTGCAGCAGGGCCCGCAGCAGAGCCTGACCCTGCTGGAATGCCGTGAAGCAGAGAAGTAAGTCGCCCAGCTTGACCTTGCCATCAAGGGTTTGATGTAGCATCCAGCCGAGGCCAACCAGGCTCCCGGCCCATGCCAGCAGACCGGCTCCCAGTTCGGCCATGGCTCCCTGGTTCGCGAGACGCAACATTCCTCTCCTCAGGCTGTCGCGAACGCACTCGAAGGCCTTGCGGTGATAGGTTCCCAGGTCGAAGAGGCGCAACTCGGCGGCGGAACGCTGATCGGTGATCAACGCATCAAGGTAACGTGATCGCCGTTCTTGGTAGGTGTGGTCCAGGTGCCATCTATGTTCCTTGAGAATGTGGCGCGCCACCAGGAGCAGGCCGGGAACCGCAGTGGCAACCAGGAGCATGGGCAGCCACCCGGCGTATTTCCACAGAATACCGGCCAGTACCAGAAAGCCCAATCCGTTCTGTACCAGCGAACCAAGGCTCTCAAGCAGCGCCAGAGGCTGAGATATGGCATCCACCTGAGCCCGATACAACAGATCGTAAGATTCTGGATGGTCGAAGAAAGACAGGTCCATGCGGAGGGCCTGCAAATGGATCAAGCGCTGAACCTCGTCTTGCACTTGCGCTGCCTGCACCTCACGAACCCACGTAAGGGCGCTGGACAAGAGCTGCCCGGCAACCCATAGAATGACGATTCCCAGGGCAGGCGGCATAACGGCTGCCCAGTTGGGCGAGGATACAAGCCGATTCACCAACGTCCTGAGCAGCAACGCCTGGCCCGCAGGAATCAGCCCCTGGCTGACGAGCAACGCGCCCCAAACTACGGTCCACCATCTGGCCGCCTGCCAAACCAGGGCGAGGGCGCGACGGCCCGCGGGCAACTGGCGAAAGAATTTGGCGATCTGGCCGGTCAGCATGGCAAGCAACAACCTCAGGAATGAGAATCCGCCAGGCGGCGGAGAAAGAGCCCCACGCCCAGCCCGCGAGCAAGAATCATCCCCGCCCTGGCCGTGGTTTCGGAGTCGACCTTTGCGATAACGTCTTGCAGGCAGCGATGCATGAGCGGCATGTCGAGCATGTCCCGAGCTTCGGGGAGTGAGTCCAGTGAGTGCAGGCAATCTTGAAACTCCGCAAGTTCGCGAAGAATGCGATGTCCCAGATCGGCGGCCTGGAGCCCCTTCCGCTGCACGTGGAGTACAGGCTCGGGCAGCCGGTTCCGGAAGACCGGCTTCATCAAAAAACTGCCCTGCCCTCTCCGGCAAAACTGATCGTCGGGAACGCGCAGAAGAAACTCGGTCAAAGCGAGGTTGGTGGTTGGGTCCAGGTAGGAAAGAGAATGCCCGGCAGCAATTTCCGCCCAAATGTCGGCCGCGATGGTCCGGTCTGGTTCGAATTGGAGACGGCGGCCATCTTCGAGAGGCGAGAATGCGAAGGTTGGATCGTGTCCCGCTGCCCGCATCCGGCCATCCAGATCTAACTCCGACGCCATGTGAAGATTGAGCGCGGAATAGGCTCGCCAGTATCTGCTGGGGGAAGTTATGAGGCGCCGAAGAGTCTGCCGTGCCCGCATCAGTAGCGGCTCCAATAGTTGCCACTTTACGGTGAGCCAGGGATTCGGCGCCGCGTGGAGAAACACCCGTAAAGCGGTAGCCGGGCGTCGCTGCATCAGCGCCAGAAGCGCCGATCCGTTTCCGGTCCACGAGACAGTGATATTGCCCATCTGGCCGCTCAGCACGACCCCCATCCCGTTTCGCGAGGCAGCTTCCATAATCGCCTGCATCCAGTAGTGGTTGGATGCTGCGTGACCCGGTCCGTCATGGAGGTCGAGAAAGTGCTCGATGCCCTGGATGACCCTATAGTCCCTGGCGTCGATGGGCACGTGCTGAACGTTCGTGCCTGCCATCACGGCCGTTGCGTGGGCAAGCTCCCACTCATTACCTTCTTCCCATTCTCTGGCTCCATCCGGAGGAAGGCAAGGCACCGAAGTATACGCCGTCAGGCTGCGGCCCTGAGCGGCTAGTAACGGAGCAGCCAGCGCCACCACTGAGCCGGAATCGCGGCCGCCGGAGAGCGTTGCTGCTAGTGGCTTTTGTGTGCGCAGGCAGCTCCGAACCGCCCGGTTGTAGTACTCGAGGAAAGCTTCAACGTACTCTTCATCCCGGCGGTACCGGAGCATCTCGCGGCCCTCCGGCGACCAATGACGCCAGGCGCGAGTTTGGCCGTCGGGAGCGACGGCGATGGCGTCTGCCCACACCATGCGCCGGAAACCCTTGTAGGCGGTCAGTTCCGCGTCGTGCTGCCAACTGACCAGCACCTCAGCAAGGCGCAGCCGATCCGGCTCCCTGACCGTGCCCGGAATTGCCAGCAGGGCCTTCAGGCTGGACGCAAAGGCGATGAAGCCTTTCCCCTCGTAGTAATAAAAGACCCCGCTTCCGAATGCATCCCGTGCCAGCAGAAGCCGGCGCTCCCGCGCATCCCAACCGGCCAAAGCCCAATCTCCTTGAAGGTGCGAGCAAATCTCCTCGCCCCAGCGATCGAAGGCCAAACTCACCAGATGTCCGTCGCTCAGATGAGGAGCCTCCGATGCTGGAATGTTGAACGTCTCCAGAAGCGCGTCGCGGTTATCCAGCCGTGCGGTGCTGACTACAAGCCCGCGATCTCCTCGAACCGGTTGCTTCTCAAAGACATCCTCCGGGTTCACTTCCAGCAGAAGATGCCCCATTCCCACCGGTCCCTCGATCTGGCAAGCGCTGCCATCGGGGCCGTAGTAGGCCATCGCTTCCCTCATCCGCTCCAGCCAGCGCGGATCCACCGGCGCGCCATCATAGCGGTATACGCCGTAAATGCCGCTCATGATCTCACCCGCGCAAAGGTGGTAAAGACCTTGAAGCGTTCGTGGCCGGCCCCGCCGGTGACCATGCGCGTGCCGACGCGAAGCCATGCGTGCGCTTCAAATCCATCGGACGCCCCTTCGCACACTCCGAAACTCACAGTTCCGTCCACACCACGGCGCCGCAACATGGCCGAAGCAGCCAGCGCCTGGGCAAAGCATCGTCCGTCCCAAGGCACACGCCTCGCCAGCGCGGATACCGCCCATCCCACCGCTTCTGCTGCTTGAGCTTGCTCGGGTGTCACGGTAGCCGGACTCTCGGCGCCCGCAGTCCCCAGCCATGCTGCGATGCGCGAGAAGGGAACACAAGCCAGGGCAACCCTTGCCATTGCCAGAGCGGCAATAGCTTCCCAAAGAAGGCCGCGTTGTGCCCGAGAAACTCGTCCGATGCGCTTCAGATCATTCCACACGCAAGAGACCTTCGCGTTCCATTTCGGCCAGGAATCCCTGCAGATCTTCGGCACAAGCCTCGGGCGGGACCTCGTATTCCAGAACCAGTTCGTCCACCAGAGCTGAAAATGTCATGGGGGTTGCTAGTTTCTCCCAAATGCTCCGCGCGGTATCCCCCATGCCATAATAAGCTCCCGCATCGATGCTCATCAGCACAGTTTCCTGATCGAGTTCCGTAGAAAGAATCTCATGAGCACGAACTAATTTGTCTTCGGGATTGAAACGGCGCATCTACTTTTTCTCTTCCTTTGAATTTGAACCAAAATGTTCCGCCCAAGCCGATTCGAGGAAATCGATCATTGCGTCAATCGTTTCCGGATCGCGCTTGCGAGAAACCGTGGCCATGGGCGTCTTTTGTGCAATCTTCCCGGCCAGCCGCATCAGATCGCTTTGCGTCTCCTGGCCTTTCAGAAATTGCGGACGATACAGATTCTCAAATAGCCGCTGTACGCGGTCAAAACCACGAATGACCTCGAATCGCGGATCGCCGTCCTCTTGATTGGCGAGGACGTGAATTGCCTTCAGCGGCACCGGGTCAGGACAGTAACCTTCGTTCATCGGAACCACGAATTTGTCGACATTGAAGCGCACATCCTGCGCTGGGGCTAGACGCTCGTAAGCATCGGCA
>Ga0181520_10013150_pt1 | contig 10494 bp, 7 predicted proteins | sample PEATcosm2014_Bin_29_FD_132451 | JGI IMG/M metagenome (GOLD analysis project Ga0181520, IMG submission 132451) | Peatland microbial communities from MTU Mesocosm Facility, Houghton, MI, USA - PEATcosm2014_Bin02_30_metaG | ecosystem: Environmental > Terrestrial > Soil > Wetlands > Peat | place... | reverse complement strand
CCTTCGATCGTCCGAACGCCAGGGGCGCAGAGGCAATCAAAAGGACGATGCAGGCCAGGATTGGCGCCGCTCGCCGCATGCTTCGAGTTTGGGGGCTTAAAAAACGTTGAACCATCGAGACACCCCAACATAGTAAGAGCTCACGGAACTCGCGGGAGTTCCACTGGCGGTGAAGCCCTGCAGCAAGCGGGAGTATCCCGCGTTGAAGAACAGCTTGCGGTAGCGGTGCATCGCCTGAAAATAAAGCATTTCTGTAGTATTTTTCGAGGCGACCGAGTTGGTAATTGTATTGTTCCACGAATTCGCGTAGCTGGCGGAAAGAGTAAGTCCATTAACTGGACTTGCGCCGAAGCCCGCCGAGTAAGACCTTCCGCCGAAGTTCGTGATGGAAGTCGGCAACAGGCCCGGAGGAACGATCGGAACGGTGGTAAGTCCCGCGTTGGTGAGGATCGAATTACCGCTCGCTTTGGTATAGGAACCGCTTAAGCTGTAACGCCGCGTGGAAGCCAAGGTCGAGTAACTCTGGCTTAAGCTTCGCGAACCAGTGGAATCGCCAGCAACGCTTTTTGATCCGGCGGCGGAAGCGCCCCAGTGCCTGCCGTGCGCAAAATTCCGGCCAACCGAGCCCGAGTAACCATAGCTGGAAGCCGAAGTCTCAATCAGTACTGTTTGCTGGTTCCTCGAATAATTGCCCGCGACCGATATGGTCCACTGCTCAATGTTGTGGGTGTAACTAAGTGACGTGATCAATCCCAGCGCATTCTGGTTGGTGGCGGCGTTCTCAGAGGTTTCGGTAACTCCACCCACCGCGGTCAAGTAACCACCCAGGAGATTGTTCGAGTAGGTTGTTGTGCCTGTGGTGGAGGTAGAACCCAGCGTGTCTCCCTCCAGCGTCTGCTGCCGGTGATCGACGTTGCCGCTAAAGGTCACGTGCAACGTAGGAATTTGATAGTTGGTGTAAGCCGACAGATCAAGCGCATGGGACGACTGATTCCCGGCTGGTTGCACGGCCACGCCGCTGCTGATCAGTCCCTGGAGAAGCGTACCTGTCAAATTGTCCGTGTAATACGTATTCTCTCCCAGGCTCAAGTTCCGGATGGGGCTGAAGCTGACGCCGGCGTTCAGGCTGTTTATGGTACCGGTATAATCCGAAACCCCATCGCTGGTTGCACTGTCACTTGCGCGGCTGGCGCTGGCGGAAAAGCTCCCATTGAAAGGCAGCTTGTGTCCCAAACCAACGGAGAACGAATTGCCCGAGGAGTTCGATGCTTGCGCGCCCTCGGTCGAAAATAGTTGCGGATTCTCCGCCTGCGTCCCGGTGTGGACGAAAGCACCATTCATGTTGAACCCGTCAATCCGGTATGACGTCGAGGCAGAAAACGTATTGTAGCTGGAGGTGCCGTCTGCGTTGGCCCCGAATACAGAATAGGCGTTGGTGCCCCGTGAATAACCAAAGGACACGTGCGGCAGATCATCCAGATTCAATCCCCAGTTAATTGACAGCGCTCCATTGTCGCCGTGGGTGGTAACATTCGCCAGTCCCGGCACGGATAACTGTCCTTCACTGTTGAACGTCTTACTGTAGGCGATGGAACCCGGAAAGGGACTTCCGCCGAACAATGCAACGCTGGATGTGACGCCGCTGGCGTTGGTAACTGACTGGTAGTTGGAGTTGGCGCGCGACTGGCTATAGAAAGGATCGATCCCAAAAGAAAGAAAGTTGGGATTGTAATAATAGCCGTTCAACTCGGCGTTACCGCCCACGCCCACACTGTGGTCGGACGACGAGAGGTTCGAGTAGTCGGCGTTGTAACCAGTCGATAGGGTCCCGAGAAGATGCATCGAGAGGTTGTCCCCGACTTGTACCTGTGCCACCGAAGGCAGCACCAGCGCCGTAAGGAATGTCACTGTTAAGAGTACAGTTCGCCACTGCATAACTAGACGTTGCTCTTGGTTTCCGGTTTGCTGTTCCCCATTGCCTAGGCCGCACTCGAGGTTGCTGCATCGAGGTGCCACTCTCTGATCAGGCGGCACGCACCGCCTAGTTCTTACCTTCACAGTTCTTCGACCTTTGCGTTCTTTCTCAACATCTGGTCCAGCGCACCGCGAAGTTGTTCGGTCTTCTTCTTCGCCAATTGCTGCCGCAGCGAGTCCTTCACATCGGCGAACTTCTGCATACCGGCGGGAATGTGGGCGTTCAGACGTATCACGGTGTACACGTTGTCAAAGTGGATCAAGTCGCTCACCTGTCCTGGTTGCATGGCAAGGACGGCATTCACCACCTCGGGCGGCAGCTTCGAACGGTCGGCGGCTTTGTGGTCGCCCATGACCACGCGGAAATCATCCTCGGACACTTTTTCCGCGAGCAAACCAAACTCTTCGTAAGTCTTCGTCAACTTGGCCAAGTGAAGTGCGTTGTTGGCACGCTTCTGGGCCTCTTTCAACTGCGCCGGGTTCGGACTCTGCGGCGGGATGATCGAAATCGTCTGAATGGCAAATGATTCGGGGATGCGGAACTGGCCGGGATTCTTGTCGTAGTAGGCCTTTGCCTCGGCCAGCGTGGCAACCGACTTGTCGGTCACTTCGAACTTCAGCAGCTTTTCAATCAACAGCGAGCGTTCGACCTTGACCCGCAATAATTGCCGCGAACCATGAAACTCCTGTTGCAGGTACTGTTCATACGCTTCGTTGGAGGGAAACTGTTTGCGAAAAGCAGCCATGGCGCGCTGCATACGCTCCGGCGGCACGGTCAGCTTGCGGCGCTCGGCCTCCTGGTATACAAGTTCCTCGAAGATCATCATCTTCATCGCGCCGGCGCGGATGTCGCCTTCCATCGCCTTGGGAATTCCGCCGTTGTGCTGGCGCGCGTACGGAAAGATGACATACATCTCATTGAGCAGGTCGCCATCTGTCAGAACGGTCCCGTTCACCCGGGCCACGGGCTTGCCGACTGGCCGCTGCGGGTCGCTCGGCTGCAACAACGCCGAGGCATGGGAAGCGACCTGGGCAGATCCGGTGGAGAGTGCCGCCAAGAGCAGGGCGCAGATTGAAAGTCGATGCTTCATGCTTCCTCGTATTGCTTACGGTTCTTCATTTCCGGGTCCGGCTTAGAAAACCTTTTCCGGTACTTGTCCTGCGGGTTGCGCGCGATATCTCTACAAATAAGAGGGGGAGTAGATTTCCTCCCCCTCAGATGGAAAGAAGCACTCTACTAGACAGTCGGAACGCTCATCTGTCCGTGCATTTCGTTCGATTCGCCACCGTGGCACTGGCGGCAGAACTGGGCAGCCGAGTTGCCGCCCGCGATCGGATTGTAGTAGCCGCGGAGGAAGAACGACGTGGTGTAGTAACCCTGGACGCCACCCATCTTGCCGGAGTAAATGTTCTCGGCGTGCTGGTCGTGGCAGCTGGTGCAGGTGACAATTGCGGTGGCGCTCGATCCGCTGCCGATGGTCGACAGGCTGACCGCGAAGCCGTAATTGGTGTTGGCAAACACACTGGAGGCGTTGCCAGTCATCGAGACCTTGCCGTTGGTGATTGTGCAATCCCAGTTGTAACCAACCGTAGGCGTAGCCGCGGGGTTGCAACCGAAGGTCGCGGTGATGCCCACCGGGTGATCGTTGTTGTAGTTGCCCGCCGTGGTGCCGTCTTTGCCGAGTAGGGTCGGAGCATTCCCGCCGACGATCGGAAGAGACTCAACGGTTTGGCCCTTCATCATGCCAACCTTCGCCAGGTTGCCGTCATGGCAGCTCAGGCAGAAGAGGATGACGTTTGTCGGGTCATGCGCGTTGGTAACAGGCTGGGTCGGGTTGACCAGGGGAGCAATGTTGCCAGGTAGCGTAACCGGATAGCCGCCGTTGTCGCCAAACAAGAGAGTCTGGCCATAAAGAGGAGTCAGATCCTGGCCCCACAGAGCTTCGTTACCGCTGTAAGGATCGGTGGTTGTTACGCCGTTGCCGCCTGCGCCGCTATGCGGAGCGTGACACATGACGCAACCACGTCCGTAGCCATTGTGAGCGCCCAGAACGTCAGCCGTCCCTTGCGGGGCTTGCGGAATTGTTGCCATCGCTAAGCTCATCGCCAGGACGACAAACAGTGCTAGTAGAAATAACTTCTTCATTTAAGACCTCCTGAATGTTTACAGCTTTACCGTCCCACTTCGGAGCTGGGCTTTACCCGTCCCCGCATTGGCCATCGGTTGAGACAACCAAATCTTTTCGTACGCCGGTCCATACCGGTCAATGCGCAGCGGAGTTCTTGTTTTCCATTACGGCCGTTCCCTGAGATGGCAGCGCCGCAGGCTTCTGCTCTGGCACCACGGCTTCAGCCGACTTCTGCTCCGCACCCTCGCGGCGCGCCTTCTCATCTGCGGCCTCGGCATCGGTTACGTAACGGAAGAGCTGCAACCGGCCGGGAAAGGTCTCCGATGTGATGACGCGGTTCTTGTTATCAATCGCGATTCCGTATGCAGCCCGGAACTGTCCGGGGTAGTCGCCGTGCGTGCCAAAGTAAATCAGCAGGCGCCCGTCGCGGTCGAAGACCTTGACCCGGTCCTGGGCCGAGTCGACCACCCAGATATGTCCGTCGGCATCAACCGCAATTCCCTTCGGACGCTCGAATTCTCCCGGTCCATCACCGTTCTTTCCGAACATGCTGATGAAGTTTCCGTCGGCATCGAAGATCTCAACCCTGTTGTTAAACGTGTCAGTGACGTAGACGTTGCCTTCGCGATCCAAGGCTACGTTGGTCGGCAAGGAGAACGTGCCCGGGTCGGTTTGCGTATGCTTGCGGCTCGACTTGCCGATTTTGCGCAGCAGTTTGAAAGTGTCCGCATCAAAGACATCGACGACGTCGTTGCCGGTGTCCACCACGTAGAGAAACCGGTTGTCTTTATCAATGGCCAGCCCGCCAGGATTCGCCAGCATATCCATGCCGATGGAAGCTTCCTGCTCGTGCTTGGCGTTCAATACCAGCACCCGGTGTAATTTTGTGTCGCTCACGAAAATGCGGTCGTTGTCGTCAATCGCCAACCCAAGAATCAAGCCAAAGTTCGCGTGCGAGCCGTTGCCGATCAGCTCAACGGACTTGGTTTCGGGATCGAAGATGAAGATTGCGGCTACGCCCTGGTCGGCGGTGTAGACCCGGCCCTTCGAATCAAAGGCCACCCCAAAAGGACGAAGAAGCTGGTAGGGCAGCTTACTCATGTCGACCTGGTCGGCAGACTGCGCACCCGCCAGACGGTCCATCCACTTTTGCTTCGCCTTCTTGCTTGCGAAAAGTGTAGGGTCAACCTTTTGGCCGGTAAAGAGATCGACAAACCTGATGCGTGCAATCGCAGGAGGATTCGGCCAGACGATTTTGCTGATATCTAAATAGACCTTGGTTCGCTGATCCCCTGGCTTGGGGGCGTCAGCCGAGGCAGACTTCTTGTTTCGCCCTGCGGCAGGCAGCGTGAGGGCCAAGGCTAGCGCCAGCAGAACCAGCGGGAATGCTCTGGCAACCGAAGCGCGCGAACTTTGTGGATGCTGCAACATCTTATTTGCTCCCAACCCGGACGTTCTTGAGGTTCAATCCATTGGTGTGGCAGGTCTTACAGAAGTCCATGTTGTCCTTCTGGTCCTTTACCAGCATGCCCGGCTCAGCTCCGGAGTGCGGCTGATGGCAGGTCAGGCAGGTCATCGGGAATACGGCTTTGGTATCCAAATTGGTTGAGTCACTGACCGGATGCCGCTCCGTGGGGTGGCCAAGACCGTACTTCAGAGGAAGCACCGGTACCTTTCTGAAGTAGTTCTCCGGCAGCTTTACCTTGCCGTCGAAAATCGTCACCAGGTGCTCGCTCTCCAGCTTTGCGGACTCACGGTCAGGACCATGACACTCCAGGCACAGGGCGTTCGGAGTTTTAGCACGCAACAGGTGGAGATTGTCGCCGCCGTGCGGCTCATGGCAGACAAAACATCCTTGTTCGAATGCCGGCTGGTGCAGATGCGCTTTCTTGTGTTGCTCCGCCTGGTCGGTGTGGCATGCCAGGCAAACGCTCACCGCGTCCGGCCTCTGGAAGCCCGGCGAATTGCCGGCGTGCGGGTTGTGGCAGTCCGTACAGTCTCCGGCCGCGCCGGGATGCTGCACCTTCGCCTTCTCGATTTGCTCCGCCTTGTCAGCGTGGCAGGTGATGCAGACTTCCTTCGGGGTTGCGGCCGTCAGCACTACCGTGCCGTCCTTCGCCGGTTGGTGACAGGACTCGCACTGACCGCCCGCAAATGGCATGTGGGTGAACTTCGCCATCAGATGTTTCTGCGACGATTGGTGAGGATCATGGCAAGTGAGGCAGTCCGCCTTCGCAAACGGTTGCCCCTGGTGCGTCTTGATCAGTGCCGCGTCCTTCGGATCGTGACAGTCAATACAGAGCGCCGGAGCGTCCTTCTTCAGATGGAAGTCAAATTCACGTTTGCCGCGCTCGCCGGTCTTGTGCGTCACGTGGCAGGTATCGCAGCCCATGTCCAACGCCGCATGGCGGCTACCGTCTTTGGGGACGTCAACGCCGGTCTTGTGGCAGCTAAGGCAGAGATTGGTCTCCCTGCTGTCTCCGCTCTCGGCCTTAAGTAACTGGTTTTTGTTCTCTGACGAGTGCGGATCGTGGCATTTCACGCAGTCACGCACTGCAGGAGGGTGAATTTTCCCCTTGATGTCAGCAGCTTTCTTGTCGGCGTGGCAGGTGATGCAGAGTGCAACAGTGGTGGTGGTGGTCAGCTTGACGCGGGTCGCATCCTTGGTGACCCTGATCTCGTGACAGCTTGTACAGCCCATGGCCATCGCGGAGTGGACCGCCTTGCCCTTCGTTTTGTCCTCATGGCATTGCGCGCAGCTCGCGGAATCCTGCTTTGGATCCAGCGGAACTGGATGCGTTCCCGCCCAGGCTGCCGCACTCCATGCGCCTGCTAGAACCATGATTGAGATCGCCTTCGAAGCCCTATTCAAGACTGCCTCCGGCATAGCAGTGTGCAATTGGGTAGCCGTTGCAAAACGCCACAGCAGGTTCCAGCGGAGGTCTTCCCAAGTTGCTGGAAATAATGAGCTATAAAGGTCAGATTAGCCCGAGAGAGCGCAGCAGGTTGAGAAGGTGTGGAAATTCGCAGCAGGGCCAGTTGCGGCATCTAACGCAGCTTCCGGCTGGAGATTGGCGATATTCCGCAATCTGATTTCGAGCCCGTCACCCGGGTCGGCCTTCTTGCAGGCACTTATTTTTGGCTTATCGCGTGGACAACCGGAGCGGTGTGCCGCAAGGGACGGCGCGCACCAGCGGATTGCTGTAGAAGCTCGACCTGCGCCAGACCCAGCTGTCCGGGTCCCGCCACACCGGATCGGCGTCGGTGGCCACCAGCACGTTGACATGAAAAGCGGTGCAGAAGGCGTCCAGGTTCCAGTTGCGCACTGTGTCCGGGCCGTTGAACACCGCAGCGAAGGCGGGAAAGACATCCCGGCATTTCTGCCAGTCGCCTCCAAAAACACTGCCACAATAGGCGTCGCCCACGATTGCCTGTCGCGCCGAGTACAGGTGCATCAGCAAAACTTCATCCCTGACCGGGTTGTATTGGACAAAGGCCGACGGCGAAGTCATGCGGTTGATCCGGCTGAAGCCCTCGCGCAGCCAGTAAGTGCGTTCGCCAAATCCCGGGGAACCGAGAAAGCGTTCGCCGCGTGCGAGTTTCCCCGCGTCCGCCAGCGGCGTATAACCGCGCAACGCGATGAGTTGCCAGGTGGTTCCCGCCGCGCCAAGGGCCAGCGTCGCGATCAGCGAGACCTTGACCAATCGGGCACAGGGAACCGCGCGCGTTCCCGCATCGCGTTGGAAAAGAGCGTCGTGGACGATCGGCGCGGCCCACAGCAGGAGCACAAACTGGACTACCAACATCCCCCTGAACCCCAGGTCGTTGGAACCGCTTGAGTTCGACTTCATGATGCTCATGATCAGCAGGCAGACGGCGAACATCGTCCACGCCATTTGGCGCTGCTGGCTGAAGGGTGCGGGGTCGTGCCGGTCCCGCCGCCAGTGCAGCACCAGGGTCAGGGCAAAGACTCCAAACTCCAGCAGGTACACAAGAAGCAGGACTGGGAGCTTGGCCAGATTGAGCAACAGGGGGTTGTGCAGGCCCAGGTAACCCAGTAACTCCATGGAGTAGACATGATCGCGGATCGCGAAGAACGCAAACTCGCCTGCGCTATTGGCGATGCCGGCGCCACCGGCGCCCACCTGCTTTGACAGAAGGTCGCCAAAAAACGGCCAGGAGAGCAGCAGCGACAAGGCACCGCTGGCGGCATAGACGGCGAAGGTCTTGAGCCGCTTCTGCCCGAGCATGTGCAGCGCCCACGCTACGGCAAACACGGCGAAAGTAAACGTCACATACACTGAAAGGCCGGCGGCACTGCCGAAGGCCAATCCCGCAATCACCGCAGCCCAGACGCTCGGCCGTGTCGGGGTTTCCTCATCAATCGTGGAAACCGCCAGTAACCCAGCCATGCACGCGGTCATCGCGGCGACATGGTGCGGCACCCATAGCAGCGAGCCCAGCCACGACGTGACCTGGTTCGGGTCCCACCACTCCATGTCTGGCAAAAGCAGGTGGTAGTGGATGCAAACCGCCGCGTAGGGAAGAAGATCGAGGCCGGTCACCGCGAGCAGCGCGATCCCGATCACGGACTTCCTGCGAAGATTCTCCGTCTCGCCGGAAAAGTACTTGAGAAAGAGCGGAACCGTGGAGGCCAATCCCAGGCCGCTCCAGAACACGCTGGCGTTGAAGCAGCCCCTGGCACTGAGGCCGAACAGCCGCATCGGCAATGCGCACACCACGTACCAGTAGTAGAAGTAGCGCAGAACAGGAACCTTCCCCAGTCCGTAGAAAGGGTTGAGTGGCGGAACCCCACTCCGCGCCGCTGCTTCGACGAACGGCACCCGCACCGAGTGGTCAAACGCCACAAAGCTGACGTACAGATGATGCCCTAGCTGCAGATCGGCCAGCGAAGCCTGCACCACCACGAACCAGGCCAGCATCATGCCGAGCAGAATCCAGGTGCTGCGCCGGATGCGGGAGAAAAACTGTGGACTCAGCGGAAGCTCACGAATGAGCGTCGAGATGGCAACCGCGGCCAGCAAAAGGAAAATCACCAGCGTGCTCTTGTAGGACAAATATCTTGCGAGCAGCACCGCCAGGATTGGCGTGACCGCGATGGAAAACATCACGCTGAAGAGAATTTTTTCGGGTGCCGGGCGGCCACGAAAGCCGAAGCCATCGCTAGCCAATCCCAACAGGTATCCGGGAGGAAGCAGAAACAAGGCGAACGCAAACGCCGCGAGCGTGGTCTGCACCAGGTCTGCTACTGTGAAGTTCTGCATTTAAGAGTTCCCGATGTGGATTGGCCTGTGCCAAGCCTGCTTTGCCATCGCTCCGCCAACGGCCGAACCCGCGGGATCATCCGCGGGTTCTGATCGTGCCGAATCCAGCAAAGGATCATCAGGAAGCAGTATTACATAGCCGGTTTGTCAGTCTTCTGGCCAGGCTTGATGTTGGCATGTTTCTTGGCCTGCGCCATGAACATCCGGACTTTGTCGGCCTGGTCGTAGTTGGGATCCTGCTTCAGCAGTCTCTCCCAATCCGCCACGGCGCCATTGACGTCCATCTTGGCCTGCCACTTCACAATTCCGCGATTGAATAGCGCGTTGCTGCTCTTGGGATCGTCTTTCAGGGCGCGGTCAAACTCCGCCAGGGAGTGATCCGCATCATTATTGTAGAACAGAGCCGTTGCCAGGTCCGTACGCACGGCGGCGTTCTTCGGATCGATCGCCAGCGATTTCTCGTAATAGTCGATGGCGGTGGGAAAGACCTGTGCGTCATAGTACAGATTGCCAACCTGAGACATCAGGACCGGATCATTCGGTTTGGATTTGAGCTGTTCGATCAGCGGCGCCGCCTGCTTGTCCGCCATTGCCTTCAGCCGTTCCGTAGAAGGCATCTGTTGTCCCATGCCGTTGCCCATGCCCGCCGGCGGCATGCCCTGTTGCTGGTCAGCCGCCGCCGCAACCGGTGCGGTCGCGCTGCCGCCCACAGAACCGCGCAGCAGGTAACCTACGGCGCACCCGACCAGCAGACAGAGTACCGCCATAATGTATGCCTGCGTACTCGTCCAACTCTGGGGGCTCTTGCCCTCTTCTACTTCCGCCATATGTCCATCCTTTTTCTCAACTCGATGCCATGCCCCGAACAGAACCAATCATATTACTTCCGCTTACTTCCGCGGTGAACACCCGTGTTTCCGTCGCGGATTGTTTTGCGGCTCATACCCCAAGCATGCTCCAGGTCTCCAGCATCTTTCCGTGAACGTACTTGGCGAAATCGGGATGGCCCTCAGGATGGGCATTGAGTTCCAATACTAGGGCCGGAACCTGCGGAGCGGTTCGCAACAACTCCATCGTCCGCGGGAAGTCGATGGTTCCTTCGCCTG